>Ga0209498_1000783_pt1 | contig 19666 bp, 15 predicted proteins | sample WalLakDeSediment_FD_184131 | JGI IMG/M metagenome (GOLD analysis project Ga0209498, IMG submission 184131) | Lake sediment microbial communities from Walker lake, Nevada to study Microbial Dark Matter (Phase II) - Walker Lake 11/02/13 Deep... | ecosystem: Environmental > Aquatic > Freshwater >... | reverse complement strand
AATCATCTGCCATTGAGTTATTTGCAGTTATCTGATGTCCCCATCCGAAGAGGGTGTGACCTAAAGCTGCTTCGATAAAGCTTCTATCTGCTCCACCAAAACCGCCGCCCGGGTCATTGATTATTGGACCATTATCGAATAAGGTAGCTGCAGGTGCTTCCCAGATAGGAGAACCACCGTGTCCAGCTATAATAGCTGGCTCTGAAGACTTAGGTGCTAAATCTTGTGCAGCATCCTGCGCAAGGGTTAACCCTGAAATAAAAACGAACAAGAAAAGTACGCTAAAGAATTGTTTCATATAGAAACCTCCTTTATTAATTGATGAATGAAGTGAATTAAGAGAAAGAAACTGAATAAATGTTTCATTAAGAACCCTCCCGTTGCGAATGTAAATAAGATAGTTGATTATCTTAATACCAAATTTGAAAAATATTTTGAAAAAGTCAATAATTATTTTAAAAAAATGCAGGAAAAGAGAATAAGACTTTTACAACCCGGTCTTAAAACGAATGGTCCGGTTATTTACTGGGTGAGCCGCGACCAGCGGGTTCACGATAACTGGGCGATGATATTCGCTCAAAGCTTGGCATTGGAGAAGAAAAAACCACTTTTGGTAGTGTTTAACTTGGTTCCTGATTTTCTGGAAGCAACAATCCGCCAATATGGTTTTATGCTGAAGGGATTACGTGAGGTTGAAGCAGAATTAGCTAGATATAATATTCCTTTCTTTTTACTGGAAGGAAAACCTGAAGTAGAAATACCAAAGTTTATCAAAAAGTATAACTCGTCAGTACTTGTTTCTGATTTTGATCCATTAAGAATAAAGCGAATCTGGAAAAGAGAAGTTGCAAAGAAAATTGAAATTCCATTTTATGAAATTGATGCTCATAATATAGTGCCTTGTCTTTTTGTTTCGAACAAATTGGAATTTGCTGCATATACAATTCGCCCTAAAATTCACAAACTATTACCAGAGTTTTTGGATGACTATCCGAAAATAAAAAAAATGCAAAATGCTAATTCACTAACTTTGGATAAAATTGATTGGGATAAAGTAACAGCGTCATTAAAAGTTGATCGTGAAGTAAAAGAAGTTGATTGGATAAAACCCGGTGAGTTAGCTGCATCAAAATCATTAAAGGATTTTCTTGAAAATAGATTGGAACGATATTCAGAAGACAGAAACGATCCGAATAAAAATGCTTTATCAAACCTTTCTCCTTACCTTCACTTCGGTCAGATTTCTGCTCAGCGAGTAGCCTTAACGGTTCAACAGTTTTATCAAAAGAATCCTTCTGCAGAAACATTTCTTGAAGAGCTCATTGTACGAAGAGAACTCTCTGATAACTTTTGTTACTTCAATCCCAAGTATGATTCGTTTGATGGATTCCACAATTGGGCAAAAGAAACTCTTAATAAGCACAGAAAAGACAAAAGAGAATTCGTTTATTCTTTGAAAGATTTTGAAAATGCAAACACTCACGAAGATTTATGGAATGCTGCACAAAAAGAATTAATCATTACGGGCAAAATGCATGGTTATATGAGGATGTATTGGGCAAAGAAAATTCTTGAGTGGAGTAAATCTCCGGAAGAGGCTTTGAGAATAGCAATCTACCTTAATGATAAGTATGAACTTGACGGCAGAGATCCCAACGGTTATGTTGGCTGTGCCTGGTCAATTGGCGGAGTTCACGACAGAGCATGGGCAGAACGACCAGTTTATGGTAAAATTCGCTACATGAACAGAAATGGAGCCGCCCGCAAATTTGACGTTAACTCCTATATTAAAAAACCTTACAAGTAGACTTTCAAGTAAAACTGACTCAAAAAAACTCAGATATACTCCTTTTTTTCTCTTTAAAACAATTTTTTGCGATTAAATTAGAATATTTGACTAAAATTTTCGGCAAGGATGTTGTTTTTATGCAATCAGTAAACAGGAAGAACATAAACTTAAAATAATGATCCAAAAGCCTCAAAAACTTCAGCTAAGTCTTACAATACAATTTGCTTCGTTTTTTCTAATTGTAGGAATATTTATTTATTTCTATTTCAGCCAGAAATTCCAGGAAGAAGTTCTAGATAAATTTAAATTTAAATCTGAAATCATGGTTAGATTCCTTGAGCAAAATCCCCACTTTTTAGATAAAAGTGGAATAGATGATAAAACTCAGCTGATCCAACTAATGATGCTAAATGAGGCAGTTTATTTAGTAATCGAGAATAATAAAAACAGCATAGTTGATGCTATAAATTTAGAAGTGGCTGAATACTACTTATATGTATCAGCAAACAATAATGATAACATTTCTTTTGATGAAAGTGTTTACAAAGTTGTTTTACCTATTAAAATGGAAGAGTACGGTTCGGGAAAAGTATACCTTGGTCTTAAAGCCGGATTGGTTGCTGCGGATTTGAAGAAAAAAACTTACATAACTGCTCTATTCAGCTTGGTTATCTTGATGGGAGGGATGGTATTTACATATTTCCTTAGTTCAATATCCTTTCGTCCTATAATAAAACTTATAAACGTACTTAGTAAATCCGATATAAAGGAACAGAAGATACTTCTTACAAAATTCAAGAATAATGAAATAGGACTTCTTGCAACTAAAATTTATCAAATACTCAATGAGCTTGATAAGTCGTCTTTGGAAGTAAGTACTCTGAATGAGCGACTCAAAGATGCATTCCGTGAAAAAATTTATGAGCTTGATGTTGAAATCAGTCATAGAAAGAAAGCAGAAATATTTCTGAAGAAAACCGAAGAAATGTTCAAGATACTTTTCGAAAGTGCACCGATCGGGATGTTGATAGTCTCAAATGTAGGGAAAGTGGTTAAAGCCAATAAAGCTTTTTGTACTACCGTAGGATATGATGAACTTGATTTAATTGGAATAAGTATCAGAAGTTTTTTTGAAAGCAATTCTTCAGGGGCAGTCAAAACTGCCTATCAGATGATTATGGAAAGCGATAGTCTGAATCTCGAATCTAAATTAACAAAAAGGAATAATCGTAAATTATTTGTGCTTATAAAGTCTATTAAGATTAAAGATGAAAACGGAGAACCATTAAATACACTTGTGCAGGTTCTTGATATTACCGAAATTAAAAAAGCACATGCTGAACTGGAGTTGGCTCTGGATAAAGCAAAGGAAGCAGACCGGCTTAAAAGTGCTTTCCTCGCTCAGATGTCCCACGAAATCAGAACTCCATTGAATGTTATCCTGCCTTCAATTCCGCTTCTTGCTATTGAGCTTAGTAAAAAAGATAAAGAAATGGTTGCAATTCTTCATGCCGTCGATAATGCTGGAAAGCGGCTACACAGAACTATCGATATGATCTTGTCTATGTCTGCTGTGCAAAGCGGTAACTATAGAGCTAAGTTTGAAAAGTTTAACCTTGCGGAAGATTTGAAGAACTTAACACAAGAATTCACTACGAATTGCATGGAAAAGGGACTGGAAATCTATTTTAATAATGATAGTTCAAGCTCAGAAATTTCTGCAGACAGGTATACCATCGGACAGGTATTTCAGAATCTTATAGGTAACGCAGTTAAGTACACCCAGCGTGGTCATATCAAAGTTTCTGTAGAAGATTACGAAGACCATAAAATCATTGTCAGGATAGAAGATACCGGCATCGGAATGTCAGAAAAATATATTAAAAATCTTTTCACTCCATTCTCCCAGGAAGATACTGGTCAGACCAGGAAATACGAAGGAAATGGCTTAGGGCTGGCTCTTGTAAAAGAATATGTTACTCTGAATAAAGGTCAAATCTCAGTTAAAAGTGAAAAGAATAAAGGTTCTGTTTTTTCAGTTTTATTTGAAAAGCGATTGATAAGAGTAACAGCCGAAGATAAAAATCTTTTATTGAACGAAGTATAAAGTTTTTAACTTACCCGCCTCTTTTTACTCAATTGATTTGTTGCTTAAATTAGATTTATAATCTCTGAGAGATTAATTATTTTATTAAAGTAAACTTCTGGATGAGTAATAAATACAAAATATTATTGTTCTATAAGTATATTGAGCTTAAACAACCCGGCTTGATTGTTAATGAACACCTTGAGTGGTGTTTGCAAAACGATATTAAGGGAAGAGTATTCATCGCGAGTGAGGGTGTGAACGGAACTGTTTCGGGTTTAAATGAAAATATTGAAAAATATAAATCACATCTTACCAGCTATCCTGAATTTAAGGACTTATGGTTTAAGGAAGATAACGCAGAGGAGCATGCATTTAAGAAAATGCATGTCAGATTGAAAAATGAAATTGTTCATGGAGATCTCGAAAATATTTCAATTGAACATGGAAGCAAAAGACTTTCTCCCGAAGGGTTACTTCGATTATACGAGGAAGGAAAAGATTTTATTATTGTCGATGCACGTAACTGGTATGAAAGTAAAATCGGCAGATTCAAAAACGCAGTTACACCTCAGATGAAAAATTTCCGTGAATGGAAAAAAGTTGTTGATGAAGATTTGAGTGGTTATAAAAACAAAACTGTAATTACTTACTGCACAGGTGGAATTCGCTGTGAGAAAGCTTCTGCTTATATGATCGAAAGAGGTTTCAATGATGTTTATCAACTCGACGGTGGAATTGTCAACTTCATCAAACAATTTCCTGATACTTACTGGGAAGGCGGAATGTTTGTATTTGATGAAAGAAGAGTTGTAAATCCAAATTCTAAAGATGAATTAAAGCATATTGCTCATTGTCATTTTTGCGGCAAACTAACTTCATACTATATCAACTGCCATAATGTTGAATGTGATAGAATTATAGTTTCATGTCACGAATGTAAAATTGCGTATGAGTATTGCTGCTCGGATGAATGCAGGGCAAGTGAAAATAAACGAAAAGTTTTTCACGGATAAATTATATTGTAATAACAATCAATACTCACTAAATCAAGGAGGCAGCTATGAAACTCATCAAGCAAATCTTGACTTTCATCCCGATACTAATTATATCAATACTATTATTTATTGGATGCAATTCAAAACCAGATAGGCAAAAGTTAGAATCTGAAGTTTATGATTTACTAAGGTTGACAGTTGAGATGTTTGATAATAAAGATCTCGACGGACTGGTCAACCGTTTTACACAGGATGGCAGTTTAAAGATCACGAATTATCCAATTGTAATTGGTCACGATGCATTAAGAGTAAATTATGAGAATAATCTAAAGCTCGAAAATTTCGACATAAAACTGGATATAGTTAAGATTGATATATCGGAAAAAGGAGATATGGCTTTTGTCTTAAGTGACTATGCTGTCTCATTCGATATACCAGCAGGAAAAATTCAGGATGAAGGAAAAACTCTTCTTGCATTGAAAAGAGTAAATGAGCAATGGAAAATTGCGGCAGAAAATTTAAGCAGCAATCCACCTGTTGAATAATATAGATTCAACATTAATTAAAAAGCGGGCAGATTAAAAGTTTAGTAACTGCCCGCTAATCAATTATTATTTAAAATTCGTTACTTCTTCCACTCAGCAAGCATTGACTTCATATTGTCAAAGTCGAACGGTGCATTTTCCATCTTGCTGCCAAGATCAATTGCTTTTTCCATAGTTGCAATTGCTTCTTTCTTCATACCAAGCTTATTCTGAATTTGAGCCTTGACTCTTGTGTTCCAGTAAACTTCATTTATTAAACAGGAAGCTTCAATCCATCTTAAAGCTTCGTCAAGGTTTACATCGTTTGTTAAACAATACTGCGCAGCCTGAAATGAAGGAGACCAGCTTAACTGCTGCCTTGCATTGGAAAGAAACAGTTCCTGGGTGTTCGTTTCAATATTGAAAGACACATTTATTTTATCCCACAGAAAATTCACTTTAGCTGAATTATCTGTCACATCAGTAAAAAGAAAAGTCATTCTTTCCATAAAATGATGCTCCTCTGGTTTGGCTTTAACTCTCAGCACTTCTTTATCTTTATTGAAATTTGAACTGCCATCAATTTTAGTATCCTTGCTGAAAATAAATTCCCATTCACTTTCATTCGGAATTGTGTGGATGCCGTAAGTTCCTGATGGAAGTTCTGTTCCATTGACTTTTACCGGATCGCTGAAAGTAATTGTAGTGGCTTCATTAGCACCTGTGCGCCAGATCTCTCCGAGCGGAACAAGCTCACCCCATACTTTTCTTCCTTTTACTCCCGGTGAACCATAATCAATTTTTACTTCAGTTACACCAACATACTGAATAACAGTTGCATCAGGACTTGGGCGCGGTGTTTTTAATTGTTGAGCAGCAGCACTCAGTGAAATGATAAAAATAAGTACAGCAGTCAGGTGAATCAGTTTCAACATTTTTCCTCCTTGGGTTTGTTTGATACAGGTTAGTTTAGTTATAAATTTGGCTGCGAAGTTAAAGAGTGATTATCACATAAACAATGCAGTCAGAAGAAAATAATAATCGAAATATTGAAATCAGCCTGAAGAAAGCGAAGCAAAACTCTGGATGGGATAACGCAAAAAGATGGATCCCATCTTTGATAATATTTCCAATTGCTCTTTACTGGGTTTTAAACCGTGGTGAGTTCAGCTTGCTGGATAATATTGATCTTGTAATCCACGAAGCGGGACATTTTTTCTTCAGCTTATTTGGAAAGTTTATTTATACTCTCGGCGGAACTTTGATGCAGATAATACTTCCTTCAATAATTGCCAGTTATTTCTACAGGAATAATTATCGCACCGGTGTTCAGTTTGGTTTGCTATGGCTTGGGCATAACTTCATAAATATAAGTGTCTATGCTGCAGATGCTCAGGCAAGAAAACTTCCACTGCTTGGCGGCAACAAAGTTTATCACGACTGGCACTACCTTCTCGGCGAAGTTGGTATTCTCGAATACGATTATATCGTCGGATATTTTTTTGTAGGAATTGCTGTGATCATTTTCCTGGTTGCTGTCTTAATGCCTCTTTTAACTCACGATTAAATAGTATCTTTTCGCCCGAAAAAAATAAAAAGAGAAAATGTACAGACTAATAATCATTTTAATATTAATATTAACTGTCGATGCTTTTGCTCAGCTTGACTCACTAATTTCCTACCACAATAATGGCAAAATGGAATCAATTGTTTATTTCAGGGATAAAGTTCGTGATGGCGATGCAACTTTTTTTTGGGAAAACGGCAATGTAAAGAAGGAGCTTTCTTATGCTAATGGTCGCATTGAAGGTTTGGTAAGAAGTTATGATGAAAATGGAATTTTGAGGGAAATGTTTGTAATCCAGAATGGAAGAAGAGAAGGACCAACTTCTTTATTTGACAGTACGGGAAGTTATATTGAGGACATTTATTACGAAGAAGGAATTCTTGTTGTTGATAAAATTGTGCTTGATTCAGGACCAAAGAGAGATGAATCCAAACCCGAGGAGATTGCAGTATTAAAACCGCCGACAACCCAGAAAAAGAAAAAGCAGAACAATAGCGACCCTTTACCTCCAACTATTGAAGAAGAAAAAAATTATGCAGACGATCCCGCTTTCTACAAAACAGTTGAAGTGATGCCAGAGCCTTTCGGCGGGATGGAAGCGATTTATAAAAAGATTGGATATCCCGAAGAAGCACGAAAGAAAAAAGTTGAAGGAACCGTAGTCATACTTACTTTTATCGACAGAGATGGTGAAATAATTGATGCTCAGGTTGTTGAAGGAATTGGCTTTGGCTGTGATGAAGCTGCAAGACTTGCAATCTTATACCATCGCTTTAAGCCAGGACTCATCAGGGGGCAAAAGGTAAAAGTGCAGATGGAAATTTCTGTGGAATTTAAACTGGACAGGGTGAACTAATCGAATCTTACTTTAAATCTGAAACTTTCTAGCACTGTTTTCAGATGCTTTTCATTTTCAGTTAAAGTAACTGTAAAATTTCCAAACTCTCTTCTCATCGGATAACTCTTTCTGAGGAAGTCGAAATATGTTGCCTGCTCATTTTGGTTGAGTTCAGTAATTTCCTTAAATCTCAAGCTGTCGCTTTCGATATCATAAACAGAAGAAAATAATTCATACAGCTTTTTATCATCAGCTTCAGCATCAATTAGTTTCAAGTGATTATTTTTAATCACAGGCAATCCAGGCTGCCAGGATGATTTTATTTTTAAGAAGTTGCAAAGAGAATCATAAATTATTTTTGTCCCGTTTACTTTTCCTTCGAATGAGTATCCTGCAATGTGAGGTGTTGCAATTTCAGTTTTTTCTAACAACCCGATGCTGATAGATGGCTCGTTCTCCCAAACATCAAGCACAAGCTTAAATTCTTTTTTCTGAGTTTCAGATAGCAAGGCTGAATTATCAATCACTCCGCCCCGTGATGTATTAATTATTATCGCATCTTTACTGATCTGCTTTAAATTTATTTCATTAAGCAGATGAAATGTTTTATCAACACCTTCAAGCGTAAAAGGAACGTGAAGAGTGATTATATCGGCTTGTAAAATTTCATTCAGACTCATATAATTTTGGCCAATACCTTGTCTTTCAAGCGGTGGATCATTTTTCAGAACTTTCATTCCAAGCGATTCGGCAAGGCGAACTACTTTGCTTCCAATATTTCCAATACCAACAACTCCAATGGTTTTTCCGTTGAGAGAAATATTTTTCGGAGCGACAATTTTAAGCAATGCAGTGAATACATACTCGGCAACAGAATCAGCATTACAGCCTTTGGCATCAGTAAAAAAGATATTACTTTTTTTCAGATATTCTAAATCAATATGATCGGTGCCAATGGTTGCGGTTCCAACAAATTTAATTTTGCTGTTTTGCAGTAAATGCTCATCAACTTTTGTAATTGAACGAATAATCAGCACATCAGCATCTTCAACATTTTTATTTGTTAAAGTTCTTCCATCCACCAGGATTACTTTTCCAAAATGCGAAAAAGCTTCTTTGGCAAAAGCTATATTTTCATCAATTATTAAGTTCATTTCTTTTCAATTATTCATCACAAATTTAATTAATAATTCACGTTACGCATAAGTGTCATTCCGGCGAGTGAAAGGAGTCCGGAATCTGTGATTGTCGATTGTTTTCAGATTCTGGACCCGTCTTCTCCGCCTTGGCGGATTCGACGAGGCAAGCGAGTCCGTTAGGACTTCGTCCTACCGAGACGAGCGTCCAGCCGGGACGAGCCAGAATGACAAAGTATTGTATGTACTGCGTAACGTGAGTTAATAACTTACATTACGCAGAATGTGAATATCGAAGAGATGGCATCTTTCCTTTTAAATTGAATTAAGCAATAAACTACAATGTCACAAGAGTAGTGCAGGCAATTTTTTTTAACAAAAGATGCCATCTCTCTGTTTGCGAAAGGTGACTTAATAAGTAAAGACCAAAACCTTATATAAAATTTTATTCTGAATTGATTTTACCTCACCAACAAACTATTTTTGTCCCGAACTAAATCTATTTTTTAATAGAATGTAATCCACTCCTTACAAACACAATCGGGAGAAATTTCCAATGCTCAGCAAATTGCTTATGCCCGAAATAGAATCTCTTATTGCTGAGAGAAAATTAAGTATTCTGAAGGAAATCCTTGTCGATTGGACACCTGCCGATATAGCAGATCTAATAGTTGAACTGCCCGAACAGGATAAAGTTATTGTATTTCGCGTACTACCTGCAGATTTAGCCACAGATACCTTTGAGCATCTCGAATTCGATACTCAGGAAGAATTACTCAAAGCAATGGGTAATGAAGAGGCATCATCAATTCTGAATGATATGTCACCTGATGATAGAACTGCGTTATTGGAAGATTTACCAGGAACAACTGCAAAGCGGTTAATTCAATTGTTGTCAGCCGATGAGCGGAAAATAGCTCAGGCACTTCTTGGTTATCCTGAAAATAGTGTCGGTCGTTTAATGACTCCCGACTACATAGCTGTAAAACCGGATTGGACTGTTGCAGAAACTCTTGAGTATATCAGAAATAATGGCGCCGATAGTGAAACACTTAATGTAATTTATTTTGTTGATGAAAAGGGAAAATTAATTGATGATATAAAAATTAGAGAAGTGATACTTTCACCATTGGACAGAAAGATAAGTGAATTAATGGATGAAAATTTCACTGCTCTGAATGTTCACGACGACCAGGAAACAGCGGTTGAATTGTTCAAAAAGTATGATCGTGTAGCATTGCCTGTTATTGATAATAAGGGAATTCTGATTGGCATTGTAACAGTAGATGACGTACTCGACGTTGCAGAAGAAGAAGCAACCGAAGACATTCAAAAGATTGCTGGTGTCTCTGCTTTAGAAGAACCCTTTCCAACCATTCCCATTTTCTCAATGGTTAAAAAGCGAGCAATCTGGCTGACAATATTATTTGTTGCTCAAATACTTACTGCTGTTGCTATGGGATTTTTTGGTGATGAAATTAGCAAGGCAGTAGTTCTCTCCATATTTATTCCGCTGGTAATTTCAAGCGGTGGAAACTCCGGCTCTCAGGCAGCAACACTTGTAATCAGAGCTATGGCTGTTGGTGAAATAGTGCTTTCTGATTGGTGGTTGATTATGCGGCGTGAAATCCTTTCTGGTTTAATGCTGGGTGGTATTCTAGGAGTAATTGGATTTGTGCAGGTAGCGATTTTGACCAATGTTTTTCATATCATTTCTTCGCATTGGGTGTTAATTGGCATCACTGTTTTTTTCTCCCTGATTGGAATTGTACTTTGGGGAACAATTTCAGGATCCATGCTTCCTTTTATTCTTAAAAAATTAGGTGTAGATCCGGCCACCTCATCGGCGCCATTAATTGCAACTTTATGTGACGTTACCGGCTTGGTAATTTATTTTTCGGTGGCTTTACTGGTATTAAGCGGAACTTTGTTGTAGATCCGGTGTTGTGTGGTGATTCAGTAATTTTATAAAATAGTTCGTGTCTTTTGATTTAAAGGGGTTTGACTAAAAATAAATTTTAATTTATTACGTTGTGTGCTTGAACTCGCTGGTAAATAAAAAGGTCGGAGTTTATTACCCGACCTTTTTCAATAAAGTAGAAAATTACTTGAGAAGTATCATCTTTCTTGTATCAATAAACTCCTTTGTTCTCAGTTGATAGAAGTATATACCGCTTGAAACGTTTAAGGCATCCCACTTCACTTGATAACTGCCTGGCTTTTGCTGTTCATTAACTAATGTTGCAATTTCTATCCCAAGTATATCAAACACTGTAACCTTTACATCCTGTGCTTTAACAATGTCATACTTAATTGTTGTAACAGGATTGAATGGGTTAGGATAGTTCTGGTACAAATTATATTCTGTTGGTAACATACTTTTAGAATTATTACCATCAACCTTTGCAAGTAGCCGAATTTTATTATTAATTAATTTATCAAATGAAACCTGTCCTGATAAAGATTCAAGGTCTTTCGTCTTACCTAAAATAGTATCTCCAATGAATGTATAATTGATTCCATTCTCAGGATTTATTTCCCAACTCAAACTCACCGGCAATGCATTTGTCTGAACTAAAATATTAATATCAATCAGACCGCTATCTGCTGATACTTTTTTTACCAATTCACCATATTCAAATCTCGAATCGAATGTTAGTCCAGGAAAAAGAGGCGGCATCTCAGTATTCATATTTGTGATTAATGTATCAATATCAATATTCGAAACATATAAAGTCTGAGTATTATCTTCTGCGTCTGTGACAATAAATTTATCCATATCGTCAAATTTAATTTCTTCAGATCCATCATCTTGTGCATTCTTATCTAGTATCAGATAACCTGGTGCTGAAGTTTTTACCAAATAACCTATTCCGGGCTTAATATAATCAGTCACTGCCTGGTAGCTGCCATCAAAGCGGTAGATGGTAGCGTTTATTATACCTGGCGGATTAGTGAGAAGTGGAAGTGGAACTGAATATGATATGGATCCTGTAATTTGCCAACCTGCAAATACAGGAATTTCGAGATATGAAATAAGATCAACACCTTGAAATTCTAAATCCTGTTGTCCCGGATAAAATTTTACCCAATAACCGGGACCGTTTTCCACAGTGGTTACAGGTTGATAGTTCGAATTGTACACAAAGGCGTTTGGATCTCGAGTTGGGAAAACTGCATGTACACTGTAGTCAGTTAGAATGTGAGGAACACTTACCATTTGCCAACCACCGGAAATTTCATTCACTATTTTTAACGGATGAAATAATCTAATTTCGCTTATGAAAGTATCATCATTACCAAGATTTTCTATCCCATTTAACGCAAAGTTTGCAGGCCGATAATTTCCAAGTGTTGATCCGGGAGTTAAAAAACCCATAGTGGTAGCCGGAGTACTTATATCATTAAAATCCTGTATGCCTGGATTAAAATTATCGGGAAAAAAATCAGTTAATTGATTTAACCAATGCCTTGTATTATCTGCACAAATAATTCTGCTCCTGTCTGTTTGTGTGCTTAACGGAAAAACACACTTCATATTATGATACCATACTAGCAAATTTCCTGGTTGTGGATCTGGATCGTTTGGATCCCAGGGTATATACTTATCAAATCCATCCCTGCCTCGTGACTCAAATAAAAAGTGTTCATCTTCAATTGCACTAACTGGATTTATTCTATAGACTTGTGGATTTTCGTAATCGTACTCTGCTACAAAGTTATTTACATCGGATGGAAGTATTATGGAACTTATCCAATTTGATTTTATCCGATAATAAGGAGATAAAGTTGCAGGACATTCACCCTTTCTCTTAGGCCCATTATATAATCCCCAACTCATTAGGTCGAAATTATACGTGTCTGTTCCTCCGTCTTCCAATCCGTCAGGAAGTTCCATTTCAGGGTGGCTACTCAAATACTCATCATGAAATCCAAGATTATGTCCAAACTCATGGGCATAAACACCAATATGAGTAAATGTATAATCAGGAGACCACCATAGTTCTTTTGAGCAACGTTCAGAAATCTGAATATAATTTTGATCCGGGTCGGCATATGTACGTAAGTATGTAAAATTATAACCTTTATCAGCAAATACTATTACAAGTTTATTGTAATATTTTGGATCCCCTTCATTTAAACTTATCCATCTCCTTTCGACAGCTTTGTTGATAGCCTCATGAGCTAGGGTTCTATAATAAAAAACATACTTATAATAGTATTGATCATAGTCTGTTGTAAGCCATTCAATAATCCCGTTTTCGTCTGCATCATTTACAACCTTACCATCTATTCTTAAACTTCATTTTGACATTTGATGCCAGTAATCTCTGAAGCTGCCAAAGACCAATTCGTTTTCTGGATGTTTGTCAGAGCCAGTCCAATAATTGTACGAAAACATCATACTGTCAAAATCTGCAGTTGTATAGCCAAAGGGTCTGTAGTTTTCATCTGAGAAACGAGGAACGTCCGGGAATTGAATTAAAATAATCCCAACATCCCAGTTTACAATTCCGCCAGGAGCTTCCTGCTGCTGTTCTGCGAATCTTTCGCCAGCTCTTTCAACGCCTTCACTAAATTCCTACATTCGAAGCATTATTTCATCCTTTCGTGACTGAGATCTTTCAAGCTGATAAGAATACGCAGGCGGCTGATCAATTCCAACCTTATAATTTGTTGGAGCAAATTCGCCTTGTCCGTCTAACGTTGCATAATAATACCATCCGTCAGATGCCTGAACAAATCTGTAACCATCCTCTGTTTCTGCCCACCAAATAAACTCGTCTCCCCAGATTCTTCCTGTAAAAGTAACATCATTCGGCTGTTTTATAGTAATCATACCAGTATCGAATGGTGCAGCATTTAGAATTTTGAAACTGTTTAAAATCAATACTGCTGCAATAACAATATGTAAATACTTTTTCATTTTCTCCTCCTGTTATTTAATTATGATTAATTTTTTAGTTAAGGATTGTGTTTCTGTTTTCATTTTGTATAGATAGATTCCTGAAGGGAAATCATTAGATGAAAGAGTTACTGTATAAATTCCCTCATTATGATATCCATCCACTATTGTTTTTATTAGCTCTCCAATAACATTATACAGTTCTATTGTAATATAACTCTCCGAAGGTATGGAATATTTTATAACGGTTGAAGAGTTAAAGGGATTAGGAAAGTTTTGGTATAATATTGCTTCCGAAGGAATTGAGTAATTGTTTCCCGGGTTTATTAAAGTAATTATTTCGCCAAGCTTACCATATCGATTTACTTGCTGTGCTACTACGGTAAATTCGTTAATAATACCTCCGATTATAAAACCTCCATCACCATCTGTTGTAAAAGATTGATACAGGATATTTGGGTGTGCAACAATTACTCCATTCTCATTCCAAAGTTTGTTACCCAATGTGTCATACATCTGACTAAATGTTGAATTGGTTATCCCAGGAATATTCCAGCAGAATATTACTTTTGAAAAATGGGATGGAATAATTCCCATTTTACTTATTGCCGAATCACTACTTAAAAGTACACTTCCATTTGAGAATAACAAACTGCCATCTTTTCTTAAAGCTTGAAACTGTACTCTATTATTTAATCCATTCTTTTTCCCAACCCAACCGTAATAGCAATAATCATTACTATGTTGTATGTTAAGAAGTGTATTTATATGAAGACTATCGGCAATTTCAACATAAGGTTCCTGCCAGAGGTTATTACCAAGTGAGTCTTTCCTTTGTGCTACAAGCTTTGGAATCATTCCTGTCCATACTCTACCGCTTTGAACAACACCGCCTTCAGAATCAGGTACTATATTAGTAAGTGTAGTACTATCCTGTAAAACAATGTCACCATTTTTACTTATCCTATACAGGTTATATCTAATCTGTACATAGTAACTTCCATCGCTTGCTCTAATTAATCTTGGTGGTGTCGAATTGTAGTCGCTCTGAATATATAATCCGCTATCGCTCCATACCCTTTGACCATTTCTATCTATTCGATTTATTCGGTACTCTGAAGCATCAGACTCTATCCAAACAATTACACACCCACCATCTCCATCTGTAACAATTCTTTGAGAACCTTGGACAGTATCAACAATTGAAACTCTGGTTCCTGCATCTCCCCATAAAAAACTTCCATTGCTGTCAACTAGTTGTATTCTTAATCTATAACTATCAAACATAATGCGGTCACCAAAAGATACTATCACTCCCCCTTCACCATCTTCAATTATTTTTGCGTTACTTTGTTCATCTAATTCTCCGGCAATAATTCTTTTATCTCCCCAAGGCTGGTAACCGTACTTATCAACTCTGTGCAAATAAAGTTTAGAAGGGTAACCTACTTCATATGTTATGTAACAACCGCCGGCACTATCGCTGCATAGTTCAGGGTTTAAGCCGTAGCCAACAATAAGGTTGTTGTTCGGGTCGTTGGACCATTGTGGAAAAAGATTTGCGCTGCAGGATATTAAAATGTAAATGGTAATTAGCAGGATTCTCATTTTGCTTTCTCACTCATTAAGTTTTGCAAAAATATAAGGTAGGTATAAAACCACAGGACTATGTGATTTTGTTCTTTATGTTTTCTCCCTAAAGGTTCGCAGTGAAGGGGCAGAATAGGAAGAAATTCAGATTCAATTTCTACTCGCATCAGAACTTATCCTTTTTGTCAGTTACAATTTAACAGAATACTGTAAATAGTCAAGTTGTAAAATTGTTAATTATAATTGCCGATCACCAAGTAATTTTAATTCTTTCGTAATATCTCTTAAGAGCCTCATTTCTTCAATAAAACTAGAAGTTTCTTCTTATATTTGCTACCCAATGATTAATCAAACTACAGAAAGTCTTAATGAGTAAAACGAATGTAAAAGGGATAATACTTGCTGGCGGTTCCGGTTCCAGACTTTATCCAATAACAAAAGTTTACAGCAAACAGCTTGCAACCATTTATGATAAGCCGCTAATCTATTATCCACTTTCAATACTGATGCTTGGTGGGATAAGAGATGTATTAATAATTTCAAATTCAGAAACAATTCCACTGTATCAAAAACTTTTTGGTGATGGAAAACATCTCGGGATGAACTTCGAATATGTCATTCAGCCTGAACCAAAAGGAATTGCCCAGGCATTTATTCTCGGAGAAAAGTTCATCGGCTCAGATATGTCTTGCCTGGTACTTGGTGACAACATATTCTACGGTAATCTTGATTTTTTCTACAAAGCCCTTGAAACTAAAAAAGGTGCAACAATATTTGGTTACCAGGTAAACGATCCTGAGAGATATGGTATTGTTGAATTTGATCAAACAGGCAAAGTTCTTTCCATCGAAGAAAAGCCTGCAAAGCCAAAATCTCATTATGCAGTACCTGGTTTATATATCTATGATAATCGTGTAATTGAAATATCGAAGAATCTAAAACCTTCTGCAAGAGGTGAACTGGAAATTACAGATGTAAATAAAGCTTATCTGGATTTAGGCGAACTGCGAGTTGAGAAAATCGGAAGAGGAGTTGCATGGCTTGATACAGGAACACCTGAGGCACTGCTTGCAGCTTCAAATTTCTTCGGTGTAATTGAAGACAGGCAAGGTTTAAAAGTTGCCTGCATTGAAGAGATAGCATTTATCCGTGGCTTTATTGATAAAAAGCAGTTTGAAGTGCTTATTAACGAAATACCAAAATCCCTTTACAGGGATTATCTTGAAAAAGTATTAGCTGAGAGTTAATTGAAAATTATAAAAACAGAAATCGAGGGCTTGCTCATTATTCAGCCCGATGTCTTTAAAGATGACAGAGGATTTTTTTTTGAATCCTTCAGTAAGCAGCGATACGAAGAGCTTGGAATTACGGATGAATTTGTCCAGGATAATTTTTCAAAATCAAAAAAAGGAACAGTAAGAGGTTTACACTATCAGGTTGGTGATAAAGCTCAGGGTAAGTTGTGCCAGGTAATTGAAGGCGAAGTTCTTGATGTTGCAGTTGATATCAGATTTAACTCACCAACCTTTGGAAAATATTTTGCACAGATTCTGAATTCGGACTTGAGAACCCAATTATGGATTCCTAAAGGTTTTGCTCACGGCTTTTCCGTTTTATCTGATGAAGCAATCTTTTCTTATAAATGCACTAACTATTACAGTAAACTGCATGAAAGAGCAATTCTGTTTAACGATCCGGATTTGCAAATAAATTGGAAAATTGAACAACCGATCGTTTCAGAGAAAGATTTAAAAGCGGCAAAGTTTAAAGACATTGTAAAAGATTTTTTTTATAATCAGGAGTAATTCTTTCCTGTGGTTATTCCCCCTAATTCTCAATAATTTTAACAATAAAAATTCGGAAAGTATATGAAAGTTCCACTGCTCGATTTAAAACCTCAATATCAATCATTAAAAAAAGAACTTGATGACGCTGTTCTGCGTGTTGCTGAGTCGCAGTATTTTATTCTTGGTCCCGAAGTAGAAAAAATGGAAAAAGAATTCTGTGAATACCTGAATTGTAAACATGCAATTGGAGTTTCATCAGGAACTGATGCGCTTCTTTTGGCATTAATGGCAATTGATATTGGACCCGGTGATGAAGTTATAGTTCCTACTTATTCTTTCTTTGCAACGGCAGGTGTTGTTTCCAGATTGAATGCTGTTCCGGTATTAACTGATATTGATCCGGTTACATTTAATATCGATCCGGAAGAATTTAAGAAAAAGATAACTTCAAAAACTAAAGCTGTAATTCCTGTTCATCTTTACGGACAGAGTGCTGATCTTGAACCAATCGTTAAAATTGCAAAAGAGAAAAATATTTTTGTTATTGAAGATGCAGCGCAGGCAATTGGCACTGATTATAAGGATGGAAGGCGTATCGGAACTATTGGAGATATCGGCTGCTTCTCATTCTTCCCAAGTAAAAATCTTGGCGGTTACGGTGATGGCGGACTTGTAACTACGAATAATGATGAGCTTGCTCATATGCTTCGCATTAAAAGAGTTCATGGCGGCGAGCAGAAATATTATCATAAAGTCATCGGAGGAAATTTCAGGATTGATGCGTTGCAGTCCGCAGTGCTGCGAGTTAAGCTTCCGCATCTTGATAAATGGTCAGAAAAAAGAAGAGCTAATGCTGAATACTATTATGAACTTTTTAGAAAAGCAGGATTAGCAGAAGAACCCGGTAAAACTAAATTTGATGATAAGAACAGTGTTTTGCTTCCAAAACCCATTTATAAAGGCAGCGCTGCGGTTAAAAACTACCACATATATAATCAGTTTATCATCAGAGCTCAGAAAAGAGATGACTTGAAAAAATTCCTCACAGAAAATGAAATTGGAAATGAAATTTATTATCCTGTTCCATTTCATTTGCAGGAATGTTTTGCCAACCTGAATCACAAAAAAGGCGACTTCCCTGAATCAGAAAAGGCAAGCGAAACTTCACTCGCAATCCCAATATATCCTGAGCTTTCTAAAGAGCAGCAGGAATATGTTGTTCAAAAGATTAAGGAATTCATTCTGAGGTAATGAAAGTGTTACGGCAAATTTCTTTTCTGAAAACGTTTTTAATTTTTGTGATTTTACTTTCTCCGGGTAATTTTATACAAGCACAAGTTGTTTACGAACCATTGTATGAAGACGTATATAATTTCCTTCGTAGAGTAAGCCAGAAGGGAATTATTGAGTTTGATGATTTGATAAGACCAATTCCGAGAACTTATATAAGTCAGAAACTACTTGAAGCTGATTCACTTTCATCACAACTTACTCAACTTGAACGTGAAGAGCTGAAATTCTTTTTAAAAGATTATTACCACGAACGCTGGTTGAGTGAAGGTAACAACAAGCAAACTGAACATCTTGATTATTTTGGATTTGATCCTGCTGACAGGTGGCGAATGTTTTCTTACGGCGGCGACGGATTTAAATTGAATGCTGATCTTATTCTTGGTGCTGAGATCGGTTATGTTAAGGATGCAAAACAAACTCACTTCTGGAATGGAATTTATTCTTATGGTTATATCTACGATGTTTTAGGATTCAGTTTTGATTTCAGAGATAATGCTGAAAATGGTACAACGATAGATAAAACAAAAAGCTTCACTCCGGAAACGGGTGTTGTTGCCCGCACCTCTGAAAACTTTTATCAGTACCCGCCGGATAAAATGGAATACAGTGAGAGTAAAATGATGCTGGCAATTGATTGGAAGTGGGGAAGTCTTGCTGGCGGTAAAGAATTTATTGAGTGGGGTTATGGAGATAATGGATTACTGGTTATGTCTCAAAAGGCTCCTTCCTTTCCTTTGATCAGGTTAGATATTAATCCTGTTGAGTGGCTGAGCTTTAATTACTTCCATGCCTGGTTAGCTTCTGATGTGATTGACTCGACAAGTTTTTATTACACCGATACTGGAAACCAGAAATATCTTTACAGGCAAAAATATCTTGCCTCTCATACTTTAACTATTAAGCCGATCCGGGGTCTTGATATTTCAATTGGTGAATCGATTATTTATGCAGACCAGTTAGAAATTTTATACCTCATTCCAATTACGTTTTTTAGATTAGCTGACCATTATCTTTCTACACACATTAATGAAGCCGGAAGCAACTCACAATTTTTTGCGCAGGTGAGTTCAAAGGGACATATAAAAAACACTCATCTTTATGGCACTCTGTTCATTGATGAATTTACACTCTCAAATGTGTTCGATCCCGAAA
>Ga0209498_1000782_pt1 | contig 19666 bp, 24 predicted proteins | sample WalLakDeSediment_FD_184131 | JGI IMG/M metagenome (GOLD analysis project Ga0209498, IMG submission 184131) | Lake sediment microbial communities from Walker lake, Nevada to study Microbial Dark Matter (Phase II) - Walker Lake 11/02/13 Deep... | ecosystem: Environmental > Aquatic > Freshwater >... | reverse complement strand
GCGGTAGAGAGCTTGGGACATGGCGTTAGTTTAACATCCTGCTCCATGCATGACAAGACGCCGCAGCGCCTGTTAATCGAGTTAGCCAAACAGGTTGCGATTGGCGCCTACCCAGGCGTACAGGTCAGCAATGCCCTCCGCAGGCGTGATGGTGGGGCGCCAGCCCAGCAGCCGCTCAGCCTTGCGGATGTCGGCAATGAAGACGCGCTGATCGCCAGGGCGCCACGCGCCATGCGTAACGTTGAGCGGCCGCCGCGCCAGCGACGCCAGCAGCGGCCCAAATTCAGCCCAAATAGAGAGTGTGTTCGCAGGACCGCCGCCCAGGTTAAGCGCCTGCCCGCGCAGCGCGTCAATCTGCGCGATGCTTAGCTCATAGGCGCGAATCAGGTCGGAAACGTGCAGCAGGTCGCGCACCTGTTTACCGTCGCCGTAAATGCTGATGGGCCGGCCAAGCACCGTGGCAATCACAAAATGAGCCACCCAGCCCTGATCCTCAACGCCGAATTGGCGACGGCCGTAAATGCACGACTGCCGCAGCGTGAGCGTCCGCAGGCCGTAAATACGCGCGTAATCGCTGGTGTACTGGTCGCCGGCCCCTTTTGAGCAGCCATAGGGCGAGTGAAAGTCCAGCGGGTAGCTTTCGGGGATGCCGTGCGGGTAGTCCGCATAGCCGTAGCGCTTAGCCTCCTCCACTACGCCCACATCCTCCATACCGCCGTACACCTTATTGGTCGAGGCATAGAGCACGGCCGCTTCTGGGCAGTAGTGGCGCACCGCCTCCAGCACGTTGAAGGTGCCCAGCGCGTTAATCTCAAAATCCTCGCGCGGGTTTTGAACCGAAAGCGTCACCGCCACCTGGCTGGCCAGGTGCAGCACGGCGTCCACCGCGCCGCCCTTCGCGGCGCTCAGGGCCCCACATAAAGCGCCATAGTCGCGGATGTCGCCGCGCACGATGCGCAGCCGTTCGGCGCCGTGGCGCGCGTGCAGCCATTCCAGGTTGGCGGCGCTGCCAATGCGCGACAGGTTATCAAAAATGGTGACGGTGTGGCCCTGGTTCAGGAAGTGGTCGGCGCTGTTGCTGCCAATGAAGCCCGCGCCGCCGGTGATGAAGATGTGCATAGATGATTACCTATGGATTTACCGCGCTTTTTAGAATCTGGTGTAACTACCAAGCCTTTCCAGGATTTAACCGCAGAGTTCGCAAAGAGCGCAGAGAAACCAGAGAACTTTGCGGCCTCCGCGCCCTCTGCGGTTAGTAGTTACAATCTGGTTTGCGTTATTGATTTATACAGCGCGGCGTTTAGAAATGCGCACCGCTGAGCCGCTGCCAAAGCGCGTCGCGCTGCCGGTCAAGCTGCGCCCGCTGAGCGGGCGCATCCGCAAGCACGACGGTCATCAGCAGCGCGTCCTCACCGGTGTCACGGTAGTAGCGCCTGCGCTCACCAACCAGATCAAAGCCGTATTTACGGTAAAGGGCCTGCGCGACGTGGTTGCCGGCGCGCACCTCCAGCGTGACCAGCGCGGACGCGTGGTCATAGGCCAGGTAAAGCAAATTAAGCAGCAGCAGTTCACCCAGTCCATGCCCGCGCCACGGCGGGTCGACGGCAATGATGCTGACGTGCAGCTCGTCGCCCATGAGCCAGTAGCCGGCGTAGCCAACGAGTTGTTCAGCACGGCCGTCTTGCCCCACCGTCAAAGCCTGATAATGCGCCAGTTCGTTATGAGCCAGCTCATGTTGGTAAAGCTGCACGCGCGCCGGGTTTGGAAATGAGGCGCGTTCAATCGCTATGACCGTGTCCAGGTCATCCAGGCGCAGCGGACGCAGGGTAAACGGCGGTGGAGGCTGGAGCATCGGCGGCGTGTTGGGGGACCCCGGCAAGGTTAGAGACAAACGGCTATGCGCCTTCGGGCGCGCGCAGGTAGTCCGGCGCCAGGGCGGCGGCGTCATCCACCAGGCCACGCTTGAAACGCACCCAGCCGATTTCAGCCAGGTAGCCCGCGCGCCGCACGCTCGCGGCGGCGCGCGCAGCGGTTACGGGCCGGCCGCTGTCGCGCATAAGGCGGATGGCCTGGGCGCTCACCTCGCCGGCCACGAGCGTCTTCTGCGCGATCGGCTCCAGCAGCGCTTCCCAGGTGGTCAGGCTGGGCGGCTGGGCAGCCTGCCAGCCGCGCCCGGCGTGCCAGGCGTACGGCGCGGCGTGGATGCGCGTGCGACCGGCCTCAGCCACGACAATTAGCTGGCCGTCCAGCGATCCAAACCCCGCGGCCACGACGTCCAGCGTTGGTACGCCAATCAGCGGGATCTGGCGCGCCAGGGCCAGCCCCTTGGCCGCGGCCAGCCCAACGCGCAGGCCCGTGTAGGAGCCGGGGCCAATGGCCACAGCCACGGCCGTCAAATCAGCCACGGCCGCGTTCGCCCGCGCCAGCAGCGCGGCAATCGTCGGCGCCAGTTCAATCGTCTGGGTGTTCACGCTACGCCAGCCGGTTTCGGCAATCACGGCCGTTTCGTCCCGTAAAGCCAATCCCATCCAGCGCGTCGCGGTATCAATCGCTAAAAGCATCGTCACGTTCACATTATACGCCAAAGGCGCTACGTTTGAAATCGTCCAGCAGCGCCGCCGGGCGGGCGCCCACCGCCTCAAAGCGCACGTTACGGCGCGTCTCGTCCAGGTAGGCCATTTGAATCCAGAGCCGGTCGGGCGGCAGCCAGGCTTTAGCGCGCTCCGGCCACTCGATCATCAGGGCGCCATCACCGGCGAAAATATCCTCCAGGCCGGCCGTTATGATGTCCGCCTCCGTTTCCAGGCGATAGCAGTCCACGTGGTACAAAACTACCCGGTCGTGGGCGCGGGGGTATTCATTCACCAGGGTAAAGGTGGGGCTGGTTACACGCGTGGCGGAACCCCAGCCGCGTCCAATGCCGCGCGCCAGGGTGGTTTTGCCCGCGCCCAGATCGCCCGCCAGGCACAAACAGTCGCGCGGCGCCAGTAGTTGGCCCAGCCGTACCCCCAGACGTTCCGTCTGCTGCGGGCTGGTGCTCATAAAATCGAGGGTCCACGCATTCAATATCGGCATCGTTTCTCAAGAACCTGGCAGGTTTCTACAGACCGCTCAGGTTCGTCAACTCTTATTATACCGCTGACAGTACACTGCTGACGAACAATCAGGTATCATATTGGCTACGGCAAACGCCCATCGCAGGTTTTTAAGGAAGAGAAGATGCGGATTCTGGTAATTTCTGACATTCACGCCAACCTGGTAGCCTTGGAAACGGTTCTTGCAGACGTCGGGGGCGCGTGGGACCAGATTTGGTGCCTGGGGGATCTCATCGGCTATGGCCCGCGCCCCAACGAGTGCGTGGCGCTGCTGCGCACCCACAACCATATCAGCCTCTCGGGCAACCACGATTGGGCCGCGCTGGGCAAGCTAGACGTGAGCGAATTTAACCCGGAGGCGCAGCGCGCGGTAGCCTGGACGCGCAGCGCCCTCAGCGCGGAAACCCACGCCTATCTGGACGCGCTGCCGGCGGCCAGGGTGGAGAAGAGCTTCACGCTGGCGCACGCCAGCCCACGCTACCCGGTCTGGGAATACATTTTGGATCTGGCAACGGCCGTCGCCAACTTCGACCACTTTGACACCCTGCGCTGTCTGGTCGGCCATAGCCACGTGCCGCTCTTGTTTGCCATGTACGCCAACGGCAGCGTCGACGCTTTCCACCCCACCTATCGCGAAACGATCTACCTGGAAGAGACGCGCGTCATCATCAATCCCGGCAGCGTCGGCCAGCCGCGCGACGGCGACCCGCGCGCCGCCTATGCTTTGCTCGACCTGGCGGAAATGACCTGGGAATTTCACCGCGTCGCCTACCCCGTGCAGGAAACGCAGGCGCAAATGCGCGCCGCCGACCTGCCCGCGCCGCTGATCGAACGGCTGGCGTATGGGTGGTAGAATTTAGGGAACATTTTCACAGCCCACGTCGTTACAGCCGTAGCAACAAGCCAATGTATTGGCGTCAATAAAGGAGCGTGTAAGATGAAGCAGCGCAAAATCACCTTTCTCTTTTTTACCCTGGCGGCGTTTATCTTTGCCGCCTGTGGCGGCGGCGCCAGGATGGCGCAAGAAATGGAAATGCCGGTCTCAGAAACCGCCTTTGACGCCGCGCCAGCCTACAGTGGTGAAGCGCTGGCCTTTGCCGGCAACTCGACTGCCGGCAAGCAGTTGGAGGCGGCGCAAGAACGGCTGATCATTCGCACGGCCGACGTGGAGATTGTGGTGACCGACACCGAAGAAGCGATGGCAACCATCACCACCATGGTGGTCGATAACGGCGGCTGGGTGGTGAACAGCAACGTCTTCCAATACAGCGCGGGCGCCAAGACCGGCAACCTGACGGTGCGCGTGCCGGCGGCGGGTTTCGACAGCGCCCTGGAAGCCATCCGGCAGCTGGCGGTCGAGGTGCGCCGGGTTTCCACTACCGGCCAGGACGTGACCGAGGAGTTTGTGGACCTCTCGGCCCGGCTAGCAAATTTGGAGGCCACGGCGGCGCGCGTGCGCAGCTTCCTGGAAGAAACGCAAAACGTGGAAGAGGCGCTGGCGGTCAACCAGGAGCTGAGCCGCCTGGAAAGCGAGATCGAGTCGCTGAAGGGCCGCATGCAGTACCTGAGCCAATCGGCCGCTTTCTCGACCATCAGCATCAACCTGACGCCCGACGCGCTGTCGCAGCCGCTAGAGGTGGGCGGCTGGCGCCCGCAAGGCATCGCGCGCGACGCCATCCAGGCGCTGATCAGCACGCTGCAGGCGCTGGCCAACATCTTCATCTGGCTCATAATTTTCATGCTGCCGCTGGCGCTGCTGCTGGGCATACCGGTGTGGCTGGTTGTGCGCTTCCTGCGCCGCCGCCGGCAAGCCAGGCGCGCTCCGGAAGTGACGGAGACAAACGCCGAGTAAGCGACAAAGGAGTAGGCGCCGCCTTGAACGAGGCGGCGCCTTTTTTGTCAGGCGCCGATGGCAGCGCGGATTTGCGCCACGTAGGCCTGGAACTGGGGCGTTTGCTGAACCTGGAACTGGCGCGGGCGCGGCAGCTCAATCGGAATGCGCCGGGTGATGGTGGCGGGCTGGTTTTCGGCAGGGGCACGGCCGTTGCCGTTCACCGGCCCCATCACCAAGACCTCGTCGGCCAGGAAGACGGCCTCGCTGATGCTGTGGGTGACCATGAAGACGGTGACGGGGTTGGCCTGCCAGATACGCAGCAGCTCCTGCCCCATGCGCTCGCGGGTGAGCGCATCCAGCGCGCCAAACGGTTCGTCCAGCAGCAGCAGCGCCGGCGCGTGCACCAGCGCGCGCGCAATGGCCACGCGCTGCGCCATGCCGCCGGAAAGCTGCGCCGGATAGCTGTGCTCGGCCCCTTGCAGCCCCACCAACTCCAGCATGGCCTGCACCCGGTCGCCGCCGGTGAAACGGCCGTTGTCCCCTTGCAGCTCCAGCGGCAAACGCACGTTCTCGTACGCCGTGCGCCAGGGCATCAGGTTATCCTGCTGGAACACAATACCCACGCGCGCATCCGCCCGGTGCGGCGGCTGCCCGGCCAACCGCACCGCGCCCGCCGTGGGTACCAGCAAACCGCCTAGTGTGCGCAGCAGCGTCGACTTGCCCACGCCGGAAGGCCCCACCAGCGCCACAAACGCCCCCGCCGCAATCGACAGCGAAATGTCGACCAGCACGTGGTTGCCGTCGTCGGCGAAGGTGTGGCTGAGTTCTACGGCCGTTATAAAAGGCTGCTCTTTGATGCTCATTCCGCTTCCGGATTTTTACGGCTGCGCCGCCAGCACAAAGTCGTTGGTGTAGGCCGCGCTCAGGTCGGGCAGGGGGGCATCAATGAAACCAATGCTTAGCAGCACGTCCTGCGTTTCTTCCCAGGAAGCCGCGTCGGTGACGCCCAGGGTCTCCGCCTCCCAGAGCAGCAGGGAAGCCGCCAGCACGCCCTTGCGGCTGTCGTCCAGCCCTTCCACAAACTTCTTGCAAATTTCGTACGCTTCGTCGGGATCGGCCAACGTGTCGGCCAGGCCGCGTAACAAAGCGCGCACGAACCCCTGCACCAGCTCCGGTTCGTTGGCAATCGTCGCCTCGTTGGTGATGATGCCGTTGGCGACCATGTCGACGTAATCGCCCACGTAGATCACGTCCACGTCGTAGCCCTGGTTTACAAGCTGCACCGGCTCGTTGCTGACGTATACGACGACCGCTTCAGACCGGTTCGCCAACAGGGCTTCGACCTGATTAAAGCCGATATCATCGGCGTTCACGTCCGCTTCTTGCAGCCCAACAGCCTGCAAAAGGCCCACGTAGCCCACGTAGGAAGCGCCAAAGAAGCCGGGCAAGCCCACGTTACGCCCGACCAGATCGGTAGGCGTGCGAATGCCGGCCGAGGCCAGGCTGACGATGGCAATCGGGTAGCGCTGGAACCATTCCATAACGTACACCAGCGGCAGGCCCTGGCTGCGGCCCATGATGACCTGCTCACCGCTCACAATGGCCAGCGGCAGCGCGCCCGCGCCTACGAGCGCGATGCCGTCCGTCTCGAAGCTGTAATCCAACTCCAGCGCCAACCCTTCTTCGGCAAAGTAGCCTTTGTCGATGGCGACGTAAACCGGCGCGTACTGCGGGTCGGGAATATAGCCCATGGGCAAGCGAATAGTGCGTAAAGCGGCCGTTTCAGGTTCGGCCGTGGCGCAAGCGACCAACAACAAGATCAGCAGCAAAGGCAGGAAATAACTGATACGCTTTAACATCTTACAATCTCCAATTCATTCACAGCCGCGCGCTTTATTTTTTGGTTTGCCAGTGCAGCAGGCGTTTCTCCAGCAGGGCAACCAGGCCATACATGCTCAGCGCAATCACGGCTAAGGTCAGTAAAACAACAAACACCAGGTCTGTTTTAAATTGATAGCGCGCCGTCACCAGCAGAAAACCCAATCCCGCGCTTTTGGGCTGCACAAACTCGCCCACCAGCGTACCGATCACCGACAACGTCGCGCCGACTTTTAGGCCAGCCAGGATGACGGGCAGCGCGGCGGGTACTTCCAGTTTACGAAAAATCTGGCCGCGCGTGGCGCGTAGGGAGTGCATTAGATCGTATAATTCGCGCGGCACGGAGCGCAGCCCGGCAATCACGTTGACCAGCACCGGGAAAAAGACCACGAGCACGGCGACGAGCACGCGCGCCCAGTAGGTTGAGCTAACCCAGATGGTGAGCAGCGGCGCAACGGCGATGATCGGGATGGCCTGCGAGGCAATCAGGTAGGGCGAGATGAGGCGGTTGGCCAGGGGCGATTTAGCCAGCAGGTAGCCCAGCGGGAAAGCCACCAGACAGCCAATGAGCAACCCCGGGATGACCTCGCTGATGGTGACCAGACTGTGCCTGAGTAAACGGCCGTCTCCCACCACCACCCGCAGTTGCCGCCCCACGTCCAATGGTCCGGGCAAAATGAAAGACGGATAAGCCGCCAGCACAACCAGGCTTTGCCAGGCCAGCAGCAAAAAAAGAAAAGAGAACAGCACCATCAGCCACGTGGGTTGGGCATCCAAAAAACGGACAACACGATTTTTCATACGCTTAAATTGGGAGCAGGGAGAAAACGTGTGCGGTAGGAATAGGCGGCTAGGCGGCAAAAGACGCATGCTGTCCTAAACAGACCGCCCCACGTAAACGTGGGGCAGGCAGAGGAGACAGCGCCGTCGCCAAATACCTTCTTCCATCCAGACTATCACTGTCGGCCCTGGTTTTGCACCAGATCAGCCAGAGCAATTCTGCTCCAGGTCGCGGGCTGAGCCTGCTTCAGGCATCACCGCCGGTCGGGAATTTCGCCCTGCCCCGAAGGTTCATTTATTTGTGCAATTTGTAACAATTATACAAAACCCCCTCGGCAAGTCAACGTCGACACGCCGGTCTCTGACCGTGCCGCCTCTGGTAAAAATGTCGAATTATGCCCATTGCCAGTAAAAATTCTACGCCCCATGCCTGACTACGGGAGGTTTGTATCAATGCAGACGAATATTGACTTTGATGACGCACTGTGTTATATTACTTCATGATGCACTGCGTCATAAAATAAAAATAACAAGCATGTGCGTTGTGCTTGTTGCAGATATAGCAATTTTGGAGGTAAAAATGGCTAAGCAAGAAGTTGTGCAAGAAAATGGGCATGAAAACGTCATCCTCACCAACACACGCAAAATCTTTCATGCCGGTCTGGGCGCCGTCGCAATGGCCCAGGAAGAGATCGGCGATTTGGCCAAGCGGCTGATGGAGCGCGGCGAGACGGTTGAGAAAGAAAACCGCCAGCGCCTTGACGATATGTTCGAAAAACGGCGCAACCAGCTTGAGAAAAACGCCGAGCGCGTGGAGAACGCCTTCGACAAGCGCCTGCAATCCACCCTGGAGCGCGTACATATCCCCACGCAGCAGGACATCAAGGCGCTAGACACCAAGCTGACGCGTCTGAACAAGAAACTGGATGAACTGCGCAAGGAAATGGCGTAAACAGCACCGGCAAACTAGACAATCATCGTCTTTAAGTTGATATTAAAAGGACCCTAACTATGGCTACAAAAGAAGCTACACAAAAGGCAAAAAAGGTTGCCCAAGAAATTGAAGTGATGGAAGAGGAAATCACCGAAGTAGGCGGCAACTTGCTGGAAGGATTGCGCAAGATCCTGCTGGCGGGCATTGGCGCCGTCGCGGTGGCCCAAGAGGAAATCGAAGACTTCGTTAATAAGCTGATCGATCGCGGTGAGATTGCCGAGAAAGACGGCCGTAAACTGGTCACCGACGTCATGGAACGTCGTCGCGATGCGATGAAGGAAAGCACGCAGAAAGCGACCGATGAGATTGACAAACGGATTGAAGGGCTGCTGGAGCGGTTGAATCTGCCCACACGTTCTGAGATTGAGAAGCTGACGACAAAGATTGGCGAACTGAATGCCAAGGTCGACGAGCTCAAGAAGCAGCAGAGCAAGTAAGCCTGAACCGGGCAATCGCTCGCGTAAAAAACAGAGAGGCGCAACGGCCGTTGCGCCTCTTTTTTGTTTTGGCATCTGCACCAATCGCGCATATAATCTTCTAAGCTGACGCAGCGTATCGTTGAGGAGCTATTCCATGCCCGTTATTAAACGTTATCCTAACCGCAAATTATACGACACCGATGCCAAAAGATATATCACGCTGGACGGCATCGCCGACCTGATTCGCGAGGGCGCCGAGGTCCAGGTGATCGACCACACCACCGAAGAGGATTTAACGGCCGTTACCCTCAGCCAGATCATCTTTGAACAAGAAAAGAAAAAAGGCGGCTTCCTACCCAAATCAGTGCTGACCGGGCTTGTGCGCGCCAGCAGTGATACGCTCAACGCCCTGCGTCGCGGCCTGCTCTCCCCGCTGGAACTGTTCTACCAGGTTGATGCGGAAATCGAACACCGCCTGCAAACGCTCATTAATCGCGGCGACCTGGCCAAAGAGGAAGCCATGCACCTGCGTGACAAGCTCCTCTCGCACAGCGCCCGCGCCACAGACGCCATCCTGCCGGATGATGCCCTGGAAAATCTGCTAAGCAAACACAGCGTGCCGACACGCAGCGAAATTGAAGCGCTGCACGCGCAGCTTAACACCCTCACAGAAAAGCTAGAAAGATTGATCGAAGAGCAGCGCGCAACGCAAAAATAGGTCTGTTTTGGTTTGCCGTGCTATGCGCCAATCTTATGCACTCACATGAGCCGCCAGCATGATCAAACTCAATGGTTCCACCCGACGTGACATTTATTTCCCGGCCGATCCCGTCACAACCCTACGCTACTTCAGCGATCTCAGCCGCGTCGCCTTCCATCTGCCGCACATCACCGTAGTAAAAACCTATGGTCTCAATGAAATACGCGTGCACTATCAAACGGTTGAGCTAGGCGCCTACACGATCAATATCTACACCGATCTGGTCAGCATTGTGGATGAGGAAGAACAGGTTATCTACATCCAGCCCCTGGAAGACAAGCCAACCGTTCCTAGCGAAGCCACGCTCAACGCGACCACGGCTTACGGCTACTTCTACAGCACCGCCCGTTTACAGGCGCACAATGACCAGACGCACATTGATTACCGTTTAAAGATTACCGCTGAACTGCCGCGCCCGCGAGGTCTGCGCATGATGCCCGGACGCGTCGTAAACCGCATTGCCGAAAGTATTTCGCAAGGTCGCGTGCGCGAAATCGCCGACGGCTTCATTGCCGATGCCACCGCAGCTTTTCCGGAATGGCTTACCGTAAGCCAATCACAGCTTTGAGAGATGCGCTATGCGGATCACAGGCTCCGTCGAATTCCAAACTTCGCCGCAGGCAGTCTGGGAGCAGCTTGTCAAACCCCAGGCGCTTAGCCAGTGTACGCCCGGCCTGGCAACCTGGGAAATGGTCGAACCTGACAAAACGTTCCGCGTGCTGCTCTATTGGATGCTCGACCGCAAAAATCGGATCCAGATTCCGATGACGATCGTGTGGGAGAAGCTTGAACCGCCGCAGCGCATGGCGCTGCGCATGGAGGCGCTGGCCGGTGACCAACCCATTCTGGCAACGGGCACGCTAACGCTCACCCCCCAGGCGCCGGCCGACACGGCGCTGGCGTTTGCGGTCGAAATCACGCCCGCCAACAAGATGATTGCGCAGCTAATCACCGGATTGGCGCCCCGCTTCATCGACGGCTTTTTCAAATGTTTTAAGGCGCGCGTCCATGCAGAAAACGACATGCGTGTGGGGCGCCACGAAGAATGAAAACCGTAGCGCAAGATTCCTTCTTGCGCGGGCAAGCAGGAAACTTGCCCCACATTTTTTCGGGAGAAATGGATACGTGAAAATTGAAGGCGCCTATACGTTCGCGGCCCCGCGGGAGACCGTCTGGGCCATGTTCTTAGATGCTGACCGGCTCAACCAGGCCATGCCCGGCGAGACCCGGTTGGAACAGATCCGCGTGACCAATTTTAAGGGAGAGATGCGCCTGCAGATCGGCCCGCTAAAAGGGGATTACTACGGCGTCGTCACGCTGCAAGACATGCGGCCACCGGAGAGCTATCACCTGCTACTGGATGGCCACGGGCCGGAAGGCGCCATTCAGGGTGAGGGGCAGTTGTGGCTGGAGGAAAACGAGGAACGTACAACACTCCATTACGCAGGCGACGTGCGAGCCAACGGCCGTATCGCCGCGGAATCCCCCCGCCTTTTGCGCACCTCAGCCCACGCCATGATCCGCCAATGCCTCGAAGCGCTCGATCGTCAGCTCCAGAATCAGCTTGCCATCCACACCACATCTCTACCCGCGCCGCAAGCAGCCGCGCCGCGCAGCCTGCATGCACGCCTGCCCCATCCTACGCCTCCAGAAATGCTCCGGCGCCTCAACTTGCAGCAGCAAGCCATGGCGCTGATGGTTGGATGGCTGCTTACGCTGACCGGGGGCTTGTTCGTCCTGCGCATCCTTTACAACTGGTGGCTGGGGCGCGTAACGCGCCGCGTGATGGCGCAACTGGCGCAGGAGTGAGTTATGGAAGATGCGTGGCATGACGTTGCCGCATGGCATGACGTTGCCGCGTGGCGACAGGCCGGAGAACAATCCATTGCGCTGGCCACGGTCATTCAAACGTGGGGATCCGCGCCGCGCAGGGTTGGGGCCAAAATGGCCATCACGACCGGCGGCGCCATGAGCGGCTCGGTAAGCGGCGGCTGCGTGGAAAGCGCCGTGGCGACGGTGGCCGCGGCGGTGCTGGAAACGGGACGGCCGCGGCTTTTGCGCTTTGGCGTGGCCGACGAAACGGCCTGGGGCGTGGGGCTGGCCTGCGGGGGATCAATCGAAATTTTTGTGCAGCCGCTGAACACGGCCGTTTACGACTTCTTGCACCAGCTCATCCAAAACGACGACGCCGGGGGCTGCCTGACCATCATTCGCGGACCGGAAGATCTGCTGGGCCGGCAGCTTGCCTTCAGCCGCGCCGGGGCGCGCGTCGGCGCCCTGGGCGGAAGGTGGGATGCGGCCGCCCTGGCCGCCGCACGCAGCGCGCAGCAATCGCAGCGCGTCCTCCTAAGCGATGAAGTCGAGATCTTTATCGATCTGGTCTGCCCGGCGCCCGCGCTGGTTGTCGTGGGCGGCGTGCACATCGCCATCAGCCTGACCAGCATGGCCAGGACGTTGGGCTACCGCACCGTCGTCATCGATCCACGGCGCGCCTTCGGCAGCGCGCAGCGCTTCCCCCACGTGGACCGGCTGATTCAAGCCTGGCCGGATAAGGCTTTTGTCGACGTGCAGCTGACCCCGGAAACGGCCGTGGCCGTGCTCACCCACGACCCCAAAATTGATGATCCCGCTCTCAAAACGGTGCTCCCCACCCCGGTCTTCTACGTCGGGGCGCTGGGCAGCCGCAAAACACACGCCCGGCGGCTGGAACGTCTGCGCGCCGCCGGCTTCAGCGACGCCGCCCTGAACCGCATCCACGGCCCGATTGGGTTAGATATCGGGGCCGTCACGCCCCAGGAAATTGCTCTCGCGATTCTGGCCGAAATTGTACGCGCCCAACGCCGGAGCGGCTAACGCCAGGCGCCTTCTGGCCCCTCCCGCAATTCCCCGGCCCGGCCAGATCTCGGACTGCTTCAGGCAGGCCCGTCAGGCGCCGCCATTTTGCGCGCGTAGGCTTTGACCGCCTGTACGAGGCGCCCTGGTTGGCCGTCAAATTCGCGCCAATCCACGGTTTCGTGGGTGAGCTGGAGCAAAATATCGTTTAGAACAGCGTTCACCGGCGTCGGCACGCCGGCCGCTTCCCCGGCGCGGGCGATGGCGCCGTTATGGTAGACGACTTCGCTCTGGCCGCGCCCGCCGGCCAGGTCAAGATAAAACGACGGCATCTTATCGCCACGCCCGCGCGCCACGCGGCCCTGCATAATAGGCTGCAAGACAAAGCGGGGGGCCCAGCGCAAAAGCCGGGCCAGCGAGCGCGCCGGCGATCCGGGTAAATTCACAACCCGGATGCGGCGCTCGCGCATGACGGCCAGCGTCTCGCGCAGCATACGCATTTCCAGGTCAAACACGGCCGTCGATGCATACACCACGCCCGGCGGCCGGTTAAGAATGGCGGAAGTGGCGTTGCCGATGATGTTGAGCAGCGCCTTGGACCACTTCATCGCCTCATAGTCGCGCACGCGCTTGACCGGAATGCCGGCCTGGCGCATCAGCTGTATCCAGGGCTTGATGTTTTGCCCGCGCGCGGCGGGAGCCAGCGCCAGCCCGCGGTCGGAGCGCTCCACAATCAAGCTGTTGCCGCTCTCTTTGCTGATGGGCGTGGTAAGCGCCCCCACGACCACGCGCGCGGGGCCGAACTGCTCGATCAACGGCCGTTCCACGTCAATGCCGTTTTGAACAGGCAGAATCGTCGCCGTGGAAGAAGCAAACGCCAGCAGCGGATCCACCGCGGCGGCCAGATCGTAGGCTTTCATCGTCAGCAGGATGAGGTCATAGCTGCGCCCGCCCATGAAGGCCTGGGCAATCGAGGTAACGGCCGTCGGGCGCGTCCGCACGGTTGCCCCTGCTTCGGTAATTGTCAGCCCGTTAGCATTGATCAAATCGGCCGTCACCTGGCGCGCGATCAGCGTGACCTGGTGGCCATGCTGCGCCAGGCGGCCTCCCAGATACCCTCCGACCGCGCCCGCGCCATACACCAAAATGTCCATCCTGTTTCCGCTCCCCTGTTTGCTCAAGCGCGCGGTTCAGCCATGCCCAGCACGCCGCCGATAAAATCCGGCCGTCCCAGCACAAACTCATGGGCCGACATGGCGCGCTTGCCGGCCAACTGCAGCGCGTCGAGCGCTAAACCTCCGGCGGAGGCCAACGCAATCACCTCGCTGCCAGCGGCGACGACCCGGCCGGGCGCGCCGGCGGGCAGCCCTTCCCGCAGCGGGCGCGCCGCCAGAATTTTCAGGTGCGCCCCTTGCCAGGTGGTGTAAGCGCCGGGCCAGGGCGTCATGGCGCGCACGTGGCGATCCAGCTCGACGGCGTCGCGCCGCCAATCGATGTGGCCGGCCTCTTTTTTAATCATGGGCGCGTAGGTGGCCAGAGCGTCATCCTGGGGCTGCGCCGCCAGGCGGCCCGCCAAAATGTCGTCCAGGTGGGCAGCCAATAGCTCCGCGCCCAGTTCCGCCAGCCGGTCGTGCAGCGAAGCGGCCGTTTCGTCCGGCCACAGCGGCAGCGGCGCGCGCACGTAAACCGGGCCCGTGTCCATGCCCTCGTCAAGCTGCATCAGGCTGACGCCGCTCACCTCGTCGCCGGCCAGGATGGCGTGCTGGATGGGCGCGGCGCCGCGCCAGCGCGGCAGCAGCGAGGCGTGCACGTTGAGACAACCGTGGGGCGGCAGGTTGAGCACGTGCGGTCGCAAAATCTGCCCAAAGGCGACCACGACGATGACCTCCGGTTCCCACACCTGCAAGGGGACGATGGTCGCCGGCTTGCGCAGCGAGGGGGGCTGGTAGACGGGGATGCCGGCTGCTTCCGCCACCGCCTTCACGGGCGAGGCTTGCAGCCGCTGTCCGCGACCGGCGGGCCGGTCGGGCTGCGTCACGACGCCGACGACGGTTTGCGCGGCGAGCAGGGCGCGTAAGCTGGGCACGGCGAAGGCGGGCGTGCCCATGAAGACAATTTTAGCCATGCGCGCATTCTAGCACGCGCTAACGGCCGTTTGCAAATCGGGTTGACGCAGGTTCGCTTACCTTTTACAATGTCTGCGGTAATAACGTGACGTACTTTAACTTGTGGAGAAAATCATGACCGAAGATATGGAAAAACAGCCCGACGATATTCAAGAACCCACTTCAGGAACGACGCCGCCGGCTGCACCTGACCATGAAACCCCACCTGAACCCCAACCCGCCCCGCCGCCCAAAGCTGAAATGGCGGCCGGCGACATCAGTGATGACGACCGCCTCTGGGCCGTGTTGTCGTGGATTGTCTGGATCATTGCCGTATTTGCGCTAGTCCTGGAAGAAAAGCGGGATCGGCCGTACGTGCGCTATCACGCCTGGCATTCCATCGTCGTGGGGGTTCTGTGCACCGTGATCTCTTTTGTAACCTTTGGCTGCGGCACGCCCGTTTTCCTCATCACGCTCTACTTCGCCTACCGCGCCTACCAGGGCGACTACGTGGAGATCCCGGCCGTAACCAATTTCATCAAAGGGCAGGGATGGATTTAAGATGGACATTGCCAAAGCATTTACTTACATCACGGAGGACGAGCGCTGGGTCGGTAAAATCGGTATCGGCGCGCTGATCTCGCTGCTAAGCTTTTTACTCGTGCCGATTCCGCTGCTGGTGGGCTACGTCGTGGGCATCAGCCGCAACGTGATGGAACAGGCCGACCGGCCGCTGCCCGAATGGGACGATTTCGGCCGTCTTTTCCGCGACGGCCTCTCGATTCTTGTGGCGCAGTTCGTCTATACCCTGCCCTTCTGGCTGCTGACCTGCATCGCCATCATCGCCACGGTCGGCTTTAGCGGCCTGGCCGGGGTCAGCGAAGACGCCGCGGCGCTGGGAATCATTTCCACCTTTGGGCTTGTGAGCTGCCTGGGGTTGCTCTTTGCGCTGGCGCTTTTCTTTATCAGCCCCGCCATCGTCATCCAATATCTGCGCACCGACAATTTGGGCGCCTGCTTCCGCTTCGGCGAGGTCATCGGCATCGCGCGCGACAACGTCGGCGACATCCTGATTGCCGCCCTGGCTTCTTTCGTCGCCAGCTTCATTATCGGCAGCGTGCTCGGTATTTTGAACATCATCCCCTGTCTGGGCCAGATTCTCTCGCTCATCCTCGGCGTGGCGGCCGGGCCATACCTGGCGGCGATCACCGGCCATCTGTACGGGCAGATCGCGGCCAAGGTAAGCGGCAAGGCGGCGGGATTTGCCTGATAAACCGGATTTACCTTCTTGAAATCGAAAAGCGGCGCGCTCCATGCCGGATGGAGCGCGCCGCTTTAATGCTAACAGCTTCCACTTGTGGACGGATTAACGGCGCAGCGAAAAGTCGTCCGCGTCATCCGGCAGGGTTTCGAGCACGGCCGTTACCTTGTCGGCATCAACCTGCACCCCGTCCCCGGCTGCCGCGCGCGGATATGGCTTACCACCAAACTGGGTCAGCGCCACCGCGCCCATCCCCACGCATAAGGCCAGCGCCGTCAGCAGCCCTTCACCAAAGACAAACGGGATCAAGCCCAGCAGGCCGAAGATGAAGGTGAGGAGCGCCGTGCCGACCGCGGCCGTGCCGGCCAGGCGACGCTGCTTCATCTGCAGGGGACCGGCCAGACGCTCACCCAGCCAGGTTCCCAGGGCAATCCAGCCCAGCAAGGCGGCAGCGACCAGCCCCACCAGCAAGACGAGAATGATCGGGAAGCCCAGTAACCCAATGCAGACAAAGGTCAGCACAATCGAAACGGGCACGAGCAATGCGGCCAGGGAGGGTACCGCCACGGCCGTTAACAAGCCCACGACCCCGCTCGCCACCGGCTTCTGCTGCACGGTAGCCTGTACCCGCCGCAGTTGATCCGGCAGGACCGACGCCACTACAAACGCCAGCAGGCCAAACAGCAGGCTGCTCACGATGGTCTGGAACAGGCCGCCAAAGAAATTGGCCAGGCCCGCGTGCGCGCTCCAGGTCATGCGGCCGGGCATCCATTGGTCACGCTCCACAAAGCTGCCGGCCATATTCGGAAAACGGCCGAAAAAGCCCGGCAGGTTCAGATTCTCCACGTTGGTGCAGCGCAGGCCGGCTGCCGAAGCATCCCGCAGCGCGCCGTTCAATAACACGCACTCGCCGGAGACAACGGCCGTTTCCCGCGCTTCCAAATTTCCATTAAACAAGACGATGTCCCCGTTAACCGCGCCATCCAGGCGCACGTCCCCATTGAAGACGATCACGTCCCCATTGACGACTGCGCCCGCCTCAATCTCCAGGTCGCCGTCAAAGACGATCACGTCATTATTGATGACCTCGTCCGCCTCGACGGCCGTATCAAAATGAGGCGCGGCCAGAACAACCCCACCGGGAACCGCCAACAGCAGCGCCAGTAATAACAATACCGCTAAACGTTTCATGCCACTCTCTCCCTACAGCGCCGGTATGGCGCGCGCCGGGCAGGCGTTCGCGCCGGACGCATCCAGGTTTATATTTCCTGCGGCTGGCTGACCAATTGACGCACAACGCCGCTCCACACAAAGACAATTCCTGCCATCACAAGCAGCCAGCCGATGATTGTGGGCTGCCGCACAACTAATTCACCCGCGCTGCTCAAGAGGGCCGCAATGATGGTTCCCACCACCTGCACGCTCTTGGCAATGGATGCCCACAGGCTTGCCAACAAGCCGGGCTGCTGCGAAAGCAGGGCTAGCCGGCTGGCCCCCCACAGGCCCAGCAGCAGCGGGACCGCGCCGCCCAGCAGCAGCAGCACGTACAACGCGCCAATCGCCCAGCGGCGATTCCGTGCTGAAGGCAAGCGCGCAATCGTGCGCAGCGCAAAATCCGCCGCCGGCTCCAGCATCGGCGCTTCACGCAGCAGCTTCTCAATCGCCAGCAGCGCGCGCCACTCGCGCAAGCAGGTGGGACACGCGCGCAGGTGAACCTCCAGCATGAGCTTCTTTTCGTCCACAAGCTCACCATCGAGCGCGTCCATCATCAATGCGTACGCATTTTCATGTTCCATATTTCGCTCCGGTAAAAATTTCTCCTCTCTCACGCCATCTCGACTTCGTAAGCGGGGGCCAGGCCGCGCTGTAGGCCCACCTCGGCCAACTGGCGCCGCGCGCGGAAAAGGCGCGACTTAATGGCGCTGACCGTCGTGTCCATGACCTCGGCAATCTCCTCGTACGAAAGTTCATACCAGTAACGCAGCACCACGGCCTGCCGGTAGTCGGGCTGCAGCTCATCCAACAGCGACTGCACCAGCGCTTGCTCCTCGGAAATGACGGATTGGGCCTCAGGGCCCTGCGTTTTATCGCTCATAAGCGCCGGATGGGGCGGCAAAGGCTCGTCCAGTGAAAGCAGCAGCGCCCGCCGTTTGCGTATCAAGTCAATGCAGTAATTTGACGTAATGGAAAGCATCCACGTGCTGAACTTATGCGCCGGATCGTAGGTGTGAAGGCGCGTGTAGGCGCGAATAAACGCCTCTTGCGCCGCCTCTTCCGCCTCACGCGCATTGCCCAGCATGCGGTAAGCCAGGTTGAAGACCGGGCCTTGATAAGCCTCAACTAAATGTCCGAAAGCGACCTGGTCGCCTTTTCTGGCTTGCTCAAGCCAGACCTTTTCTGCGTCCAATTCCAATCTCCTGACGATTCACTCACTACTACGCAGTATATCAGGAAAAAGTTGCGCCAGATCATCGCGCTTATTTGCCTGCTTACCCCTTTCAACTTTATAATGCCGCGAAGGTAATGAGTGAAAACGGCCGTTTCCCAAAACGCTCGATCAAATTTACAAACCCATAATTTTCGAGTATTCTAGTTGATAATGATCCTTATGGGCGGCCCGCCCATCATTTCCCCTAATTCCCTTTCCAATGAAGGAGTTGAACCATGTCCGAGCGTAAAAAAATTACCCTACCCAATCTCTTTGAAAAAGTAGCTAAAGGGGAGCCAATTACCTGGCTCACCTGTTATGATTACCCTACGGCATACTTTCAGGACAAAGCAGGCATTGATATGATTTTAGTCGGTGACAGCCTGGGTATGACCATGCTTGGTTACGACAGCACCCTGCCGGTGACTATGAACGACATGATTCGCCACACCCAGGCTGTGCGCCGCGGCGCGCCCAACGCCTTTCTCATCGGCGATATGCCCTACATGAGCTACCAGCCCAGCGACGAAACGGCCGTGCTCAACGCCGGTCGTTTTATGGCCGAAGCCGGCTGCGACGCCATCAAGCTGGAAGGCGGGCGCGAAATGGCCCCGCGCGTTACCGCCATTGCCGCGGCGGGCATTCCTGCCTTTGGCCACCTGGGCCTCACCCCCCAAAGCGCCAGCGCCCTGGGCGGCTTTCGTTTGCAGGGTAAATCTGCCCTGCAGGCTAAGAAAATCATCGAAGATGCCAAAATCCTGGAAGAAGCAGGGGCCGTCGGCGTGCTGCTGGAGCTCGTCCCTGACCGCGTCTGCGAAATCATCACCGCGCGTGCTGAACACTGCATCATTATGAGCCTGGGGTCCGGCCCCAACGCCCATGGCCAACTGCTCATCTACCACGACCTTTTTGGCCTCTACCCCAAGTTCACCCCACGCATGGCCAAAGTCTACGGCAACGCCGGGGAGGTCATCCAAAATGGCCTCATCCAATACGTCACCGAGGTGCAAAACAAACAGTTCCCCGAACCTAAACATTACTTTGGCATGAAAGACGCGGAATACGACGAGTTGAACAAGCTGCTTGGATAGAAGAGTGGGCAAGTATGCAAGTGGGCAAGTATGCAAGTATGCAAACCTGCAAACCTGCAAACTTGCAAACTTGCAAACTTGCAAACCCGCAAACTCTAAAAGGAGATTCCTATGACCGCTGATTTACGTGAACGCTTGCGCATTGCCCCGGATCGGCTGGAGGCGCTGAATGAGATATTGCTCAACCCC
>Ga0209498_1000781_pt1 | contig 19676 bp, 15 predicted proteins | sample WalLakDeSediment_FD_184131 | JGI IMG/M metagenome (GOLD analysis project Ga0209498, IMG submission 184131) | Lake sediment microbial communities from Walker lake, Nevada to study Microbial Dark Matter (Phase II) - Walker Lake 11/02/13 Deep... | ecosystem: Environmental > Aquatic > Freshwater >... | reverse complement strand
CGTATCTTGCAGCATTCCTACCGGCGGTCATGCCAGTTTGGGCAACATAATCCACCAGGTCAAATACGGTGGAGACATTGCCGCAGGAGAATACTCCGGCCACTGCCGTTTCCATTGTCTCTGTGGTAGTTGGTCCTTTTGTAATTGGGCTGAGTTCTATCCCAGCTCCTTTCGATAGCTCATTCTCGGGGATTAGTCCCACGGAAAGAAGCAGGGTATCGCAGGCTATGAACTCTTCACTACCTCCGATTGGCTGCATTTTCTTGTCTACTCTGGATACCACGACACCTTCTAGCCGCTCCTTGCCTCGTATCTCTGTCACCGTGTGAGACAAATGGAGAGGGATATCGAAATCGTTGAGGCACTGAACGATGTTTCTCTTCAGCCCTCCGGGGTAATTCATAATTTCATAAACGCCTTTCACCCGGGCGCCCTCAAGAGTGAGCCTCCTCGCCATTATCATTCCGATGTCGCCCGAGCCCAGGATTACAATCTCTTTTCCGGGAAGATATCCGTCGATATTGACAAATCTCTGAGCCACCCCCGCGGTATATATTCCGGCAGGGCGAGTGCCCTGGATGCCGATACTTCCCCGGGCGCGTTCCCGGCATCCCATAGCAAGCACAACACTTTTCGATTCTATCTGGAATATACCTTTCTCGGGATTTACTGCTGTAATAGCCCTATCCGGCGTGAGGTCAATTACCATTGTATTCAAGAGGCGGCGCACGTTTGTTTTCTCTATCTCTTTGATAAGGCGCTCCGCGTACTCGGGGCCGGTGTAGTCTTCTTTGAACTGCTCCAGACCAAAGCCGTTGTGTATGCACTGTTTCAGGATGCCACCCAACTCCTCCTCCCTTTCAAGAAGAAGCACCTCCTTGGCTCCACTTTCATGAGCACTCAGTGCGGCAGTAAGCCCGGCAGGCCCGCTGCCTATTACAGTCACATCAGCTTCCATTCGCATCCCTAACCGGTCTTTCAAAACCGACAGATACCCTGTTTATGCCGTCATGCTATCTTGGGGTATCCCGTGATTTCAGCTATTTTATTGTGTAACGGGGAAAGCGTGGGATAAACCTTCTTGTACACTTCATTAAACAACCTGTCATAGACCTTCGCGTTCTCCTCGTGGGGAGTGAAGGTCTCCTTTACCCTGACCATACTGTCCACTGCTTTGGAGAAGCTGTCATAGATCTTCAGGGCAACAGCGGCATCGATTGCGGCACCCAACGCTGAAAGGTTGCTTGTATGCATTCGGCACGTGGGAAGATTAAAGATATCAGCGGTGATCTGCATGATTTCATCGCTTTTTGAGCCTCCGCCACCAGCCCTCAACTCTCTTATCCTGCTGCCGGAACGCTTCTCCATTATTTCCTTCAGTCGCCGCAATTCGTATGCAATGCCTTCAACAATTGCTCTGTAAATGTGCGTCCTCGTGTGCTCACCGGAGAATCCTATTATGGCCCCCTTAGAAGAGGGGTCATTCTCACGTGGATGCCAGTAGGGCTGGAGGATTAAGCCCATAGAACCGGGAGGGATTTCCCCCATCTTCCTGTTCAACAAGTCCTCTGGTTCTATCCCCAGTTTTTCCGCCTCTTCCTCCTCATATTTGGCGAACTCTCTCTTAAACCAGGAGACCATCCAGTATCCTCTCCCCACAAAACCTTCGAGCGCCCACTGGTTTGGAATTGCTGCTCCCCAGGTGAAGAAATCCATCTTAGGGTGCTCAACAAATTTACTGGAGAGCAGTTCGATGACCGCGGCTGTTCCGTAGCTGATTTCAGCGACATCATCACCTATCACGCCAGCGCCCAGCAGTTCGGACTGTTTGTCACCTGCGCCGATGATTACGGGGAGCCCCTGTGGTATCCCGAATTCTCTCGCTCCGTCTTCCGAAATCGTGCCGGCAATCTCAGTTGGCGAAACAAGCGGAGGCAGCTTATCCCTCTCTACCCCGAAAATCTTGTATACCACCTTCCAGGGATGCCACCGAAGTCCCTTAAGGTCGATGGGGAACAGCCCCACTATCATGGAGGAGCAATCCTTGAACTCGCCGGTTAATGCGTGAAAGATATGAGATGAGACAGTGAGGAATATGTGCGTCCTCTGGTAACTTTCCGGTTCGTAGACCTTGAGCCAGTTAAACTTTGACCTTCTCTGATATTCTTTTAGCTTCGGTGCCATTCCTGAGATTCTGAAGGCCAGTGATAGTAAGGGCCCACCGGGGAGCTTGAGTCCCTCTGTTTTACGCTCGTCAAGCCAGGTGATTGCGGGACGGACAGGTTTCCCACCTTCGTCAACGGGCACGATTGTGCTTCTGTGGGATGTGATAGCGACAGCAACGAACTCGTCTCTGGGAACACGGGAGTTCTCCACCGCACGTCTCGTCACCTCCTTGGTGATCCTCAGATACTCCTCTGCATCCTGCTCGGCGAAATCAGGTTGGGTGGCGAAATACGGGCTCACAGAATATGCCTCGCCATATACCTCATTCCCTCTCTCATCGAAGATGAACGCCTTTATATTCTGTGTTCCCCCGTCGATGACAATGAAATATTTCATTTCTTCACCTGCTTTGTTTTTCCACTCAGGATAAAAGATTCGCCTCCGCTCTTTGTCACCAGTTCCTTTTCAATACTTCTCTCCCTGCTGATGATCTCCAGAACCCTCGGCATGCAGAAGCCGCCCTGGCATCTTCCCATACCGGCTCTTGTCCTCCTCTTGATGGCATCGATGCTCTTTGCGGGAATACCTCTGTGTAACGCATCTACAATCTCGCCTTCGGTAGCGTTTTCACAGCGGCAGACGATATGTCCGTACAGAGTGTTAGTTCGGATAAGTTCCTCTCTTTCCCTATGATCCAATTCGGAAAAACGGCTGCCCCTCTTTCTGTTCGGTTCAAAGTGTGTATTCTCAGCGGGATGCCACTCTTGTATGATGATTTCCTTCACCCTTTCGGCTATAGCGGGCGCTGACGCAAGCCCCGGTGATTGAATGCCGGCAGCGTAGACTAACCCCTTCACCTTTTTAGAAGGCTCGATAATGAAGTCCTCCTTGTATGTCGCCGCTCTGCATCCGGCGAAATGAGTGATGATCTTACCTTTGTCGGGCTTCTCGTAGCGAGGCTTTAGTCGCTCAAGCACTGGCGCGAATCTATTGAATAATGCTTCAAGCCCCGCAGATGTGGTGGAAACATCCTCTCTATCACATACCTCCTCTGCCGTTGGCCCGAACTGAAGATTGCCATCAATCGTGGGGATGATGCCTCCCCCTTTGGAATATTGGCTTCTTTTTTCTGCGACCATGCTAAACGAAGTTAAAACTGTTTGCGCTGGCTGGTAAGACTTATCAAAAATGATCGTTTCTCCCTTTCTGGGATGAATGGTGAAGAACCTGTCTCCAGCGAGTTCGGCAATCCTGTCGGCATGAAATCCCGCCGCGTTGATCAGGATATGCGTTTTAATAGTTCCTCTTGTTGTATTTACTGCTTTGATATTTCCTTCCTCGGTTTGGACTCCTGTTACGCTTGTATTCAGGAAGAACTGTACTCCGTTTGCCATTGCGTTCTCGGCATAGGCAATGATAAGTTCAAATACAGAGATGATGCCTGTGTTCCACACAAGCACACCCCTCCTGACATTTGGGGCAAGCCCCGGCTCAATCCTGTCCAGTTCCTCCCTGTTCAGCTCCTTTGGATCTGGGTCTTTCTGTTTCGTCGCGATTTCCACTACGACGGGAAGCAGTTGTTCCTCATCGGGGTTTTCAGCCACAACAAGGGTCCCCACCCGTTTGAAGTCGATGTCGAGCTGGCTGGCAACCTCATCGTACATTGCGTTTCCCTTGTAGTTCATCTCCCATTTCAGCGTGCCATGTTCGGTAACGATGGCGGGATGTATCATGGCGTTGCTGTGTGCTGTTTGGTCTATTCCCAGGTCATCATGCCTTTCAATAACCGCCGTGCTCAGGTTGAATCGAGAGAGTTCCCGGGCTACTGCCAGACCAATTACTCCCCCACCGACGATAACAACGTCGAACTCTTTGCCGGTAAGCTCATCGGATACCTTTTGAGGCAGGGCGAAGGGTTTCCTGCCGGGATAGTCGATTTCGTTTACCACCCCCCTGACCTGCTCAAAGCCAGCAGCGATATGCCCGGCATCCACAGCACTTTGATTCGAAGGGAACCGCCCGTCAAGTCTGGCAACGCTATCTTCAATGGATACTGCTGCCTTTTCACCAGTGGCTTTTTCTATCTCACCCTGTATGGTTCGTGCCAGCTTCTCCTCATTCATCGATAATCTGCTCCGAAACAAGTTCAGCTATATCTTTCATATCTATATCGGACAAGACGGCTTTGCAGGTAGGGCACGCTGAAAGGTAAACATCGGCAGCCGTTTCTTTGAGTTCATTGATGCGCATTGTGCTCACCTTGTCGGCAACCCCACAATCTCCAATTCTGGCTCCGCATAATCCGCCGCAGCAGTGTGTATCCTCTTGCGAGTAGACGGGCTCCTTTATCTCAAATCCTAGTGCGCTAAGGATTTCTCTGGGAGCTGCGGTAACGCCGAGGTCGTTTGCAAGGATACATGGGTCGTGGAAAGTTGCCGTGGCATTTCGCCTCTTTACCTTTATCTTCCCCTCTTCGAGGAGAGAATTGAGGAATTCGGTAGTGTGAACGAACTCCACATCCAGATCAACGCCAACTTCGTGGTATACCTCTGTCATCATTTTGATACAAGTGGGACAGTCTGCGATGACCTTTCTCAGTTTTCTGTTCTCAATCTCCCCTTTCATTTTCCTTGCCGCTTTCTCGAATCCTTCTGTATCTCCGGCGTAGTATAAGGGCGCGCCACAGCAGATATCGGCGCCGCCGAATTGGTAAATCTGTTTCTTGCCCACCGAGATTATCCTGTCCATCGCCTTCAGCAAATCTTGATCGTTGTATGCAGAACAGGAAACGAAATAGCCGAGGTCTCCCGTTCCCTTTTGAAGAAGCTGCCGCTCACCATGGGGATTACCAAAACTCGCGAACGTTTCTACTCGCTTCCTCGTCTCATCTGGAAGCATGCCCTCTTTGAAGGCTTTGCTTCGCCCTCTCTGAATGAATTTCCTCAGGTCATAGTTATCGTAGATGCAATGTATCTTACATGCTCCGCACATGGCACTCTGGAACATCACGTCGAAGAAGCCCTGTTGATCTTCAAGGAATGCCTTTTCCTTATAAAGAATGAGACGTGCTATTTTCTGGGGGGTAATTGTTTCCTTCCCCGTGGCCAGATATGTGGGGCAACTGTATTTGCACATGTTGGCGCACATCGCGCAATTGGTGATCTGTTCCAGTTCCTTCTTATCTTCCATCATCGACAAGTTTCCCTCTATTCAGAATACCATTTCGGTCCAATGCAAATTTGATTCTCCGGAGCAACTCTACCCCACTGACACCCAACTCCTGCTGCATAAACTGCTTTCTCCAGTATCCAATTCCGTGGTGATGGCTAATAGAGCCGTTGTTTCTTGAAGTGGCTTGCATGGCAGCAGTCCACGTATCCTCATAGTAACGGAACAGGTCTTTGGGAAAACCGGCGAAGGTGATATACAGGCAAGCTCCTTCGGGATAGAAATGCGAGAAATGGCCTGAAACCATTACTGCACCATCCACTGCGTTCATTGAGGTGATCATGTCCTCATAGAGATTTGCGGCGTCCTTAAATAGAGAAGCGACCTCGATTGTGTCTACAACTGCCCCCTGTTGCATTATGACAGGGCCTAAACCTATATCGAAACGTTTCTCGATCCATATATTCACGGGATTCTCGCCCATAGGCTCCCCGCCGTTTTCTTCAGCAATTCTTCTGATTACGTTGCTTTCAAGAGCTACGAAATCCGGCTCGCCTTCGGAGGCGAAGATGACCGTTACTTTGTTTCCTATTTCCTCGAAGTACCTTTCGCTCTCAGCCTCATCAAATATTCTTACCACCGCGGGCTTGGCATCACCTCTCAGAATCCTCCGCACCACGTCCAATGCTACTTCGATGGAGGGGAAAACAAACGACTGTTTCGCCATTCCCTTTGGCAAAGGATGCACTGATACCACTGCCTTTGTCACGATACCCAGAGTCCCTTCACCGCCCAGGAACAGGTCTTTCAATGAAGGTCCCACGGAGCGCCTCGGAACCGGCTTGATGTCAAGAAGGTCTCCATCGGGAAGCACTACCTCCATTCCCAGAACCATGTCTTCGATTTTCCCGTATTTCGTGGAGAACTGACCTGCAGCTCGTGTCGCAATCCATCCTCCAAGTGTTGAACAGTGGAGAGACTGGGGAATGTTTCCTAGTGAATAGCCCCTGTGATTCAGCTCACGCTCGAGATTTGCGCCGATAATTCCTGCTTCGAACTCGGCAACGAGTGACGTTTCATCTAGGCAGATAAACCTGTTTATTCTCTGAAGGTTCAAGATAGCGCTGCCATCTAGGGGGATAGCGCCGCCGAGCACACCTGAGCCACCACCAAATGGCGTAATATGCACCTTGTATTCATTGGCATATCTCAGGATGCCCTGTATTTCCTCACGGTTTTTGGGAGAGATAACCGCGCAGGGCAGTGATGGTAGATTGCCATACTGAGAAAGGGCCACCCCGTACAACCAGTAGTCAAGGCTGTAGGAAATGAGGTCACATTCCCTTTCCGAGACATTCTCCTCGCCAACAATATGTTTCACTTTTTCGATAAACTCGGAGGGTACCGCCCCTTTTTGTGACAGATAGGTTTTTATGTTCATTGCCGTCCGTCGCTTTCCAGAATGTAGGATGTCATAGAGTTGAGGTTTCTCCTAAACACGGATTGTTCCTGATCCCTGCCCGGGAGCTCTCTGAACCCCTAGGCTATCACTTTTCCGAAAGGCTATCAAGCACGTTGCCTCCTGTACCCCGGTTTCGTTCAGTCACGCTTTTCGTGCTTGGCACCGCCGTATTGCATATGGCCTCTCGACACCAAGGCTTATGTAATGAGTGAGCGCTGGATGATTTTACTAGCTTTGTATGTTCAAGGAGTTAGCTTATACAATCAGACTACTTGTCTTGCACACAGGAAATTGCAGGTTCGAGCCCTACATTAACCACCACTTTTTGAAGCTGGAATTGAGGCCTCAGATTATTCTAATGACTTTTTTTTGTTAAAATTTTGCTAGCGTACAAGCGACACAAAAAAAATTTGTAGAATAATCTATTTTGATTTGAACAAATGACGAACTATCACAATTTGGCTTTTTTAGGCAAATTGATTATAATTGATAGCCCAAGTATATCGGGCACGATAATATGAGTAGTATTTAACTTCTTTCAAGGATTTCAATGATGGCTTTTATAGAGGATATGGGAGTTGCAATTGCCGAGGGATTCACCAAGAAGCTTGATGTGTCTACTATAACGGTTTTTTTAGCTGGACGTGGATTTGGTTTGGGTGATAGCGTTAGGCCTCTTCTACGGAAAGAATTGAGGGGCCGACGATATGTAAGAGGTTACGATGTCTTGTACCCAGAAGAGCTTTTTGATGAACTTATGTCGAAAAAGACCGGTCATGACTTATTGAGTCTCGAGAATATTCTGGCTGACAGCGCTCATGCAGTAATAATTATTGTCGAGAGTCCGGGGTCAATAGCTGAATTATCTTCATTTGTGAGCGACGAGGTATTACGCAAAAAGCTTATAGCAGTAGTAAATAGAAAGCACCGAGATGACAAGAGCTTTATAATGCTAGGTCCAGTCGCGCTGTTACGCAGCATTAGGCGTGAGGCAGTAATATTGCACGATTTAGGGAATCCCGATCCTGCTAAGCTTGCCGATGACGTGCGTCGCGCGGTACGGCATATTATGAGTGATACAAAAGTGGACGATAGCCTAAACAACCCAATTAGAGCGCAGTATTTCATTCTTGCAAGTGTTTTTATAGCTGAGCCTGTGACTCTACAAGACTTGACAAAACTATTAGCGGCAACAGGTCAGTGTGACCTAGGTCGAGTGCGAATAGTCGGAACCACGGCTTTAAATATCCTTCTTAGGCAAGGTTACATATCATTAGCTACAAGTGCAATGGGTTATCGGCTCACGCAAAGAGGTTCACGTCGGATAGGTGATATCATACGTGCTTCCAAAGATGGACGCCAATTCGTACACCTATTTGACAAATACCGAGTTGAAATGCTAAACATGACACTGCGCAACAAGCTGATTCGTCAAAGACTTTTAATTGGAGAGGGGGCGCTGTCTTAGACAGGTCATGGCCATAGTGTCGTGGCTAGGGGGTAGCGAGTCGCTGCTCGGGTCGAAAGCTGCATAACACTTCGTCCAGCTAACTGCATGTTTTCCTTAGTTGGACGATATACTTCAGAGTAAGACAGTGCCCCCTCTCTCTCGTTTACAAAGAGGGAATGAACGAAGGAAAGCAGTATCTACTGTACACGCCTTTTCCGATACTGGAGACAGTTAAGGATTTGAGCGCTGCAACCCATCTGTCGCCGGGACTCCTCTTTAAACTATCTACGCGGAATAACCTATACTATAGGGTATTCTCAATACCAAAGTCATCAGGTGATTCTAGAACAATTGCTGAGCCTGCAAGGCCAATGAAAGCGGTGCAGTCGTGGATTCTTACTAACATATTAAGAGAACTTCATCTACCGCCTCAAGTTACAGGATTTCGACATGACTGTAATATCCTTAAAAACGCTAGATCTCATGAACGTAATAAGTATTTGCTGAGCTTAGATATCGAGGATTTTTTCCCTTCGATAAAGTATAGCTTTGTATACACAGTCTTCCGCAGTCTTGGATACAATAAACATATCTGTCACGTTCTGACATCGTTGTGTACATTCAACGGTTCGTTGCCCCAGGGAGGTGTGACGTCTCCTGCGCTATCAAACCTAGTCTGTATAAGAATGGACCGACGAATAAGTGGCTATTGCGGAGCTAGGAATATCGCATATACGCGATACGCGGATGATATGACCTTTTCTTCTATGAATGCGAATAGGCTAGTTGGGTTATATACATCTGTACAGACGATAGTGGAAAGTGAGGGCTTTAAGCTGAATAATGCGAAAACACGGTATATGGGCCCCAAACGTAGGCAGAAAGTAACTGGCTTGGTGATAGGTGACGGCAAAGCCGGTATAGGTAGGCAAGCTGAACGAAAAATCAGAGCTGAAGTCTATATAACGTGTACGAAACCTAATTCTGGAGACGAAGAACGCGTAATCAAAAGACTTCGAGGATATCTTTGCTTTGTTAAGTCTGTAGATTCTGAACGGTATAACCGCTTAGCCAGCTATATAGACAGGATTTGTACTGTACATAATCGCACCGATTTGCGACAAGGACTTATATGCTGCTAGGGCATTTGTGGTAGTGATTTATACAAAGTCAATTTAGTTATGGCAAATTCCGATAGATCCACTTAAGTCGGTTTATTATCCCAGTGTTTTTAAGCAAAGGCTCTTCAAATCGTCTTGCGGCTACCTCTTTAAGCACTGTCACCAATTGTGGGTAAGTGTCCATCGCAATTCCGATTTTACTTTTTCCGAGTCGCTTGCTGACTGTCTTAGGGTGTATACTAAAGATGAAGCAAGAAGTCTTAGGGCCTTATTTGAGCGCTCCCTGACCCTTTATCTTCTTGATCTCTTCTTCTCTTAGCGCTCTCTTGAATATCTTGTCTGTTACGGTCAAGGGCATCTCGTCTATGAACTCGACGTATTTAGGAACAGCGTAGGCGTCAAGCCTATCCTTGCAATAGGCTATGATGTCATCGGCAGTCAGCTTGCCCTTATATTCTTCTTTTAGCCTTATAAAAGCCTTTATCCGCTCACTGCCCGGGCGCTCGGGGTCGGGTATTCCTACCGACGCAGCAATAGCGACCCCGGGGCATTTAAACAAGACCTCGTCAACCTCTGTTGTATAGACCTTAAACCCCGAGATATTTACCATGTCCTTGACACGGTCCTCGAGGACAAAGTACCCGTCCTCGTCCATTCTTCCGACATCACCGGTATGGAGCCAACCGTTGTCCAATCCGCTACCAGGCGTAGGCCAGTATCCCTTCATCATCTGGGGAGCGCGAATGAGTATCTCGCCGCTCTCACCCGCGCCAAGCTCCTCGCCTGACTCCAGTCCCACTATTTTCACCTCTGTATCGGGAATTGGGAGACCTATTCCCAGTTTCTCCTTGGCGACGAAGCCGGTGATCTTGGAGAAACATGAAAGATTGGCATGAGTGATGGGGCCACATTCAGTGAGACCGTAGCCTTCAGTTACTGGCATCATAGTATCCCGTTTGATGGCATTAAAAGTCTCCCCCGGAAGCGGAGCTGCGCCTGACATGAACATGACAGGCAGCCTGCCTACCTTTGTCTCGGCTATTCTCATGAGATGAGTGGGAACAACGTTGACCAGCAGGGGGCGGTACTCCTTCATAAGGGCTATAGCCTGGCGGATATCTCTAGGATCGGAAACCAGCAGAATTCGCATTCCCAAAGCAATGCTGACTTGCACCCCAATATGTCCCCATGAGTGGAATATGGGGATGACTATCTCCGAGGCGGCCTTTCCCTTGACACCCGGCCACAATGGTTCCAGTATCCACATAAACTGATATACGTTGCAGGCCCTGTTGTAGTGGGTTAGCATTACCCCTTTTGGTACTCCTGTGGCCCCGCCGGTGAAGGAAAGGTAGGCCAAATCCTCCTCAGGATCGATGTCAACTTGAGGGGGTTTTGGTTCATGCTCTGCTATGAGGTCTTTAAACTGATAGACACCGGATACTTTCTTTGCCTCGGGCTCTTTAGTGGAGTAATCCATAGGCGACGTGACTATTACATTTTTGAGTTTCGTTTTATCCTTTACTGAGAGCACTCGACTGGCGGCCTTAGTTGAACAGATAACTGTCTCTGCTCCTGATTCGCCTATCTCGTACTCCAGGTCGCTAACCTTATGCAGATGACTGCAGGGAACGAGGGCGGCACCAGTTTTCGATACAGCGTAATCGGAGATGATGAACTGCGGGCAATTTGGGAGAACCGTGACCACTTTATCTCCCTTCTTCACCCCCAATCCGGCAAGGGCATTTGCCAGCTTATCTACAAGGGTCCTTAGCTCGCTGTACTTTATTCTGTTTCCCAGGAACTCGATGGCGACCTGGCCAGGATATGCGTCGGCTGAGTCATCGAGGAACTTGTGCATAGGCACCCTGGGGTATGGTTCCAAGCTCTTCTTTAGAGGGTAAGGCCCAAGCTTATAGTGCTTAAGCCAGGGCTTGTCAGTTCCCTTTATCTTCTCTGTCATCGGAGGTCCTTTCTATCACTCCCACATATTAGGAGTATAGCCTTCCAGCCGGTTAATTGCTTTTTGAACATGATTGTACAATAAATTGTGATTTCAACCAAGAGAGTTCTGAGTGTACCTGCGGCTTGGGGGACGCGCATAAAGCTCTGATTAGGATACTGCCTTGTTTTTGAGCAGTTGCAGTACCATTTTACTATCTGTAGTCGAGCGAAAGGACCATTGTGCACAATACGACGGGTGTGGTAGTGTCCGATTGTATGACAGCGATGGATTATTTCTTTGCGCGGTTCTACTGCACAGTTGTAAATAATGATTAACTGATTCAGCTCAGTAGAAAGCTTTGAAGGTAGATATATGACGTTGCGACGGCTTACAGACAGTGTTTATGCTGAGACCGGGATGCATGGTTGTAACCACGGCTTTGTGACCACGTCAGAAGGGGTGGTAATGATTGACACCCCTCAGAAACCAAGCGACGCCGTGCGCTGGCGAGATGAGATTGCGAAGAGGGGAGATGTCCGATACCTTATTCTCACCGAACCCCATCCTGATCACTGCACCACAGGCTACCTGTTTTCGGGGACGATGGTTTCCCACCAGGGGACAAGAGAATGGCTCGGTAAAAATATGCTCGGGAAAACAGTGGAGGAGATGGCCAAGGAATGGTCCGAGGTAATAGACCCCGAAGGGGTTCACCTGTTGGAGGGATACTACTTGAGACTGCCAACTATCACTTTCAGGGGCAGACTTATCCTGTATTTGGGCGACCATACTTTTGAAATCATCCACCTGCCGGGACATACTTCCAGCCAGACCGCAGTCTATATACCTGAGGAGAGGGTGGTATTCACTGGCGACAATGTCTTTTATAGGGTTCAAACCTGGCTCAACGAGGCCTATCCCCAAGAGTGGCTTCACTCCCTGGAAAGGATTGGGGAGTTGGATGTCGATGTGATCGTTCCGGGTCACGGCGATGTCTGTGATAAGAGCTACCTCAAGGAACAGGCATCTTTTATTCGGGAGTGGATGTGTGCTGTCAAAAGGGCCTTTGAGCAAGGGCTTACCAAGGAGGAGGCTCAGACCCAGATATCTTTCCTCGATCGTTATCCAATGGACACAGGATTGGAGTTCATGGATCTGTTGGTGCAACAGTTGAATGTAGCACGGCTTTATGATCTTGTTTTAGCGTCCCAGCCTAGATTCAGGCTAAAGACGCTGTCACACGACAGCCTGGTATTGCCCCTGCCCGTCGCTTAGGCATCTATAGTGTGCAATCCCGAAGTGAAGGCCCAGGTTCGTCAGAGGAATACCTAGCCTCTGTAACAACTCATGACGAGAATGTTTTGGTATCACAATCTATCCTGAACCGCTGGGCTGGTTAACTCTCGGAGTGCGTCTGAAGCAATCCATCTTGCGCTCTTGGAATCCGTCTTTGAGATATCTTCGGCGGTTTCAATCGACTTCCGATTCAAGCCCCGATTGCGTTTTCCGATTTGCCTCAATGCCCAGTTGACTGCTTTCTTGACGAAGTTCCTGTTGTCGGAAGCCCCTTCCTTTATGACGGGGAAGAACGCCTCGAACTGGTTATCATCGGCTTTCTTATCACTGACGGCCAGGCAAGCCATCATTACAAACCCTGCTCTTTTAACGAACTCTTGTTCACTTGCACTCCATTCGACTGCTTTTCGATAGGCGGACCTGGTCTTTCCGAACAGATTCATGCAACATTGGTCGCAAACATCCCACGAATCGAAGTCTTTCACCCAGCTATCCATCTGTTCTTCGGTGGTCATCTCTGGATCATCGATCATGCTGGCGAGTATCCGGGCTTCGTGGATGCCCGACGCCCAGAGCTGTTGGGCTAGATCATGATTCCTTCCAATCCCCTTAGCTATCCCTCTAAGATTCGGAATGGATACCCCAAGTGTGTTCTCTGGGTTAATCCCGTACCGCGCCATGCCCTCTACTGCTTTTGGATTGGCTAAGGTTTTCAACTTCTCAAGAGTGTCATTGTATTGCATTTCCCCTACCTTCAGGGTGAGTGGCGGTATGGGTGGAATCGGTGAGATTCCTGCTCTTCTGCTTTATATGCTCCAACTGTCCCTGATAGTGGGAGTCCAGATCCTGCTGGACCTGCATCCATTCCCGAGAGGTTTCAATCGCCGGCTCAACAGCGGAGCCGGATATGCCCATTAACTCCAATTCATTTCGCTTCGCTGCCTCTAGCGCGCTCAGATTCTCCTGCTTGGCCTTTTCGATAGCGCTCTCATATTTCTGGAGGAGGTCTCTGATGCTCTGTACAATTCCTGGGTCTCCAGATAGATGCTGGATGGCAGCTAGTATATTGTCGTCCCTTCCAATATGCCCTATGTCGCTTCTATCCAAGAGATGCTGTAGTAGATGTTGGCTGATCATACGCCGGTCTCCCTCTGCGCGCCCAGCCAGTTCTGTCTCGATGTCGCGAAGAGGCAATCCGTTCAGGTAGCGCTTAGCTAGAGCCTCTCCGGCTGCCACAAGCTCCTCGTCCTTTAATCTATATTTTTCCTCGTCAGATAGTGCACCCAGCTTCTGGGCTTTCTCCAAGGCGATCTCCAGTGCACTCTTTATCTTGTCGTCATTGATTGACATTTCCTCGCCTCATTTTTCATCAAGGTTTAGATATTTACGGCGCACGAGGCGGTAGAACTCAGAGATAGGGGAAGATGTGTATTCTTATAAGATCGAAGTTGCGCTTTATCTCTTCCTGCCCCACTATGATTCCAGGGCTGCCGTATTGGTGACCGGTTAGCAGATACTCGATTTCCAGTTGGGCGACTTGCTCTATGCTCTCTTTGAGTGACTGAGCGCTGCCGCCCGGGATGTCCACCCGCCCGGTGCTTCCGTGGAAAATCAGGTCTCCTCCCATGAAAACCTTTGCATCCGGCCAATAGATGGCTATATGACCTTGAGAGTGGCCAGGGGTTAGCATTATTCTGGCGACCAGGTCCTGTCCGAGGCGCAGTTCACCCTCTGTGAGGTAGAAATCGGGGTGGAGTTCCGGGAACTCGAAGCCCATTTCCTTAATGGCCTGCGCCATTGCACCACCCGCCAGCTTGAGGAAGTCGTCATCTCCCCTGCCAATGGCGACCTGAGCCCCGCTCATTTTCCTGATTGCTTCGGATGCTCCGTAGTGGTCTGGATGCGCATGCGTATTGAGTATTAGGCCTACGTCCTCTATCTTGATTCCGTCCTTTTCCATCTCAGAGATCAGCCGGTCCAGACAATTCTGCCTGGCCTCATTAGTGACCATCCCTGGGTCTACCAAGACGTGTTTGTCTTCGGGCAGGGCTTTCGCTACGAGGTAAGAGTTGCAATTGTTGCCATACGTCTGCATCTCACGCATGGTCTCGCCGGGCCAAAGGTAAGCATAGAAGTTGTCTACTAGGTTCAACTCGCCTCCTATTATTTATACTATTCGGTCGAGATGAATTATAACATCAGGATGCCAAAGAAGTAAGCAGTCTGGTATAACAGGCAAGAATAGGGCGAAATTGCACATCTCCGTTGCTTGACAAAAGCCAGCCTGCGAATTAAAGTCTGCGTTGTCTGATTGTGCCAGTTTGGTGGCTTGATAAACCATGGTAGATCAACAGGACAACGTGCTGACCCAAAGAGAACGAGAGGTACTTGTTCTTGTTGGCCGAGGACTGACCAATCAGGAGATCGCTGAACAGCTGTTTACATCCACTAGCACGGTCAAGCTATGCCTGCACCACTCATGCCGCAAGCTGGGAGCACGCAACAGGGCACAGGCGGTCATCCTGGCCTTGAAACAGGGGGCTTTTGATACGCAGGAAATGTATTCCCTCGATGAGCTGGCTGATCTGCTTGCGTCTTTGGGACCGGAGGCGATAGAGAAAGTAGCCCAACTGTTGAAACAGCGTCTTGGTTAGTGACGGCTTCTGTCGGACGTCGGATAACCCCGGCGTCCTCATGATGATTGATCTCCGCTTGCTATCTATAAGAGGAGGGATACATGCCAGATCAAGCTTTGTCGGGTGGCCGAGTACTGGATTTGACCCACCATGTCGCTGGCCCCTACTGCACTAAGATTCTGGCTGACTATGGTGCTGATGTTGTAAAGGTTGAGAGACCGGGAGTGGGGGACCCGGCGAGAAGCATGGGCCCATTTCCTGGCGATAATCCTGATATTGAGAGCAGCGGCCTGTTCTTATACCTGAACACCAGCAAGAAGAGCATAACGCTGAACCTGAAGAGCGATGCAGGGGTGGAGATTCTAAAGGAGCTGTTAAAAGGCGTAGATATCGTAGTTGAAAACTTCAGCCCACGGGTGATGCCCGGATTGGGGCTTGATTACGAGACCTTGAAGAAGATAAATCCTGGCCTGGTGATGGTCTCCATTTCGAATTTCGGTCAGACAGGGCCGTATCGCGATTACAGGGCAACAGATTTAAATATATGGGGATTCAGCGGCATACTTTACGAGTGCGGCGAACCAGACCGCGAGCCTTTAAAAATGGGTTCCAACGTCTCGGAATACGTGGCTGGCCTTTACGGTGCGCTAACTGCACTCTCCGCCCTCTACTATCGGGATGAGGGCGGTATCGGTCAACATATAGATGTCTCAATCGGAGAAACACTACATACTATGCAGCCCTCCATGACACTCGTCTTCTCCATGGCAGGATTCGTTAGACAGAGGGCAGGCATTCATTTCCCCTGGGGCATCCTTCCTTGCGATGATGGATATATTGGCTTCTTTCTGCCAACTCAAACTCACTGGGAGTCTCTCTGCGTTCTCCTTGAGATGCCTGAGTTGATAGATAAGCCTGAGTATGAAACTCCGATGATGCGTGAGGAGCGCCGTGACGAGATAACTGCGATTATAGTTTCCTGGTTGAAAGGGAAGCGGATGGAGGATATTTTCCACGCAGCCCAGGAACTCAGGCTTCCGCTAACCATGGTTCCCAATACTGAGCAGCTATTCGATATGCCTCAGCACAAGGCCAGGGGGTATTTCGTAGATATTGACCATCCTGTTGGGGGCAAGCTAACTTATCCCGGTGCCCCCTTCAGGCTTGGAGAAACAGCATGGCAGGCCGGGCGAGCTCCGCTGCTGGGTGAGCACAACGGGGAGATTTACTGCGGTCGCTTGGGTTACAGCAGGGAGCGCTTTGCGAAGTTAAGCGAGGACGGCATTATCTAAGGAGTCAAATTATATTTAATTGGAGGGTTTGGGATGTCAGCACTACCACTCCAAGGCGTGAGGATAGTTGATACCTGCATCTATTGGGCTGGGCCTATGGCGACTATGCTGTTGGCAGATTTGGGCGCTGAGGTTATCAAAATCGAGTCGATACAGCGTTTGGATCACTTGAGGCTGCTCGGCGGATGGCCAACTCCAGATGGATACGAGTGGTCTGCTGCGTTTAATGGAGCCAACAGGAATAAGTACGGCATCACGCTCAACCTCAATCACCCTCGTGGGAGGGAGATCTTCAAGAGCCTGGTGAAGATCGGGGACATTGTTACGGAGAACTTCAGCCCGCGGGTGATGGAGAACTGGGGCCTAACATATGATGCGTTGAAGAAAATTAATCCTCGGCTGATCATGCTTTCAATGCCAGGCTTTGGGGGCACTGGTCCCTGGCGGAACTATGTCACTTTTGGCCCTAATGTAGAGATGGTATCAGGCATGCCCACTATCAGTGGCTACCCTGATGGGGGCCCTATGATGACCGGCTACATAGCAGACCCCGCCGCCGGCTTGATGGGTGCAGTTGCTGTTATGGTCGCTTTGCAGCACCGGCATCGAACGGGAGAAGGCCAACTCATCGACATGTCCCAGATGGAGGCTATTACCACATTTATGGGGGGGCCTATCATGGAGTACGTAATGAACGGGAGGATGCAGCCTCGCAAGGGCAATCGGCATTCCTCAAGTGCTCCTCACGGCGTATACCGCTGCAAAGGTGACGATCAGTGGGTCACGATCACTGTGTCCTCTGAGCAGGAATGGGCCAGGTTCTGTGACGCCGTAGGGAATCCTCCATGGACAAAAGAGCCGAGGTTCAGAGATAACGCGAGCCGCCTTCAGAACCACGATGATCTCGATAGGTTGATCACAGAATGGACCAGCCAACGTGAGAAACACGAGGCAATGCAGGCCCTTCAGGGAGTAGGAGTGGCTGCGGGGCCCGTACTCACTTATGCAGAGATCTTAAGTGATCCCCATATAGAAGAAAGGGGCTTCTTCGAGACGATCACTCGTCCGGTGACGGGAACTCATCCCTATCCTGGCTTCCCAGCCAAGCTATCTGAGACTCCGGTTACCATTCGCAGGCCAGCGCCAACCCTTGGCCAGGACAGTGAGTATGTTCTTACCAAGCTGCTTGGAATGACGGAGGAGGAGATAAAACAGTTGGCCGATGAGGAGATAATAGGCACAGAGCCGCAGGGATGGGCATATAGTATGGAAGCCGACGAGGCGATATCGAAGCTGAAGGATCTGCACGGGAAGGACGCGTGAGCAACTACGGAGAGGCGCTGACATGAGAAAGGACTTCGATGTTGTTATTGTGGGAGGTGGCCCCGGAGGGCTGGCAGTAGGGTGTCTGCTGGCTAAGGAAGGGATATCTTCGGCGATTATAGAGAAGGCTCCGGTTCTTGGGGGGCGCTATCGCTCGGTGGACTTTCATGGCTGCCGGGTGGATTCCGCCACCCATTTCCTGGTTTCTCTGGCTGGGACTGTGGAGAAGACGTCCATCTGGGAGTTCTTCACACACCTGGGACTCCCTCTTGAGTACAAGATATTGCCCTGGGCTATGGGAATGGTTACGAAGGAGAAGCCCGGGGAAATCAACTTCTTCGCGATGGATCCGAAACTTGGTGCAGCGAACTTCTTTGAATTCTTCGCTTTTGCGACAGGCGTGCAAATGGGCGATTCGGCGAAGGATGAGCTTATGCGGGTTGCTACAATCTGTGCTGATATGTCCGAAGAAGAATACCGGAAGGTTATACATATCTCATTTGCCGATTGGATAGATCAGAACGTTGGGGACCCGATAGCGCAGGCAGTTATGAACGGGATGGAATGCATTGTGGGTGCTCCGTCGAAGGACCTGAACTTCGGATATGTCGCCAAGTCCTGGGGCACATTCATCAGCTCGGGTTCCCCCTTGATTTGGTATCCCAGAAACGATACACTGGAGAATGCGTTCATAGCTCCCATGGTCAAGTATTACGTGGATCACGGGGGCGAGATCATCACCGACAGGACGGTCAGGAACATAACCATAGAGGATGGAAAAGCAAGGGGGGTCGTTGCCCATGACCGTCATAACCGCTTCATGATGGAGGAATACGGCGCTTCTGTTGTCATATGCGCCGTGCCGATCTTTGAAGCGGTAGCGAAGAATATCCTGGGGCGTGAGTATCTGACGGAGGACTGGGCTGAGTCCATCAGGCGGTGCGCGGCAATGGCTGGCCCCGACCTTTCCGGGTTTTTCCTGCTTCGCGAGGAGGTTGTGCCCAGAGACGGATATGGCTGGGTACATATCTTCGATAGCGACTATGGCATTCCCACCTATATGGGTGATTTGGCACTGGGATCGTTTACCAACGCAGAGGAGCCGCCGGGCAAACAGCTTGTTAGCTCTCTTGTCATAGGCTCTACGGCGATTAGTCCATTTGGCCTTGATCCATCAATGGAGACGGTGCGGGCGGCACAAAGAAGATGGAAGGAATCTGTGGAAAAGGCATTTCCGGGATTCAACGACGCTATTGAACACGAGGGGATGAACCTGCAACTCAACTTTACCAGATATGCTTACGCTCCCGTACCTGTCGAGATCGACTTCAAGTCACCGAATGTCCAGGGTCTCTACTTCGGGGGCGATTCGATCTGGGCTGTGGGCAATCCGATGTCTGACAAGTGCTTTCAGATAGCATTCCCGTTGTGCGAACAGATCTTGGAATATGTTCGCTCGTAGTCCCGAGCGATCTTGAGGATGGACAGAGTGAAGGCTAAAAATTGCGGCAGAGAGGAGTCACAGCTATGAAAAAGGAATTCGATGTCGTCATCGTGGGGGGAGGCCCCGGGGGGCTGGCAGTAGGGTGTCTGTTGGCCAAGGAAGGGATATCTTCGGCAATCATAGAAAAGGCTCCGGCTCTCGGGGGACGCTATCGCTCGGTTGATTTCCACGATTGCCGTGTGGATAGCGCCACTCACTACCTGGTGTCATTGTCCGGTTCCATTGAGAAGACAGCCAGCTATGAGTACTTCTCCAGCCTGGGGATACCCTTGGAACAGAAGTATGTACCCTGGACCATGGGGCTGGTGACCAG
>Ga0209498_1000780_pt1 | contig 19700 bp, 20 predicted proteins | sample WalLakDeSediment_FD_184131 | JGI IMG/M metagenome (GOLD analysis project Ga0209498, IMG submission 184131) | Lake sediment microbial communities from Walker lake, Nevada to study Microbial Dark Matter (Phase II) - Walker Lake 11/02/13 Deep... | ecosystem: Environmental > Aquatic > Freshwater >... | reverse complement strand
GCCATGAAGCCGGGGATCACCCGGTGAAACGTCAGGCCGTCGTAGAACCCGTCGCGGGCGAGGGTTACGAAGTTGTCGACCGTGCGGGGAACATCCCCGGCGAACAACTCAAGGACCAGGTCTCCCTTAGTAGTTTCGATGGTGGCTGTGATCGTCATTGGAGGCCTCCCTGCGACAGTGACTAACACTGCTATCAGGACGATGACGGCGGCCGCACCCACGCCGATAAGCAGTTTCCTCCTCAGCGACCACCCGTTCGTCTGTGCCGGTTGTGGTCTTCTGCTGCCAGCCTGCTTCTTCTTGTTCGTGGTCTTTTTGGCCATATGACTGCACCCTCCCTGTAGAGCGTCTGTTGCCTGCGTAATATACCACAGGTGGAGGTATCTGTGCAGCCTTCCCTGCCCGGCGGGAGATTGCCACGCCCCGGCTGCGTCGGGGCTCGCAAGGACGAGGCGGATGGTGGCAGGGCATGTGCAGCCAAGGGGTCGCAGTAGCAATCTCGTTGACTGGAGATACGACGAGATTGCTTCGGGGCTGACACCCCTCGCAAAGACATGGGGAGGGAGTGCCCGGGGCTATGGGGTCTGCGGGCGCGGGAAATCGGCGGCAAGCTCTGGTAGAATCTTACCGGGCAGTCATCGTGGCAGGCGGCAGTCGATCCGTCGATGGGCCGTTCATGTGCCCGCTGCTATCGGTCTGGCTGCTATCGAGTCGTCAGACGCTGCGGGGACGGAGAAGGTTTTATGAGGACGAGATGGGGGATTCACCTTAAGGCTTTCCTTCTGCTTCTTGATGAGATACTTATAGCAGGCATCATAATCGTCGTTCTGTGGAGACTGGGCGTTCAAGTCCCGTTCTGGGCCTACATCGTGGCCGGAGTCGCCTGTGCAGGACTGTACTGGTTCCTGTACCGGATTCTCCTGGACCAGCGCAGGAAGTCACCTGTTAGCTCCGACAGCATCGTAGGACTCAGAGGGAGGTGCGTGACCGCTCTCGACCCTGAGGGACTGGTTCGTGTGCAGGGTGAGACATGGAAGGCAGTGTCGAACTGCGGCACCGTTGCCGAGGGGGTGGAGGTCACCGTGGAGGATGTGAGGGGCTTGATGCTGGTGGTGGCGACACGGTCCGAACCCGAGTAGGTGCGGGATCGGCCCGGTGGCAGTTCGAGGGTTGTCTATTCCTGTTCGCGTTGCTCAGGCTGACGCCTGTACTTCCATCTTGTACCTTGAGGAGTATCCTCTAGCGTCACCCCAAGATCGGTCAGTCCCGTACGGATACTGTCAGCCAACTGCCACTGCTTGTTCCGGCGCAGGTCTTCTCGAGTAGAGATGAGGAGTTCGATAAATGCCCCCGCATCGGGCGCAAGCTGAGTCTGCTCCTCTAGCGCAAGACCCAGGACATCGCCCAGCCTGCGGAGTGTCTCCTGCGCCTCGTTGACGTCTGCACCCCATTCGGCGTTGCGGTTTATCTCCTTGGCCAGCTCGAAGAGGACGGCTATGGCCTGGGGTGTGCTGAAGTCGTCATCCATGGATTCGACGAAGCGCTGCTCGAAGGGCTCGGCGCTCAGTCTGCCGGCATCCCCATCGCTTTCGGTTCTATGAGACAGGGCCGAGCGCAGCCTTTCCGCTCCGCGCTCACTCGCTTCCAGGGCGTCCTCACTATAGGTCAGAGGGTTCCGGTAGTGCGAGCCAAGGACGAAGAGACGTACCGCATCGGAGCTGAAGCGACGCGTCACCTCATCGACACTGACCAGGTTGCCGATGGACTTGCTCATCTTCTCATGGTCAAGTTGTAGCAGGCCGTTATGCAGCCAGTATCGGGCGTAAGGAGCCTTCCCCGTGAAGGCCTCCGATTGTGCGATCTCGTTCTCATGGTGGGGGAAGATGAGGTCCTGCCCGCCGCCATGGATGTCTATGCTCTCGCCCAGGTACTTGAGTGCCATAGCACTGCACTCCATGTGCCAGCCGGGTCTGCCGCTCCCCCAGGGACTCTGCCAGGAAGGCTCGCCGGGCTTGGAGGCCTTCCACAGTGCGAAGTCCATCGCGAGTTCCTTGCTCTCCTCATAGGTGCTTGCCTGCGAGATCATGTCCGACAGGTTGCGGTGACTCAGCTTGCCGTAGCCAGGAAAGCTCCTTACCCGGAAATAGACGCTCCCCTCGGACTCGTAGGCGTAACCCCGGTCGACAAGTCCCTGCACGATCTCGATGACCTTAGGTATCTCCTCGGTCGCTCTGGGGTAGACGTCGGCTCGCTTGATGTTGAGGGCGTCCATGTTGGCGAAGTAGCGGTCAACATACTTCTCGGCCAGATCCCGGGGAGGCACTCCCAGCCTCCCGGCACGATCGATGATCTTGTCGTCCACGTCGGTGAAGTTCTGTACGTGCTTGACGGCATAGCCCCTGAACTCCAGGTAGCGCCTGACCATATCGAACACTATGTAGGACATGGCGTGCCCGACGTGGCTGTCGGCGTAGGCGGTGATCCCGCAGACGTACATGGACACCACATCGCCGGCGGGGCGAAAATCCTCTTTCTTTCCGGTCAGGGTGTTGAATACCTGCATCTTGTTGTTCGCGGCTTACCTGCTAGCCGGGCTTATCCGTTCCGCTGAATCATAACTCAGATGGGCCCGTTTTGAAAACTTGACGGCGCCGGCGCCGCTGGCTATACTATGTTAAGTTGACTATATTAGTCAACAATTGCGGCATCATAAGAGAACCGGGATGAAGTTTTCTACCAGAGGACGATACGGACTGAGGGCTCTGCTGGACCTGGCGGTTCACGGAGGTAGCGGACTCATTCCGCTGAAGGACATAGCGCGTCGTGAGGAAATCTCACTGCACTACCTGGAGCGGTTGATGGCACCTCTCATCGCGGCCGGCCTGGTGAAGGGTGTGAGGGGGGCTAGAGGTGGCGTGGCGCTGTCGCGTGCGCCAGCGGAGATAAGACTGATTGAGGTGATCGAGGCCCTGGAGGGTTCGATCGCACCCACCGAGTGCGCTGGCGATCCTTCATTTTGCGGTCGTTCTGCCCTGTGTGCCAGCCGGGATGTATGGAATGAGATGCGGAAGGCGATCGAGGGTGTGCTGGACTCCACGACGTTACAGGACCTGGCGGAGCGTCAGATGGAGAAGGGACAGACGCAGAAGCGAAAGAAGGCGACGGACATGTACTACATCTAGCAGCTGTGTCCCGCAGAGATTATCATAGAGACGCCACATTGAGAGGAGAACAATGGCGGAGACGGTTCAGAGGTTGGAGACGATTAAGCACAGGATTGGTCAGTTGCCCAGACTCACCAGGGGGATAGCCCGAGACTCAAGCGAGCTCATAGGTAATACACCCCTGGTCAGGCTGAACAGGGTTACCGAAGGGGTGGGAGCAGAGGTGGTAGCCAAGCTTGAGTCCTTCAACCCGCTGGGAAGCGTAAAGGACAGAATAGGGGTGTCGATGATAGTCGACGCTGAAGAAAGAGGGCTCATCAAGAAGGACACCGTTATTGTAGAGCCCACCAGCGGCAATACGGGCATTGCCCTCGCATTCGTCTGTGCTTCCAGGGGATACAGGCTCATTCTCACCATGCCAGATACCATGTCGATGGAGCGGAGGCAGCTCCTCTCTGTCTTCGGGGCCGAGCTGGTCCTGACCGCCGGGGCGGAGGGAATGGCCGGGGCGGTGCAGAAGGCAGAGCAACTGGTGTCGGACAATGCGGGTTACTTCATGCCCCAACAGTTTGAGAATCCGGCCAATCCCGAGATACACCGACTCACGACCGCGGAGGAGATCTGGAGGGATACCGATGGGGCAGTCGATATTCTGGTGTGCGGCGTGGGGACAGGTGGCACGATCACAGGAGTGGCTGGGGTGATGAAGAAGAGGAAGCCCGGATTTCGTGCCGTCGCCGTTGAGCCTGCGGATTCGCCGGTTCTCTCAGGCGGACAGCCCGGCTCGCACAAGATCCAGGGCATAGGTGCCGGATTCGTGCCGGAGGTACTGCGGATGGAACTGGTTGATGAAATCATCAGGGTAGGCAACGAGGATGCCGGGACGATGGCCAGGAGGCTGGCCAGGGAGGAAGGCATACTGGCCGGCATATCCTCGGGAGCAGCCGTATGGGCGGCGCTGGAGGTAGCCCGAAGAGCAGAGAACAAGGGCAAGCTCATAGTGGTGGTCCTTCCCGACACGGGTGAACGCTACCTGTCCACCTGGCTCTTCCAGGGTCTTCAGCCGGAGACTTCGAGCGCTTGAACTAAAGAGAGGTGAGCGTGTTGTTCAGGACGATAAGAGAGGACATTCGGACGGTCTTTGCCAGAGACCCGGCGGCGAGGAGCACGCTGGAGGTGCTCTGTTGTTATCCCGGACTTCACGCCATCTGGTGTCATCGACTGGCTCACTTCCTGTGGCGACATAGACTACGATTCCTGGGGCGACTTGTCTCTCACTGCAGTCGTTTCTGGACAGGTATTGAGATACACCCCGGGGCGAGGATCGGCAGAAGGTTCTTCATCGACCATGGAGTAGGCGTAGTGATAGGTGAGACGGCCGAGATCGGAGATGATGTGCTGCTCTATCAGGGCGTTGTACTGGGAGGAACTACTCTTAAGAGGGGAAAGAGACATCCGACCGTGGGCAACAACGTGGTGATCGGATGCGGGGCGGTAGCTCTGGGCGCTATCAGGGTAGGGGATGGGGCGAGAATAGGTTCGGGGTCGGTGGTGGTGAAGCCCGTGCCGCCGGATGCCACGGTCGTGGGAATCCCCGGGAAGGTGGTGGAGAACAAGCATGCGCCGGTCATGGACCTTGAGCATGGCGACCTGCCCGACCCGGTGGCGGAAGCAATCAAGCTCGTTCTGGAGAGACAGGACAGGTTGGATGAGCGCCTGAAAGCTCTGGAGAGGGCCGACCGAACGATTTCACCTGATAAGGAGTCATGATGGAACGCAGTGGCAGCAGTATTCAGTTAGCGTGGCGAGCATGGGATTGGAGATGATTGCCTTTCGTCCCGGAGCTGGGCCGGTTGCAGGCAGGCGGACTACCGAACCGTTCGGAATGTCGAACCCGAGGTTCGGCCTCGCCAGTTTTCGTGAGAGGACAAGGAAATGAACGAGCTTCCTGAGATAGGCAAGCTGTCTCCGCAAGTATTCGATGAGCTGATATTCACTCGTCTGGGTGCGACAGACGAGAGCGTTATAGTAGGGCCCCAGCACGGAGTGGATGTCGGGATCGTTGAGATCGGAGACAAGGCGGTAGCTATGACGACAGACCCTGTGTTCATCGTCCCCGAATATGGATGGGAGAGAGCAGCCTGGTTCGCCGTTCATATTCTGGTCTCCGATGCCGTTACTTGTGGGCTGAGACCCAGATTCCTGTCGATTGATCTGAATCTGCCCATGCAGATGACCAGAGAGCAGCTATCGATCGTGTGGGAAGCCATACACCAGGAGTGTCGGAGACTGGGTATCGCCGTGGTCTGTGGACATACCGGCAGATACGAGAACTGCCATTATCCTATGGTTGGAGGTGCTACGGTGGTTTGCGTGGGGGAGAGGGACGAATACGTAACTCCCGCGATGACCAGGCCGGGGGACAAGATAATCATCACCAAGGGGCCGGCCATAGAGGCAACCGGCATCTTCGCCACTATGTTCCCGGGGCTTATCGCGAGGGAGTTCGGCACAAGCTTCAGCGAGAGGGCACAGCGGGTCTTCTATGATATGTCGGTGGTTGAGGATGCGATGACTGCGGTAGGGGTGGGTGTGAGAGAGCGGGGGGTTACTGCCATGCATGACGCCACCGAGTGTGGGATATGGGGAGGGTTGTTCGAGCTGGCCCGGGCCTCAGGCTTGGGGGCCAGGGTGGTGAAGGAGTCGATTGTAGTTGATGACTGTGTCACCGAGATATGCCGGTACTTCGGCATCGATCCCTATGCCTCTATCAGTGAGGGAACATTGATAATCACCTGCCGTGAGGATAAGGCTCAGGCGATAGTGGAGGCGTTGTCGCAGACAGGCATTGCTTCGTCGATCGTAGGTGAGATGACCCAACCCGGGGGCGGTATCAAGCTGGAACAGGAAGGTAGGGAGAGGAGTTTGGAACACCCTATTGTCGATCCGTTCTGGAGAGCCTTCTATGATGCGCTCGCGAGGTATGGTTCTGTTGAGGGGCGCCAGTAGGAGACGCCCTACACCGAAGGTTTGCTATGGATGCAGAGAATATAGGGTTGATTGGAGCTGACCCGGTTGCGCTGCCGGCGGAGGGGCAGGGCATCGGAGGACTGTCGCAGTGGCAGGGCCGGGCGCGCAACCGACTGTCATGGAGGATTCGATGAGACTTCATCATCTGGTGGCAAAGGATGTCATGAGGAGAAGGAGGCGGGTGTCATATGCTGTGCTGGGCGTCGTCATCGGCACGATGACGGTGATCAGTATCCTGACGATTGGCCATGCGGGCGAGTCGAAGATCTATGCGCAGTTGGAGGACTATGGCGCCAATTTGATCGTCATACCCGCGATAAGTCAGATCGACCTGGCACTGGGCGGACTCGACCTCGGTGCCCTGACAGTGGGAGACAACTACATTCCAGCGGCGAAAGTGTCTCAGGTCAGGCAGATTACCGACGACATGGTCAATGAAGCGCTGGGCATTGAGGACGAGCGCTATCGCTACAGTTCCTCCGTCGCACCGAAGCTGTATGCGAACACAAGGGTGGGTGACGTCTCCATAGTAGTGGTGGGCATAGATCCTGAGGAAGAGATGAGAATCAAGACGTGGTGGAGGATCCAGGAAGGGCGATACCTCGAGGAGTCCGACCAGGGCGTCGCAGGAGCATGGGTTGCCGAACTGCTGGAACTCAGCGCCGGGGACAGGATTGTGCTCAACGGAGTGGACATAACCATCACCGGAATCCTCAGGGAGACAGGCTCGAACGACGATTATCAGATCTTCATTCCGATCGGAACAGCGCAGAGGGCCTTCGATAAGGAGGGGTTGGTCTCCGTGGTGGATGTTCGCGCCCTGTGCACGGCTTGCCCGGTTGAAGACATCGCCGATGAGATAAACATGATGGTTGCGGGAGTCCGCGCGGTGGCGGTGAAACAGATAGCGATGACCGAGATGGGCATGATGGAGCGGGTGAACCGGTTCATGCTTGCTCTGGCCGGGATTACGCTGGCGATCGGACTGTTTGGTGTAGTCAACACGATGATCACCTCGGTGCACGAGAGAGTGAGAGATATCGGCGTGATGAGGGCCGTAGGTGCGTCTCGCAGTCAGATTCTGAGGGTATTCATCTATGAGGCGATCATAGTCGGAGTACTGGGAGGCATCTTTGGCTACGTGGCGGGAACACTGCTGGCATATGGCATCGGGCCCATTATCTTCGGAGGGACGGCCATCACACATGTACCCCGGTACTTCGGCCTGTCACTGATTCTGGCCATCGCCGTCGCTGTAGCCGCAACTCTGTATCCGGCATTCCGCGCAACCCGGGTCAAGGTAGCTGACTCCTTCCGGTCTCTGTGAGGCAAGAATGCTTGAAGTGAAAGGCGTGTCAAAAGTCTACGGCGAGGGCACAGCGAGGGTGGTCGCTCTTGACGATGTCTCGCTGTCGGTAGGCAGGGGCGACTTCGTAGCTGTCATGGGGCCTTCGGGAAGTGGGAAGTCCACCTTGCTGAATATCATCGGCGGTCTGGACTATCCTTCAGCCGGCGAGGTCGTCTTGGACGGGCAGCGCATTGATGAGGCAGACGAAAATGCTCTGGTCGATATCAGAAGAGGGAGCATCGCCTACGTGTTTCAGCAGTATCATCTGCTGCCGTCGCTCACCGCCCTGGAGAATGTGCTTCTGCCCCTGCTTTTCCGCGGGGTGGAGTCTGGAACGAACAAGGCTCTGGATCTGCTGACAAGAGTAGGGCTAGAAAAGAGGGCGGAGCATAAACCCGGCCAGTTAAGCGGGGGTGAGCAACAGAGGGTGGCGATCGCCAGAGCTTTGGTGGGCAATCCGTCCCTTATCCTGGCCGACGAACCGACCGGCAATATGGACCAGAAGACGGGGATGGAGATACTGGACCTGTTCCGGCAGCTCCATAGAGAAGGGCACAGCATCATCATGGTGACACATAATCCTGAGACAGCGAAGCACGCGGGACAGTTGATAGTGCTGGAGGATGGACGAATCGTAAGCAGAATTGACCAAAGGGGGGACAAGAGAAATGAGGACTAACAAAGAGACCTTGGAAAGAACAAGTAGAGAACAAGATCTCAAGCTATACGATAGGAGGGTGAAGTGGAACAGGCTGGTGATAATGCTAGTGGTGCTTGTGGTGACAGTGGCGGTCGTTACCTCCTGTCCTTCGCCGGGTGATGGTGGACGAAACAATGTGTCGATAGGGGCAACGTGGATTGAGCCACACGTAGTAGGTGACAGCGTATCAATACAGGTAAGCGAGGTTGAGAACCACCGGAATGTCCACTTCAGGGTCGGGACAGAGAGTGGCGATATGCACTTCATGGCGTATGTGCTGAACGGCCAGATTCATGTTCGGGCGAGCGTCTGCCCTCCATGCAGGGGGATAGGATACTCTCTTGACAAGGACGTTCTTGTCTGCGACATGTGTGCAACCACCTTCAGTGCCAGAACCGGCGATGGCATCAAGGGGGCCTGTGTCAACTATCCGAAATCGGCAGTGCCGTATGACACTGTTGCTGGCAGCATAGTGATGAGTATGGCTGACCTTAGCGTGGCGTATCAGGATACCCTGGAACCTGGACGGCCCTAGAGGAGGTGACGTATGGACTTGAGGGGGGAGAAGGATATGATGCAGAATGACGATCGAGCGGGAGCAGCCGAAGCACATGACTGATGACACCAAGAAGATAACCCTTCCGGTCACAGGTATGACCTGTGCGTCCTGCGCGGCTGCCATTGAGAAGGGCCTTGCCGGGCTGCCCGGGGTGAACCGGTCAAACGTCAACGTGGCGAGCGAGGACGTATCGATCGAATACGATCCACAGAAGATCGACATAAAGACACTGGTTAGAGCCATCTCCGATGTCGGCTACGGCGTTGGGCTGGAGAAGACGACCTTCGGCGTGGGCGGTATGACCTGCGCCTCCTGTGTTGCCAACGTTGAGAAGGCCCTCGCTAAGGTGCCCGGTGTGATATCGGCCAGCGTTAACCTGGCCAGTGAGAAGGCTACGGTTCAGTACGTCAGAGGCGAGACCGGCATGGCCGATCTGAGGTCGGCGGTGGAGGCGGCAGGCTATTCGGTGTTGGATGAGCAGAGGGAGGAGCAGAGGGTTGACGACGACATACTGAAAGTGCAGAACGCGAAGAGGCGTTTCATGTTCGCCATCATCCCGTCAGGTGTGGCCTGGACGTTGATGCTTCTCTCTATGGCCGTTACGATTCCTGGGTATGGTCTGATAATCGCAGTGCTCGGCTTTCCCGTTGTGTTCCTGGTCGGCTGGCCTACGCACCTGGCCAGTCTGAAGGCGATCCGAAGCCGCCGGGCCAATATGGACGTCCTCATATCGCTCGGCTCTGTGCCGCCGTATTTCATGGGGATAGCCGCACTCATCTGGGGCGGGCCGGGCTTCATTGAGATGGCTATGGGAATCGTATCCTTCCACCTGCTCGGTCGGTTCCTGGAGACCAGGGCTAAGGGCCGGGCCTCTCAGGCGATCAAGAAACTGCTGCAACTGGGGGCCAAGACCGCCCGCATACTGGTGAATGGTGAGGAGAAAGAGATAGCCATCGAAGAGGTGAAGGTGGGAGACATCATGGTCGTCAGACCGGGCGAGAAGATCCCCACCGACGGAGTGGTGGTCGAGGGCGAGAGCGCCGTCGACGAGTCCATGGCCACCGGTGAATCGATGCCCGTGAACAAGAAGGCGGATGACACCGTAATCGGGGCTACCATAAACCAGCAGGGCTTGCTGAAGGTTGAGGCGACCAAGGTGGGCAAGGACACGTTCCTATCTCAGGTCATCAGGATGGTGGATGAATGCCAGGGATCAAAGGTACCCATCCAGGAGTTCGCCGACAGGGTGACGGGTTACATGGTGCCGGCGGTGCTGGGAGTAGCGCTGTTGACACTGATCAGCTGGCTATTGTTCCCCGACTTCTTCATGAGGATCATAACCTGGGGGGCTACCTTTCTGCCCTGGGTGAATCCCGACCTCGGGACGGCTACGCTGGCGATCTTTGCGAGCATCGCTGTTCTGGTCATAAGCTGTCCCTGCGCACTGGGACTGGGCACGCCCACTGCCCTTATGGTGGGCACGGGCATGGGGGCCGAGAAGGGCGTGTTGTTCCGTCGAGGAGATGCACTGCAGACGATGAGCGAGGTGCACACAATCGTCTTCGATAAGACGGGGACTATCACGAGAGGCAAGCCCGGGGTCACCGACATCTTCGCCAACGGCCGAATGGAGGAAAGTGAGATACTTCGACTTGCTGCCGGGCTGGAACAGGGGTCGGAGCACCCTCTGGGACAGGCCATAGTCGCGGAAGCCAGGCAGCGCGGGATTGAGCTCAGGAGAGTGGACGGCTTCGAAGCTATCACTGGCAAAGGGATCAAAGGCAGGGTCGATGGCAAGGACGTGCTGGTCGGAAACCAGAAGCTTATGAACGACTACGAGGTCGATTTCAGTGAAGTGAAGGGTAAACTAGGTGAACTGGAGGACGAAGCGAAGACGGCCATGCTGGTGGCGGTGGACGGAAGGATCGCGGGCCTCATCGCCATGGCCGACACTCTAAAAGACGACTCGGTTCAGGCAATCGCTGAACTGAGAAGGATGGGGCTGGAGACCGCTATGATCAGTGGGGACAATCAGAGAACGGTCGCTGCCATCGCGAAGCAGGTGGGGATCCAACGGGTGCTGGCCGAGGTATTACCGCAGGACAAGGCAGCCGAGATCAGGCGCCTGCAGGATGAGGTAGGGGTTGTCGCCATGGTGGGTGACGGCATCAACGATGCGCCCGCTCTCACACAGGCGGACGTTGGCATTGCGATAGGCACCGGGACGGACATCGCCATCGAGTCGTCCGACATAACTCTGGTGAGAGGAGAACTGAGCGCCGTGGTCACCGCCGTAAACCTGTCGCGGGCAACATTCAGGAAGATCAAGCAGAACTACTTCTTCGCCTGGGTGTACAACGCAGTTGCTATCCCCATGGCGGTGATGGGTCTGTTGCACCCGATGGTAGGTATGGCAGCGATGACAGCCAGTTCGCTTAACGTAGTGACCAACTCGCTGCGCTTGAGGAGGGCTAAGGTTGAACCGGTCTGGCAGCGGCGTTGAGCAAAGGGTATCGTGAGCCGTGTTATACTGTGTGGCTTGGACATCATGAAGAGAGATAAGAGTCCGACAGGCGGATGATGTCTGTACTTTCATGTTGATGTGCGAGGATATGAGGCTTATGCAGCTGCCGATTATGCTACGGAGGGATAGTAAGTGAAACGGATATATCTCGACCATGCGGCGACGACTCCCGTACGTCCGGAGGTGGTGAAGGCAATGCTGCCCTTCTTTGCCGAATCCTTCGGTAATCCCTCGAGTATCCACTCCTATGGTCAGGAGTCAAGGCAGGCTCTGGAAGAGGCAAGGGTCAGGGTGTCGAAGCTGATCGGCGCGGCCACTGAGGAGATTGTCTTCACAGGCGGCGGAACTGAGGCCGACAATCTCGCCATCAAGGGCGTTGCCTTTGCCAACGAGGGGCGGGGAGATCATATCGTCACCGGGCCCATTGAACACCACGCGGTGCTGGAGGCCTGCAAGTTTCTGGAGAAACGAGGTTTCAGCATTACAATCCTGCCGGTGGACGGACACGGCCTTGTCGATCCCCGAGACGTCAGGAAGGCGATCACAGATAAGACGATCCTGATCTCGGTTATGCATGGCAGCAATGAGGTGGGGACCATCGAGCCGATAGGCGAGATAGGTGAGATCGCAAGGGAGGCAGGGGTCTACCTCCACACCGATGCCGTACAGACCGTGGGGCACATTCCGGTGAACGTGGATGAACTCAAGGTAGACCTGCTCTCGATGTCCGCTCATAAGCTGAACGGGCCAAAAGGTGTGGGCGCGCTGTATGTCAGGAAGGGCACCAGAATCGTTTCCCTTCTGCATGGAGGCGGACAAGAGAAGAGACGCCGGGCGGGCACCGAGAACGTTTCTGCTATCGTGGGTTTTGGCAAGGCGGCGGAGATCGCGGCCGGAGAGATGGAGGAAGAAGCGAAGCGACTGAGCAGCCTTCGCGATAGTCTGATCAAGGGTCTGGAGGAACGGATTGACGATATCTGCCTGAACGGTCATCCTGCTATGAGGTTACCCAACAACGTGAACGTGAGTATTGAGTTCGCCGAGGGCGAGGCCATGCTCCTCAATCTTGATCTGGAGGGTATATGTGTCTCAACCGGCTCGGCCTGCAGTTCCGGGAGCCTCGAAGCCTCTCATGCTCTCCTTGCCCTGGGGCTTTCGCCGGCGCAAGCCCATGCCTCCCTGCGGTTCAGTCTGGGACACGGTAACACCGAGGAAGACGTCGAGCGGGTGCTTGAGGTACTGCCCGGCATAGTCAAGAGGCTGAGGGCGATGTCGCCCATGCTCAAGAGCAGTAAGTAGTTTCTACATAGCAGATGAGGAGGCAGTAATCATGTTTGACAAATGTCCAGGAGCGGCCCATATACGGACGCCGACGATCATAGTCAAGAAGTGCCCTGAATGCGGCAACGAGGTGGAGATCTTCTCCAACGAGATGCTCACCAAGTGTACCAGGTGCGGCTTCACGATCTATAGTGACCTGGAAAGCTGTGTGCAGTGGTGCAAATACGCAGTCGAGTGTGTGGGAGAAGAGATGTATCAGAAGCTGAAGAAGAAGAGGATCGCCTTTGTCTGTGTCGGGAACTCATGCCGGAGCCAGATGGCAGAGGCGGTGGCCAAAAAGATGAGCGAGAGGCCCAACCTCGAGTTCATCAGCATGGGAACGGACCCGGCAGACAAAGTGGCCCCGGAGGCAATACAGGTGCTGAAGGATGAGGGCATTTTCTGGCGGGGCAAGCCGAAGGGCATTCAGGACAAGGAACCCATCGACGTAGCGGTCAGTATGGGTTGCGAGGTGGGCTGCCCCCTGATTCCCGGGGCCAAGATGATTGAATGGGACATTCCCGACCCGAAGGGCAAGGGTATTGGGGCGTATCGCGAGACGCTGGCGCTCATCAAGGAAAAGGTCGCGGAGCTGCTGAAGGAGATAGAGTAGATGGCAACGGTGAAGAGGAAGATGATCCGGATCGATGAAGAGAAATGCGACGGCTGTGGGCTCTGCATTCCCGCTTGCCCGGAGGGAGCGCTTCAGATCATCGACGGGAAGGCCAAACTGGTGACAGAGAGCTTCTGCGACGGACTCGGGGCGTGCCTGGGAGACTGTCCACGCGGTGCACTGACCGTCGAGGAAAGGGAAGTCGAGCAATACGATGAAGAGGGGGTGATCGCGCATATCAGGGAGAACTCGCCTGAACTCCTGGAGAAGCACCTGGCTCACTTGAAAGCCCATGCGGATGAACTCCCTCAACACCATTCTCATGCCGGCATAAGCTCATGTCCATCCGCCCAGATCCTGCAGTGGGAGAAGAAGGGTGGGGCTTTGCCAGGAAGGGAGAAGGTGAGTTCTGAGCTAGGTCAATGGCCGATACAGCTTCATCTGGTGCCCCCACATGCGCCGTATTTCCGCAACGCGGACCTGGCGCTGGTGGCAGATTGTGTTCCCTTCGCATACGGCGACTTTCATAAGGATTTCCTGAGGGGGAAGGCCGTCGCCATCGGTTGCCCCAAGCTTGATGATCTCAACGCCTATATCGACAAGGTTGCCGAGATCTTGCGGGTTGCGGACGTCAAGAGCCTGAAGGTAGTGCACATGGAGGTGCCCTGCTGTTTCGGGCTTGTACACATCGCACGGGAGGCCCTCAAGAAGGCGGGCAAGGACATCCCCCTCGAAGTGGTCAAGGTCGGGATAAAGGGTGAAGTTATGGAGACAGATGTCTAGCAGGTCTGTGGAAACGGCAGGTGTGGGGAGGCAGCCAGGGTAGCTGCAACTACACATGGACGGATTGTCTCTAGGGATCGCGTTCGTTGGTGGAGTGCTTTCTTTTCTGTCTCCTTGCGTGTTGCCGCTGGCGCTGGTCTATGTAGTCAACCTGGCCGGTGCTTCTTCGTTAACCCCGGAGATCAGCCGCCGACGAACCGTTCTCCATGCCGTTACTTTCGTTACCGGCTTCTCGCTCGTGTTTGTTGCCCTGGGTGCCTCTGCGGGTTTGATAGGAGCAGTCATACCCACTACCCTGCTGTTCAGGATAGCGGGTACTGTGCTGGTCATCTTCGGAGTCTGGTTGCTCGCGGCCCGCAGGATATCCTGGCTCAACTACGAGATGAGATTTAAGAGCTCCTTCGGCAACACCTCGGGATATCTCAGGTCGCTTGGACTGGGAGCCGCCTTTGCTTTGGGGTGGACGCCGTGCGTGGGGCCGATACTGGCCGGCATTCTGGCCCTGGCTTCCAGTGCCGAGACTGCGTGGCAGGGAAGCTACCTGCTGCTAGCTTACTCTATGGGTCTGGGGCTGCCCTTCATCGCCATCGGGCTGGCAATGGGTTCCGCGGTTCCCGTCGTCGCATGGCTCAGCAGGAGGGCTGGCGCGGTCTCAGTTGTGGCTGGAATCTTGCTCATCGTGGTGGGAATCGGACTGCTAACCGGCACCATTAACCGTCTGATCTCGTCATTCATAGTGTAATGGAGGATATGATGCGCCGAAGAAGGATAGTGCAGTGGGTAGTGGTGGGAGTTTTGGTAGTGGCCGCAGTCGTTGTAGTGGGATGGCGGTTTGGAGGGTGTGCTTTGTCCGGTGGTCGGGGAGCGACGCCGCCTGTTTCGGCCGATATCACCTTCACTATAGCTCTCGATACGCGACAGACCACAGGAAGTGCTTACGGCATAAGGTATCTTCCTGCGACGGTGCTTATCGACCAGGAAGGGATTATACGTGATATCAAGGTGGGCGCCTTTCGAAGCAAGCAGGATATCGTTGACTGGCTGGACGAGTTCGCTGCGCGTGAAGCGACGGATCCACTTGAGGGAGTAGCTCCCAGAGTCGGACACATGGCTCCTGATTTTGCACTCCCCACACTCGAAGGGGCGACGGTTGAGTTGAGTGAGTTAAGAGGCAGATGGGCACTGGTTAACTTCTGGGCTACCTGGTGTCGCTACTGCGTGATACAGCAGCCCTATCTACAGGCGGCCTTTGAGGAGAGGGGAGGCGAGGTTGTGTTCATCGGCATTAACCTGGGTGAGAGCGAACAGAAGGTAAGGGAGCACATCAAGGGGTAGAAGCTTCAGCTGCACTTTCAGTACTCGGATATGGAGGTAAGGAGTTAGAACATGAGCGGTGCATCTTCGTTGTACAGCGAGAAGGTGATGGACCACTTCAAAAACCCCCGTAACGTCGGGGAGATAGAGAACCCCGACGGGGTTGGACGTGTGGGCAACCCCATATGCGGGGACGTCATGGAGATGCAGATCAAGGTGCAGAACGGCATCATCGCAGATGCTAAGTTCAGGACCTTCGGCTGCGGGGCGGCCATTGCCACCAGCTCTATGGCCACCGAGATGGTTAAGGGCAAGAGCCTAGAAGAAGCCCTGAGCATCTCCAACAAGGCCGTGGCTGAGGCGCTGGACGGATTGCCGGCGGCCAAGATGCACTGCTCGTCACTGGCTGAAGACGCTCTTAAGGCAGCCATCGCGGACTACAGGTCGAACAAGGCATAGAGAGCAGAAGAGCCAGGAGTCCGGGAGTCGGTTTCAGGTCTCCCTCCAGTCACACCGTGCTTCCATGAGCGCCCCTGGTTCCGACCTCCCTGATCAAAGATGACGTGTCGGAGCGACGCAGGTTCTAGTGCCATGAAAAGAGTACTGGTGGCCATGAGCGGGGGAGTGGATTCCTCGGTCGCCGCTGCACTTCTCAAGGAGCAGGGGTATGAGGTTGTCGGCGTGACCATGAGGATATGGGATGGGGAGGCATTGCCCGCCCAAACAGGACTCCGTGGATGCTACGGACCGGATGAGGAGAGGGACATAGAGGATGCCCTCAGGGTAGCCGGCGTTCTCGACATTCCCTTCCATGTGCTGGATCTGCGTGGCGAGTACAGGTCGCAGGTCCTCGACTACTCGCGTAGAGAGTATCTGTCTGGCAGGACTCCCAGTCCGTGCGTGAGGTGCAATCGCGAGGTTAAGTTCGGAGCGATGGTCAGAATGGCGCGCGACTGCGGGATTGGATTCGACCTCTTTGCCACCGGTCATTATGCTCACGTTGCGTATGATGACAGGAGCGGTCGTTGCCTGTTGCGAAAGGCAAGGGACATGCGGAAGGACCAGTCCTACTTCCTCTTCTCACTGTCTCAGGAGCAGCTAGCTTGCTGTCTCTTCCCGTTGGGCGACCGCACCAAGCAAGAGGTGAAGCAGATAGCCGCGGATCTCGGGCTGGGCATTGACGGCAAGCCAGAGAGCCAGGACTTCATCTCAGGAGGGTATTCCTTCCTTGTGAAGGATTCGGCACAGCCGGGGTCGATACTGGACAGTGAAGGTAGGATAATCGGGCAACACAGCGGCATCCCGTACTACACAATAGGACAGAGGAGAGGACTTCGTATCGCGTCTCAGGAGCCGCTGTATGTCACCGATATCGATGCAGAAAGGAACGCCGTCATAGTGGGCAGGAAAGAGGAGCTATACAGTGATGAACTCACTGCCTCGGAGCTGAACTGGATGGTGGAGAGGCCGTGTGCTCCGATACGTGCGAAGGCCAGGATAAGATATCGTCACAGCGAGGCTGAGGCAACGATAGAGCCGCTGGCTGGAGACAGGGTGTCTGTGAGGTTCAGGGAACCCCAGATGGCTGTTACTCCCGGCCAGGCGGTGGTCTTCTATGAAGATGATCTCGTGCTGGGAGGTGGGACCATAGAAGGCAGGCACTGCTATCAGCGGCGATAGTTATTGTGCGACGACGTTCCATGTGGAGCGAACTCGCGGTGCAGGAAATCAAAGGAGGTTCACTGTGAAAGAGAAAGATGTAAAGGAAGTGGTGAGGGGGAGGTACGGTCGAATGGCCGAGCAGGAAAGGGAGTGCTGTTCGGGCTGTGGCTGCGGGGCCGGCCCGCAGGCTCAAGCCGAAGCCATCGGATACTCAAGGGAAGATCTGACCTGTATCCCTGATGAGGCGCTGATGGGGCTCGGCTGTGGCAACCCAACTGCTATCGCGGAGCTGAAGGAGGGGGAGATAGTACTGGACCTGGGGTCGGGAGCGGGCGTCGACGTGTTTCTGGCTGCCGACAGGGTCGGTCCGTCAGGAAAGGTCATAGGAGTTGACATGACAGAGGAGATGGTGGCGAAGGCAAGAAGCATCGCCAGCGATCACGGCTACAGCAATGCGGAGTTTCGCCTGGGCGAGATCGAGAGCCTGCCGGTCGCCGACGGATCCGTGGACGTTATCATCAGCAACTGCGTCATTAACCTCTCACCGGACAAACCGGGGGTATTCAGAGAAGCCTATCGCGTTCTGAGACCCGGGGGAAGGCTATCAGTATCCGATATAGTCTCCGAGGGCGAGCTTCCTGTGGAGATCAAGAACGATCCCGATGCCTGGGTAGCTTGCATCGCCGGGGCCATGGAGCGCCAGGAGTACCTGAAACAGATTCGTGAAGCCGGCTTTGCCGATGTGCAGGTCACGTCCAGCAGTGAGTTCGTCATAGAGGGTGAGGAAGGCACGGCTCCGGCCAAGCTTCTGAGCATTACGGTGAGGGCGTGCCGCTGAGGTGCATAGTGGCAATGCGCGCTTGAACACAGAAAGGGCACGGTACGGTCAGCCGTGGCCGCTTGCGGCGGAGCGGTCTTGAGGAGCACGTGCCAGAGATTCGGTCATGAGGGCATCGAAGGTGAGTAGTTGGCAATCCAGTATCTGATAGCGCTGAAGGACTACCTGTTCGAGATAGCTCCCTTCCTGGCAGTGGGGTTGCTCTTGAGCGGGCTTATCCATCAGTTCGTTCCTTCGGGCTGGGTGGAGAGACACCTCGGGGGCAGGGGTATCAGGCCGCTTCTTTACTGCACCTTCGCCGGGACGTTCATTCCTCTCTGCTGCTTTGGGTCCATTCCCGTGGCGGTCAGCCTGTATCGAAAGGGGGCCGGGCTGGGCCCTGTTCTGGCCTTTCTGGTAGCAACGCCCGCTACGTCGATAATCTCCCTGCTCGTTTCCTACAGTCTGCTGGGATGGAAGTTCGTTGTATACGAGTACTTCTCGGTAGTCGCCATAGCTCTGGTGATGGGGCTGATAGGGAATGCCATGAAGAGTGGGGTTGCGGCACCCGTCCCTGAGGGACAGCAGGTAGCGGATCCGGTGTGCGGGATGAACGTCGAGATGGGAAGAGCAGCGGAGACGGGATACTGCGGTCAGACTTACTACTTCTGCTGTTCGGAGTGCCAGCGAGAGTTCGAGGGTGACCCCGGGAGATACGTGGAAAACCGTTCTCGACGGGTTGCTCATTGGATGAAGCACGTGTTCAGATATGCCTTCATCGATATGTTGAGGGACATCGGGCCCTGGTTGCTCCTGGGCGTTGCCCTGGCAGCGCTTGTGGCGGCGGTGGACCCGGTTGGGGACTTTGTGGGCACGCATCTTGGTGGAGGGTTCGGCTATCTGTTCAGTCTCGGCTTCGGCCTGATCATGTATATCTGTGCTACGGGCAGCGTTCCTCTCGTTCATGCCCTCCTATCACAGGGGATGAACATCGGTGCCGGAATGCTGATGTTGCTGGTCGGTCCCCTTACCAGCTGGGGCACCATCCTGGTTCTGAGAAAGGAGTTCGGTGGTGGCGTCCTGGCTATGTACCTAGGAGTCGTGAGCAGCATGTCCGTCCTGTTGGGCTACGTCTTCTCACTCTTATAGCGCGAGGATTATGGGGCATGTATAATTGGGAATGTGGAGAGGTTCATTACAGGCTTACGTACACTCTGCCGGTATGACAGACAATGGCGAAGATAGTCGCGGTCTGCAGAAGTGAAGAGAAGGGCACCAAAAAGCAGCCGATAGCCGAGGGCATCCTCACGGAGGATTTCGGCCTCGAGGGAGATGCCCACGCTGACTGCAGCCATCGCCAGTTGAGCCTCCTGGCAACGGAGAGCATCGACAAGATGAGAGGGCTGGGCCTAGAGTTGAGTCCCGGCGACTTCGCAGAGAATCTCACCACAGAGGGATTGGCACTGGCTTCTCTGCCGGTGGGCACGCGGATACTCGTTGGGGACGGTATTCTCCTTGAGGTCACACAGATCGGCAAGGAGTGCCACAGAGGATGTGCCATCTACGAGCAGATAGGCAAGTGCATAATGCCGAAGGAGGGGATATTCGCCAGGGTGCTTCGTGGCGGGACCGTGAGGGCCGGGGACGATGTAAGGGTAGAGAACAGTGAGTAGTCAGACGGATCAGGTCTCTATACTGAGGTTTTCCGAGAAGGGCAGGGAGAGCATCGAGGACGTGGTGGTCAGGGAGTCTCCGCTCACCGTTATCCTGAACAATCGCGAACTGGTGACGTTGCTGTGTTCCCCGAGTGATCCGGAGTACCTGGCCGTCGGATTTCTCGTGTCGGAGGGGTTGCTTGACAGCAAG
>Ga0209498_1000779_pt1 | contig 19709 bp, 18 predicted proteins | sample WalLakDeSediment_FD_184131 | JGI IMG/M metagenome (GOLD analysis project Ga0209498, IMG submission 184131) | Lake sediment microbial communities from Walker lake, Nevada to study Microbial Dark Matter (Phase II) - Walker Lake 11/02/13 Deep... | ecosystem: Environmental > Aquatic > Freshwater >... | reverse complement strand
GACCCGCCTTGGCGTACCGCGGCGCCACCACTTTGAGGTACTTGCGTCGTTCGTCTACACTCATCTTCTCGTCGTTTGGCATTGTCCCCCTTAGTAACATTCTTAGTTGAGTGAACCATACCTCACTTAGTAACATTTTAGATGAGTGAATACGAGCTCTTTACAATTGGGAAAAATTCGGTTATAATGGCAATTCAATAATCGAGAGCAGTTGACCAGGCGCTGGCACGCTCTCGGTCTTTTTTAGTTGGTTGGAGGAGATGGTGCAGAAGGAAACCTTTCTCACGCCTGAGGGGCTGGAGAAGCTGAAGGCGGAACTGGAACATCTACAGTCTGTGCGGCGTCCGCAGGTTGCTGAGCAGATTCATAGGGCAAAAGAGCTCGGCGGCACTGTTGATAACGCTGAATATGATGATGCCAAGAACGAGCAGGCCTTTGTCGAGGGGCGGCTTCTCACCCTGGAAAGCATGATTAAGAGTGCTACCTTGATTGAGGAGGGAAAGTCTCCTTCGAAATGGGTTAAGCTTGGCTCGAAGGTCACGGTTCGCAACCAAGACGGGGAAGACGAACACTATACTATTGTTGGCAGTGTTGAGGCCGGTCCCAGCGAAGGAAAGATCTCCAACGAATCACCGGTGGGCAGCGCCCTGTTGGGCAAGAAGGTGGGTGCTGAGGTTGAGGCTCAAGTCCCAGGAGGCACGCTCAAACTAAAGGTGGTCGCAATAGAATAAATGCAGTGAAAAGGAAACCGTTGCCCATTGTGCTCAGGCTCGTGAGATGGCGGACAGGAAAGAAGAGATAACCCAACAGCGCCTGGCCAAGCTCAGCAGGATTCGCAGCCGCAACATTGACCCCTACCCCCACCGCTACCATCGCACTCACACCATTCAGGATGCGGTATCGCTTTTCGAAGAGCAGGAAAGAGATAACGCGCAAAGCCCCGAAGTATGCGTTGCCGGTCGTATCACTGCCCAACGATCTATGGGGAAGGCAGCCTTCCTTGATGTCAGAGATGGCTCGGGCAAGATCCAAGCATATTTCCGCAAGGAGCGCCTCGGAGAAGAGAAATATCAGCTACTCCATGATTTCGACATCGGTGACATCATCGGGATGAGTGGCAAGCTTTTCAGGACGCGTAGCGGTGAGGTTACTGTTGGAGCTTCTGATTTTGTCATGCTCTGCAAGTCGCTTCAGTCGTTGCCCGAGAAGTGGCATGGGCTAACGGACGTGGAGAAGCGCTATCGACAGAGATATCTGGACCTCATCTCCAGCGAGGAGGTTAGACGCATATTCGTCATACGCAGCCGCGTCATCGCGGCTATACGGCGCTTTCTTGATGGGCGAGGATTCATTGAGGTGGAAACGCCGGTGTTGTTGCCCGTGGCCGCTGGTGCGATGGCCCGCCCCTTCTCAACTCATCATCATACCCTGGAGCAAGACCTTTACCTGCGCATTGCCACTGAGCTCTATCTCAAGCGCCTGATTATCGGCGGACTGGACAAGGTGTACGAGATCGGGCGTATCTTCCGCAATGAAGGTATCTCTATCAAGCATAATCCTGAATTCACCATGCTCGAGAGCTATGAGGCCTACGCCGACTACAACGATGTCATGGAAATGGTGGAGCAGATGGTGTGCCATGTTGCTCAGGAAGTTCTGGGAAGCCATGAAGTCACTTTCGGAGAGGATACCATCGATCTTTCTCCTCCCTGGCGCAGGGTCAACCTTCGGGATGAATTGCTTGAGAAGTGTGGTTTTGATTTCCTCGACCAGAGATACCGCGATCTCTCGTCACTGCGGGAAATGGCCAAGGGATTGGGAGTAGAGGTGGAGGACGCCATGAGTTGGGGTCGGCTTGTCGATAAGCTGTTCTCCACCTTCCTGGAGCCTAACTTCATTCAGCCTACTTTCGTTCTCGACTACCCAATTGAGATATCTCCTCTGGCCAAGGCCAAGCCTGATGACCCGCGGCTGGTAGAAAGGTTCGAGTGTTTTATCGGGGGATTTGAGGTTGCCAACGCCTTCACCGAACTCAATGATCCCGTAGAGCAGAGGAAACGGTTCGAGGAGCAGGAACAACTACGCAGCTTGATAGGGGACGAGGAAGTCGAGAGGATGGATGAAGAGTTTCTGGTTGCGTTGGAGTACGGCATGCCGCCCACGGGGGGGTTGGGAGTAGGCATTGACCGGCTGGCGATGGTCCTGACCAACCAGCACTCGATAAGAGAGGTTATCCTGTTCCCGCAGTTGAGAACTAAAGAGAAGTAGAGATAATGCTCAGCCTTCAACTCATCCGCCAAAACCCCGACCTCGTTCGGGATTCGCTGGTCAAGCGCGGCGAAGCTGCTGCCCTTGATGAAATCATCGGTCTTGATGAGGAGAGGCGGCGGCTCATCCAGGAGGTGGAAAGTCTTCGGGCAAGACGAAAGCAGGCCAGCAAGGAGATTGGCCAGATGAAGGACAAGCCCGAGGAATTACGTTCTGAGATGAGGGATATAGGAGAGCAAATCAAGTCTCTGGACTATGAGATTAGCCACAACGAAGAAGAGTTGAACGACCTCCTGCTCCGACTGCCTAACCTTGTGCACCCTACGGTCCCCGTCGGCGTGGACGAGAGCGGTAACGTTGTGGTGCGAAGTTGGGGTGAGGCTCGTAGATTCGACTATGATCCCCTGCCCCACTGGGATATCGGGACGAACCTGGGCATCATAGATTTCGAACGGGGAGTGAAGATATCGGGGAGTCGCTTCTATGTGCTCAGGGGCCTGGGGGCCAAGCTTCAAAGGGCGCTCATCGCCTTTATGCTCGATCTCCACATAAGTGAGCATGGTTATACCGAGGTCTATCCTCCGTTTGTGGTGAAGCAGGAGTGCATGTTGGGGTCAGGAAACTTGCCTAAATTCGCCGACAACCTCTATCACGACGCGGAGGATGATTTGTGGCTGGTGCCCACTGCTGAGGTGCCGGTGACCAATCTGCACCGCGATGAAATCCTGGAGCCGGGCACCTTGCCTTTTTATTATGTCGCCTACACCGCATGCTTCCGTCGCGAGAGTATGTCGGCGGGCAAGGATACCAGGGGGATCAAGAGAGGACATCAATTCGATAAAGTGGAGCTCTACAGGTTTGTCGAGCCCGATAGTTCGGATGAGGAATTGGAGAGGATGGTGGGGCATGCCGAGGAGGTTTGCCAGAAGCTGGGACTTCCCTATCGGGTGCTCCAGCTTTGCAGCGGTGATCTGGGATTTGCCTCTACCAAATCATATGATATCGAGATGTGGGCGCCCGGCTGTGGCGAGTGGCTGGAGGTGAGTTCCTGTAGCAATTGCAGCGATTTTCAGGCCCGCAGGGCCAATATCCGCTACCGACCTCAGTTAGGGGAAAAGCCGCGGTTTGTCCACACCCTGAACGGCTCCGGACTGGCTTTGCCCCGTGTCCTGATCTCCGTCCTGGAGAACTACCAGCAGCCCGATGGCAGCGTGACCATCCCCGAAGTGCTGCGTCCTTTTATGGGCGTAGCGGCCATTAAATAGTGATCTATTTAATGGCTTGCTCCTTGTGCGATGTTATCATCCACAAGGATCGGATGAACTTTAAGTTTGGCGCTCTGCGGGAATTGATAAGCAGGCTGTGGATGACAACATCCACAGCGAGCAGAGCATGGGAGAACGCTCTGTCCCCCAAGAGCTCGGAAGAGCCCCCCTAAGTCTTCGCAGGCAAGCTTTCAGTCAAGGCTCCCCTCTGTTGGTTTACTGCCAGGAGGGAGGTCAGGGCAGCGATGCCTGCAATTACTGCGCCTGATATGAAAGCCCAGCGCAAACCGGTGAGAAACTCCTGAATGTCAGCAGGGCTGAAGGAACCTGGATGCCCGGACAGAGCGATGGGGGCTACATTGTAAAGTACCGCACCGGTAACAGCTATTCCCAGTACCATGCCCACATTACGCATAGCTGCCAGTATACCCGAGGAGATACCCAGGTGCCAGGGGGGAACGCTTCCCATCACGGCGCTGTTGTTCGGGCTTTGGAACATGCCCATTCCCGCGCCAACTATACATATGCGCCAGATGACATCAAAGGCGTCTGAAGATTCCTGCAAACCACTCATGAGGTATAGGCCCAAGGAACAGATAATCATACCGCATACGGTCAACCCCCTTGTGCCGATACGATCGGAGAGCGCACCGCTCAAAGGCGCTACGAACAAGGTGGCTATGGGGGAAGCGGCCATTACTAATCCCACCTTGAGAATGCTGTAATGCAGTGCGAAGGCCAGATAAAAGGGTGTCAGGAAAACCAGCGCATACAGTGCCATGAAGCTGAGAAGGGCGCTCAGACTGGCGAAGCTGAATCGGCGGTTGGTGAACAGTTCCAGGTTGAGCATGGGCTGTGCGCTTCTTCTCTCTATCCAGATAAATACCGCTCCGGACCCCAGCGCGACTATCAGCAAGCCGATGCCCGTGGGCGATAGCCATCCCCAGGCCTCGCCCCTATTAGCGTAGAGAAGGATGGTGGTTAGAAAGACAAAAGCAGTCGCAGCCCCAGCAAAATCAAGACGCTGTCCGGGATTTGTGTCGCCGCGGGGTATGATGCGATAACCCCAGAGCAGCGCGGCGATTCCGATGGGGACATTGACGAAGAAGACGTAGTGCCAGCTAAGGTATTCCGCGATTAAGCCGCCAAGAGTAGGCCCGAGGCCCAGGCCCACGGAGATGCTAATAGCATAGATTCCCATAGCCTTACCCCGCTCGGCGGGAGGGAACGCTGCGGTTACAATGGCGAAGCCTACGGCCATCATCATGCCGGCTGCAAGCCCCTGCACGGCTCTAAACGCAATGAGCATCCATATGCTCTGAGAAAGACCGCATATAATCGAGGCCACTGTGAAAGCAGCCAGGCCGCAGAGATAGATCCTTTTATAGCCAACCATGTCCCCCAGTCGGCCATACAGCAGGATGAGGCAGCTAATGGTCAGCAGGTAGACTGTCGGCACCCATTGAGCTATCGAGATCTCAGTTTCGAAGAACCTGGTTATGTCGGGGAGGACGGTGTTGACTATGCTTCCGTCCAGAGGCCCCATGAAGCTACCCAGCATTACCGCTGTTAGGATCAGCCACTTAGCTTCATGCCCTTTGGCTGTTGCTGATGGACCAGGGTTGGTCAAATGCACCTCAAGTCATGTTTGATTTGTCTTAGCTGGTGGCTCCGATTGGTTCAGCGGAGATATCTTCTCCGCATGAGAAGTTCTGATAGAGGTCAAACCTGGTAAGGCCACCGACATTGTAGCTTGGCACTGATGGTTGGTCAAATGTCCCTGTTGAACGGGGATTCGCCGTCAGTTGGGGTGAGTAGTGGGGGTTAAAATCGCCTGGGGGATATGCACCTAAAGCTCTGGTCTTCGCTTCAGGGTTTCGTCCATATTTAGAGGGGTGGCAGCGGGCTTTTCCGCTTCGTACACTGTTACCACTCTCCCCAAGCTGCCGAACTCATCGCGTATGGCAGCGAGCACCTCGGGGGATAAGGGCTTTACAGCGCAGGGTCGCAGAGGGGTATTGATCTGCACCTCGTCAGGCGATAGTTCCCTGGCTATTCGTGCCATCTCCGGAGCGCAGTCCCTGTTCGCCTCAACAAACATCATTTGAAGTGCCAGCTTGCCGTTATACTCTGCCTTGAAGCGTCTGATGCCCTGCAGTAATTCATCAAAAGTATACCTGCAGAAGGGCCTGTTAACTGCCTGGAATCCCTGCTCGTCCGGTGCATCGAGCTTCGCTACCACTACGTCAGCGAGTGCAAGCTCCTGGCGCACGGCTTTCCTGGGCATAAACGAGGAATTGGTAAGCACCGCCACCGGCAGCTTCAGAGTTGATTTGACCATCTCTATCGCCTTGCCTAGATTGCTGGCCAGGGTCGGCTCGCCTATGCCGGAGAAAGTAGCATAATCGGCAGGCACATCCTTCACTTTTTCCAGTTCCTCCGCCAAATCAGCCAGTGTTACGAATTCCCTTCGCTCAATCAGGGGGTAGACGGTCTTCCCTAACTGGCAATAGATGCAGTTGAAGGAGCAGGTACTGCCTTTGGTGGATAGCATATCAATGCCCAGCGAGCGACCCAACCGCCAGGATGAGACAGGGCCATAGATTATAGAGCTCATCGCGAACTACTTCCCCACCTTCATTTCGTACTTGGGTTTTCCTTCCTCCAGGTACAATATGAACCTGACAGTTTTCCCTTCTATCAGGGGCTTTTCACTTCCCCTTCTCAGTTCCTTGAAATCCATCGATTCCAGGAACATTCTGAGGAGTTCTATCTTCTCTTCGAGTTCCTCATCCCCCTCTCCCCTCTGCATGTACTGATTGGCGGCCTTCGAGAATTCCTGCCTCGCTGTGGTTTCTATACAGTGGGCGAGGGTTGGAGTGAGCTCGATACTTACCATAACATTGCCTCAGGTTAGACGCATCCTATCTTAAAACGCATTATAACAGGGGACGCTGAATAGTTAATGTTGTCTTTAAAAAGAAAATACCTGACATTCTTTTAACTGCCTGGACTCCTGCTACCTGCTTTCGCAGGCACAAGCTTCGCAGGAGAGACATGATTCTGTCATTCCCGCGACTGGTTCTCCCTCTCTCTAACTACCTCCCGGGAGGGAGGATTGTGGATACCTCTCCCTTGATGGGACAGGCTTGTCGAACCATGAACGGCCCTTCGACAGGCCCCTGATTTACTCAGGGGCAGGCTCAGGGCGAACGTATATCTGGGCGGTGGGTTTCACTGCGCTACACCCACCTAACGGCTTTTATTTCATTCTTGCTTTCGGTAAGCTCGTTTCCATGGCTCGTTTTTATAGGCCAGATAGTCCTTGATTGCCGCGTTGAGGGTGTTTGCTGCCAGTAAAGCGCAGTGAACGCTGTCCTCAGGCAGTCCTCCTAAAGCGTCCAGCACGTCTTGCTGCCTGATCTTTGAAGCCTGGATTACGCTCTTCCCCTTAGCCATCTCGGTGACCATGCTTCCCGCGGCGATACTGGTTCCACAGCCATCGGTCCAGAAGGTGATTTCCTTGATTGTGTTGCCCTTAACCTTCAGCCAGATGTCCATGGTGTCCCCACAGGGGCCGGTTACGATCGCCAACCCATCGGCGTTTGGGATCCTCCCCACGTTTCTGGGGTTTTGAGCATGGTCAATGACTGTTTCGGTGTAGTCAGCCCAGAGCTCTCTTTGTATCTCTTCCAAGGCCTTATCTAACTCCGAAGACATTAAATCCCCCCTTGAGAATCATAACTTGTTTCTATCTAATATTATCAAGCGTTAGCCTTAATTCATCAAGTGCCATTACTATAGGCTCGTAGGCTGTGCCGACGGTCGGATGGTAGCAAGTATCGATTAGAGCCAATCTCTCAACTGGTATCTTCTCGGCGATGGCAACAGCCAGCCTGTCGATCTTTCCTGCTACCAGTTCCTCCGAAGTGAGCTGTGCCCCTACCAAGGTTCGGGTTTTGCGGTCGGCGATGAGCTTGATATGGATGGTCTTGCCTCCAAATGCACGGCGGCGAGTAGCTGTGGTGGTTATGCTGGAGACTACATCCAGGTTCCTCTCTCGGGCATAGCTCTCTGTGAACCCCGCGGTTCCCACCTGGTAGCCAAAAGTCTCCATAACGAAAGGCATCGTAGTCCCTTTGTATGGTAGTACATTGCCCAGGACTATATTGGTGGCAGCCAGTCTCCCACCCTTGGCAGCGCTGGTTGCCGTCTGGTAGAGCCTTTTTAAGCCCAAAATTGCATCCCAGTTCTCGATACAATCGCCGATGGCGTAGATATCCGGGTCGCTGGTTTGGAGGTATTCGTTGACAACGATTCCTCCTGTTACTCCGATCTTGAGGCCTGCCTTTTGGGCTAGCTCCGCATTGGGACGGGAGCCGGTGGCGAAGAAGACAAAGTCTACCTCCAGTTCCCTGTCGGAGAGAGAAAGCGTCTTTTTGCCGTTTTGACTCGCGATGCTGTCTATCTTTGCTGAAAGGATCAGGTCAATTCCATTGTCCTGTACCCTTGCCTCAATCCTTTCAGCCATATCCTTGTCCAGGTAGGCTCGCAGAAGGCTATCGGAACGGCCAAGCAGGTGTATCCGCTCGTAATTCTTAGGCTTTAGGATAGCGGCTATCTCCAGGGCAATTTGCCCGGTGCCTATTATGGCTGCTGTTGAGTGCTTGGATATGGCTTCCTCGAAGACCCTGGCGGGTTTCAAGTTGGTGGTTAAGACGAATTCATTCTCGCCATCTATTCCTGGGATGGGAGGGATAGCAGGAATGGCCCCTAAGTCTAAGATCAATTTGTCGTAGTCGTAATTTCCCTCTCCTGCTATCAGGCGTTTTTCTGTCCTAATGATACCGGTGACCTCGGTGTTAAAGTGGACGTTTATGTTTCTCTCGCCATAGAACTTCCGCTTGAATACAAAAGTATCGTTCCATGAAGGCAGGTCTCCCTTGAGGACGAAGGGGATTTCGCAGGGCTGGTTTCCTATCTCAGCCCTATCGGTGAATATGTCGATCTGGACATCCTTGTCCAGACGACGAATCACGTTAGCGGCATTGCTAGCGCCCCCACCTCCGCCGACTATGCAGACCCTCATTCTCCATCTCCGCTTCGCTTGTCTCCGTACTACATGGCCTTCAGGAAGGCATCGGCGAAACTGTTGAGCTCCTCCGAGTCGTAGCGCTCTATGTCGCCATCGTCACAGAGCCGGGCGATCTCTGGGTCGACGGGAAATTGCCCCAGCAAAGGAGCCCCTGCGTCAATTGCCATCTTCTGCGCCTTGCTGCTGCCGAAGAGCTCTATGCGCTTGCCGCTGTCAGGCAGGATAAAGTAGCTCATATTCTCTACCACACCCTTTATGGGAATGTTCATTTTCTGAGCCATCTGCACAGCCTTCCTGACTACCATAGCGGCCAATTCCTGTGGCGTGAAGGTGATTATTATGCCCGATAGGGGGAGTGTCTGCATCACGGTCAGGGGAGCATCGGCCGTTCCCGGCGGCAGGTCCACCAGGAGATAGTCGAGCTTGCCCCACAGCACGTCCTCCCAGAACTGTGTAATAACCTTGCCGATGAGAGGGCCACGCCAGATAACGGCATCGTCTTCATGAGGCAAGAGGAGGTTGATGGACATTATCTCGATCCCTACCTTAGATAGCGCTGGCATGATTCCCGTCTCACTGCCAGCAGGGCGGCCGACTATGCCGAACATCCTGGGTATGCTGGGGCCTGTGATGTCGGCATCGAGGATGCCCACTTCATACCCACGGCGTGCCAACGAAAGCGCAGTAAGGCTGGTCACCAGTGACTTGCCTACGCCGCCCTTGCCGCTCATAATGGCGACTACATTGCGGATATCGTTGAGCTCTTTGGTGCTTGCCTCCACGAAGTTTATCTCTGCTTCCTTTATCCCGTCGAGCCCGGTTATGACCTCGGCCACCTTGGCTTTGAGCCAGTCCTGGGTCTGAGGGTTCAAGGCTGCCGAGGCGAGGGTGACGGTTGCCTTTTCATCGGAAAGCACGATGTCGCGAACCAGATTGAGCTTCACCAGGCTGCGCATCGCGCCGGGGACAAGTACCTCGTCGAGGCTTTCCCTTATCTGCTCTTCAGTTGCCACGGTCTTCCCTCCAAAAGAAAGTTGTTTGGGATAAGTCTCCCGGACAGCAGTCTCACTGCTGATAAATACCCACCGCTAAATATCCAGCGACTATTTTAGGCTCGCGGTGGATATTTAGCCTTATGTTCTCACCATCTTGGTGCCGCACTGGGGGCAGTTCACATTGTAGCAGGGAGTTCCCGCTTGATGTGGGGCACTCGCCCCGCAACTGGGGCAGACACAGTTCCCGCTGGGTCCTGCGCCGGGCCGTGTTCCGCCCATTCGCCCTTGCCCTTGCCCTCGTCCACCCATGCCCCTGCCAGATCCGGGTCCGCCACCTCCTGGTGGGCCTGTTCCGTCTCCTCTAGGCATGATAACACCTCCAGTGAATAAATGACTTTCCTATTTACCTTTTTTCTCAAGATCGTCGAGGCGGCGCATAATCTCGCTCAGTTGCTGACTTATCATCTGCGATTGGGCTTTAAGCGCCTCAAGCTCCTGATCAAGGATGCCGGGGCCCATGCCCATGCCGGGTCCCATGCCCATGCCAGGGCCCGTGCTAGGTCCGATCCCCATACCGGGCCCCATGCCCATACCGCGTCCCATGCCTCTACCCATCCCCATACCTCTACCCGTGCCCATGCCGCCTCCTATTCCTGTACCGCCACCACCCATGCCGAAGTGGGCATCTACAGATGGCCCCGAGATTGACTGAAATCTGCCTGATTTATACCCGTCTATGGCATCGCGAACCTTGCCGGAGACACCTGTGATCGCCTCGATGCCGGCTGCTTCCAGGGTCTGATAGGCGTTGGGGCCGCAGTTGCCGGTAAGCACTGCTTGCACCTCTTTGTTAGCCACCGCCTGTGCGCTGGCAATCCCGGCTCCGCCAGAGGCCATCTGACTGGTGTTTTCTAAAGCTTCGAACTCCAGGGTGTCAGGATCGACGATGATAAAATACTGGCACCTGCCGAATCGAGGGTCTACATCGGCATCCAGGCTGGGACCTGTTGCTGAGATCGCTATTTTCACGGTTTACCTCCCCTGCTGTCTGGCTGAGGGCAGGCGCGAGAAGCTCGAATACCCGCCCTCAGCGGCGACACTGCTTTTTTTGGCTTATTCACTCCCTAGGTCCTTTATTCTGGCTTCGAGATTATCGAGCTGCGTTTTTACTGCGCTTGCCTCTTCCTTGAGGAAGTCGAGCTCCTGTTCGCGGCTCATCTGGGGTGCGTACGGCGTAGCGCCGTAGGCCGCTGGCCCGCCATAGTAACCTGTGCCCCCTGCCCCACCACCGTAGGGGGGATAGGGCGTTGGCCCGGGCGTGTAGGGGGGAGCCGCATATGCTCCATAGTACCCGCACCTGGGGAGTCCTCCCCTTCCCCTGCCGACGTAGGGCCAGGGAGGAGAGCTGCCTCTAAACCCGAAGCCTCGACCGTAACCAAATCCATACGGCATGCTAATCACCTCCTATCTAGTATATATATTTACCTAAGTTCTTACCACTATTGTTTCTTCATTGTAAGTAGTCTAACGCCCTTCATCTGGCGGAAGGTGGCGCCCTGGCTCACGTGACGTAACACCGTTTCCGGATCGATTACCTTGGTGCCTGAGATAACATCCACACCGTAGTCGAAGAGCACGGGAGAAAGCGGAGCGGTTGGGCCGAGGACAATAACATACGCATTTGGGCCGCGGAGATTGAGCAAGCCCTCAATGGTATGGTTGACGAAAGCACTTCCGGTTATGGCCACTACGTCGGCTTGGGGTATAAAGCGCTGCGCCTCGCTTTCAGCAACGTCTCCTTCGCGGGGATGTTTCTCTATCACCCAGAGTTCCCCCACCGCTTGTCGGAGTCTTTGGGCAAAGGGGAAGTGTCCCACAAGGGCTACTTTCTTATCCTTACCCTGTTCCGCCAGGAGGTCAGCAGCGTTGAGGTCAACGCAACGTTGCTCATCTATCTCAAGAAGTGAGTTGATTGTCGCCATGCCGACTGCTGCCTCGAGGCTGCTCTCCGAGCGAGCCATCTGAGCCAGCTCAAGCGCACTCCTATCCAATAGGCTCCCTGCTTCCTTCACCGGTGAATCACCGTGGTGATGGTGGGTAGTGGGGATAACCGATGCCAGACCGCAATTGCGGGTCAGCACGGCTGTCCAGTAGGGACCCTGGCGCATGTCTATCACCGTAGCCTCTGAGTCGAGCGTGGAGAGCAAATCATCTAAGATATTCATCTCTGCATCCCCTAGCGCCCCCTCCCCCCGTGTTGCCTGCCCCGGCCTCTCATCCCGAAGCCAAATCCCGGCGCGGGCTGGATATTTGGGCTATTACAAGTGGGGCATGTTGTGGGAGGCTCTACCACCATGGTCTCGAAAGGAACATCCCATTCGTGGCCATCGCTGCGGCATCTGAAGCGGCGCATTGCCATCTCGAAGTTGCCCCCTTCAATCCGAATCGCTTTGCCGTTGAGCAGGGCATCCGCCAGCTTTTTCCGCGCGGATCCCAGCACCCGGTGGAAAGTGGGGCGGGATATCTGCATCCTTTGGGCACACTCCTCCTGCTCCAATCCTTCCATATCCTTGAGGCGGATCGCCTCCGCCTCCTCGATTGGAAGACGTATCTCCTCCAGGGAATGAAGAGGAACCCCCGCCGGCTTGAAGTAGGTTATCTCAGGTACGAAGCCGACCCGGCGCCATTTCGGTGGTCTAGGCATTGCTTCAGCCTTCCCTCGTTTACTATATGAGTTATGAACCTATGTCCATAATCACTATAGCACAGGGACATTGTCCTGTCAAGGGATTTGTGTTTATCGGAAATGGCGAGTGGGGAACAAATGCGAGGGTGCGTCTTTATGTCATTGCGATAGTCGCTGGTAAAAAAAAGGCGACCGAAGGTCACCCGCAAAGCATTGTGCTTGTCTCGGGGTGACTATATCCCGAGCGCAGAACTCAACTGCCCCGTCCTTATTCTTCCTCCGCCCCTTTGCGCTCGGTGATGTCTCTGGCGACTGCGATCACATCGGCCGGGTCTCGGCCCACTATCTGTGAGAGGTAATATTCGATATCTACGAGCGTTCCATCCTTTTTTCGGAACTTGGTTGTGCCGCGGAAGAGCCCTCGTTCCTTTATCGCGGTTGAAACCTCCTCGGTGAACTCTGAAGGGCTAACCTCGCTGGAGAAGAGAGAACTTGCGTTCTTTCCCAGCAGTTCATCCTTGGGATAGCCGCAAATTTCTTCAACCCTGTCGTTACACCAGGTAACTACTCCCTCCCTGAATTCTAAGACCGCATCGGGAAGGCTCTCGACCAGTGCAGAATAGTGCTCGGTTGATGCACGCAGCGCCTTATCGGCCTGCTTGAGTGCAACCGCGATAGCAGCGGTTGAAGCTACTGCCTCAAGGACTTCTAAATCCTGCTCAGTGAAGTCGCTTCCGTCCAGTTTGTTGAGCACTTCAATGACACCTATGACCCTGCCGCGCAGTTTTAGAGGCGCACACAGGATGGATTTGGTAACAAAACCGGTAGCCCTATCCACATCTACATAGAAACGCGAATCCTTGGCTACATTGTTGACGATTGCCGGCTCACGATTGCGAACAACCCAGCCAGCGATGCCGGATTGGACACTAAACGTCACCTCCTTCAGTAATCCCCCCACCGGGCCGTCTGCGAACTCAAAGAACATGTCTTGCTTATCGCTGTCGATCAAGAGCACAGATGAAGCGGTAGCCATCAGAGCTTTCTGGGTCATACGCATGATCCGGTCAATCAGAAACGAAAGCTCTGATGGTGAACTAACTTTTCCGGCGACGTTGGAGTGAAAACATAGCCCGATATTGTGCTCTCCCACTATAACGGCTCCTTAGTGTGCCCCATGCCCGGCTGCTTATTGTCAGCGAGGACGATAGGCCGAGTTCTCGACTTGGCTCGTACACTACCCCTTAATCGTATACTAACACCACCTCGACTCTTTAGGAAATAGCCATTTAGTTCTTGCAAGAATAGGATTTTAGTACCCAGAGAGATCAACTAAGGTAATTGGGGACGACTCTGCGCAGCCTAAATGCCGATTTTCTTGGGTAGAGCCTATCGAAAAGCAAAACGGGCGACCGCAGGTCGCCCGTGACTGCACTCCATTCGGGGACAAAGCCCTTTTAACTTGAAGATAGACTCATACTGCTGGAGGGTTAGTTTGCCCGACGTCGGGCAAACTACCATCGGTCGGATGTCCTCAGTATTCTCATGGTTCGTTGGTGGGCATTGGCCTGTGCTGTTTTATCATGCGTGGCCGTTTATTCCAGCGGCCGCCAGGATATCCGGGACCACCTCTTCCCTGCCGATTGCCATTATGTGTACTCCATCGCAGATCGAATCATTCTTTAACGTAGCGATCATACGGCCGGCGATCTCGATGCCTTTGTTTATTGCCTCGCCTTTGGGTGCGCTCGCCAGTTCATCGATCAGGTTCTGGGGCACAAAGATGCCGGGCACATTCTCGTTCATATACTTCGCCATCCTGGCCGATACGAGCAGGACTATCCCCGCCAGAATCTTGATGGGGAATTGGCGGGCGTAGTCCATGAACTTTCCGAAGTTGTCCAGGTCATAGATCGCCTGCGTCTGGATGAACTCAGCTCCGGCCTCGATCTTTTTTTCGAATTTGATGAGCTGGGGTTCGATTGGGTTAGCCTCGGGGGTTACTATCGCTCCGGCGCAGAACTCAACCGCTCCATCGAGGTCGTTTCCTCCCATGTCCTTCCCCGATTCCATCAGCCTGATTGTTCTGAGGAGCTGGACTGAGTCCAGTTCAAAGACGCCCTTGGCCTCTTTGTGGTCTCCAATCGGGATCGCGTCACCCGTGAGGCAGAGGACGTTCCGTATACCCCGTGTGTATGCCAGGAGGAGTTCGGCTTGAAGAGCCATTTGGTTGCGATCGCGGCAGGTCATCTGCAGAATGGGCTCACCGCCATGCTCCTTGATCTCCAGGCAGCCGCCGATAGAGGGGAAACGCATCACCGAGCTCTGGTGGTCAGTCACGTTGATTCCGTCCACCAAGTCCTTGAGTATGTCGATGTGGTGACGCATTTTCTCCAAGTTGGTACCTTTCGGCGGGCCGATCTCACTGCTTATTATGAACTTACCCGAGTTAAGGGCTTCCTTGAAGCTCTGCGCCATTTTCGTCCTCCTCCTCACAAGATTCTGGTCGCTCTCGGCCTGGGTACCACCTGGGAGTTCTTGGGAGGTTGGTACTTCTTCATCAGGTCCAGCCTGCCCTGCTTTTTGAGGCGCTCATAGATGAGCGTCCAGGCACAATCCTTCTCTTTATCGACTTCGCATTTGCCGTTGTTGGTGCCGCCACAGGGCCCGTTCAGCAGTCCCTTGTGGCAGGCCGTAATAGGGCAGATGCCCGCGGTATAGCCCAGGACACATTGACCGCACTGGTCACAAGCCTCATGGAAATAGCCAGGCTCGTCCTCCACACCGATGAAGAGCGTGTCCAGAGCCGGTATGACCGGCTTTCCGTTGTAAGCACCCACTTTTTGTACTCCCAGAGCGCAGGACATCACCAAGAGACAGTCCGCACTCTGGATAGCGCCGTTGTTTTCCTGTAGGGATACTTCGGTCATCTCATCGCAGGCGGTGGGAATGACTGTCCAGCCAGTGACGGTCTTGCCCAGTTCTTGCAGGCGTTCCTTCATGTCCAGGACCTGTTCTCTGCCACCGGTATTGGTCATGGTTGCGCAGGTGCCGCAACCAATGATGTACACTCTTTCCAGCCCCTCGATCTGCTGCTCGACATCATCGAGGGACTTTTGCCTGGTAATAGATTTCATATTCCACCTCCCGATTGGACAGTCTATCCCTTGAACGCGTTATGTCTCCAAGTCGCATCTAAGGCATCGCTTGGCCTCTTGCTTCGCTACATCCTCGGAGAAGCCTCGCTCGATTTCTTCGAAGTTACGTTTACTTTTTTGAGCAGAAAGCTTTGGCATTGACGCCCTGGGCTGTATTTCCCATGATTCCTCGACTCCCGGTTCTTGATCGGCTGTTTCTCCGTTATGCCTTTGCTTGAGATCGTACATCTCTACGCGTGACACATCGTTCCTGAGATACTTGCCTATTGCTATGGCTGATCTCCTTCCGGCAGCGATAGCTTCGATGATCATCCCCGGTCCAGTGACGAAGTCTCCCCCGGCGAAGACACCAGGGATGTTGGTGGATAACCTGTTGCTGTCGACGACCAGTGTCTCCCACCTGGTGCGTTCCAAGGCGCTATCGGGAGGGAGGAACGAGAGGTCGGGAGCTTGGCCCACGGCAGCAATGACCGTGTCAGCCTCGACGTAGAATTCGGAGCCGGAGATGGGCACAGGCCGACGCCGTCCGCTGGCATCGGGTTCGCCCAACGCCATGCGAATGCATTGCAGGCCAGTTGCTCTCCAGTTGTCGCTTTCTATCCTTGTGGGACTGACGAGGAAGTGAAAGCGGATGCCCTCGGCTACTGCCTCGTCGTACTCCACTTCGGTCACCGGCATCTCATCCCTTGATCGCCTGTAGTAGAGGCTCACTTCCTCGGCACCAAGGCGAAGAGCAGTGCGAGCGGCATCAAGCGCCACGTTTCCACCGCCGATGACAGCCACGTGGCGTCCGATGTTTATCTGTCTGCCTACTTTGATGTCGCGCAGGAATCTCAGCCCGTAGTGGAAGTTATCCACGTCCTCCAGTTCGCCGGGTATGCCTATGCGCTGGCTCTTCTGGGCACCCGCAGCGATAAAGACAGCTTCAAAGCCATCTTTCCTCAGGTCTTCCACGGTGAAATTCGTAGTGATCGGTGTATTGTATCTTATTTCGACACCGCGCTTGGCGATATAGTCTATCTCGCTTTGAATAACCTCTTTGGGCAAGCGAAACTGTGGTATAGCTATTGAAAGCATGCCTCCCCCCACGGGAAGGGCTTCGAAAACTGTCACTGGATAGCCCATCTGGGCCAGGAAGTAGGCACAACTCAGCCCGGTAGGCCCGGCTCCAACCACGGCTACCCTCTGACTCTGGGTTTGAGGGAATGGTTCTGGATCGGGCAATTCACCCGCATGGTCGAAATACCAGTCGGCGGCGAAGCGTTTGAGCGACCTTATGGCTACCGGGTCGTCGAGCTCCCCACGGCGGCAGCGGGTTTCACAGGGATGGTGGCAGATGCGGCCGCAGATGGCGGGGAACGGGTTTCGCTCCCTGATGGTATCAACAGACTCCAGGTATTCGCCCGCGGCGATGTGAGCCACGTACTTAGGTACGTTGATCCCCACCGGGCACGTATGCTGGCAGGGGGAGATCATCAGAGCATCACAGACTGCAGCCGGACACTTCTTCTCTTTTATGTGGGTTTCGTACTCATCACGGAAGTATTTGATGGTGGTGAGCACAGGGTTGGGGCACGTCTGACCGAGGCCACAGAGCGAGCACTCCTTTACCGTATCGGCAATATTGAGCAAGGTGTCGATGTCTTCATCACGCCCCTTGCCTTGGGTGATCCTGGTGAGAATCTCAAGCATCTGCTTGGTCCCCAGGCGGCAGGGAATACATTTCCCGCAGGACTCGGTCTGAGTGAAGCTGAGGAAATACCTTGCTATCTCCACCATACAGGTGCTATCGTCCAATACCACCATGCCACCGGAGCCCATGATCGATCCCAGTTGAGCAAGGGAGTCGAACTCAACAGGGACATCGAGAAACTGGGCTGGAATGCATCCACCTGAAGGCCCGCCGGTCTGCACCGCTTTGAACTGCTTGCCACGAGGGATACCGCCCCCGATATCGAAGATAATGGAGGCCAGGGGAGTGCCCATGGGGACTTCTACCAGGCCGCAGTTGGCTACCTTTCCCGTAAGCGCGAATACCGCTGTTCCCTTGCTTTTCTCCGTGCCCAGGCTGGCGAACCATTCTGCTCCCCGGTCGATGATAACGGGGACGTTGGCCAGTGTCTTCACGTTGTCGATAATGGTGGGCTTTCCGTCCAAGCCTGATTGTGCCGGGAATGGGGGGCGGGGACGGGGCATTCCGCGCTGGCTTTCGATAGAAGCGATTAAAGCCGTCTCTTCGCCGCAGACGAAGGCACCGGCGCCCTCTTTGACATGGATCTCGAAGTCGAAGCCAGAGCCAAGGATATTTTCCCCCAGAAATCCTCTTTCCTGTGCCTGTTCCAGGGCGATGAGAAATCGACTGATCGCCAGTGGATACTCGGCACGGACATAGATATAGCCCTGGGTTGCCCCTATACCGTAACCGGCGATGGTTAACCCCTCGATAACAGCATGTGGGTCAGCCTCCAGGATGGAGCGGTCCATGAAGGCCCCCGGGTCGCCTTCATCAGCGTTGCAGATAACGTATTTCTGCTCACCAGGGGAGTTGCGGCAGAACTGCCATTTCCGTGCTGTGGGAAAACCGGCACCGCCTCTTCCCCGGAGGCCGGACTTTGCGACCTCATCAATGACCGCTTCAGGTGTCATCTTAAGAAGAGCCTTCTCCAGCGCTTTGTACCCACCTTGGGCAATATAGTCGTCGATCTTCTCGGGGTTAATGTGCCCGCAATTTCTCAGGATAACGCGCTGCTGTTCCTTGTAAAACTTTATGTCTGAATATAGTGGTATGGCTTGGCCGGTCACGGGATCGTGATAGAGAAGGCGCTCCACAGGCTTGCCATCTCGAAGGTGGGAACTCACAATCTCCGGAGCGTCCTTGGCATCAACTTGGAGATAGAAAATACCATCGGGTTCAACGACTACACTGGGGCCATGTCCGCAAAGGCCGTGACCATGACAGCCGCTGATATCCACCTTGGCGTTTGCCACACCCTGCCGCTCCACCTCCGCCTTGAGCGCCTGATAGACAGCTTCAGACCCCATGGAAAGACACGGCGTTTCCTGACAAACCAAAACAGTGCGATGGTTTTGCATGTTATCCACTGCCCTTCTTGTCCCCTAAGAGTTGCGACACCTTCTTGGGATTCATGTTCCCATGGGTTTCCTTCCCGATGACTATGTTGGGTGCCAGGGCGCAAACGCCTATACAGGCGACGGTCTCCAGGGTGTAATCCAGGTCGGGGCTGGTCTCGCCCTCTTCGAGACCGAGATTCTGTTTCACCAATTTGAGTATGGTCTTCCCACCGCGCACGTGGCAGGCTGTACCCCGACACACCCTGACAACCTTCCTCCCTCGGGGGGTGGTATAAAACTGCTCATAGAAAGTAATTACCCCCTGCACCTGAGAGGGGAATAATCCGAAAGCCCGGGCTATGGGGTTGATAGTCTCGGGAGGAATATACCCGACTTCTTCCTGAATCCTCTGCAGGAGGGGAATTAAGGGCCACTTCTGATCTTTGCAGCTAGCTATGATCCCCTCTATCTGTTTGAGGTCGGGTTTTGGCACCTGTTGTACCTTATCCACGAGGCTGGATCCTTTCTAGCTTTACGGCACATGCTTTGAGTGCTGGGGTTTTTGCCCGGGGATCGAGGGCGATGCTAAACAGTTGATTGATAGGAGTTGACGGGAAAGAAATAGGCATGAAAAGCATCCCTTCTGGCATTACATCAGTGAATTTAGCAACGGCGGTCACCTCTCCTGTGGGCGAGACGACCCTGACCTCGTCACCCTCGCTGATCCCAAATTGCGTGGCGTCAGGTTCCCCGATTTCTAGATAGGACTCTGGCGAGAATTCGCTCAGCCGTGGAGACCTGGAGCTTCTGGAACCGGTGCCAGAGTGGTAGAGGACACTCCCCGTAAGCAGAGTAAGGGGATATCCGTCTTTCGGCGTCTCCTCCTGTGGCTCGTATTGTACTGGGGAGAAGCGACCGAATCCGCTTGGGAATTGGCCTTTATAAAGGCGCCGGCTTCTCAAGGGGGCTTTCTCCAATTCACCCCTGTGCATATCCTTTGCCTCCGGGTCCATATAACCTGTATCCTGATAGAGAGGAACAAGCTCCTGGATCTCTTCCTTGACTTGCTGGAGCGAGGAATATGGCATCGGATTGCCCATGCTGTTAGCCAGTTGGACAATTATTTCCCAGTCTGGCAAGCTGTCACCGATGGGTTCGATGACCTTGCAC
>Ga0209498_1000778_pt1 | contig 19716 bp, 23 predicted proteins | sample WalLakDeSediment_FD_184131 | JGI IMG/M metagenome (GOLD analysis project Ga0209498, IMG submission 184131) | Lake sediment microbial communities from Walker lake, Nevada to study Microbial Dark Matter (Phase II) - Walker Lake 11/02/13 Deep... | ecosystem: Environmental > Aquatic > Freshwater >... | reverse complement strand
TCTAGGGACGGTTCTCATGACGCGCGCGTTCTAGGGACGGTTCTCATGACGCGCGCGTTCTAGGGACGGTTCTCATGACGCGCAAATTTACTGTTTATCCCTTACTGCAGTGGTGGCTGGCAGCCAGGCTTTCACTTTTACAAACCAGAATTATATGACGCGACAAAATTTAGAATTGCCTTTATAATTGATTTAGGAACTAGCAATGGGAGGTGTTGGTCTGGCTGATTTAGTTTGAGTTGTCTGGGCCATGGATTGCGAGATAGCTAGCGGTTCCGGGTAGCGGTAGCTCATTAAAAAAAGAAAGGATGATCATTGTGGACAGGGAAAAACTTCAACAGTTAAGCACTTGGATGGGTTTTGTGGGTATTATAACCATAATCGGGGGTATTTTAACTGCCGTTACGATAGTGGGGTTGATACCGGGTGTTATTACCACTATCCTGGGCGTTAAGCTGCGTAATGCCAAGCAGTATGCCGATGCGATGCTTGCAGAACATGAAGGTGAGACCGATTCGGGTTCTTTCAATTTATTTGTCGACAACCTGAATACCTATTTTAAGATCCAGGGTATCTTGATTATACTAAGCTTTGTGTTTGTTTTGATTGTCATTTTAGTTAGTTTAATTGCTGGGTTTTTTGCTTATACTAACAGGTTTTTTTAAGCGATTTCAGGCCTTAAGTAACAACTGTTTTGTGCGTTTTGGGGGTAGTCCACTTCTCCTCTCATCACGCACATTTTTCTTTTTGGCCCTGACCGTGGCTTAGACAGGCAGCCGGGGCTATACTTTAATTAATACAAAAGAATTGTCTTATTTAATATTTCTATTTTATTTTTATTGGTAGCTGTTCAATAATAGAGACAGTTTAATTATCTATTCCAAATCATAATTCAGGTGGTGGTAAATCAGTGAAACAATTTTTATCAACGCGTTGGGGTATTATTGCGGTAGGTGTTTTTATCGGTATTTTCGCTTCACTTCTTCAGCTCTGGGGCAATCCGGCCAACATGGGTATCTGCGTAGCCTGTTTTGAGCGTGACATTGCCGGCGCTTTAGGTTTGCACCGGGCAGCGGTCGTTCAGTACATGCGTCCGGAGATTATCGGTTTCGTGCTTGGTTCATTTGCTGCGGCCTATTTATTCAAAGAATTCCGCCCTAGGCTCGGTTCAGCCCCTATCGTCAGGTTTGTGCTCGGAGTATTTGCCATGATCGGCGCCCTTATATTTCTTGGCTGCCCCTGGCGGGCCCTGCTGCGTTTGGCCGGAGGTGACTGGAATGCCATTTTGGGCCTGCTCGGCTTAGCCGTGGGAATTTGGATCGGGACCCTTTTCCTGCGAAATGGCTACAACTTAGGGCGAACCCACAAGACCCATACTTCGGCCGGATGGATTATGCCCCTGATTATGCTGGGCTTCCTGGTAATTATGCTCTTTAGCCCGCAGATCAGCGGGGAGAACCAAAGCAAACTGCTCTTTTACAGTGTCGAAGGCCCGGGTTCCCTGCATGCCCCGCTCATTGTCTCCCTGGTTGTCGGTCTTGGTATTGGGTTTTTAGCCCAGAAAAGCCGCTTCTGCACCATGGGGGCTATTCGGGACCTGATTCTCTTTAAGCAGACCCATCTATTCGGCGGCCTCGTTGCCCTGGCCGTTGCCGCATTTCTGACAAACCTGGTCGTTGGCCAGTTTAATCCCGGTTTTGTCGGCCAGCCTGTTGCCCATAACATGCATTTCTGGAACTTTGCCGGGGTGGGCCTGGCCGGTCTTGCCTATACCCTGGCCGGAGGTTGCCCTGGCAGGCAGCTATTCCTGTCCGGAGAAGGTGATGGTGATGCCTCAGTCTTTGTCATCGGCATGATCGTAGGCGCCGCTGTTGCCCATAATTTCGGTTTGGCCAGTTCGCCGGCCGGAGTAACAACCGGCGGTATTTATGCCGTTATCATCGGGCTGGTTGTTTGCCTCTTGATCGGCTTTACCATGAAAGACAAAACAGCATAAAGCTTGCGAGGAGGAATTTAAGGATATGGCTACTATCGTTGATGCCAGGGGGTTATCATGCCCTCAGCCGGTCATTGTGACCATAAATGAAATCAAAAAAGCGGGCCAGGGAGAAATAACCGTTTTGGTCGATACAGACACGGCCAAAGAAAATGTCACCCGGGCCACAAACGCCCAGGGTTGGTCTGTGCTCGAAGTAGAACCCGATGAGGGTGGCTATAAAATCAAGATCGGGAAATGAACGACAAATGCTTAAAGGCTTCTGCTAGCAGGAAATGCACGTTCAGCAGGAGGAATAATAGTGGGTAAGTTTTGGAAGAACAGATCTAATTAACACAGCTTCATATAAATAAACCCTCGATAGCAACTACCGGCATTCCGGATTAGGGTAATCAAAGCGGCAGCCGGAGGTCCATGCGCTCCTCTGGCTGCCGTCTGCAGGTATACCGCTCCTAACAAGAATATCTGAATCCAAAACCTTTTTATAAATATGCGGCCGATCATCCTTATCCCAGCTGTGCTCGGCCATATCGCCATAATCCCCAGATGCGATATCATAATCAACAACCCTTATTGCCTCTACAGATACCTTATATTTTTCCATAATCGCAGGCTCAAATCCAAAGCTTGTTAAAAGATCATCGCAGTTATCGGGTGTTAATAATGCCTGTTTATAAGCCTTTTGGCTGGCAGCCTGACTTATTTAGCTTTAGATTATACTATTATGATATAATTACTATATAATAAATTACTAATATTAAGTGATCGCTTAAAATTCTGGCAGAGCGGTTGATCTAAGTCCGCTCCGGAAAAAGCGATTAAAGATTGTGGCCGGCGGGCTGATCGCGCCCCATCCTTTGCTGCAGTATTGATAGCTGAACTGTATTCAAGTCTGGATAATTATTAAAAAGATACAGTCGATCTGTTATGCTCTTTTGGCTAATATACTTGCATCACATTTTAGATGGAGAGAAGGTCGGCATATGAATCTTAAGTATAAGAGTTTTGATGTGATAATAATTGGGTCCGGCCAGGGTGGTAATCCGCTTGCGCTTGCTCTGGCGAAAGCAGGCAAAAAGATTGCCCTGGTGGAGCGCAAAGATATTGGTGGGACATGTGTAAACGTGGGTTGTACTCCGACTAAGACAATGGTTGCTTCGGCACGGGTTGCCCATCTTGTCAGCAGGGCAAAAGAATATGGCATTAATACTCCTTCCTGGTCAGTAGATTTTTTGACAGTGCGTAAGCGCAAGCGCGACATAGTCGAAAGTTTCCGTGGCGGAAGCCGAAACCGTTTGCTCTCAACTGAGGGTCTTACCCTGCTGGAGGGTGAAGCGATCTTCACAGGAAATAAGGAACTTCGGGTAGATTACCCCGGCGGTGAGAAGGAGTTTATCAAAGCCGATACAATTATTATCAATACAGGCGCCAGCCCCTCCAAACCCCAGATAGACGGGCTTGATGCTGTTGAAGCGCTTGATTCAACCTCTATCATGGAAATTGATAAAGTACCGGAACATTTGGTTATAATCGGTGGGGGTTATATCGGTTTAGAATTCGGGCAGATGTTCAGTCGGTTTGGCAGCAAGGTAACTATTGTCCACAGGGGCGGGCAGCTTCTTTCCAGGGAAGATCAGGATGTGGCCAGAGAAGTGCAAAAAGTTCTTCAGAATGAAGATATAGAGCTCCTTTTGAATGCCAAGCCTGTTAAAGTGGAAGCTCCGGGGGTTGAAAAAATAATTTTAACCGTTAATACGGGTGATCAAGAGCGGTTACTCGAGGGAAGTCACCTGCTCGTGGCTACCGGGCGCACTCCGAATACTGCTTCTCTTAACCTGGAGTCTACCGGAATAGATGTCGATAAGCGTGGTTTTGTGCCTGTAAACGATAAACTTGAAACCGCTGTGCCCGGTATTTATGGGATTGGCGATGTCACGGGCAGCCCTGCCTTTACCCACATAGCTTATGATCATTACAGGATTCTTCGTAAGAACCTTTTGGAAGGCGGTAATGCTGTTACTACTGGCCGTCCGGTGCCTTATGTAGTTTTCATCGATCCCCAGTTGGGGCGGATCGGGATGACCGAAAATGAGGCAAAAGATCTTGGCTACGAATACCGGGTAGCAAAAATTCCGATGACCTGGGTAGCCCGGGCTCTTGAGACAGACGAGATAGCCGGTATGATGAAAGCGGTAATTGATGCTAAGACCGACCAGATCCTCGGCGCGGCGATTTTTGGGATTGAGGGTGGAGAAGTAATGGCCGTTTTGCAGATGGCCATGCTCGGCAATGTTCCCTATACGGTCATTCGTGACAATGTTTTTGCTCACCCGACGGTTGCCGAAGCGCTGAATAATCTCTTTGTGTCGTTGGATAGTTAGAAGGAAAAGATGAAAGCGCGTTTTGGGGACGGTTCTCATGACGCGCAAATTGTTTATTCATTCCCAGCTTTGGTGTGGGCAGACCGTCAGATTTGCGCGTTTACAAACCAGGAATATGTGATGGGACAAAAATGAGTGTCGCAGTTATAATTAACTTATCAAGGTATGTTTAATAAATAGGAGAGCCAGGTATATTACTTTTGGCCGGCTAAAGGAGGAACAATGAAAGCAAAAGCAGTAGAAGAAAGTAAATTAATGATTGTTCAGCAAATGGTTCAGACCGATGCAAACCTGGCAGGCAATGTGCACGGTGGGGTTATTATGAAGTTAATCGACAGCACCGCCGGATTAGTCGCAGCCAGGCACTCCTCAAACATTGTGGTTACCGCCTCCATAGACAGGTTGGATTTTCATAGCCCTGTTTTCGTGGGAGAGCTGCTTGTAATCAACGCTGCCATCAATTACACGGGAACCTCTTCCATGGAGATCGGGGCCCGGGTGGAAGCAGAGAACGTTATGACCGGCGAGCGCCGCCATACTGCTTCAGCTTACCTTACCTTTGTAGCCCTTGACAAAGATGGAAAACCAACTAAAACTCCCCCGTTGGCGCTGACCAGTGAGGAAGATAAAAGACGCCACCGGCAGGCGGCGGAACGACGCAAGATCAGGCTGACCGAACGATCAAGAGAAAAGAAAGCCCGGGAGGATCAGGATCATTCATGAGTTAGCAGTTACAGAGGGAGTTTTAAAGGTAGTTTTGAAGTATGCTGAAGAGAATCAGACTCACCAGGTGGTCAGTATTCAATTGCAGGTGGGAGAGCTGCGCGATTTCACCGAAGAGTGGATGCAGCGCTACTTCGATTATCTTAGCCGGGGAACAATTGCCGAAGGTGGAAAGATAGTTATAAAGAGGACCCCGGTAACAGTGAAATGTATGGAGTGTGCGCATTCTTTTAATGCAGATATCAGGCAGGATAATATTTTATGTCCCGACTGTGGCAGCACAAAAAATGAATTGGTGTCGGGTAATGAATTTTTGATCGAGAGTATCGAGGTGATCTGATGGACAAGGTTCGTCTGATTAACATTAAGGAGAGCATCCTCTCCGACAACCGGGATCTGGCTGATCGGATCAGGGAGCAGCTTGACAACAGCAAGGTCTTAATGCTTAACATGATGGCTTCACCCGGAGCCGGGAAAACAAGCCTGATCATTGAAACCCTGCGCCGGCTGAAAAATGATTACAGCTTTGCCGTGATCGAAGGTGATATTGAGTCCCAGGTTGATTCCGAAAAAGTGGCAGCAGAGGGGGTAACCGCAGTTCAGCTTCGCACCGGTGGGGCCTGTCATCTTGATGCGCCGATGATCAAAACAGCCCTGGATACACTGGACCTGGAAGCTGTTGATACTGTGATCATCGAAAACATTGGAAACCTTGTCTGCCCGGCCGAGTTTGACACCGGTGCAGCCCGCAGGGTGATGGTTTTAAGTGTTCCTGAAGGTGATGATAAGGCCCTGAAATACCCGCTTATGTTTTCGGTGTGCGACGTCCTCGTAGTTAGTAAAATTGATTACCTGGGCAGTTCTGATTTTAATATGGAAGTTTTAGTGGAAAGGGCGCGCAGATTAAACCCTGCTATCCGGATCTTCAAAACCTCCTGCAAAACAGGAGAAGGCCTGGATGATTGGTGCAGCTGGCTTAAGAGCGAAATAGAAACAGCTAAAGGTTGATTTTATACACACCCTTGCACACCCAGGCAGTTTCCTATGATTGACTCCTTGCCTCCATTATCTGCATCATCTGTTCGAAACTGTTTTTCGGCAGTTCCCGGCGTTTTTCCTCCGGTTTTGCTTTTAGCCTGATTGCTTCGGAAGGGCAGTGCGTTACGCAGACTCCGCAACCGATGCATCTCTTCTCCAGAATAGCTACAGAGCCATCGTCTGTGAGCTGAATTGCTTCCATGTGACAAACCGGCAGGCATTCTCCGCATCCGGAGCAATAATCGGCTTCTACCTCCGCATAGTTATTGGAATAAACCAGATCGGCGGGACAGGGGTCTTTTTTAATGGCGGCCAGCACCCCGCAGCAGTCGCTGCAGCAGTTGCACATACCGGTCGGGTTTTGTGATGTGGCCGGTTGTGTCACCAGACCGGCCTCCTGGGCGCGGCCAACGATGGCGATGGCCTCTTCAACGCTGACCTCTCTGCCCATGTTGTTGTCCAGGTAATACTGGCCCATCGATCCGAACATCAGGCAGACCTCAAGAGGCGCGCCGCATGAGCTTCCGCTTATATCCCTGCTTTTTCGGCAGATGCAGTCGGCGACGACGATTTTGCCGGCGCCCCTTAAAATTGTGGCGGCATCGTCAAATGAAGCGATGTGATATTCGGGGGGAATCGACCCGGCGATGGGAATGGTCCTTAAAAAATTTCCCTTTGCGCCGATAAGTGATTTGTCCAGGCCTTCATTGAAATAACGCCTGATCAGCTTTACAAATTCAAGATCTAAATGCGGGAGTTGAAATTCAAAGATGCCGTGGATAAAGGCAGTGGCCCCATATTTCAACTCATCATTTTTTTTCAGGCGGAAAAGAAGTCCCCGTGCAGCCATGTTTTCCAGCTTTTCGGCCAGCTGATCCACCGGCAGGCCCAGGCGTGCTGCAATAACTTCCGGCTTCTCCAGAGTCGGGCTAAGTGACAAAAAAATCCCCGCATCTTCCTCGCTAAAAAGCTTTTTTAAGATCTCAATTTCAACCCCTGACTTGGTAGCAGGAAATCCCACGGAATAGCTGTCCAGTTGCTCCTGAAGCTGACGATAAATGTCTTTTGCCATTTTCTCCCCCTGTATATGTCCTTATAGTGGAAAAATCAACTTAACTAATTTATTTCTTCTTGCTTTCTCTTATCCAGTTCCTTCAATAGAAGTTTCATTACGCTAGCGGGGCTATCATTTATAACAATCTTTGCCTTCTGGTCAAAAGAAGTCGGGGTCCGGTTAATAATAACCAGATTATCAATATGAGCGACCAGTTCTTTCGTCGGTGAAGCCTGCAAGCTCGCTCCGACAGCAACGACCAGGTCGGCCTGGATAATCTCTTCTTGTGCTTTATAAAAGTCAGGCGGAAGCGGCTCACCGGAGAAGACCACGTCTGGTTTTAGCGGTTCTCGGCATTTAGGGCAGAGAGGAGGCAGCCCCTTTTCGATATCGGCTGCTACATCTTTGATGTCAACTTGCCATTCGCAGCTAATACAACTGGCACTTTTTAAAGTGCCGTAAATTTCCAAAACATTTATTGATCCGGCCTTTTGGTGCAGTCCGTCAACATTTTTAGTAATAATTGATTTAACCAGGCTGCGCCGTTCAAGTTCTGCCAGTACGGTATGCGCTTCATTTGGCTCGGCCTGCTCAAGCATATTGAAAAAAGGCGCGCCAATCTCGTAAAAAGCGTTTGGATTCTCTTTATATCTCTGGATGGTGAAATCGTCCGGGTCAAGCATGGTCCATAAACCTCTGCCGGGGCTCTGGAAATCAGGAACTTTGCTTTCACTTGAAACATCGGCCCCGGTTAGTACAACCACGTAGTGGCTTTTCTCCAGCAGCGCGGCGACTGCTTTGATCTTTTCGTGCAGCTGTTCCAAGAATACACCCCCTAATTCCTAAAGAATTTAGTGAGTCTAAACTAATGATATATGCATTTTTTTACTCAATCATATCTTACTCCCGGGGTTTAAAGTCCAGGTCATCGAAATTTGTCTAACTTTATTTACTTCTTTGTGCAGTTTTAGTTATCCTGCTCATCAAAGCATTTAATATTACTGCTATTTCTGTTAAAGCAAATTCATAAAGCGCGTCACGGGGACCCGGGGACCGCGTCACGGGGACGGTTCTCTTGACGCGCTATTTTCAAAGAGGCCAATTCTCACGAAGCTCACGCAGTTAACAACCAGGTGATAAGATGTTTTACAAACCATTCGGGAAAAAGACAGTAAAAAATCTGCACAAAAACCAGGGGTTGAGCATTGTTTTTAGGAATTTAAGATGCTGCGAATTGTTTTGGCGTAAGCAGCGCTTTCAGGATCTCCTGTTACCAGCTCAATCTTTTCGGGTGAGTCGATACCCAATCCCAGTTCAATAGCCCTGACGATTTGCTCCTGTTCGAAGATTTGGGTATTCATAACCTTTGGGGTTGAGCCCAATTCTTTTAAGATTGCCAGGCCTACTGCATCGATTGCTATGCTGTCGGTACCGGCAAGAAAAAGATCGGCTTTCTTCTTTTTTCCGCTCATCGGCCCTTGCTCGACAAAAGCTTCCATAGCATCCAAAACGATCAGGTCGGGGTGGTAACCGGTATTGATTTCGGCTATCATTTTTCCCATGTGCGGCGAACTATGCAGTTCCTGCATATAGCAATTACCGGTTTTAGGCACTATGCCGACGGCTAGCTTTAAGGTCATTGTAAATATACCTCCATATTGGTGAGTCTTTAGGCAGGGAGTGGCCACCACACACTCTGCTTCTTTGATAAACCTGGGAACCATAAAACCATCTTTCCAGTGGCTGCCTGGAGGATCTACTCTTACTAACTCTTCCGGGGACAGATGATCAATGTTAACAACTTCCACACCCAACTCACTAGCAATTTGATAAACTCCTAAAGTATCAATTACTTCAGCACTATCTACCGGCCCGCTTCTTTCTCCAATTGTAATTTTTTGTGATCCCATTTCCTGAAGATAAATAATCAACTCCCTTAATGTGTCGGGATGTGTGGAACCGGGGTACGGATCTGCGGTGTTAAAGTTTGGTTTCAGGATAACATTTTTACCTCTAACAGGATTGATGGCCAGCAATTCTATACTTCGCTGCAGAGCATCACGCCGGTTGTTTGCCTTGACCAGCGATACTGTCGTCAGACTATCTGGGTTTCCCATTAAGTTTACCTCCTAGTTATTGAAGATGGTTCTCCTTACCTACCATCAGAGCCTATTCAATGTAAGCGATGGCTGTCACTTTCATTATAGTAGTTAATCCAGTCATCGTAAACTTGCATGCGGATAAGTCTGACTTGCTCAGCAGCTGAAAACTATAGTATTATTACTCAAACAGAACTAAGAAGTGTGATTTTTTCAATAAGCGCGTTAGAGAACCGTCCCCGTGACGCGCAAACAGAACTAAGAAGTGTGATTTTGCCAATAAGCGCGTTAGAGAACCGTCCCCGTGACGCGGACGCGTGATTCGGCCTGGTAGGGAGGGGTAAGATGTTTTTCAAACCATTTGGTAAAAAAACAGTAAAAGAGTTGCGCAAAAATCAGGGGCTGACGGTTCGTGAGCTGGCTATTGAGATTAATACAAGCGAGGCGCTGGTCAGAAAGACGGATTATTTGCAATTTAACAATGTTCCTGAGCCTCTGAAAAGCAGGATGGAGCCGGTGCTGCGAGGTAAGGGCTAAATTATAAAAGACGAGGTTTGAGGAAGGTGACTATAGCCAGTGGATACAATGCTAATCATTGCTGTGATTATAATGGCAATTACTCTAATTGTGTATTTGTGGCGCCGCCGTGGTGGTGTATCGAAGACGAAAACGCTTCGCAGTGAATACCGCCGGCTGCTTAACATGCCCCGGGATGAGGCTGATGAAACTATTGGAAGGCATCTGGAATCTTTAAAAAATAAGTATCCCGGCCGTTCCGAGGAATGGTATCTGGAAAAAATGATATATGATCTGGAAAGGGATCGTTAGACAGCTGTTTTAAGCGTATCTGCTACCGTGTGCTTGAGCGGAATGAGGGGTATTGTCCTGATTAAATTTGTTATTTATAAACACAATCGACTCAATGCAGGTTTTATTAAATATTCTCGCCAGGGAAAATAAGAAAGCAGCCACCAGTTAAATGATCAGCGGGTTGAATGTAATGACTGAAGGAGTGTTGGGTGTAATTAGGGGAACCAAATTTACGGGTTTATTGTCCCCTAGTTAAAGAGCAATGAAAGGATGAGACAAGATGCTTACTATTATCATTAAAAAATTGCTGGCACTGATTATAGTTTTGGCCTTGCTGTTGCTGGCTGCCGGATGTGGAGAAAAGATGGTAGGAGGTCCTACTGAAGTGAACTTTCAAAGAGTTCAGGAGGAAGAGCTTCCGGAGGAAGTTCAAAACTGGCTAAATGAAAATGTAATGGAATATGGAGAAAAAACCTTTGTCCGTGAAGACAAGCTATATATTCTTGTAGCCTATGGAGAAAAGCCGACTGCCGGTTATTCTGTTGAAATTGATAAAATTGAAAAACTGGATGGCAAAGTCGTAGTTTACTCAAGCTTTCAAGATCCCGATCCGGATGATCTGGTGGCCACCGTAATTACTTATCCCTATGACCTGGTTGTTATAGAAGACCAGGGATTGCCGGTGACTTTCAAAGATTAACAGGGCAAAGCAGTATCAATAATTATTTAACCTGTTTTGAGAAAATGAAAAACCGGGCTACCTTCGGTCTCAGATGAAGCATTTGAATAAAGACCAATGGCAGCCCGGTTATTTAATGGTAATGGCATGTTGTAGAACTATAAGAACTTGTAATCAAGTCAGTGTTTTTCCGGGGATTTCTGCCAATAGCTTTTTAAGAATTTTATTGCAGTTCTTCTTTATAACAGCTATACCCTGCGGGGTTATTTTGTCCACATGTATGCCCACAGTAACAATAATATTCCTTTGAAGATCAGCAGCCAAAGCATGGGCTATTTTTCGGGCAAGTTCATCTTCCTTATGGCCGGTTAAGGTGAAAACAGAAGTTGTTGCACTAACAGCCTCGGGATTTTCCAGGCTGGGACGTGAGATGCCCACAGCCACAGCTCCCACATGAGGTTTTTCACCGCCGTAAATTAAAACTACAAGGTCATCTCCAAGCAAGCTGAAATCGGCCTGCACCTGATAAGGAAAATGCCCCTCTGTTATAGAACTTCGGCCATGTGAATTATCCATAACATAATCAATCTCCTCACTGAAAGGTTTCCAAATCAATTATATCCTAAAAAAGGCAGATTATATACCGTTGTAAAAGTACTATCAACCAAGAAGGTTATAACCGTGCCTGCTTTGGAAACATTAAATATTTTAACTGCCAGGGAGTAGGGTATGCGTAAACGCAGCTAATCCGGCAGGAAAAGCAGTTCAAAATGTTGAATAATTGTTGCGGAGGTTGAAAATATGAGCGATATCCGGAAGAATAAATTCTACGGTGAAGTTGTAAGCGGCAGGGGTGAAGCCGGGGGGTTCATGGAGATTAACTGGGTCAGGGAGCAATGCATGGAGATAACGGGATTCGATCCCTACCCGGGCACATTAAACCTGAAAGTAGACGAGGATACATTTGCCCTGATCAGGCGGACAGCCATGAGCCTGGGTAAAAGAGTTGTTCCACCCGTGGAGGCAAGTGATTTTTGTGAAGCCAGGCTCCTGCCCATTATTGCCAACGGGATTGCTGCGGCTGTTATTTATCCCATGGTAAATGACTATTACACCGATATTATAGAAATAATTGCCCCGATGCTCTTCAAAAATATCCAGGGTGTAGAGGATGGTTCCCGTCTGGAATTATCTCTTGAAATGCCAGTTAAATCCATTCGACCTGCCGCTGCTATTTTTGACCTTGACGGAACACTTATCGATTCTGTAGACCTCTATTATGAAATACTCTGTGAGGGTTCTGCTAATCTTGGGGTACAGCCCCCGCCTAAAGAGGCTTTTTTAAAGTTTATGGGAGAAGGTCTGGGTTTTTGGGAAGGATGGGAAGCCATAAATGGAAACAGCATAACGCTGGGTGGCCGGGCGAAGATGAAAAATGAGATCATGAATGTTTTCGATGATATTTTTCAGCAGCGTTATGAGCAGGAAGTAAAAATATTTCCGGGTGTCAGGGAGCTTCTGCTGCAGTTTAAGCACAGAGGTATCAAAATCGGTGTGGTCACATCATCTTTTTATATAAATAAAATGGATCTTTTTAAAAGGGCTGGGTTGGACCCGGATCTGCTTTTTGCGGCGGTTATTACTCGTAATAATAGTGTCCGGAAAAAACCACATCCCGAACCTATTTACCGCTGCTTAGATCAGATGGCTGTTTCGACGAACCAGTGTCTGTGCGTGGGAGATTCGCCCTGTGATATAGCTGCGGGAAAAGAGGCGGGTTTGTTTACTGTAGGTGTGCTTACCGGGACGGGATCAGTACAGTCTCTCAGCAAGGAAGGGGCTGATGCCGTAATTGATAATGCAGTAGAACTGCTTGAACTTATTGAATAGACTGTTCCGGTTAATCCGGGCTGATTATTATTTCAGCCTTGTTTTCCTGAGTTTTGGCCGGTAATAGATTTGAGGAGGAGGACGAAATGAAGCTTATTACTTTTGATTGGGAAGGCACACTGGTAGATTTTCAGTGGGCACTGGAAGATGCGGTGAAAGAGACAACGGCATTGCTTCATGAGCATAAAATACCTGCTTCTTTTGAAGATATGGATTATGCAGCCATTTACAACCTGATCTTAACGATGGAAGAAGATTGGGGCTATCAAAAAGGATCCCTTATCACCTTAGTTGATCAGATCTATGACCGTTATGATCTGGATGCGGCTTCACGCTGGGTTTTGTGTGAGGAATTAAAATCGACAATAACTGCACTGAAGGGTTATAAACTGGCCCTGGTTTCCAACATAGGCCGCAGGGGTATTGATAAAATATTAAAGTTGCATGGCCTTGAAGAAGCTTTTGGCCTTATCTTAACGCGAAACGAGGTGCCTGGCCTAAAGCCTCACCCCGGCGGATTACTTAAGGCTATTGCCTGGGCCGGAGCCGGAAAAGATGAAACCCTGCATATTGGCGACAGCTTGTCAGATCTCTATGCTGCGCGTAATGCCGGAGTTAAAATAGGAGTAGTGCTAGGAGGCCAGAACACTGCTGAAACACTTTTGCGGGAGAAACCGGATTTGGTGATGGAAAAGTTAAAGAACCTTCCTTCCAGAATAGAGGAGTTCTTGTAAAGTGAAAATATTTGCAGGCAGAACAAGAGATGTTAACAAGGGCTACTGGATGAGCTTTGAAAATCATCCTCGCCTGGTGGAGACAAAAAAAAATATTTATGTTCGCTGCCTTCCCTGCCTGGAAAACCTTTATTTACAGCTCTTAAATTCACCGTCGGAACTTGTTCTGGAAACACCCTTGCATTGCTGGAAAATAGTGGTCGTTTTTGATAGTCTGGCTGAATGCCTGGAGCTCTTATGCCTCTACGAGGAAAAACAAGAAGATAATAAACCTGAGATGGAAATAGTGCGGGGTCGGATAGGTACCAGTGATAAAAGTAATCCACGGGTTGTCATAATTTTTCAGGTGTTAGAAGAAAAAGAACGGGTTGCTCTCATGGCCGACATTCTTGAGCTTGCTCCCCGTATTAATCCTGGCTTTTTGTTGTTCTATGAGAGAGGTTGCGGCGACCTTTACGGGTTGCTATGTGGTGATTGGAAAAAATGGAAAAGCATAACACCCATAATTAATCCACACCTGGTGCCATTGGCAAGAGATAAAGTTGAGAAATTATTAAGGGGAGATTATTAGTTAAACGGTTCGCGGGGTTTTTCCCGCGAACCGTTTGTTCCTTGTATTACTGTAGTTTAATGCCCTGCATTAAACCCCGGGCGATAAACTCCGTGGCATTTACTTTCCCTGAAGCAAACGGTGCCTTTGTTCTTTTAGTCCAGATCGATTCCTGGCGGGTTTGCAGTATGATTATATTATGGGGGAAGTTCAGGTCTTCATCGATAGCCCATTCAATATCTTGGGCAACACCATAATGCTTTTCGATGTGTTTTCCGGTACGAGCCAGCTCCAGGATTTCCTCATCACTAAGGCAGGCAATCTCACGCTTTTCCGGTGGAACTTCCCTGGTGATAACATTTCCCTGTGGATCACGCACCAGTTCTACAGCCTTGTCACAAATTATTTTTTGCTTAATCTCAAGAGTGATCTTATCGAGAACGAACTTGTCGGGAGTGACCTGCCCGCTTACCAAACTTTCACCAAGCCCCCAGCTTCCTTCAATAAAGATACGGGAAGGATCGCCGGTAACTGGATCCAGGGTAAACATGACGCCGGAACTTCTGGCGTTGGCCATTTTTAATACTGCCACACCGATCGGAGAATTCTCTACGGCCATGTTATGTTGTAAGCGGTAGGCCATGGACCTGGCATTAAATGAACTGGCCCACACTTTTATAATATTTTGCAACAAGTTGTCATAACCGCTGATGTTAAGAAATGTATCGAATTGACCGGGCATACTAACCGGACCGCTGGATCGGACTGCCACAGGAACATCTACGCAACCGCAGGTGTCGCATAACTGCTCATAATAAACGGCAATATTTTCTTTAAGCACTGCCGGCATCTCTTTGTTCATGATCACTTCGTTCATAATATAAGAACTGATCTCTTCAGCTTTACTTAGATCATTCAGCAGTTCATGCTTATGCTTTTCCAGAGTGCTGAGGATGATTTTATTAGCGCCGCTACCCTGTAAAAAAGTTTCGTACGCTTTGAGGGTTAAAGCAAACCCTGGTGGTACAGGCAGCCTGGCTTGCAGCATTTCCCCAAGATGGCAACATTTTTTGCCGGCAACCATGGGATCATCTTTACTCAGTTCCTGCAGCCATAAAACCAAACAATTATCCTTGCTCATTTTGTACCCTCCCATCACTCAGCAATTAGTAAATGCAGTCAGGGCTTACTTAAGCAGGGTGATTAATCCTTTATCACCATCTACTCTTAATTTTTGCCCGGTCTTTATGGTGCTTGAAGCTAAACCTGTGCCCACGACAGCGGGTAAGCCGTATTCACGGCAGACAATCGCGGCATGGCACATAATGCCGCCCACGTCGGTAATGGCCGCACCGATTTTATGAAAAATAGGGGTCCAGCTGGGTGAAGTAGTGGAAGCAACCAGGATTTCCCCGTCCTGCAGTTCATTAAGCTGCTCGGGGCTTCTAATCACCCGGGCAAGCCCTTCTACGATACCGGATGAGGCAGGAAAGCCTTTCAGTTCAGTTATATCTTCCGGGGCAATACTGCTGGCATCGAGCCACTGGTTAACCGAATCGGTGGTAATGCCCCAGAGCATAATGGTGAAAGGTTCGTTGATAACCTCGGGTGTTTGGCCGACAGCAGGTGGCGGGCTAAACTGGCGAAACTTTTCAATTACATCCTTGCGCCAGTTAATTTCTGCTCGCCAGTATGAAGGTCCGCGTGGTTTAACCCCCGTGGCCCAGGATGTGACCAGGTCGTAAAGAGCTTGTTCCAATTCGTAACGATTGAGATACCAAATTTCTTCTACATCATCAAAGAAGCCGTGGTTAACAAATATTTTACCAAGCTCCCGCATTTTATTCCAAAAAACACCATGGAACCAATGCTCGATATAGAAATTATGATCTTCAACATAGGGGAAACAGGTCTGAGCAACGGCCAGCAATTGCTGAAACTGTGCTTTATCTTCTTCATTGGCAATTAGTGCAGTATATTCTTTAACCAGTTTTTCCTTAGTTTCTTTTACCTGCTCCACGGGTCGATCAATATTTTCACCTTTTTCGAGCATACCTATATAATTCTTTATATTGTTGAAGGGAATCTCGATTCTATCAAACCAGGTCCAGTGATCATGGTACCAACCTGTTCCAGTGGACATGTAAAACCAAGGATACTTGGCATCTTCAAATGCTTTGATCCATTGTTGTCCTTTTTCGCTCCCCTGCAGGGCAGTGAGGGCATCATCGAGTTTTTCAGCTTCCTTAATTTGATCCTGAACACCAAGTTCTAGGGCCAGTTTGGCCAGTTCTCGTAAGTTTTCGTCCGGTTTGAAGAGAATAACATCAACGCCACCCACCATCTTGGAGAGGGTGCGGTCATCCATACCGGGGAAAATCTTCTTGCTGAAATCAGCGAGAATGACGTAAGCTGCATAGCCCAGGTTCAGGAATTCAAAGTGATACTGCCATGCTTCCAGGCCGTAGTTAATCAGTTCGTTATATTTGCGTACCAGTTCGAAACCGCTGCTCATGCCCTTGCCTTCAAAAACCACCGATTCGTCTTCCAGCTCGGGTAAGTCTTTTATTTGCATATTTTCTACTGTTTTAATTAAATCGTTTACTTTGTCTTTCCATTTACCGTAGAGTTCATCCCAATTTTGATAGTAGTAGCCCGCCCTTTTCATAAAATCGGCTACGCGTTGCTCAATAACCCCGGGATCATCGACGCCTACCGGTGAAATATAGAGATAACCATTAAGGATGCGGTGATCGATACCCATTGAGGCAGGGATGGAAAAGATGCGGCTGTTGTTTTGCGAAAGGGCCATGTACCATGCTTCGTCCCAGAGCAGATCAAACGGATACATGGGTTCGGGATAATGAAGCCCGTCATAATACCAGAAAGCTTTGTTTTCATACTCTTGCATTTCTTTGTCTTCAGTGGTAAAGCTGTAATAGTAGGGATACATCCGTTCCCATCCTTCTGTTCCCGGAACGTGGGGAACATCGTGCGGACTTGAAAAACTACGCTTCTCGGTCATTTTTTTCCCCTTTCTTATTTAAAATCAAATTTACACCCACCCGAACGTAAGCAATCATTTCGATGAACGATTTTATAGTTCGGGTTAAACTTAAATCCAAAGTTAAGTTGAATCTTGCTACAGCACTTAACATTCTTTCCCAATCATGATGAACAGTATGACAACTATTTATCAGACAAGTCACAGTCGGTAATCCTCAGGGCGAGCTGTAATTGTAAACAGGTCTCTGCTTCCTTTAAATTTAAACCGGTTATCTCCTGAATTCTGCGCAAGCGGTATTTTACCGTGCTCGGGTTCAAATAACCTTCCCGTGCGGCCTTAAGTACGTTACTGTTATTCTTGAAAAACAGGCTTAACGTTTTAACCAGCTGAGTATTGTGCTCCTGATCATATACAATAAGGGGGCCGATGGTCCTTTTGGCAAATTCAGCAAAATTTTGAGGGTTAATTTCAATAAGGGAGAATATGCCAAGGTTGTTATAGGAAACTATCCTGTTTGTCAAGTTTAAAGATTTCATAATATCCAGTGAAGTGACAGCATTGCGGTAGGAAATAAAAACATCCTCCATTTTATCGCAAAGCGTGCCAATGGCTACCCACCAGGTGCCTTCCCCGAGCATATTTAACAGTTTTTCTTTCAATGCTTCTACAAGTTTTTTGGCCCCGTGTTTTTTTTCATTATTGTCATATGAGGATATAATTAATATGTGATTGTTTTTTGTGAAAACGGTGCTGCTGGGAAATGCATCGATACAATAATTCCTGATCTCCTGTAAAAGTTCCGGCCTGCTCCGATCGTTACGACCCGGCACAACCTCAACTGTGATTACCTGGAAGCTGTTTTTTATATTAAAGCCGAGCTGCAGGGCACGGTGGTGCATCCATTCTGTGGATTCATAATTTTTTTCCAAAACGTGCTCCATAAAAGTCTCTTTTAACCGTTTGGTTTGCTCCACAGCAGCCCTTTGTTTGAGCATTTCCAGGGCAACAATAGTAGCTCCCTGTTCCAGGGCTACTTTATCCAGCTGCTTTATTTTTTTGTGAGCAAAAAGGGTGGTAATTAAACCCATAAATTGCTGACCGGCTACGATGGGGACGATATATTGTTTTGTGTTATAATCTGTGAATATCTCAACAGGTTTTCTTTGCTGAAACAGTTCAAAAACCTGGCGGCTGTATTTTTTGTTTTCTGCCAAATCTCTGCCGCTGATATATTCTGTTTCAGCAATGTGCAGTGTTGAAGCTTTTATGCTGAAGTTGTGATCTTCAATCTGGATCGGGGAACCAACAAAAGCAGTAAGGGTTTCACAAATTGCTTCGATTCCCTTGCCCCTTAAAACCAATCCCGTAAGCTGATTGTGCATTTCCAGTGACTTCTCCAGGATTATATGCTGTTTTCTAAGCTTTTCATTTACACGTTCCAGTTCGTCAACTTTTGTCTGTAATTCTTTGTCAATTTTTTCATATAACCTGGAATTCTCCAGGGCAATGCCAAGTTGTGAACCAAGGATCATCAACAGCTCCTGGTCATCCTGGGTAAAGGATGACGCCTCGCTTTTATTGGCCATGAGAAGGGCCCCGATTATTCTTCTGTTGGCAAAAAGCGGTATTCCGAGGAGGTTTCGTTTGATTGTATAAAAACCGTAAAGGTCGTCGGGATTATAGCGGGAGGAATTTCTGTTGATTACTTCACCGGTCTGGAGGATGATTTCGATTGCCCCCTGGGGTTTTTGAACGATTTCTTCGATAGATTCCTCTTTTGGTTCATCAGAAAAAGTATAGTGCTTGACAATTTTTAACCCGTTATCTTTTACTTCTACCAGCGCCAGCATGCCCGCTTCAGCAGAAACGAGCTTTTTTGCATATTTTATTATATTTAGAGGAAGGCTTTCACTGTTTAACTGGGAATTTAATATTACTGATGCCTCATTAAGAATTCGCCATTGAACCACCCGTTTTCTTTCCATAAGTAGTTCTTCAAGTAGTTCTTCGTGTAGCTTTTCAGGGGATAAGCTATTTGCCGGGTATAAATGTTCCCTGCCACTATCCTTTTTGGCAAGCACAGGGTTATGTTTTTTGCTGCCCGGGTAATTTACGATTTTATTACTTTTTCCCTGGTTCATATCGCAGTATATTCCCTTTCACCAATGTCTGAAATTTGCTAATAATTGGTATAAAGAAAAATAATTGCATTGCAGCAAAATTAAAAATTATCATTCTTTCACTTAACTTACTCTAAGACTCTTGCGCTGTCAATAACTAATTTGGGTGAAACAAGCACCTTGCCTTTTATCTACTTTAGACAAAATACTATCTGAATTTCTATTAATAACCTGGTCCGGTTAATAAGGCAGAAAAAGGTCATAAAACCGGAGGTAGGTTTAAACTGATTTGCCTTTGTCCAAAGTGGTAAAGTTTTGTGGAAATTTTACACCAATTTAGTTATTGACAATATCAGAAATGCCAGATATTTTTAAACAAAGATCGGCCAAAGATCGGCAATTTTAGGCAACTTTTCCCACGTTATTTAAGCGTATACCATTTGATTTCTAGCCGGTGGCTCTGTTTTGACTATAAAGACGGGAGGTTTGTAAATTGGATTTACGGGGTTTTATTAAAAGATGTGAAGATATTGGGGAGCTGAAAAGGATTACGGCAGAGGTTGACTGGAACCTGGAGATTTCCCACATTTCAAAACTTAACGAAGAAAATGGCGGCCCGGCTCTGGTTTTTGAGA
>Ga0209498_1000777_pt1 | contig 19718 bp, 21 predicted proteins | sample WalLakDeSediment_FD_184131 | JGI IMG/M metagenome (GOLD analysis project Ga0209498, IMG submission 184131) | Lake sediment microbial communities from Walker lake, Nevada to study Microbial Dark Matter (Phase II) - Walker Lake 11/02/13 Deep... | ecosystem: Environmental > Aquatic > Freshwater >... | reverse complement strand
TTTACGAAACAAACCGCAACCTGAAACTTACTTCCACCAGGCTCTTTACCCACTATAACACTGTTCTTTACCGGATCAGGAAGATCGAGGAACTTACCGGAATAAGCCTTGATAATCCTGAAGACGCCCTTAACCTGGAGATTGCCATAAATATTCTCAAGCTTTTCCGCAGCCAAAAAGTCTGAATCCGTCGGTAAAACTAGTGAAAAGAGGCGGGTATTCAAATACCCGCCTCTTTTCTTATTAAAACTTGCTGCTTAAAAAGAATTTTACTTCTTTTCACCAAACATATGCAGACCGCGTTCTTCATCAGTTCCAGGAATAACGTTATCCAGAATTAAACCTAAGATTGCCGCAACTGCCATACCGGTTGAACCGATTGATACGACAATATTTGAAAGCCAAACCGGTTCAAACGAGATACCTGCAACCTGGAAGTAGTAAGGTACACTCAATCCCATAAAGAGAATGAAGCCCATGATCATCTGGTTGCGCATCGAACTTAGGTCGGCTTTGGCAGAGTTGCTGATACCGATTGAAGCAATCAGTCCAAACAGTGTGCAATATAAACCACCGACAATAGCTCCCGGAATAGTTGCCACAAGGCCGCCAAACTTGCCGATAATACCCATTAGAATAAGTATTACCACACCGACGTTAACCACGTAGCGGCTGGCAACCCTGGTCAGACCGACAAGACCTATGTTTTCAGTATAGCTTGTGCTGGCCAAACCACCAAACAGTGCGCCAACAAAGCAGCCTACGCCTTCAAAACCAATACCGCGGCTGATCTGCTTATCGGTAAGCGGTGGTCCTTCAGCAGCTTCGTTGATGGCATGGTAATCGCCATATGATTCGATCATCGATGCCAGGTATCCGGCCAGGACAATCAATAAGAACCCGAATTCAAACTTGGGCATCCCCCAGGGCAGGATCCAGCCGCCGGAACCCCAGGGCATACGAATCCAGGGCGCATTTCTGACAGCATCAAAACTTACTTCACCCAGGACAATGCCGAGCAGGTATGCTACAATGATTGCCAGCAAAATCGGAAACAGGGCAAAAAATGGCTTCTTGGGACCAAGGATAAGAGAAAAGAAGAAAGCAAAGAAAATAACGGTGATGGCAAGCCACCAGTTCGCGCCGGCCAAAGGAGCCCCGGCCTGGTAAAGGGCTAAACCGATCAGGGCGATAACCGGCCCGATAACCACAGGACTTACATATTTCTGCACTTTACCAATCAGTCCTGTAAAGCCGATGATCATCTCTACAATAGCACCCAACAGAATGGCCCCGGCAATATACTGCATCGATACTTCCGGTCCGGCAGCAACTGTTAATCCGATAATCGCAAAAAATGGTCCTAAAAATGAGAAAGATACACCCTGAATAATCGGCAGACGGGTTCCGAAGTTTACCTGGAAGAATGTAGCTAACCCGGAGGCAAGCATTACTGAAGCCACCAGAACTGCAGTTTGTTCAGGGTTTACACCCAGCGCCGGCGCAATAATCAGGGGCACAGCAACAGTAGCGCCAAACATAGTTAACACGTGCTGAATACCGAGACCAAGTGCTTTGCCAAACGGCTTCGGTATTTCATCAAGAGTGTAAACCATTTTTCTACCTTCACTCATATTACCAATCCTCCTTATTTATCGTTCTGAAACAAAAACTATACTGATACTCTTCTTGTAATCACCTCCCCTGCATCAGCACTAAACCAGGAAATAACAAGTATATTATTCTTCAACATCTGAATTAAATGTTTATTTCTTTATTTTAGATAAATTCAATGCAGGTGCAAAAAACCCTTTAGCACAATTAAATAAATTTTTCCCTTACTTTTTGTGTCTTTTATCCATCAAATCGTTCATATTTTGTGTAAACAGCTGAAAAATAGATTGCTGCCACTGCCAGATCAAGGCCTGTGCCGGACCCGATGGCTGTTAATCTTTCCAAAGCTTCAGGAGAGGGGCTGCCTTCAGCTATTGTTTCAAAATAATCTTTCAGGGGCAGCGGGGTCAATCCTTTTTTGCCAATCTCCAACATGTGTCTGCCATATTTATTTGTATTTGCCGCCAGCCTGCTAAAATCGTTATCAATCTGCCTGATAAAGTTTTTGTCTAAACTAAAATAGTGATAAGCAATCAGGGCACAGTGAATCAAGTCGTCACCGGTTGGAGTTAAACCGCGACCCATGCCGATAATATTTCGACAATTCTTTAGAAAATCCTGCCTTTTTTGCTTAATTAGCGATTTTATCAGGGGCGGTATATGCTTTTTTATCTGCTGTCGAAAGTATTCTTCACCACCCGGCTGGCCGAGCAACACAGCAGAAGCAGTTGGTATATCTATAATTTTTAGCAGATGAAAATAGTAATCAACTGCAAAGCTGACTTTAAACTGATCAGGAGGAGCAGTAAAATAAGCCGCGAAGGTAATTGATTTTCCATCACGCCAATTTACAGCAATTGTTTTTTCCCTGTTTTTACTGTGTACTGTTAGTATACCCGGTTCATAACTGCCTGCAGTGAACGAACCGGTCATAGTGCTGAATGCGCGAAAATCGGCGCTGCTTAAACCTATCGTTGCCGGGCCTTTTTCCAAAGATTGATCAACAACTATAAGCAGGTGCGGCCAACCCTCGACTTCGAAATTGATTACACTGTCGTGAGTTGAAAGAATACTTAATTCGCGTCGTTCACAGTATTCTTTCAAATCTGCGGCATACCACTGCGCTTTTAACACGCCTGTTTTAGACAACGCCCTTTTCATGCATTTCGGCAATCTGCTGAACATTATAACCAATTTTTACCAGGATCTCGTCGGTATGCTGGCCTAATGTCGGCGGCGGCAGGGTAATATCACCGGGTGTCAGTGATAGCTTGGTCGGCACCCCGATAAGTTTTATCTTGCCGATAGACGGATGATCCCGTTCAAGAACCATTTCCCTTATATCGACATGAGGATCTGTCAATACCTGGTCGAGGGTCCTGATCCGGCCGCAGGGCACGCCGTCAGCTTCCATTATTTCCACCCATTCTGCGGTGGTTTTTTGCCTGGTGATCTCTTCAAGTATCTCTTTCAATTCACCCGGGTTTTGGTTGCGCGCGCTCATGTCAGAAAATCTTGAATCGTTATTTAAATCCTCCCGCCCCAGAGTTTTGAGAAAACCTTCCCATAAACGCTGGTTACCGACAGCAAAAATTACATAACCGTCGCTGGTTTCAAAACTTTCATAGGGAGTGATCATCGGGTGGCGGTTGCCGACCCGATGCGGAGCTTCACCGGTTGCTAAAAAGTGACCGGCCTGGTACGTTAAAATGGCAATAATCGAATCCAACAATGATATATCTACAAACTGTCCCTGACCGGTTTGCAGGCGCACAAGCAGGGCCAGTAAGATCCCTTCCACTGCATGAAAACCACCAAGAATATCCGCTATAGCCACTCCAACACGCTGCGGTGGCCCGTCGGGAAAACCGGTAATACTCATTAGCCCGGCTTCACCCTGGATCATCACGTCAAATCCTGGCTTGTCCCGGTAAGGGCTGTTGTGGCCGTAACCGCTGATCGAACAATAGATAATATCATTTTTTATTTTTTTTAGATCGTTATAAGAGAGGCCCATCTGATCGGCGACACCAACACGGAAATTTTCAACAAATACGTCGGCTTCGCTGATCAGTCGGTAGATGATTTCCTGAGCTTTTTGTTCCCTCATGTTAAGGGTAATGCTTTTTTTGTTGCGGTTGAAAGAAAGGTAGTAGGCCGACTCTCCTTCCAGGAAAGGCGGTCCCAGAGCCCGCGAATCGTCTCCCCTGCCGGGAGTTTCTACCTTGATCACCTCGGCGCCCATATCACCAAGCTTCATTGTACAATAAGGTCCGGCAATAAACCGGCTCAAATCGATAACTTTGATTCCTGAAAGCGGCTTCTGCATCTGATTCGTTCCTCCTTTATCTGACCGGGATTATTCTACGAAACCGGCCTCAAATCCTCCATCAACGACTGATCCTGATGCACCTTTTTTTTGCCTGCCATTTATTTTCAGCCACGAATGTTGTATAATAAGCATAGCAAACATAAGTTCGTATAACAGGTGGTCGATAACAGGTGAACGCCAGGGTTATCTTTCTGGCTGATATGGAATCGTTTTATGCCAGCGTCGAAAAGGCCCGCAACCCCTCCCTGCGTGGAAAGCCGGTGGTCGTTTGCGGCGACCCGGCTTTACGACACGGTATAATTCTTGCCGCAAGTCCCGAAGCTAAAGCTTTCGGGATCAAAACGGGACAGCCTGCCTGGGAAGCCCGGCGGATGTGCCCCTGGATAACTTTTGTCCATCCCCACATGCAGGCATATATCGACTATTCAATGCGCATAACCAGAATTTTTGAGCGTTTCACCGACCGCGTCCTCCCTTATTCGATTGATGAGCAGTTCCTTGATCTAACCGGATCGGAAAAGATTTTAGGTTCTCCCAGGGAAACAGCGGCCGCAATGGTTGGAAAAATATGGACCGAGACAGGAATCCGCTGCCGCATCGGCATGGGCGAAAATTTACTCCAGGCAAAAATGGCCTGCGACTGTTTTGCCAAAAAAAATGCGGATGCTTTTTTCGAATTGAACAACACCAACTACACTGCCTTTACCTGGCCCCTGCCGATCGGCTCCCTTTTCGGCGTTGGCCACCGCATGGAACGCAACTTCCACCGGATCGGGGTCCGGACCATCGGGCACCTGGCCGGGCTGCCCCGGGAAATGCTGCGCCGGCGTTGGGGGCTCAATGGCGAAATCCTCTGGTTTAACGCCCACGGTATTGACTATTCCACTGTCGGGACACAAAATACGAGTCCGGAACAAAAAGGGATCGGCCATATGGCAACTCTGCCCCGGGATTACCGGAAGCAGGACGAGATCGAATTGGTATTGTTCGAAATGATTGAGGAAGTCTGTTTCAGAACCCGGCAACATGGAAAGATCGGGTCAACAGTACATCTTTACTGCAAAGGGGCAGATTTCGAGCACCCGACCGGTTTTTCCCGCCAAAAAAAGCTGCCGGAGCCGACAGCATCAGCTGTTCGCATTTACCCTACAGCGCTTCAGCTTTTCCGCAAACACTGGGACAGAAAGCCACTGCGGGCAGTCGGCATCAGCCTGACCGGTTTAACCGGGCACCGTCAGCTCCAGTTGTTCTTATCTGACCGTTCCAGGCGGGAAGAAGCATTGGTCATGGCAGCCGACCAGGTGCGGGAACGTTTCGGTAAGACCAGCCTCTTCCGGGCCGCCTCGCTGACTCCGGGCGCGCAGTTTTTCCTGCGCGCCGGAAAGATTGGAGGGCATGATTCATGAGCAAAAAGTTTAATCAGCAATTTGCCTGCAGCAGGATGATGCTGCCGGAACATCGCAGCAGCCTGCAGCAGCATAATGCCAAAACAGCCTGGGAAGAAAACCACCGCCGCCCTTTTCTCGATGAACAGCGACAGGAAGAACTGCAGCAACTGCTTGAACAGGCTATATTTAAACAGCAGAGACTAAATTTTACTGTTTTAAACAACGGTGGCTACCAAACCATCACCGGAATCCCCCTTCGGAGCGATCCGGCTGCCGGATTTATTTACATTTTTGACGCCGGCGGCACCCGGCGCCGGAAAATCATGGCGGCAGATGTCGTGAATTTAGAACCGCCGTGAAAATAAAACTACATCACCAGCGCCATGATCGCTTTTTGCACATGCAGGCGATTTTCAGCCTGATCAAAAACAATTGAGTGGGGTCCGTCGATAATATCGTCTGTAATTTCTTCGCCCCGGTGAGCCGGCAGGCAATGCATGACCAAAACATCATCTTTCGCTTTTCCGACCAAGGCACTGTTTACCTGATATTGGGAAAAACTCTTTAAACGCTCTTCATACTCTTCTTCCATACCCATGCTGGTCCACACATCCGTATAGATGATATCAGCAGCCTGAACAGCCTCGATTGGATCATTGTTAATTTTAATCGTCGCTCCGGTTTTAGCTGCATCTAACCTTGAAAGACGTGTTACTTCCGGATCCGGCTCAAAACCGGAAGGAGAACAAATAACAACATGCATACCCGTCTTCGCTCCACCAAACATCAAAGAATGAGCCATATTGTTGCCATCACCGATGTAAGCAAGCTTCAGGTCATCCAAATTTTTTTTCTTCTCAGCGATGGAAAAGAGATCTGCAAGAACCTGGCAGGGATGCAGCAGGTCTGTTAAACCATTAATCACCGGAACTGAACTATACTCGGCCAAATCAACAACATCCTGATGCGAAAAGGTACGAATCATGATTCCGTCAAGATAGCGGCTCAGGTTTCTGGCCGTATCAGCAATTGTTTCACCGCGTTTAAGCTGTAAATCGTTTGCACTTAAAAATAGAGCATAACCGCCCAATTGCCACATGCCAACCTCAAAAGATACCCGGGTCCTGGTCGATGACTTTTGAAAAATCATTCCCAGGGTTTTACCCTTCAGGGGATGATATATTTCACCAAGCTTCTGCTTCATTTTCAAAATATGGGCAGTGTCAAGAATTTGCTCAACTTCTTCCCGGGTTAAATCGTGAATCGAGATAAGATCTTTTCCTTTCATATCAATCGCCATGTCCAAACAACCTCCTTTATATTTAGATCATCTCTACTACGCAGGCAATTCCCTGTCCTCCACCAATACAAAGTGTAGCCAGTCCTCTCTTTACCTCCCGCTTTTTCATTTCATGAAGCAGGGTAACAAATATTCTTGCCCCGCTGGCCCCAATGGGATGACCGAGAGCGATGGCACCGCCATTCACATTTAATTTTGCCGGATCAAGGTCCAGTTCCTTTATTACACTGAGCGCCTGCGCAGCAAAAGCCTCATTAGCTTCAACCAGATCAAGATCTTTAATCGACAAACCGGCCCTGGCCATTGCTTTTTGAGTTGCCGGAATCGGGCCGGTTCCCATAAATGCAGGGTCGACACCGGCTGTAGCATAACTGCGGATAGCAGCAAGCGGTTTTAGGCCAAGTTCTTCCGCTTTTTCCCTGCTCATAACCAGAACCGCCGCTGCGCTATCATTAATACCGGATGCGTTGCCCGCAGTCACAGTGCCGTCTTTTTTAAAGGCCGGTTTCAGCTTTTCCAGGGCTTCCAGTGAAGTCTTCCGGGGGTGTTCATCAATTTCAAAGGCAATGGGCTCACCTTTTCTCTGTGGTATATAAACAGGAACAATCTCATCTTTAAACCGGCCATTATTAATAGCTGCAAGCGCTTTATCCTGACTTTCAAGGGCAAACCGATCCTGCATTTCCCTGCTTAGGGCATAACGTTCGGCTATATTCTCCGCGGTTATCCCCATATGATAGTCGTTAATTGCACACCATAAGCCATCTTTAATCATCAGGTCGGTTATCTTACTGTCACCCATACGCAGACCCCACCTGGCCCCGTCAATACTATAGGGGGCTGCACTCATATTCTCAGTCCCCCCGGCGACGATTATATCCGCTTCCCCGGCAGATATCGCTGTCGCTGCCATTGTAATAGTTTTTAAACCTGATCCGCAAACCTTATTAACAGTAGTACAGGGTACTTCAACCGGCAGGCCGGCCTTCAAAGCTGCCTGTCGGGCTACATTTTGCCCCAGGCCACTCTGCAAGACACAACCCAACAGCACCTCATCTACCTGATTCGGCTTTATAACGGCTCTTTCCAGGACTGTTTTGATCACAATACTGCCTAAATCAACTGCGCTTACACTTTTTAAAGAGCCGCCGAATGTGCCAACAGCTGTACGCACAGCGCTGATTACTACTGCCTCTTTCATATTTAGAACCTCCTGAACAGGCATATATAATCTAATAAAAAGTCTAACGGATTATCAATTGATCGGAAAAATTAATATAAAATCAGGTTAATCCAGTCCGAGAATACTGATGCTGCAAACATTCTGTGACGGTACACCGCCAAGGTTATGAGTCAGGCCCAACTTCGGGTTTTTTACCAGCCGCTCTTCCGGCCACCGCCGCAGCAGCTGATTATATATTTCATAAATCATCCTCAGCCCGGAAGCCCCGATCGGATGGCCGAAGCATTTAAGCCCTCCATCGGGTTGGCATGGAATCTGGCCGTCAAGATCGTAAAAACCGTTTAAAATATCATCGGGAGCCTGACCGGGAGGAGATAACAGCAAATCTTCCATTGTTACCATCTCGGTGATCGAAAAACAGTCATGAGCTTCGATCATACCGATCTCTTCGCGGGGATTAACTATCCCCGCTTCCTCGTATGCCAGTTTTGCCGCATGTCTGGTGGTCATTAACTCACTTCCATCCCAGCGGTTGTATAGCAGCTCTTCCCCCGAACTAACTGCTATCTGCAAGGCCTTAACCCTGACCAGGTCCTGGTTCGGCTTTAGTTTTGCAGCAATCTCAGGAGTAGTCACTATGGCCATTGCCGACCCATCGCTGACCCCACAGCAATCAAACAAACCCAGGGGATAGGCAACAAATGGTGAATCGGCAATCTGCGTTTCGCTTATTTCTTTTCGCAGGTGAGCACGGGGGTTTTTTGCCCCATTCTGATGACTCTTCCATGATATATGCGTAATTGCTTCTTTAATTTTTTCCATCGGTACATTGTAGCGGGCTGCATAGGGTGTAGCCAGCAGGGCAAACATGCCCGGTGCAGTGGCATTTGGGCTTAGCATCCGGTAGAGTTGGCCAAATACAGGTGAATCGGGCAGGCCCCCGTAGCCAACATCCTTTAACTTTTCGACCCCGGCGGCAAGAACAATGTCATATGCGCCTGAGGCGACTGCATAACAGGCGCCCCTGAATGCTTCTGTTCCCGAAGCACAGAAGTTTTCAACCCTGGTTACCGGTATAAAGGGCAGGTGCAGTGTATTGGCCAGGTAACATCCCCCTTTGCCAATGCTCACTTCGTCAATATGGTTGCCAATCCAGGCTGCCTGAATATCTCTCTTCTCGATTCCGGCATCGGTAATACATTCCTGATAAGCTTCCAGGAGCAGGTCGCTGGCATCATCTTCCCAGCGTTCCCCAAAAACAGAGCAGCCCATTCCCAAAACAACAACCTTATCCCTGATTCCGTCAGCCATTTGCAGGCACCTCCTCGGATGGAACCGCTTTCCAGAAATAAAAAGTGGTATCCCGTTTCGAATCGATATATTTAATGCGGAATGTAAAATCAACCGGCTTGCCAACCTGCAGTTCATCCATAGTGCAGTCGGTGAAATCCATCAGGCAGCGGCCGCCGCCATTAAAATCAATGTTACCGTAAATGGCAGGCGGGTTGGTAGTGGCCGCCAGCATATCCGATGTAAAACTGACGATCTTTCCACCTTTATCTGCTAACGAAACCGGCTCCATGCGATCAACAGCCCCGCAGTCAGGGTTGACACAGACTCTCTGCGGCGGATACTGCTGGGTGGAACATTCAAGACAGCGAGTTCCCTGCAGACTGACAATTGCTTTTCGGTTCCGCCAGACCAGAGACCAGCGGGTTAATCTTTCCTCCTCGCCGCGTAAACCCACTTCAACCGGCAGCATGTCGCGCCAGGTCAGGTATTTATAGAAGTTGTCCAGTTCAATCTGCTTATTTATTGAGTCTGTAACCCTGAGACGATCTTTGTAATGATTGATCTTATCTGTTACTTCAAAATAAAGTGCGTCACAACCATATCCATAACTAACCATAATTAATTTATCACCGGGAACAGCATCTTCCAGAGCTTTACCCAGCATCAACAGAGGGTGAGAGGAACCGGTGTCTCCGACATCCATCATCAATTCGTCCTGTATTTGGGCTGGCTGAAGGCCCAGTTTGCGGTTAATAGTTTTACGGGCACCACCGTAATAGCATGGGTAGATGATCCTGGAGACATCGGAAATATCCAGGCCGTATTTTTTACAAATATTTTCAACAGTTTGGGGAATGAATTTTTCATAGCCCATATCACGGATCCATCGCTCTTCCCACTGGCGGTCATATCTGGAATTTGCGCCGCGCAGATGGTCGACAAAATCACAGGACAGGGAATAGGAACCTTTAAATTCGGCAATAACATTCTCGCTGCCTACTATTACTGCCGCTCCTCCATCAGCAAATACCATCTCCTGGACAGAACCAACACGCCCCAACCGGTGATCGGCTGCACAGGTAATAGCTTTTCGTCCACTTCCAGCGGAAATAAACTCCAAAGAGGCCAACAGTGCAGCTGTGCCGGATTTCGTTGATCCGCCAAAATCAGCAGTTCTGATTTCTTCACCACAATTTAACGCCCCTGCTATTAGATTGGCATTTTGCCGCTCTTTAAAAGGCGCGCTGGTTGTTGCAAAGTAGAGCGCATCTATTTCTGAATGATCAAAACCATGCAGGCATTTTGCACCGGCTGCCACTGCCATTGTAATCGAATCTTCATCGTAATTTGCCACGGCCTTATCCCCGGCGGCATTCATTATTGTAGCCGGGTTAAGCCAGCCCATCGCACTGAAAATCGTCATTCTGTTTAAACGATAACGGGGTATATAGCCGGCGTAAGAACATATTCCGATCATAGGCTGAGCATTCCTTCCTTTTATAGATTCAACCAAACGGCGGCATTTGTAAGACAGTATTCGCCTCGCTCGGCAGTCTTGCAGCGTAAAATAATTTGATCATCTTTTACCTGCCACATTTCCGTGACGATAGTCTCTCCCGGATAAACATGACGCGAAAAGCGAGCCTTGATCGCTTTGAATTTAGAGGTATTATCTGCACAGTACTCCTGCAGCACGGCCCTTGCAGCAAAACCAAACGAGCAGAGGCCATGTAGAATTGGCTTTTCAAAACCGGCCATCGCAGCAAACCCGGGATCGGCATGCAGCGGGTTAATATCGCCCGACAAGCGATATATTAGTGCCTGCTGAGGTAATGTCGGCATCGCTACTACACGGTCCGGGCTTCTGTCGGGCGGTTCATTACCCGGCTCAGGAACACTTTCTCCGCCAAAACCGCCTTCTCCACGGATAAAAGCGCTGTAGCGATTCATGAATACAGCCTCACCTTTAGAATTATTTGAGACAACGTCAATTTCAATCAGGGCTCCTTTACCCTTATCAAAAATACCGGAAATCTTCGGGTAAGAAGTTAAGATGCCCTCAACCGGTATCGGCTGATAAAGTTCAAGATATTGCTCACCGTGGACCAGCATAGCCAGGTTAAAATCCATCCCTTTCATCCCGACGATGCCGATCAAAGACGTAAATGGCGGTACTACCCCGAATGTGGGCAGGGTTTCAAGTCCATTCTCATAAACATACTTCAATTCTTCCGGCCTGGCGCCGGCGCCAATACCCAGTGCGTACAAAATAACATCTTTTGTCTCATAACAGTAATCAAGTGGAGTCAGCTCTTCTCCTACCAGTTTTGGATCTATCGGCATGTTCAATCCCCCCTTTCGTTCTTTTTAAATACTTATGTACTCATTTTTGTAAGCACTGTTCCGGTCTGCTCCATCGCTGAAGCATATTCCCTGGCACCATCCAGGTTCATGATCTGGTCCAGCTTTTCAACAACCATTTCGACAGTAATCTCTTTTTCCGGATCAAAAAATACACCCGGTCCTTCAACTATTGCCGCCCTGCTGAAATAACCTCCGCCTGCGCTGAACATTTTTGCTGTTTCCTCGCATTTCTCAGAACAGAGCCATGCCACGATTGGTGCGACGAATTCCGGTTTGACTTTACCAATAAAATCTTCGGGCATTACCGTAAAAGTAAGCCTGGTCCCGGCAGTGGGCACAATCGTGTTGGCCTTGATATTATAACGCGCACCTTCCTGGGCAACACATTTCATCATGCCGGCTACTCCCATTTTTGCCGCACCGTAATTAACCTGGCCGAAATTGCCATAAAGTCCGGCAGCTGAAGCTGTAGAGACAATTCTGCCGTACGACTTATCTTTCATACTGGCAAAAGCAGACTTGGTGCAATAAAAAGTTCCGTCCAGGTGGACGGATACTATTTTCTTATAATCATCTACTTCCATTTTTAAAATGCTTTTATCACGTAAGATTCCGGCATTGTTAATTAATATGTCGATCTGGCCGTAATTATCGAGGGCGGTATTAATAATTTTTTGGGCGCTTTCCCATTCAGCAACACTGTCGTAGTTGGCGACAGCTTCCCCGCCGGCCGAAGTGATTTGATCAACAACCTGTTGAGCCGGGGTTGTATCTGAACCGCTGCCATCAAAAGTACCACCGAGATCATTGACAACAACCTTTGCCCCCCTGGCCGCCAGTAACATCGCGTAAGCTTTGCCCAATCCTCCACCGGCTCCTGTAACTACAGCAACCTTGCCGTCAAACCTGATTTCGTCCATAGCTAGAATACCTCCATAAGTTATGATTAATGATAGTTTATGCTATTAAATTAATTTAATCAATATAATAGAGGAGCCCGGCATATGACCGGGCTCCTCTATTTAATGGTGCGAGCGAGAGGACTTGAACCTCCACGGGCGTTAAGCCCACTAGGTCCTGAACCTAGCGCGTCTGCCGTTCCGCCACGCTCGCTTAATATGATCTTGGCTTATTCATTATAGCGGTTCTTGATAGAGTGATCAAGAGGTTATTTCAGATTCAACTGATGTGGCCGGCGCAATTATCCTTAACGCCGCCGGTTTAACCTTAATCTCAAGTGGAAGAGTTCCAATAACTTCTCCGTCAATATGAACCGGTAGATCATGATCAGCCTCTATATTAATCTGCCTGACTTTTTCAGTTATAACTGAACTATGATGAAGCGGTTTTTTTAGCAAGGCCTGCGCGGCAAGTAATGTCGCTACCGGTGCACTCATTTTTTTAATCAGGCACAAATCAAGAAAGCTGTCATCAACGCTGGCCTGTGGTGCAATACACATATTCCCGCCATAGAATGAACCATTGGCAACAACCACTAATAATGTATCATTTTCTTCATAAAAAGAGCCATTATGCTTTACTGCGGAATGAAAACTCTTGAACAAAGCCAATTCTTCAAAAAAAGCAGCAATATAGGCAAGATAGCCTTTTAAGTTATGGTACTTGCCTGAAGCCACCTGTTCAACAGCAGCATCAAAACCAACGCCAACAATATTTAAAAAATAGCTGCCGTTTACTTCACCGACATCAATAAAACGCGGCGGCCAGTCCGATAAGCCCCGCAGAGCTTTTTCCCATTGACCGGGAATATTGCATGATCGCCTAAAACCGTTACCTGTACCTGCTGGAATAATGCCCAGGATGCTTTTTCCAAAATCCAACCCGTTGACTATTTCTCTGAGGGTCCCATCACCACCGACGCCTACAACCAGTTCGGCACCCTCTTTAACAGCCTGTCTGGCAAGGCGAATTCCATCACCGGGTGAATGCGTTTGGTAAACCTGATATTTTTGTCCTGCCTTATCCAGGCAGAATGCAATATCACTCCATATTTTTAAAGCAGACCCGTTACCGCCGGCAGGATTGACAACAAATGCGGTTTTATAGGGGATCGACTTGACCACCCTCTCTGCTTTCACCTAAGTAATTTATTACCCGGCAGGACAACTACTCTTTTTACTCTTCTTTATTATCCTTTTCTTTGCTAATTGGCAGTAGATGCCGCAGCTCAATCGGTAACGGAAAGGCAATGATTGAGCCCTGCTGGCCGGCTATTTCCGGTAAGGTTCGCAGTAAGCGGACATAAAATCCGCCTTCCTGGGAATTTAATATTTTAGCCGCCTCGGCAATCTTTCCAGCTGCCGCTTTTTCGCCTTCAGCCTGTACGATCACGGCCCGTCTTTCTCTTTCCGCTGTTGCCTGTCTTGAAATGGCCTTCTGCAATGCTTCTGGTATGACCACGTCTTTAATTTCAACCGCAGTCACCTTGATTCCCCAGGGATCAGTTGCTTCATCAAGGATGCTTTGTATTTTCTGATTGAGTTTGTCTCTTTCCGAGAGAAGTTCATCAAGTTCAGCCTGCCCGGCTACACTGCGTAAAGTAGTTTGTGCCAGCTGCGCCGTTGCCATTGTATACTGTTCCACATTGTTGACCGCCCGGTTAGGATCAATAACCCGGTAATAGACTACCGCATTGACACTGGTGGTGACATTGTCGCGAGTGATTACCTCCTGTGTCGGCACATCGAGAGTTATGATCCGCAATGATATCCGGGTAATCCGATCGACAATGGGAATAATGAAGACCAGTCCCGGACCTTTTTCACCAATCAACCGACCCAGGCGAAAGACAACTAACCTCTGGTATTCTGGAACGATTTTGATAGCAGACATCACGACTACTATTACTACAACGACTAAGGGTATGTACAAACCGCCACTTAACAGTAGATCCAACATTTTAAAACCTCCATTCGAAATTAGATATTGTAAACAAATTAAACCGCTTTAGCGCTGATCAGAAGAATCATTTTTCAAATCTTCTCCAAACGGTCGCACCCATAATTTCAGGGTCTCAGCCTTTACTATCTCAACTTCAGTGCCGGCGGCAATTTTCGTCCCATCCACACTACTCGCTTTCCAGAGTTCTCCACTGGACTTGATCATGCCTTCAGGATCAAGATCAATTACCACCATACCCTTTTTGGGAGGCAGAAAATATGAGCTGCCGTCACGCCAACGGCGTCGGCTCTTGATCACGAGTTGAGCGATAAAAAGAACAACAACCACCAGCCCGAGCACAGTACCTACTACTGTTATCAGGAAAGTGGTATACCAGTCTCTGGCCATCAGCGGTTCAGTTGGCAACATTACGGCACCGGCCACCAGGGAAACAGCACCACCGATACCGAGAATGCCAAAGCCGGAGGTAAATATTTCGGCAATAATCAGCCCGGCCCCCAACAGCAGCAAGACGATACCGGTAGTATTGGTATCGAAAAGCCCGATTCCATAGATGCCCAAAATCAGGAGAATTGCTCCACTAACTTCTGGAACAATTGTTCCCGGAGCATTCAGTCCAAAATATATTCCCAATATACCGGCCATCAAAACCAGAAAAGCAATTTGCGGATCGCTAAGCCAATTTTGCAACCTTTCCCTGATGTTCATAACGTCCTGGTATATTTCTGCTGACGAAGTATTTAATTGATAGGTAAGGCCCTGTTTTTCAAGCTCTAAACCGTCAACTGCCTCTAGCAGTTCAGCTACATCGTTCGCCAGGTATTCAATTAAACCAAGTTCAAGAGCATCTCTGGCATCAAGTGTGAGGTTTTCAGTCACAAATTTTTCCGCGATATCTTCCGGACGTCCCTTTTCACGGGCTACGCTGCGCAGGTGAGTGGCATAAAATATAATTGTTTTTTCGTCAGCTGATTCTGCTCCTTCAGGAGAAATGGTTATTGGCTGTGCAGCGCCGACAGTTGTCCCCGGAGCCATGGCGGCAATGTCTGAAGAAATAATTATAAAAGCGCCTGCTGAACCTGCTATTGCTCCTGATGGAGCAACTAACACGGCAATTGGTATCCGGGCATTAAGAAAGAGCTCATTAATCTGAAGAGTTGCGTCAACAAGACCTCCCGGTGTGTTCATAACCAGGACAAAAAGCTGTGCATCGACTTCAATGGCCTGCTGAACCTGCCTGATTAAATAATTTTTCTGACCTGTTGTAATGGTTCCTTCGAGCTCTACCACATAAACAGGCCTTTCAGCAGCGGCGACATGTGAAATAATCATAAGCAAAATTGCCAAAAACACTATTATGGCAGTCACTAATTTCGTTTTTCGTCTATCTATAAATTGCATATCCGATCCTCTGCTTTCTATAGCTTTTTAGTAAACCCTCTAAATATTATTATATTACAAATTAATCAGAATTAACAGGATCTAATAGAGGCCAAAGTGTTTTTATTGACTGTTGACAATAAGTTAAATATAATATAACCAATTAAGTTATATATAAAAGAGGTCTGGGTTATGATCACAAAAAAAGCTGAATATGCGATCATCATTTTGGCAGAATTAGCTTCCCATCCTCCCGGATCTACATTAACCAGCAAAGAAATTGCGAATAAACGTTCGATTCCGGGAAATCTTGTTGTTCAACTGCTTGCGCTGCTGAAGGAGGCCGGATGGACCTCCGGTACCAGGGGTCCATCCGGCGGCATCAAACTAGTTGGCGAACCTTCAAATATTACTTTAAGAGAAGTGATTGAAAAAATAGACGGCCCCATTGGTATAACCCGTTGCCTCTTCAGCGATAAACCCTGCCGGGATAAAACTCATTGCTCATTAAGAGGGATATGGTCAAAAGCCCAGCAGAGTATGTTGTCAGTCCTCGAAAAAGTAACAATTAAAGACCTTTCTGAAGCTGCTTCAGAAGATTATTGATCCTGCATATAGTCATACTGGTTTCTTTATCGACCCATCAATGTTAATAATAATTTCTTCAATTGGTGTATCGACTGCTGCTTCCTCCAACGCAGAATGGATCAACCTAGATAAACCGAAGCAACAACCAACTTCCATATGAACCAGCATAATGCTTCTTAGCTTATTATGCTTGAAGATTTCAACAAGCTTACGATGATAAACATCTACATCATCCAATTTTGGACAGCAAATAATAAGAGATCGACCTGCTAAAAATTTACTGTGAAAATCGGCATGAGCAAAAGGAACACAATCTGCAGCAATAAGCAGATCAACCCCCTGTAAGAAACGCGACTGTGGTGAAACCAGGTGCAATTGAATCGGCCAGTGGCTTAATTCCGCCTCATTTTCAACATTTAGATCGCGGGCTGCGGTAACAGGAACTCTCTTTTCCGGAGATGAACCGATTTCTCTGATTAAACTGCTGCCACAACAAACTTCACACTCTACCGGTTCTTCTTTTTCCTGTTCCAACCTTTCCAGATGCTTTTCCACTGCTTTTTCGTCAAAAGGTTCTGCTTCTCTTTCAATTATCTCAATAGCCCCCTGCGGGCATTCTCCCAGACAATTGCCCAAGCCATCGCAGAAAACATCTTTTACTAAACGCGCTTTGCCATCAACCACCTGAAGCGCTCCTTCAGCACAGGAAGGTATACACAGGCCGCACCCATCGCATTTTTCTTCATCGATTGAAATTATTTTCCTGATAGTCTTATTCATTATCTATGACCTCCGTAATTAATAATAATTAAAACTTATTTTTTGAAAATTAGTCTATCAACTCGACCACAATTCTGGCCATTTCTCCCTTGATTTCACCTTTCAATACCTCTTCAACAACTGCTTTTAATTCTTCCAGCGCTGCATGAGGCAGTGTATGTTTTTGATTCAGGCTCTCTAAATATTTATCCACATTGTCAAGAAGACCAAGGTTCTTTAAAGAGATTATAATAATGGCAGCAATTACCGGCAGCATATCGATCTGCTGTTCTTGGCACTTTTCTTCTGCTCTGCTGATCATCTTTTTAACCTTTTCTATCTCTGCCGGGAATTCTTTTGCCAGCAAAACTAGTTCTTCTTCCATAACAAGTTTTAATGACTTTGTCTTTAAACCCCTTGCAGCAGGACCCAGACATTGTTCAGCATAGGCACACCACTGGGCACATCCCATATTAAAACGGGGATTAGCTACTCTCTTCTTACAATTTCTACAGCGCAGGCGTATGTCAGTTTTAAAAAACTCAATTAACTCCCCGCAATGCGGGCATTCTTCTTCATGAACATCTTCTGCTGTCCAGTAACGCATATCCTGACCAGGACACTTTGTTCCAATCATTTTTTATCACCGCCTTTTATTACTAACCATATTGGTTATAAATATTATACATAACATCTGCCCTTCATGCAATAGAAAAAATAAAACGGCTTATATAAATATAAGCCGCATAAATTCAAAATGAACAATTTTTGAGGTATTCTAATCGTAAAGGCAGTTTTCACAGGGCAGGCTGTATGAACAAAATTCCTCTTTGCTAAAAAAGAGGCCTATTTCTCTGATCGCGCTTTCCGCGGAATCTGAACCATGAACTATATTTTTGCCAGTAAAAACAGCCAGATCGCCGCGCATGCTACCCGGAGCTGCTTTCCGGGGATCTGTCGCCCCAATCATTGATCGGGCCATCTCAACAGCATCATCGCCTTCCCAGATCATTGCAACAACAGGCGCTGAAGTGATAAATTCAATTAATCCATCGTAAAAGGGTTTGCCTTTGTGTTCTCCATAATGACGGGAAGCCAATTCAGGATTTATATGCATCATCTTCATGGCAACCAATTTCAAACCCTTACTCTCCATCCGGCTGATGATATTCCCCACCAGTCCACGCTTAACTCCGTCAGGTTTAACCATTAAAAAAGTTTGTTCCCTTTTTTTCATTTTTATAACACCTTTCTAGCTGTTTATTAATAAATTGTTAAAAGATTCTGGTCATCAATAACAATTTTTTCATCATATAAACGATTACGAATATCTTTGGGCAACGAAAATATACTGGCTGCTGTTTCTCCGTCAAAATATTTTAATTTTAGATTCCTTTCCTTAATCAATTGATCGAACCGGTTGGGTGAAGCAAGCTTCGTTATGCATGGCGAAGCAATGATAAAACCCCACTCAGTATTAAAAGAAGGTATAAAGGACCTGTAGGATCTAACAAACGGCATTACCTGTCTGATTGTGTTATTTATCGCGCTGTGCGCTTCGATAAAAGGCAACCCGTAATCACCTGCCTGCAAAGAGAAAATGCCGTTTTTCGAAAGATGCTTTTTAATTAAGCTAAAATATTGCTTCGTAAAAAGTTTTAAAGCAGGACTCTGCTCAACCGGCTCTGGAACATCACTGATAATCACATCAAATATTTCACTGCTATTTTCAAGGTATACCCTGGCATCCATATAAACTAACTTTAGGCGATTGTCATCAAAGCTGCCCTGATGCCAGCTTTCAAGATATTGCCGGCAAGCTTCCACCACTTCCTGATCAAGATCAACCATGACCATTTTTTCAACTGCCGGATGTTTAAAAACTTCACGCAGTGTAGCCCCTTCACCTCCGCCAATAACCAGTACACGGCGAGGCGCCGGACACATCAACATTGCCGGATGCACCAACGCCTCGTGGTAGATATATTCATCGAACTCAGAAGATTGTATTTTACCGTCTAAAACCAAAATCCGACCAAAAAGCTTTGTATCGGCAATCTCAACCTGCTGATATTTTGTTCGTAAGCTCTTTATCGATTTTTCAAGTCCAAACATGTGGGCAGTACCGGGAGAAGTATACTCAATGAACCATACATGTTCTTCGTAAGGCATTGAACGGGCCCCCCATGCCGCGGCTAATAATTTGCTGCCGGTTTATGTTCCAATTGGACATCAAAGATGCCACGCTTAATTTCCCGGGCCGACATATTTTGGGCTGTAAAAACATGTTTCAAGTAGTTACAGGACACCCATGGATTAACGGTTTGACCACAGGTGAAAACGTCAACAGCAGCATAACCGAATTCAGGCCAGGTGTGAATGGCCAGGTGCGATTCGGAAATAACCACAACACCGCTGACGCCCTGGGGACTGAACTGATGGAATACAGTTTCCCGTACATCAGCCCCAGCTTCGAGGGCTGCTGCCACCATGTGCTGTTCAATCTTGTCGCGATCACTTAGGATCTCTGGTGGGCAGCCATAAAATTCAGCCAAAATATGACGGCCTAAAGCGCTCATCTCTAATACCTCCTTG
>Ga0209498_1000776_pt1 | contig 19734 bp, 17 predicted proteins | sample WalLakDeSediment_FD_184131 | JGI IMG/M metagenome (GOLD analysis project Ga0209498, IMG submission 184131) | Lake sediment microbial communities from Walker lake, Nevada to study Microbial Dark Matter (Phase II) - Walker Lake 11/02/13 Deep... | ecosystem: Environmental > Aquatic > Freshwater >... | reverse complement strand
TGAAGCAGCAACCATCTTCATTGCTTTGGTTATCTGCTGTGTGTTCTTAACACCTTTAATACGATTCTTTATGTCGCGTAATGTAGCCATTGATTCAAAATGTACTATGAACTTTTCTTAAACGATAATAAAAATTCTTTTGCGGCTTTGATTAGCATCTCGTCTGTCTCTTTGCTGATATCTTTATCCTTTTTAATATTAGTAAGAATCTGTCCGTATTTAACCTCAACAAATTCAATAACTTCTTTTTCAAATCTTTTTACATCTGCAACCGGTATTTCATCCATATAGCCTTTTGTACCTAAATAAATACTTACAACCTGTTTTTCTACTGGTATTGGATCGTATTGACCTTGTTTTAATAGCTGAACGAGTCTTGCACCTTTAGCCAAAGTTCTTTGAGTTGATTTATCAAGATCGGAACCAAATTTTGCAAATGCTTCAAGTTCCCTGTACTGTGCAAGATCAAGTTTTAATGTTCCGGAAACTTTTTTCATTGCTTTTATTTGTGCATTACCACCAACACGTGAAACCGAAATTCCAACGTTAATAGCTGGTCTTACACCGGCATTAAAAAGGCTAGATTCGAGATAGATCTGCCCGTCAGTAATCGAAATTACGTTTGTGGGAATGTAAGCAGAAACGTCACCTTGCTGTGTTTCAATTATCGGAAGAGCTGTTAAACTTCCACCACCTTCTTCATCTGATAATTTGGAAGCTCTCTCAAGCAATCTTGAGTGAAGGTAAAACACATCGCCGGGATATGCTTCACGACCCGGAGGTCTTCTTAATAAAAGTGAAAGCTCCCTGTAAGCCTGAGCCTGCTTGGAAAGATCATCATAAATTACCAAAGCGTGCTTGCCATTATCACGGAAATACTCACCAAGGGTGGCACCAGAATAAGGTGCAATGAACTGAAGCGGTGCTGGTTCGGAAGCAGCCGCAGAAATAACCGTAGTATAATCCATAGCGCCCTGTTCCTTAAGTTTGGCAACTACCTGAGCAACAGTTGATTCTTTCTGACCTATTGCAACATAAATACAATATACAGGTTTAACACCAAGTGCTTTTGCTTCATCTGTATGTGTAAACTTTTGATTAATAATTGTATCAATAGCAACAGCAGTTTTACCGGTTTGTCTATCACCGATAATCAACTCGCGCTGTCCTCGCCCGATTGGTATCATAGCATCAACTGCAGCTATACCAGTTTGGAGCGGTTCTTTAACCGGTTGGCGCTGTATTACGCCAAGTGCTTTTCTCTCAATTGGAAGATATTTCTCTGTATTTATAGAACCTTTTCCATCTATTGGTAAGCCGAGCGGAGTAATAACTCTTCCAAGCATAGCTTCACCAACAGGCAAAGATGCAACTCTTTTTGTTCTTTTTACAGTATCTCCTTCTTTAACAAGAGTCGAGCTTCCAAAAAGAACACAACCAACGCTATTTTCTTCAAGGTTCAAAACCATTCCGAAAACATCATTTGGGAATTCAACCAGTTCACTAGCCATTACTTTTGACAAACCATAAACCCTGGCGATACCATCACCAACCTGCAAAACGGTTCCTACATCATATATATCTACTTCGCTTTCGTATCCCGAAAGTTGTTTTCTTAATACCGCTGATATTTCATCCGGTCTGACTTCAGACATGTTAATTCCTTTTTTATTCTAAACTAATTAAGTGATATATCCACTTTTACAAAATGATTTTTTAAAAGATTAAGCTGATGCATTACAGAAGCATCGTAAACTGTGTCTCCAACTTTTGCAACAAATCCACCCAGCAGATTTTTGTTTATCTGATAATTGCAATTAACTTTTTTACCAAGTGCTTTTTCAAAACGCTTTCTAATCTCTTCCCTTTGTTGTTCGGACAGTTCGAATGCTGATGAAATATTTGCCTGAACAACGCCAAGATGCTCATCACGAAGTTCTAAGAATCTTGCTGCAATTGACGACAGAGCTGATTCTCTTCCTTTGTTTATAATAAACTTTATGAAATTAATAGTTTCATTATGAACTTTACCAGAAAAAATATCTATCAGAATAGATTGTTTTGTTTCGGACCTTATAACAGGACTTTCAACAGCACGTCTTAACTCTCTGCTGCTTTTAAATGCTTCGACAATCAATTCCATATCGGAAGCCGTAATGTCAAGAATATTCTTCTCAACAGCAATTTGCAGAAAAGACGAGGCATATCTCGTTGATATTTTTGTTTTAGTCATATTAATCAGTTTTTAGAAATTTCACTGATATAATTATCGACAATTTTCTTATTTGATTCTGCATCAATATTCTGCTTTAGAATTTTCTCGGCAGCATTAACCGAAATTTCAGCAATTTGATTTTTCAGTTCGTTAAATGCTGCATCTTTTTTGCGGTCGATTTCAGCAGAAGCTTCTTCAATAATTTTTTGTGCTTGTGCTTTACTGTCCTTCAGCATTTGTTCTTTAAGATTATCAGCATACTGACGGCTTTGCTCAATTATCTTTTTCGATTCCTCTTCTGCCTTATTCAAACTGGCTTGATTTTCTTCAAGTATTTTCTTTGCCTCTTCTTTAGCTTTTTCAGCCTGTTCGAGAGAATCCTTTATGGCATCCTCTCTTTGCTTCAAAGCAGTGAGAATCGGTTTCCAGGCAAATTTTCCTAAAAGTAAAATAAGAATCAAAAAAGTTAATGTGGTCCAGAAAGCCAGACCAGCATTAACAGACAATAAACCGCCGCCGCCTTCAGCAGCAATTACAAGAAAGAAATTATTAGCTATCATTTCTTCTAAAAATAAATTGTTAAAAAAGTATTATTGAACCTTATTTACCTGCAAGTATAAAGCAGATAACTAATGCGAATAGGGAAATACCTTCAATAAGAGCAGCAGCAATAATCATTGAAGTTCTTATTGCACCGGCAGCTTCCGGCTGTCTTCCGCTTGCTTCCATTGCTGCAGTGGCTAATTTACCAATACCTAAGGCACCACCTATAATTGTTAATCCGGCACCTAGTCCAGCAGCTAAACTTGCTAAATCTAACATTAACTTTCTCCTGAATAAATAATTAAATAATTGTTATTTGTTTAATGATCCTGATGAACTGCCATACCAATAAATAAAGATGACAGCATTGTAAATATATATGCCTGTAACAGGGCTACTAAAATTTCAAGTGAATAAATAAATAAAGCCATTCCTATTGAAACCGGCGATATTAAATAACTCTGCATTACAAAAATCAAACTTATCAATGCATAAATAACAATATGACCGGCTGTTAAGTTAGCAAAAAGACGTATTGCCAATGCAAATGGCTTGGTAAACAAACCCAGTACTTCCACAATTAACATAATTGGTAATAGAAAAACAGGTACGCCATGTGGAATTAATCCTTTAAAGTATCCGAAAACACCATTGTTTCTTATTCCACCGATTTGAATTACCATAAATGAAAAAATAGCCAGTACAGATGTGACTGCTATATTACTTGTGAAAGTAGCTGAAAATGGTATCAACCCAAGAAAATTTCCAAACAAAATAAAAAAGAATGCTGTTAGCAAATACGGCAGAAAACCCTCATAACCCTTACCAATAGTTGGTTTGGCAATTTCATCTCTAACAAAAATTATAAACACTTCCCAAAAGTTTGCTGATCCTTTTGGCACAAGAGATTTTTTGTATGATTTTGCCACATTAACGAATACGAGTCCCAGCAAAACTGCACCAATCCACATTATAACAACGTGACGGGTAATTGAAATGTCTATTCCAAATAATTCAATATGCGGTAAATAAATTTTTCCGAATGGAGAGAAATCAAGATAATTTCCGTCCATTACGTGATGCATTATCCAATCACTGCTTGCATCTGAATTAGAGTGGGCAGCAACAGAATCTGCAATTTGAGATGTGGAAACAGAATCTATTAGGGACATTTTAATCTATGTATTCGGTTTTTTACCGGATAAATTTATGATTTCTACAATTAAAAAATAGATATATGAAATAAAGACTGTAAAGATAAACGAATACATACTAACATTCAAGAATTTCAGTACTATGATTATCAGAACAAGCGTGAGAAACATTCTGAAAACCAGTCCCCCTAAAACCAGTGATAAGAACAACTTATCGGATTTTTGCAGACCAACTCTGTTAAAGAAATAACCGGCAGAAAAGTTAATTAGAGGTATTAGAAAACCCCAGAAAAAGGAATCAAAAAGCTGTAAGGAAATTTGCGAATTCAGCCTGAAAATTAGCAGAAAAATCAGGGCAATAATAAAAGGTAAAATTGTAAAGAGAAAAGAGCTATTTTTTTTCATTTTCTACTTTTCTCTTCTCAATAACATTTATTGTTCTTATCAAATTATACATTCCTGCACCAATCCCCACAAATGCAAAAATGATGGTAAAAGTGTACTTATATCCAATTTTACCGTCAATCCAATCGCCGATTAAAATCATAATAACGATTGTAGCCGCTAATTGAAGCCCGAGTCCCATATATGGAGCAGCTTCACGTAAAGATTTATTAAAGCTTCCATATTTATCAGAATCAATTTTCACTTTAGGGTAAATTTAGTGAAGAGGGCTTTTCGGCTCTCTTACTATCGCCCATAGAGCTTTTACCTTCAAAAATTGCCCCTGCCTCAACAACAAGTATCTTGGTTATCAGGTCACCTTTAAGGTTTGCTTTACTTTCAAGAACAACTTTGTCTTTGGCATTTACAACACCTTCTACTTTACCGCCGATAGTTACTGAATCCGCATTTATATCTCCCTGAACATTTCCCGTTTCACCAACAGTAAGATTCCCCTTGGCTTCCACGTTACCTTTAACAATACCGTCGAGCCTGACGTTACCATTGCTGGTTAATTTACCCTCAATAATAACACTGCTGCTTATTATGGTTACTTCTTCCATGGTTGTATTCCCGTTTGTTTTAGATTTCATTTTCTACTCCTAATAATTTAACAAAACTTTATTTGGATTAATAGGCTTGCCATCCTTCCAGATTTCAAAATGCAGATGAGGCCCTGTTGTTTCAGTTCCGGAATTTCCGCTTAATGCAATTAACTCGCCCTGATTTACAAAATCTCCTTCTTTCTTCACTAGTAAGCTGCAATGTTTGTACTTTGAAACATAGCCCTGTGCATGATTTATGATGATTACATATCCGTATTGGACTGTATAATTTGCAAAGACAACATATCCGCCAGCTGAACAGTAAACAGGTGTATTTTCTTTAACGACGAAATCTATTCCGTTATGACCATCATCCGGTTTAAAGCCTTTGCTTATAAAACCTTGAATGGGATATATAAAATAAACATCTTCAACCTGTGAACTATTAATAAATCTATTTAACAGATGATTTATTGCAGTTAAAAGGTTTCCTTCAGCAGGAATATTTTTTTTCTTTTCAGTTTCCTTACTCTTATTTACCTCTTTCAGTAAAGATGAATCGCCTAATTGAACAGCATTTCTAAGTTTGATATTTGTCAATTTTAGTTTTTCAACTTCATTGGCAAGGATCAATATTTTATTACTCAATTCCTCATACTGTTTTTCTTCCAGGGTGGTTTTTTTTAGTGCTGAAGGAAGCAGAATTTTTTCAAGAGGTGTAAGATAAATAACGTAAAACCCTAATAGTCCTATAAAAATCGTGTATGCAAAAAGGTAAATCAATATTCTTCTTCCGTTCATCCTGAAAGATTTTGCCTCTGCATTGGTCCCTTCCGGAAAAACTATTAGTGTAAGTTTTTCCAAAGATTTTAAATAATTAAACTTCATTTAAACTGACTCCAGTTTACTTTTTAAAAGATCAAATTTGAACTTGCCTTCCCTGATAAGTTCAAGTTTATCGCGGCTTAAATCAATAATAGTTGAAGCTTCGAAGTACGATTTGGTTTCAGAATAAAAAATTGCATCAACCTCACTGCCGAACTCTTCAATTATAAGAGAAGGTTCCAGTATAGGAGGGTTTCCCGATCTGTTAACACTTGTTGAAATAAGCGGCATTTGTATTTCGGATAAAAGCTTTAAGCAAAACCTGTTGTTAGGAACGCGGAAAGCACCTGTTTCTGATTGTAATATCTCGCTGGTTTTGTTATTTAATTTTAATACAACTGAAATAGGGTTTGGCCAAATAGAAAGTAAAAAGTCAATATGCTTTTCAGAGTTTAACTCAACATACTGCTGCAGAAGCTGTACATTCTGAATTAAAAAAATATATCTTTTCCATTCATCCCTGCCTTTTACTTTCGCTATTTTCTTTTTAGCATCTTCATTAAAAGGATTTGCACCAAAACCATATATCGTATCGGTCGGATAAATAAAAATCCCACCGCTCAAAAATAGCTCCTTTGCATAACTAACAGCTTTTGTAAAATCACTATCAATATTTATTATGTTGGGTTTTAATTTATAAACCATTTTTAATTAATCATTTCTTTAATTGTTTTAATAACCTTTTCCGGAGTAAGCTTAAATCCGCATTCAAAAGTTTTGATCGGGCATTCATTAAAACCATGTATTCCACAAGGCTTGCAATATAAATCATCTTCACTTAAATATCTGCTCAAATTATTGTACGGATAAAATCCAAATCCCGCCACAGTTGAACAATAGAGGGTAAGAACTTTTATATCAGCACACATTCCCAGATGCGTAGGAGCACTGTCATTAGTTATTAGTAGTGACGAACGCCTGATCAATTCAATACTTTCAATTAAACTGAAACCTCCTGCCGAATCAAAAACCATTTCAGTAAAATTATTTTTGATTGCTGAAGTAATTTCAGTATCATTTTCTCCGCCTATAAGTACTACCTGTTTTTTTTCTTCAACCAGAAATTTTATTACCTGGACAAAATATTCTTCGGGATACCTTTTAGTTGCCCAGACACTGCCGGGACTGATGGCTATAAATCCCTCTCTAATATTATTAAAATTAAGATAATCATTAACTTTTGATGTTATTAGCTCAGTGGTTTTTACAACCGGTTTAATTTTCCAGCTTTCGTCATCATAAATATAGCCAATAAGATCAAGGTTTCTTTGAACCTCGTGTTTATCCAAATGATATTCTACCAATTTTTTATAAGCGTATTTTAATGAGGAATTTGAGAGGCCGGATGTTTCTCTAACCTCAGATAATAGAACGAGGAAAGCAGTTCGTAATGAACGGTGAGGTGAATAAATTTTATCATACTTATGCTCCTTCAATTTCTTTCCAAACTTCATTAAACCGGAAATTGATTTATGCTTACCACGCTTATCCAAAATCAGCACATTATCAACAAAAGGGCAGCTTGTAAATATCTCCTCTGTTGAAGAGATACAAACCACATCAATTTGTGATTTTGGATTGCCCTCTCTTAGCTTCTGAATCATCGGCAATGTTAAAACTGCATCACCAATAAAAGCTGTTTGTATTACAAGTATTTTTTCCATCTGTATTTGTTGAGCAATAATTAAAAAAATAATTAGTGTTTCCACCTATTGTGCATCCAAAGCCATTGCTCAGGATTTTCCCGGATTACAGATTCCAAATAATGCAAATGGCGCCTGCTTAGTTCTGCAACCTTATCATTATTTTCATCCGGTAAATCATCTTTACTGATTTCAACAATATTCATTTTATAGGAATAATCTTTTTGACGAACAGCAATTCCGAAAATGAGCGGTGCGCCGGTTTTAAGCGAAAGTACAGCAGGTCCTACAAGAACGGACGTTTTTCTACCAAAGAAATCGAGTTTAATACTATCTTCCGGACCCCTTTGGTCAGCAATCATCGCAACTATATTCTTCTCTTTAAGATCATTATATATTTGCCTGACTGAAACTCCAAGCGGTACAACCTCGTTTAACCATTTAGTCCTCATTTTATTCATCCATTCAGAAACAAGCGGATTGCGCAGATTTTTAACGATAATGTTAAACCTTTTATTTGCCTGAAGCGATACTGAATTAGCTCCAAACTCCCAGTTTCCAAAGTGTGCAGAGAGAAGAATAACTCCATTTCCTTCTTCAAATTTTTTAGATATCAAATCCAGGTTTTTGCATTTTAAAATCTTTATCATCTTTTTCCTGGTCATCGATGGAAGAATCATAATCTCAGCAAGAGTGATAGCAAAACTTCTATAAGACCTAAATGCTATTTTTTTTACTTGTTTACTATCTAATTGCGGGAAAGCATTTTTAATGTTATCAACAGTTACTGCTTTTCTGATTGGAATTATATAGAAGAAAATTATGGCAATTATAACCGCAAATCTTCTGGAAAGATATAAGCCCAGAGCCCTGAAGAAAAGACTGAAGGTTATAAATATTATGTATTCTAATCTGTTTTTCAATTAAGAGATGTATGTTTTAATACGTAAAAATAAACAAAGCGGGTAATAAAAGTGAGTTAAATAATAACAATAAAAAACCCCTCGTAAAGAGGGGTTTATGTCACCTAACATAAATTCTTCGTGTCCAGTTATCATCTCTGAGCTCACCCCTTTTTGTTGAGTGGATCAGATTGTAATCAGAAAAACCCAGCAAATCAGCAAAGATAAAGAAAACACCGCCCTCAATTTCTGTATATTGCCAGATCTCGTAGGGACGTGTTTCAATCTGACTGGGATATCTTTCAATTTCAGTTGGTTCACCATACATCAAATAAATTCTGCCCCGGTCGGTTTTCCATCCTTGTCTGGAAAGAGTATTGTACCTTGCATTAGCAACTTCAACTCTTTGAAAATAACTAAGGAAAAATTCATTCTGCGGAGTATCGGAAAACTGATCACGGGCTTTCCAGAAATCATTCATATATTGTCTTTTGCCGTCTTCGGTAGATAATTTTTTGTATCTGTCAATTTCGCTGGAAGTGGCTATGTATTTGGCTTTATCAAAAATATCGTCAAGTTCTTCTTCAGACATTGAACCAAAGGTAGTTGCTAATATTGACAAATCACCTATATCCGATTCATCTTCATAAAGGATATCCGGATTATAAACAAAGAATTTCTTTGATGTTGACACGCCTTTATTGTTTAAACTATCAATGAGTGAAAGTATTATTGTATATGTATCTGTAGGATAAGCTGCAATTACGGCAGAACCAACCTCAACTCTGGAATCAGCATTCCTGCTAAAGTATTTATCTTTGTTTAAAACTACCCTACCGCGGCTGTTTAGTATCATTTGATTCAATCTCAGTTTGTTTTCATCTCTTCCAAGATTGTCAAGTTGATATAACTCGATATAATAAAAAAGTACCGGCTGACCCTTCCCGAAAACAAGATTGGGAACGGGAACTACCTCGTAAGTATTTTTATAGAATATTGAATTAACATTTTGACTGCCCTGAATCATTTTATATGCCAGCTGAATATCACTAATACCAACTTCATCTGCAATTATCGGATGAACCCTGAAATTATCAACAATATTTTTTGTGTTACTGGTATTGTTCAGATCTGTGCCTGTTATTTCTATTTTTTTAGGACCTTCAGGAAGAACAAAACCTATAACACCAATTAAACTTTGATTATCCTCAGATTCATTTGCATCAATATAATGAGATACTTTCCATTGATTATTAACAAGGAACTCACCGGTTAGAGAATCAGATATTGAAATTTTTAGAATTCCATCAACTCTATTGCTTAAAGAATCAGAAACAGGTTTCATAGTTCCCTGATTAAAGGAATAATAAAACTCAACAAAATTATTTGATGAATCATATGCAAACTGCGCAAAATCAAATTCAAAATCTATTTTCTGCTGAGGATAGATAATTCCGGTGAAAATAACAGCTATAAAAAAAAGTTTTTTCATGATTCAAAATGTTTAATAAATAAAAAACGCCTGTTAGAACTAACAGGCGTTTTGAATAAGGAAATAATCCTAATCGAAGAACATTTTTACAGTAAAAATATGGTTTGGTGTAGGGAACTCTTTAACATCTCTGAAAGCATAATCAAAACTAATTCCAATTCCTGTTCCGAAATCATAATTCACACCTGCACCGGCTGTAAAACCCATAATGGATTCATCGTTATTTTCCAAGAGGAAATTGTAACCGCCTCGCAGAAAGAAACTATTTAAAAATCCATACTCCAACCCAAGATGAAATTTATCTTCAAGCGAATTGTTAGCAGTAAAAGTAGAGCCAAGCATCAAAGAATTCTGCTCGTTAATGCTGTAATTATATGCTAAACTCAACTCGAAGTAACTCGGTATCTGGAAAGGTTCTGTAACTACTTCATAAGTTGCAGGTTGCGAACCAAGGTTGGATCCGGGAACGCCGGTTCTTTGTCTTAAATCCTGCCCGGAATAAGACATATTAGTGCCAATGTTTTTTAGAGATGCACCCATAGAAAATAAGGGTGAAAATTTATACTGAACTCCAATATCAATAGCAAAACCATTAGCACTGGTGTTCCCAATTTGCTCTGAAATAAATTTAAAAGTAGATCCGACGGCAATTCTGTCAGTTAAAACTTTAGAATAAGTCAAACCAGCAGTAAGAAACACCGGGGAGTAGTTTTTTCCGGTGCCGTCCGGGAACTCATTGGTTGTTACCGGAATATCACCAAAGTCTAAGGTTTTGAAACTAAGACCAAGTGACCCGAAATCGCCAAGGGAAGTTCCTACAGCAATATATGATACATTTATATCAGCTATATAATTCATATAGCTGAACATTGCCTCTGTGCGAGGTATAACATCTAAGCCGGCAGGATTATAGTAAATAGCCTCAAGCCCCGTAAGTGATGCAACAAATGCACCGCCAGTGGCTATTCCTCTGGCTCCTACAGGAATTAGTACCTGATCAGCTCCGGTAGTTCCTTTTCTGGATTCATCTCCGGCGAAGGCAGATATCGTTAACAAAAGTATTAAGAATACAAGTATTATTTTTTTCATTTTCAATCTCCACATAATTTAAATTAAATATTTCAGGGCAGGCAAATTAAACCTGCCCATCTATATCACTAATATCTAGGCAATTGTTTTTGTGGCATAATAATAGAAAACTTAAGAACCTTTTCACCATAAGTTGGTGAAGATACTATGGCCAGATATAAACCAGAAGCAACTCTCAAACCATTCTCATTCTTCAAATCCCAATTAAGGAAAGGAGAGGCAGACCCAGCTTCTTTTCTAATTGTTCTTAACAAATTTCCCGATAGACTATATAACTTAACTGTTATCTCTTCATTAGGAAGATTTGTGAATGTAACGAAAGGTTCGTCGGCTGCACTGCCTGTATAGCTTGTAGCTACGTTATATCCATACAATGGGTTAGGAAATACATTAACTTTATCAAATAAACTTTTTTGCTCATCGAAGCTTAATACACCTTCTTTTCTTGTTTGGAATTGAAATTCATCCAATGCAGAATAAGGATAACCATTAACGTTTATAACAATTTTATCCCCATTACTAAATGTAGCTTCAGGGCTGGTTTTGAATATGCCCACCGCATATAGTGTATTAAAGAATGAAGATCTTCCAATTGCTCTCTCAACTGCTGAGATATTTGCATCAGCGGGAATATTATAGAAAGCGCCATTCGATACAGCAGCACCATTGAGATCCGCATAGGTAGCATTCGGGTGAATATAAGGACCTCCTTTATATATATTTTGGTTTCCATTGGGGTCGTATGGCGAATCGAAAATAAATAAGTATTCTCCAGTGTTAACAAGATTTACACCAGGATCCCATTCACCATCCGGATTACCACCAAGAGCAGTGCTTTTCTCAATGAAACCAATTGCCATTTGTTTCAACTCTCCGGAAGCTGAGTCAGCGACCCAAACCTGGAACGGTACATCAACAAAACCGAGCGCTCTGTTATTGCCGGCATCCCATTTACCATTTAAAAGAGTTTGATCATTCTGGCTTATATCTGCGGTAACATTTTCAGCATATTTGAAAAACCTTGCCCTTGCAGCTGCATTATTACCAAAATAACCATTAAGATAGCGGTATGCTTTTTGGCTTTGGCCAAATCTAATTTCAACTCTTCTAAGCCGGTCGGCTTTAACAATGCTACCATTGTAATTAGCTAAATTGCCACCGATAGCCAGAAGTCTGGACGATTGATCAATGTCGGATGACAAATAGTGAAATACAGATTTTGTCGTATCAATCCATAGATTTTGTAATTGGTATTGAAGTTTGCTTGCTATTTCTGGTATTTCATCAGATAATCTAACTATGAAGCCATCCGTAACAAAGTCGTTAACTGCCTGGCTACCATAGAGATAGGTCTTTGCTGAATCTCTGATCAGAGTTTGAGTTGTTATATTTTCCAATTTCCAAAAAGCGGAATATTTCGGAGTTGAACTGTCTACTTCAAAAGTTATTTTATATCTATCTCCCGTTAAATCATTTTTGTCAATAATATCATATTGTAAACGACCTCTGCTAGGTCCATTCAGTAATGTTCCGCTAAAAGGTAGGGAAGGAGGTGAATAAATATCTACACCAAATACTATTTGGCTTACTGTTATAACGTTTTCAACTTCCTGAACAAATGATTGTGCTGTCAGGTAATAGTCGGAAAATTGCCCAAAGTTACCAAAACCGATTGGAACCAGCGCGTCATAGTTCAACCCATAAGAAGTAACAGCAAAATAGTATGGTTTGCCTTTTATCAATTTACCTCCCGTAAACGGGTCTCTTGTAATTCTGATTCTTATTCTTCCGGTTTCAGGATCTTTGTAAATATTGGTATCAAGAACATTTTCTGTCGGAGCTGCTTCATATAATAATTCGATACCGCCGGTTCTAGCATTTTCTTTATAAACATTATCTATAAAGTTTTTTGGCTGATATCTGCCTATTAAAGCTGCATTTGGCTGATTATTTATGGTTTTAGCATTATTGAAAGTCTTAAATGCATAAACATCGTAGCCGCCAAATCTTATATCGTACGTTTCGGCTTTGTTTATATAGTTGAATTGATCCGGTGTATCCCATGTCAAATCAATAAATTCCTCATTCGAGGCTAAATTTATTTTTGGTGCGGGCGGAGCTGATGGTGCAAGGAAATTTTGATTAAATATTACCTGAGCACCGTCATCTATCGCTCTGGCAACCGTTATTGAATTTAATGCATTTTCTCCCTGACCAACCACATAAGCAAGAACTACTTCTTTTTCTTCGCCCTTTTTAAGCGTAAATGGTCCTGCATTGGTAATTTGTCTTGAGTCAGATGCTAGAGCGTTTATCCATCCAACATTAGTTACAGGATCACCAGAATACCAAAATCTCGGATCTATAGTATTACAGTCAACACCACCCTCTACTTTACCAAGAGTCCAGGTACAAGGATCAATTTGATTGCCCTGAAGATTTAAGCCAAGCATATAGTGTCTGGCTACTTCATGATCAGGCGGATCATTGATAATAGCATTTCCATTTATGTACTGCATAAAGGATGAGATAGGAATATTCTTGGCTCCCGGGATGGTGTCTTTGCCGAGAAGCTGACCCTTGATATTGTATGCAGTATCAAGAGGTGTATCTACACCATCATCATAAACACCGTTACCATTATTATCCACAAAAGTAACGCCCGGGATGTATTCTATGGGTCCTGAGAAATAGTCGATCATATAGCATGGGGGCTGGCTTCCATAGACAGCATCAACACCATCATTATATGTAAATCCGGCATTTCTTGGAACATCCACACCGCAGAGATCATCGGTGAAGTCGCCTAAATCAGGATCTGCCCATGCACCGAAATACACATCAGTTAATTCGTCAGCTTCACCCGGCTTATTCAGACCAACGTATTTAATTCTGTAACGCAGGAATATAATATTACCGATTGCACCACCTGATGCAAATGCGAAAACGGTCTGCCTTACCTCAATACCTAATGGATCAACAGCATTCCATCTTCTCTGGGGTGCAGCCCTTCCATCGTGCATTACATGCCAAACTGTTTCATCTCCCAGAAGATCCGGAGCGTCCTCATCCGGATCCCATATACCATTGCCATTTTTATCAACAGGATTGTAAATGCCATCGCCATCGCCATCATAAAAATCTGCGCCTAACTCAACAGCGTCCTTCCAATCCTGCCAGGCTTGACCAAAAGGAGGATCAGTTGATTTAAGCACATACATTACTGCATTAGGGTCACTTGAACCTTTTTCTACGGATCCGTGTACATAATCTCTTACAAGGCTTGCAGAGGCAACCGCATTAGCCCAAAGCACACCGTTAGCATAACCACTCAGGAAAAAACCTGAGGAGAAGAGGAATATGTGTCCGCCAAATTTTCCTCCCTCACCACCTACACCAGGCCGTAGATCTGGTAAATTGACGTTAGCAATTACACCCTGCCTGTCCATAGGCAGATTGATGTTATTTATATACAGACGATATGCGTCCCCCTTCTTTCCACCTTCATCTGAAGGTGCGTTATATTTGTAAATAACGTTAGGGGAGGTTTTTCTGCCGCTTACGTCGTCTCCGATAAATCCTAATGAAAGGAGTGAGACTCCCAGCATCAGGATCAGAAAACGAGAGCAAATACTAATTTTTTTATTCTTCATTTCCATTATCCTCTTTAGAATGAGAAAATCATTTAACATATTAAAAAGTAATATTACTGAAATTAACTTTGAAGCCTAATCTTATTAATCTTGGAATTCCAAAATTTCTTGGATTTCTTTCAAGGCTTTGGTAGTCCGATACATAACCCTGTCCGGATTCTTCAGCAAATGCTCTGCCTAGTTCAGTGTTTAACCAGCCAGATGTATATGGATCACCCGTTGAACGATAAACATCTACTATGTTATCGGCGTCAAGAAGGTTTTCAATCCACAAATAAGGGGTTAACAGAAGATTGCCAAGTGAAAATGTTTTCTCCATTTTCAGGTCAATTCTGAATGAACCGGGCGCAAAAGCTGAGTTAACATAACCAACGTTTTCAGCAATTAAACCGTTATCACCAATTATATTCCAGGCTGTTACCGGGGTGTATGGTCTGCCTGAGCTTAAGCTGAATAAGACGTTTGTGTTGAATGTCTCTAACCAACCAAGTTCACCCTTAGGGACATAAAAGTCAACATTAACCACAGCTGTATGCCGCTGATCGAAATCCAAAGGAGCAATAACTTTGGGAGCCTGGTTATCCTGATTTCTGAAAACTGCGGTTTGGCTTGAACTTGTTGATGAACCTGTTCCTTCAGCAATAGAGTAGGTATACTGTACCGATAGACTGAAATAGCTGAGTCTCGAAATATCAAATGATACCGCTAAACCTTTATTGGTTCCAAAATCAGCATTAGATGGATATATTGCTGTTCTTAAAGCACCGCCATCAACTGCACGCCAGAAATGATTTTGCACATTTACCAGGGACTTAATGTTTTTATAAAAAGCAGTTATATTCAAAGCTGCATTTCCTCCGGCAAGAAGCTGACGGAATCCGACTTCGTACTGAGTTGTTTCTTCAGATACTAAGTCTCCATTAAATCCTGATTGAGGGTCCATATTAAGGTAATCATTATAACTATAGGGTCCGAAGTAAACGTCATTAAGAACTGGTACCTGAATAAATCTACCGTACTGAGCGTGAAATACCGTTGATTCGGTAACCGGGAAACCTATTCCAATTCTTGGCGAAAATTCAATATCAATATCCCTTAGTTTGAAATCCTCATCATCAAAACCTAAAGGATCTGTTCCACCCGCGAATGGTACTGCAGGATTTTTTAAAACGAATGATTTCAGATCGAAGTAATCCATTCTTAAACCAATATTAAGTACAAGGTCATCAAGTTCGTAACGATCCTGAAGATATGCATAACCTATTATCGGCTTATATGGTCTTTGAAGTTTTACAGGAAAATCAGATCCAACTTTATTTTTTCCTGTCACATCGTATCCATAAACAAAAGGCTCTAATCTCTCATAATTAGCCGGTGTATCGCCGAGTTCGGGTCTGGATGCTAATTGAAAAGCAAATAATCCGTACCCTCTTACAGTAGTCTGAGAGAGTCCAAATCCAAATTCCATCAGGTGGCTTTGGATCTGAGATGTTATATCAAAATCAAAAACCAGAGATGTGTTTTCTCGCCTCTGATAAAGTCCTGTAGCAAATCCGTAGGGTCTGAACACACCATTTTCATCAACAGGTGAAGTTCTTCTGCCGGGACCTAATAGAGCAACTCCAAATAGATCCAGAAACTTTGCCGGATCTCCATAGGAATATAAGTCTTTTCCAAAATAAGGATTATATCTTTCGAAATTGAATGTTCTGTATCCAAAATTAGCATTCCAGAAAGTTGTGTTGCTTAAAGTTTGGGTAAGCCGCATATTCAATGATAAGTTATCTTCAGAGATTTCTTCATTAAATGCAGAGTTGTTTTTCAAATTCCGCATTGCAATCACCTTAGCAGTTCTCTCATTGTATAATCCGGCAAGATTAATTGCAAATGCATCGAATCTATGTGTGGTTTTACCTGAAAATCTCCAAACTTCAGCCGGGTTGTTTGGTGTATATTTATAAGTTTCACCAATTGATTCGAACTCATACGGTACTGCCGGAGGATTAGCATCTTTGAACCAGCCTCTTTCAGCCGAAAAAAACATGGTATGACCAGCAAAACCCGGGATTATTGGTCCACTTAAAGTACCCGAATAAAGATTGTACCCGAAGTCATCAGTAAATGAAGAGGTAAGTACATCGGCAAGCACGGAGTATGTTGGCTGACCGGATTTTGTAGTAACATTGATTATACCGGATTGAGCCTGACCGTACTTTGATTCATACCCACCAACCTGAAAAGATATTTGTTCAATAGCAACATTGCTCACCTGAGCCGAGGAAGATCTGTTATAAAGATTATTCTGAGGGACTCCATCAACGATATAAAGAACTTCGGTGCCGCGGCCTCCGCGAACGTTAATTGTTGCATTTCCGCTCTGTCCGCCGCTGCCTTCCTGAATTACCACACCTGACTGCAGCGAAGCAATATTGGAAACACCTCTGACAGGAATTCTTGATATTTGGTCAGAATCTATTACTTTAACAGTGTTTGTTGCCTTTTCTTCAAATAATTTTCTGTCAATAACAACTATTTCATCAAGTGTGAAATCAGTAGAAAGGTCAACATTTAATTCGTATGTGATATTTGCAACCATACGAACATTTTCAAATGTTTTAGGAGCATAACCAACGTAGGATACTCTTACATTATAAGTTCCCGGGGTTATGTTCAGAATGAAGTACTCTCCGTTTATATCAGAAGCTGCACCTAAATTGGTTCCTTCAATAAGCACGTTAGCGCCAATTAAAGCTTCTTTGGTATCAGAATCAATAATTTTACCGCTTAACTTACCAACTCCGGTTTGAGCAACTGCAACCGATGCAAACAGGAAAAAGAGAGTAATTATAATGGAAAAATTGTAAAGTCTTTTCATCTCTTCTCCACATAATAATTATTTACAAATAATATTTAAACAAAGAATTAAGCTTTGTTATAACTTTAAAAAAAAGCGGATGGACTCCCTGGAAACTCCCAAGGATATTCTGCCATCCGCCTTAAGTGTACTAAGAACTATAAATCATATAATTACTTTAACAACATCATTTTCTTTGATGAATTAAAGTTTCCGGCTGTTATACTATAAACATACATACCGGATGCTAAATTTTGAGCATTAAAGTTTACTTCATAAGAACCAGCATCTTTAACTGTATTTACTAATGAAGCAACTTCTCTTCCAAGCATATCAAAAACTTTTATAGCAACATTGCTTCTTTCAGCAACTGTATACTTAATTGTTGTGCTTGGGTTAAATGGGTTCGGATAATTCTGTTCTAATCTGAAATCACTTATAATTAATTCTGAACCACCCACAGAAACCGGGTTTGTTAACGTGAAATCTACAGAATTATAAATATAGGTGTTATCAACTGATTTTGTATTCTGACCCACAACAAAACTGCCCGGTATTTTATCCCACAAATAGGTAAAATGTACAGTAGCATTTGTTCCTTCCGTCTCAACTTCAGCAATCATAGGATAAACGTAGGAATTGTTTGTACTGCTTGCGGCAATCGCAGGAGTACTCCAGGTTGCGCCAAAATCTTCAGAATAGGAGAAAACTACATCATAATGATAACGATCTGTTTCACCTGCAGCAGAGAAAATATTTACTGTACTTGCACCGGGTGCACCTGAGAACTGGAGGCGATTCCACATTGCCACTACAACCTGTCCGGAAGGATCGGTTTTAACTATTGGGCGGGCTGCTGGAATGTTGCCCCAACCTAAAGTGGTTGAATGTTCAAATTCTTCTACAGCAGGTATTTCAAGCGGCAGCCAATCTTTATCAACATCATTCCAGTATACTACCGGATATACATTGATTGTATCAGCACCAACTATGCCTGCTGAGTTTGGCCCAATACCCATAACGAAATGAGTGACGCCATTTGGATCAACAACGTATGACGCAACACTATAAGAAATGAAAGCAGGTTGATAATTTGGTCTTCCAACAATCACCGGATCACCTTCTAAAAATACCCATTCCCCAGTCCAGGAATTTCCGCCATCGGCTGAATACCAGTGATATACTCCACTAGCACTATCAGGATTTGTAGTTCCCGGGGTACCGATTCCCAATCCAGCTAATGAACCACCTCTTGTAGCTTTTGTGAAGAACGAAATTTTTTCAGCTTCCGGTGTAGCCATTAAACCAAAATCACTTCCAAATGCGGTTGCCCAGAATGAAGGATCATTGCTTCCAACTGAGTCAATTAATTGAAATGTTGAACCGCCATCTGTAGAAACTGCGATGCCACAACCATCTTTGCCGGGAATATCAGTAGTCATCCAGAAAGTACCATTACCGTCTAAAGCTATTCTTGGCCAGCCACCTTCCAAAGCTGTACTGGAATCAGTAAGTTGGGTTGCAACTGAAGGATCATCTAATAAATCAATTTCAAAAAGGTGGTTATTAATCTCTCCACTAGAATTTAAGAAATCATAAATAGATATATATGCTTTACCATTTGCTTTATCAAGCAACAGGTGACTGTTCCAACCTGTACGGAATGGAAATCCAGTAGGTCGTAAACCATATACTAAATAACTGGTAGCACCAAGATCATCTGCAAAACCAAATACCGCATATCTTTCAGGATTGCCGGCTGCATTAAGTAGCGTATTTCCGGTTTCAATAGTCAAAGGATACAAAGTACCATCGCCTGTCAAATCAAACATAAATGAATGAGGCGGTGTGAATTGGTTAGATGGCCAATCCCAGTTGTCCACAATTAAATCCATTGGTGCTGAAATTGTCCCCTTATTAATCCTATTAATTACATTTTGCCTGCTTTTAAAGTCAGTATAGAATGCAGGCTGTTCTTCACCTGGAATGAATTTTTCTGCTACAACTAATTTTTCGTCATTAAGTTTTGCATTTTGAGCAAAATTAACAGAAGATGTAAGAAGTATCGACAGAATGAGAAATGATAAAAATTTTATCATGGCGTTCTCCTATATGATATTGTGAGTGATTGTTAATTAAGTTAATTCTTTGACCAAAAATACTATAAAATTCTTATAAAAGATACCATTACCCGAAGTTTTAATCAAGTTTTTAAGCTTTTTTATTTTGCACCTTAGAAATAATAAATTTTGATGAATTTGTCAAGAGATTCGATTTTCCGTTAATAATTGATTCCAACCGGATAAATGTTTATA
>Ga0209498_1000775_pt1 | contig 19751 bp, 19 predicted proteins | sample WalLakDeSediment_FD_184131 | JGI IMG/M metagenome (GOLD analysis project Ga0209498, IMG submission 184131) | Lake sediment microbial communities from Walker lake, Nevada to study Microbial Dark Matter (Phase II) - Walker Lake 11/02/13 Deep... | ecosystem: Environmental > Aquatic > Freshwater >... | reverse complement strand
GGCATCGGCGATACCATACGCGTCTCTCTGAGCGCTCACCCGTGCGAAGAGGTATTCGTTGCCTACGAGATTCTGAAGAGCCTGGGGCTGCGTGAGCGGGGCCCCACTCTGGTCAGTTGCCCTTCCTGTGGCCGGGCCGAAGTTGATATCATCGCCCTGGCTGAGGCAGTGAGCAGACGCATGGAGAAGATACGGACGCCCATAAAGGTAGCCGTCATGGGTTGTGTTGTCAACGGCCCCGGCGAAGCCAGAGACGCCGACGTGGGCATTGCCTGCGGAAAGGGCAAAGGTGCCATATTCAGAAAGGGAGAGATAGTGGGAACGGCAAGTGAGCAGGACCTCATTGAAATCCTCATGGCAGAGGTGAGTCGCTTAGACGCCGGAGTACACGAGAAAGGACAGAGATAATGCGCTTTTCCAGGCTATTCGGTAAAACATTGCGCCAAGCTCCCGCTGAGGCGGAGAGTGTTAGCCACCAACTGTTGCTGAGGGCGAGCATGATCGCTCAGGAGGCTGCCGGTATCTACTCCTACCTGCCTCTGGGCTGGCGTGTTCTCAGAAAGATCGAACAGGTGCTCAGAGAAGAACTGGACAGAGTCGGGGGACAGGAACTCCTGTTGCCTGTGTTACAGCCCATCGAGTTCTGGCGGCAATCGGGACGCGACGTATCCTTCGGAAGATCGCTCTTCACTCTGACCGATCGCAAGGAGCGTACGCTGGCGCTAGGCCCCACACATGAGGAGGTCATTGCCGACCTCGTCCGCCGACATGTGCAGAGCTACCGGGACCTTCCTCTCCTTCTCTATCAAATACAGACCAAGCTTCGCGATGAGCCCCGACCCCGGGGAGGACTCCTGCGAGTCCGCGAGTTCATCATGAAGGACCTCTACAGCCTTGATGCGGACGAAGCAGGTCTTGACAAGAGCTACCTCACGGTAACCGAGGCTTACTCGAACATCTACGCCCGACTCGGCCTGCCGGTGTTGATGATAGAGGCGGACAGCGGTGCTATTGGTGGCAAGGAATCCCATGAGTTCATGCTTATCAGCGAGACGGGCGAGGACGATATCATCCGGTGCTCCGGCTGTAGCTATGCTGCCAACGCAGAGAAGGCGGGCTTCAGCAGGGCAGCCGGTGATGCCGCCACTGATCAAGACAGACCCGGAAGCTGCCGGGGCGACTCGGACGATCTCCCTCCTGTGGAGGAGTTCGCCACGCCTGAAGCGAGAACCATACAGCAGGTGGCTGCTTTCGCAGGCGTGCCCGCGAGTCAGACACTCAAGGCGGTGTTCTACCTTGCCGACGGCGAGTTCGTCTTCTTGATTATCCGCGGTGATCTGGACATAAACGAGACGAAACTGGCGAACGTTCTGAAGTGCTCCGAACTCCGGTTGGCTAACGAAGATGATCTCAAGAAGCGGGGCCTGGCGGCGGGCTTTGCCTCGCCGGTGGGCTTACAGGGAGTGCGAGTAGTGGCGGATGATTCCGTTGCCTCCGGCATCAACTTCATCGCCGGCGCTAATAGGCCGGGATATCACCTCAGGAATGTCAACTACCCCAGGGACTTCCGGGCTGACCTGATCGCCGATATTGCACTGGCCCGGCCCGGCCATAGATGCTCCCTGTGTCTCGGCGAACTATCGTCGACTCGAGGCATTGAAGTGGGACACGCCTTCAAGCTCGGCACTTTCATAAGCGTCAAGTTCGCAGCGTCCTTCCTGGATAGAGATGGCGGGGCACGACCCGTCGTCATGGGTTCGTACGGGATCGGACTGGGGCGTCTGCTGGCTGCTATAGTGGAGCACAGCCACGATGACAGAGGCATAGTCTGGCCGCCCACCGTAGCCCCGTATCAAGTCCATGTCTGCCCTCTATACTCGGACAGACCGGAGATACGTGTTGCAGCGGAGGAGATCTATGAGACACTGCAAGCGGATGGCCTCGAGGTGCTTCTCGACGATCGTGACGAGTCTCCCGGCGTCAAGTTCAATGACGCCGATTTGTTGGGAATACCACTGCGTTTGACGCTATCACCACGCACCTTGGAGAACCGTAGCATAGAGGCAAAGTGGCGCACCAAGAAGGAGCCCTGGCTCATGCCTCTTGATCGTATTGCCGCCCATGTGAGGGGTCTTCTAGAAGAAGCGAAGCCCTGATCCAGGAAGGATCGCGTCTACTGCCGCGGCAAAGCAGCGAGTTGTGCCGGGATCTTCCACGGGCCATCTGACACATCACAAAGGGCGAACCTTGCCCTATCGTCACCCGAATCAGCTCCGCAGAGCAGCCCCAACCTCCCGCTGCAAACGGCCGAGCATCTGCTCCTGCATCCTGTCGACCTCCTCATCGGTCAGTGTACGGCTGGGCGACAGGTACATGATCCGTATGGCGAAGGACTTCTTGCCCCCGGCGAGCTGCTCCCCTCGATACAGGTCGAAGAGGGTGACCTCTGAAACCATCGGGAAGTCCCGTATTACGCTCTCCACTGCATGATAGCTGACCCGCTCATCCACCATCAATGCCATATCGCGAGTCACGCTAGGAAACCGCGGAACGGGCCGGTATCTCTTTGTCCTGGGAGACAGGGTCAGCAGCTTCTCCACATCCAACTCTATCAGGTACACGGTGCCGGAAAGGTCAAACGCCCGTGCTACCCCGGGATGAAGCTCACCTACTATGCCTAGCCTGTCATCGCCGACAAACACATCTGCACCTCTGCCCGGGAACATGGTTTCGTCCTCGCTTACGCCAAAGCTCGACTCCATCCCGAGCCGGGCAAGGGTGCTTTCCGCTACTCCCTTGGCATCGAAGAAATCCATCATCTCCGCTCGGCCGTGCCAGGAGGGTTCCGTTCTTGGACCACTGAGCGCAACGCACAGAGCTTCCTCTTCCCGAGGAAGCTCACCATCCATCTGAGCCTGCCTCTCGTTACCGACATCGTCGGCCGGGGGCAGGGGTAGAAACACCTTTCCGATCTCAAACAGCCTTATCCCTGCTGTCTCGTATCTCTGATTGTACGCCAGCGTTGCCAGGAGGCCGCTCCGCAGGTCGGTTCGCAGGTATTCCTGTTCCTTACTCATCGGATTGGACACTTTCAACGGTCGAGTCCTCAGTTCAAACCTCGGGGACACCTTCTGCAGTTTCTCCAGGCTGACCAGCGGATATGTAATCATCTCCTGAAAGCCCAGGCCTGTCAGAGCGTCGCGCAACTCTCCTCTGAGATCGCTTCGCACTGATGAGGACGACGTTCTAACCTGCTGCCGGGGCAGTTCCGCACTCAGCCTGGTAACCGGTATCTTGTCATAGCCTATGATGCGCACTATCTCTTCCACAAGATCGGCAGGGCATCTGATGTCGCTCCGCCAATAAGGCGCTGCAACCGAAACCTGAGAACCCGAGTTTCCTTCCCTGCACTCAAAGCCCAGAGATGTCAGAACCTCACGCATCCGTCCGATACCGACCTTCAGCCCCGAAAGCCGCTCTACCTCACGGGCAGACAGCAACACGGGTTCAGGTTGCGACTTGCCGGGGTAGACATCGATCACACCCCGGACTGCTCTGCCACCTGCCACCTCAAGCAGCAGTTGGGTAGCACGCCTCAACGGCAGCGGCGGGAGTCCGGTGTTAAGTCCCTTGTCGAAACGCAAAGAGGCCTCGCTTCGTAGCTGCAGCCGATCACAGCCGCGCCGAATGGCGACGCGGTCGAAATTCGCCGACTCAAGTAAGACGGCTTGCGTTCTGCCCGTAACTTCAGAAGCTACGCTGCCCATGATCCCGGCAACTGCTACCGCATCTTCCCGATCAGCGATAACCAGCGTACCCGCATCCAGGCGACGCTCTACTCCATCAATGGTGGTTATTGCCTCACCACCTACCGCTTCGCGAACAACGATTTGTCTGCCCTTCAGATTGTCATAATCGAAGGCATGAAGGGGCTGACCGTATTCCAGCATCACGTAGTTGGTGACATCAACCACGTTGTTGATGGGGCGCATTCCGCTGGCAGCCAAACGCCGCTGCAGCCATCCTGGCGAGTCGCCTACCCTGATGCCCATGATCAAACTCGCGCAGTACCTGGGACACATCTCAGGCGCCGAAATGCCCACGGAGACAAGAGATTCTATCGATTCCTGCGCTTCTGCATACTCCACTGAGCGAAGCCTGAGCGGTGCACCAGTTAGCGCAGCAACTTCCCGGGCAATGCCTATGACGGACAGGCAATCGGGGCGGTTAGGCGTTATGTCCAAATCCAGAACGGTATCGCCCAGATAGTCACAGAGCGGCACACCTACAGATGCATCCGGAGACAGAACCAGGATACTGTCATGATCGTCCGAAAGACCCAGTTCCTTCTCAGAGCAGACCATGCCTTCCGAGACAACACCTCGAATTCTTGCTCGTTTGAGAGACACGGTCGAGCCGCTTCGGCCATCAATCAGCTTCGCTCCTATGCGCGCAAAAGGCACCCTCTGTCCGACCCCGATGTTGGGCGCACCGCAAACCACGGTGAGCTGTTCTCCACCAACGTCAACCGTCGCTAGTGTAAGGCGGTCCGCACCGGGGTGGGGGTTCAGAGCTATCACCTGTCCTATGACCACGTTGTCCCAGCCGTCGCCAATAGACTGTATGCCATTCAGTTCCAGGCCGGCGGCGGTTAGCTTCTCACCCAACTCCCGGGCACCGATAGCTATATCAACATAATCGCGTAGCCAGCTGAGCGAAACCTTCATATCATCACCTTAGGGTTCCAAACTGTCTCAAGAACCTGAGGTCATTACCGTAGAATAGGCGAATGTCATCGATACCGTATCTGAGCATAGGTATGCGCTCTACTCCGAGTCCAAAGGCAAAACCGCTGTAGACCATCGGGTCAATCCCGACTCTCGCCAGGACGTCTGGATGTACCATGCCAGCTCCCAGTATCTCTATCCAGCCACTGTGACTGCACAACCGGCATCCTGCACCGTCACACACGAGACACTGAATGGCAACCTCCACGCCGGGTTCCACGAAAGGGAAGTAGTCACAGCGGAATCGCACCTTTCTATCTTCGCCAAAGAGACAGCGACAGAACTCAAGAAGGGTTCCTTTCAGATCAGCCATGGTGATGCTCCTATCCACCGCCAGCCCTTCAACCATGAAGAACACCGATTCATGAGTGGCATCAGTCGCCTCATATCTGTATACTCGCCCCGGCGCTATCATCCTGATGGGGGGGCGTTCACTCTCCATGAACCTGATCTGCATAGGAGAAGTATGGGTGCGCAGAAGCCTGGCTCTTTCTCTGTCATCCGCGTCTATCCAGAATGTGGCGAACGTATCGCGCGCCGGATGATGCTGAGGAATATTCAGAGCTTCGAAGTTGTAATAGTCCAGCTCTACATCAGGCCCTTCCACCGCCTGGAACCCCATCCGTCCGAGAACATCGCAAATCTCATCGATCGCGTGAGTTATGGGGTGAAGACCGCCAGCAGGGAAGGGACGACCCGGCAGAGTAACATCCAATCGAAGCGATTCCGAAGCAGAGGCAAGCAAGGCCTGCCGTATAGTGTCCTGCCTCTCGCTGAGACTGGACTCAAGACCCCTCTTCATCTCGTTGGCCCCGGCACCCACCTCTCGCCGCTCCTCTGAAGGCAGGGTAGCAAGAGACCGCAGAATCTGAGTCAGATCACTCTTCTTACCGAGGTGACGAACACGCCAGGACTCCAACTCGCGAAGATCATCGATCTTGCTTAGCTCGTCGAGAGCCTGTGAGTGAAGGCCTTTGAGTCGTTCCAACATTGGATGACAAGCAGAAGGATCCCTGCGCAAAACGCACCGAGTGCTCAAGCATTACGTCACTTTGCACGAGACAGGTCGCCGTCAGTGACCGACGCAACTAATGAGGAAAAACCAGAGGGATCTCTCACTGCCATCTCCGCCAGCATCTTGCGATTGATCTCTACGTTTGACTTTCTCAGCATGGCCATAAGCTGGCTGTATGACAGACCCCTTGACCGTGCCGCAGCGTTTATCCGGATGATCCATAGCGCTCTGAATTCGCCCTTCCGTTCACGACGGTGACGGTAGGAGTAATCCAGGGCATGAAGCATGGACTCATGCGCCGTCCGGTAAAGCTTATGCCTGGCAGCCCGGTGCCCCTTGGTCAACCCAAGTACCTTCTTATGTCGTCTATGAGTAACTTTACCGCTCTTAGCTCTTGGCAAGATCCCTCCTTTGACCTCTAGGCGCTATCCCTCTTCTCTCTATCCCGAAGATCGGCACCAGAACACCTGTGTTCATGATCGTCTCACACTCCCCCTTACTCGTAGGGCAGCAACCTTCTCAACCTCTTCCTGTCCTGCGGCGATACGGGTACCTTCTCATCATAGAGGCGCTTGGTTCTGGGCGCCTTCTTACGTCTCAGATGGCTCTTCCCGCATTTGGTACGCATCAGCTTTCCGCTACCTGTGACATGAAAGCGGCTCTTCGCGCCTTTATGGGTTTTCAGTTTGGGCATTTGTCTCCGTCTCCTTAGGTTTTTTCAAAGCAACCGGTGCTAAGATCAACGATATGCTCCTCTGCTCGGTGGCAGTGTTGCTTACCACGGCCACATCCTTCGAAGCCTCCGCTACTTCTCGCAGCACCTTCCAACCCAGTTCAGGGTACACGATTTCGCGTCCTCTGAACCTCAGTATTAACCTCACTTTGTTGCCCTGCTCCAGCAGTTTCCTGGTAGTCTTGATCTTTGCCTGTAGATCGTGCTCCTCTATCTTCGGCCGTAGACGCACCTCTCTGAGCAAGCCAACTCGTTGGCTCTTCTTAGCCTTACGATCCTTCTTCGTCTGCTCATACTTGTACTTTCCGTAGTCCAGAACGCGGCACACTGGCGGATCAGCTGTCGCGACCTGCACCAGATCGAGACCCTGCTCCTGGGCAATCTGCAAGGCTTTCTGCACAGGGACCACGCCAAGTTGTTTCCCGTCCTCCCCTATGAGGCGGACCTCCCTGGCTCTGATTCTCCTGTTTATCGGTGCTTCTCTAACTATACTCTTCTACTCCCAGAGACGAGTTCAGGACTTGTCCTCTACAGCTGATACTATCCTGCTCTTAACTTCTTCCACGGTTTCCAGACCCAAATCCTCACCGCTCCTCAAGCGAACCGAGGCACTCGACGAAGCCATCTCCTTGTCACCCACTACCAGCATATAAGGCACCTTCTCCAGTTGAGCCTCTCTTATCTTCATGTTCATCCTCTGGGGCCGATCGTCAACCCATGCCCTGATGCTGTCGTTCTTCAGATCGTTCTCCACCTCATGAGCGTATCCCGCATGGCGATCTGCTATCGGGATTATCACTGCCTGCACCGGTGACAACCACACCGGGAAGGCACCGCCATAGTGCTCCGTGAGACAAGCCAGAAGGCGCTCCATGGCTCCCAGAACTACGCGGTGTATCATCACCGCAGTATGCTCCGAGCCATCATCACCAATATAACAGACATCAAATCGCTGTGGCAAGTTGAAGTCAACCTGGATCGTAGGACCTTGCCACTCATGCCCCAGCGCATCCTTGAGTTTGACATCGATCTTAGGCCCGTAGAAGACTCCCTCTCCCGGATCAACCTCATACGGCAGTTCGAGCCTCTCCAGAGCGCGTCTCAGGGATTCCGTGGCCTCTTCCCACATCGAAGTTGTCCCGACATAGTTCTCAGGACGCGTTGACAGGAACACTTCGTATTCCTCAAATCCAAGACTGGACATCATGAACTGCACCAGATTCAGAACTCCTACCAGTTCCTCTTCCACCTGATCAGGTCGGCAGAAGATATGAGCATCGTCCTGAGTGAATCCTCTTACTCTGGCAAGGCCATACAGCACGCCACTTCGTTCATACCTGTATACCGTGCCCAGTTCGGCATATCTCAAAGGCAAATTGCGATAGCTGCGCAATCTGCTCTTGTAGATCAGGATGTGCCCGAGGCAGTTCATCGGCCTCAGTATGTACTGATGCCCCTCAATCTCAATCGGAGAGAACAGATAATCTCTGTAAAACTCCCAGTGCCCGCTGGTCTTCCATAGATCCAGCTTGGCAATGTGCGGTGTGTAGACGACGTCATAGCCTCGCCGTTGGTGCTCCTCCCTCCAGAAGTCCTCGATCACCTGTCTGATCACAGACCCCTTAGGGTGCCAGCAGATCAAACCGGGACCGACTTCCTCGTGAGTACTGAAGAGGTCCAGTTCCTTGCCCAGCTTCCTGTGATCCCTCTTGGCAGCCTCTTCCTGTCGCCACAAGTACTCCTCAAGTTCGTCCCGGCTCCCAAAAGCCACCCCATAGATCCTCTGCAGCATTGGCTGCCTCTCGTCACCCCGCCAATATGCTCCAGCTATATGAGTGAGCTTGAACTCCTTGACCCCACCGGTCGTGTCTAGATGTGGACCCCGGCACAGATCGATAAATGACCCCTGTCTATAGACCGTCACGGTGGCGTCGGGAATCTCGTCGACGAGTTCCAATTTGTAGGGTTGACCCGCAAACAGACTCCGTGCCTCCTCCTTGCCCATCTCCTCCAGAACAAACGACTCGTCATTGGCGATGATCTCCCTCATCTTGCTCTCAATCAAAGGCAGGTCATCCGGCGTAAGCGGCCGCGATAGATCAAAATCATAGTAGAAGCCGCTCTCAATCGTCGGCCCGATGCCGAACTTAGCCTCAGGGAACAACTGCTGCACTGCCTCGGCCATGATGTGAGCCGCCGAGTGGTGCATGCGCTCCAGTCCTTCATCTCTTCCTTTTGTTCTCATGTCAAATCCCGGCTCATCACCGATAGAAGTCTACAGCACAACCGAAAACTGGGCAGTACTGGATTTGAACCAGTGACCTCTGCGATGTCAACGCAGCGCTCTAACCACTGAGCTAACCGCCCGTTCGCCGATTGTAACAGACACCACTAGACAGGGCAAATACATCTGAACAGTATGAGGACAGGACGGCGTCTCGCATAGGGGACTCAGACGTTCACCATCGATGCAAACCCGACGATCTCCCCTGCTATTCTCGACCCCGCAACCTCACACCGCTGGTGACATTGACCTGTACGGTCTGGCCGCAGTTGGGGCAGTTTATCTCCATGACAAGAGGTCTCCCCATCACTCTCTCCACGAGTGAAGTCACTATCGAGTCCATGTTGTCCAGCCTCTCATCCAGCATACCAAGGCGCTTGACCAGAAGCACCATGTCCCGGTCATGGTTGACCTCTTCAACCGGATCTATTCTGTCCTTCGGAACCACGTTAAAGACTCTTCTCTACAACTCCCAGCGACTCCAGCTCAGCCTTATCCTCTTTCATCAGCTTCTCTATCTGTTCGGCGATGGTACGCTCCAGGTACTTGCGAAAAGCATCCCTGGCGGCTGGCGATGACCTCACCGCCTCCTTCACTCTTTGCCACTCGTCAGCAATCACTTCATTCATCTGTTCAACACCGATCGGCTGCTTACCCTGCCACAGGTCCTCTATCCTGTCCAGCACCCTGCTCGTCATCGCTCTCCTAATTCGATCGAAAGAGAGTATCTCCTCCGCAGTATATGGTTGCCCTGCTTTTCTCTCAGTCATGGTTTTCCACCTCCAATCAGATTCTTATGGCTTACTATCATACGTCCAGCCAGACGACTTGTCAAGGTGCGGTCTACTGATGTTGATTTCCGGACTTGCCAGGGTGTACCATATTCTCACAAAGGAGGTACCTTCGAGATGTCCGAAACGGAGATCGGCAAGGTGACGGACTTCTTCGCTAAGCCAGTGGTGGCCGTCATGCAGTTGACCGGCCCACTCAGGATAGGTGACAAGATCAGCATCAAGGGCAGCTCCACCGACATGGAACTGCCCGTGAAATCCATGCAGATCGATCGAGTTAGCGTCACAGAAGCCAGAGCTGGAGACCTCGTGGGCATAGAGGTTCCCGACAGGGTCAGGCGGGGTGACAAGGTCTACAAGCTCACTGAAGGGCCTTAAGCAGGTTCGCCATCTCGATGGCGCTCACGGCCGCGGCGAATCCCTTATTGCCCTCTTTAGCTCCCGCCCTCTGAATGGCCTGCTCCAGAGTGTCAGCCGTTATTATGCCATGTATCACCGGTAGGCCGGTATCCAGACTCACCTTGCCTATTCCCCGGTTTACCTCGGACGCGACATACTCGGAATGCGTCGTACCCCCCCGTATGACCGCACCGAGGCACACCACGGAGCTGTACTTGCCCATATCTGCTAGCTTCTTGGCCATGAGAGGGATCTCCAGGCAACCTGGAGTCCAGACAACATCGATATCCTCCTCGTTGACGCCGTGGCGCACAAATGCGTCTCTCGCGCCCTCAAGCAGCTTCGAAGTTATCAAGTCGTTGAACCGCGAGACAATCACAGCAAACTTGAAGCCTTTGCCTATCAGAATACCTTCGTAATGCTTGGCCATCACTTGCCCTCCTCTATGCCTAGAATATGACCCAGTTTCCTCTGCTTGGTCTCCAGATAGCGAATGTTGTAGGGAGTACACGGAGCTATCAGTGGAACGGTCTCAACTATGCTGATTCCATAGCTCTCCAACCCGATGACCTTTTTGGGGTTGTTTGTGAGCAGCCGGATATTATGTAAGCCTAAGTCGGCCAGAATCTGCGCGCCTACTCCATAATCTCTGAGATCAGGACCGAACCCCAGAGCCACGTTGGCCTCCACTGTATCCATCCCCTGATCCTGAAGAGCGTAGGCGCAGAGCTTGTTGTGAAACCCGATCCCACGCCCCTCCTGTCGCATATACAGAAACACGCCCCGGTCTTCCTCGCCAATGCGCCGCAATGCCATATCAATCTGAGCCCCGCAATCGCACCTCAAGCTGCCGAAGACATCTCCCGTCAGGCATTCACTGTGCACGCGGACCAGTGTGGGCTCACCCCCCGAGATATCGCCTTTGACCAGGGCGATATGCTCGGCTGCGTCAACAACACTTCTGTAGGCCACCCCCCTGAACTCGCCATACTTGGTAGGCAGTTTCACTTCAGTCACTCTCTGCACCATCTTCTCGTGCCTGGCGCGATAGGCGATCAGGTCAGCGATGGCCACGATTTTCAGATCGAACTCACCCGCCATAGCCTCAAGCTGAGGCAAATGAGCCATAGTGCCGTCCTCATCCATGATCTCACATATAACACCCGCAGGATACAGCCCGGCCAGCCTGGCCAGGTCAACGATAGCTTCAGTGTGGCCTGCTCGTACCAGTACACCCCCTTCCCTCGCCCGGATGGGGAATACATGCCCCGGCTGTACGAGATCACCTGGCTTGGCATCCGGATCAAGCACCGTCTTTATTGTCTGCGCCCTATCAAAAGCGGAGATCCCGGTGGTGACCTTGTCCTTCGCTTCGATGGAGACCGTGAATGCAGTTGAATAGCGTGACGTGTTGTTGCTCACCATCAGCGGTATTGCCAACTCGTCGAGCCTCTGACCGGCAATAGGAAGGCAGATCAACCCACGACCATGCTTTGCCATGAAGTTGATGGCCTCGGGAGTAACCTTCTCGGCGGCTATCGCCAGGTCGCCCTCGTTCTCCCTCGACTCATCGTCCACGAGTATGATGAGCTTGCCTGCCCTTACGTCTTCAATCGCATCCGAAACACTAGCCAGCATCTGCCTCCTCTGTAAATCCATGCTCGCTGAGAAACTGAAGGGTCAGTTCAGACCCGCTTCCTCCTCTTAATCGCTGCACATACTTTGCGATGACATCGGTCTCCAGGTTCACTATGTCACCACGTCTCCTGATGCCCAGAGTAGTGTTCTCAATGGTGTAAGGCGCGAGGGAGACAGAGAACGAAAAGGCATCGAAGGCCGCAACGGTAAGGCTAACCCCGTCAACAGCTATAGAGCCCTTGTCCGCAACATAAGGCATCAATCTGCTCGGCGCCGAAATCCTCATGACCTGACCGCCCTCTTCGCCCTTGATATCCATCACTTCTCCCTTGTCATCTACATGACCCAGAACCAGATGACCCCCGAGTCGCCCTCCCAATGCCAGTGCCCTCTCCAGATTCACCCGGTCGTTACGGTGGAGAGCGCCGAGGTTGGTTCGACGCAGAGTCTCAGCCATAATATTAGCACTGAAACCGCGCTTTTCCAAGGAGACAACTGTGAGACAGGCACCGTTCACTGCGATGCTATCGCCTGCTTTGATCGCCTCAAGCACCTTCACAGCCTCGAAAGCCAGGCGATCTCGGCCGGTCTCCCTAACCAGACCTATCTCCTCAATGATCCCCGTGAACATGCAGATGCACCCGCAGAGTCCTACCTCGCTCGGAACAACCCCTTCTCGACGTATCCGCTCAACAGCACATCTTCACCGAATGTCTTTATGTCAACTCGGCCCAGTCGCATAGCTTCAGCCATGGTGTCAACCCCGTTTCCCGCTACGATCGCGGCACTCTGGCCTCCGATGATGACCGGGGAGATGAAGACCATGACTTTGTCCACCAGATCGTTGTCAAAGAGCGTACCCAGGAGCTCACCGCCCCCCTCCGCCAGAACAGTCACAACCCCCCGTTTGCCCAGCAATCTGAATAACTCAACAACATCCACGCCCCCGCTTCCTGCCGGACACTCCAGCACTTCGGCACCAGCCTCTACGAACGCCTTCTTCCTTACGGGATCCAGTGGTTCTGTTACCGCCAGGAGAACGCCACCGGGTTGCTCAAAAACATGGGCGCCCACCGGCACTCTTCCCCCGCTATCGACGACCAACCGAAGAGGCTGCATCTTACCCGTCCCCCCTCGACCGCCGCAACCCCTAGCCGTCAGGTGAGGATCATCAGCAACAATCGTGTTTGCACCCACCATTATGACATCAGCCCCGTAACGAAGGCCGTGGGCATACTTCCTTGCCTCTTCGTTCGTTATCCACTTGGAGTCACCGGTCTTCGTTGCGATCTTGCCGTCGAGGCTCATAGCGAACTTCGCTATCACGAATGGAAGACCCGTGGTGATGTGTTTGATGTAGGCCTCGTTGATCTGACAGGCCTCCTCTTCACACATGCCTACGTAGGTCCTCACACCGGCTTCGTTCAGTCTGCCCATTCCCCGACCCGACACCACCGGGTTGGGATCAAGCAAGGCTATGTGAACCTCGCTAATGCCGGCTCTGATGATCGCTTCGGCACAGGGCGGCGTACGCCCGTAGTGAGAGCAGGGCTCAAGCGTCACATACATTGCGGCACCACGTGCCTTGTCACCGGCCTGACGAAGTGCCATCACCTCAGCATGCTCGGAGCCTGCGGGCTGCGTATATCCCATGCCTATAGCAAGCCCATCCTTGACAACCACCGCGCCTACTGCCGGGTTGGGGCTGGTACACCCAATCGCCAGTCTGGCCAGGGATAGAGCGCACTCCATGTACTGCTCGGGAGGCATCAGCCTATACCTCCTTGAACCAGATCACCTGAAGAATCCGCTGGCTGTAGCTTCATGTTGTCTTCGGCAGTCGTTCCACGGGCTATAGACATGTTAACCTTGTCTACAGATAAGTCAAGTTCGGACGGGTTAGCTCCTATTCTAACAACAGCTCAAGTGAAGTGCAAAAGAAGTGCGAGAAAATGGAGAAACCGTCATGTGTTAGATATAATTGTAGTTCTGAAGCATGAAGAGGTCTTTTCAGATAGTTGACCACACAGCAGACATCGGCATCCTGGCCTATGGCGAGGACATCGAGGAGTTGTTTGCCAATGCTGCCCTGGCGCTGTTCAGTCTGATCACGGATGCCGAGAGCATCGAAGAGAAACTCGACCTTACTCTGGAGGTAAGCAGCGAGGGCACAGAGAACCTGCTGGTTGAATGGCTTAACGAGCTTGTCTACGTCTTCGATGCTGAGCGCATTGTGTTCAGCCGCTTCGAGATTCGAAGCCTGACCCACTATCACCTTAGAGCCGTCTGTTACGGCGAGAATCTCAACCCGACAAGACACAAGATCAAGGTTGGAGTGAAGGCTGCGACATACCATATGCTAACACTGGACAGAAACGGTGATGGTTACCGGGCAAGCGTGATTCTCGACATCTAGGAGGTCTGAACATGACATCATGGCAAGGGCAACTCATCAGGGTGGACGACTACCGGTGGAAGATTCCTGAGACCTACAAGGCTGGCATGAGAGTCCCCGGCATGATCTATGCCACCCGGAAGATGCTGGACGCCATGCGTGAGGATCAGACGCCTGAGCAGGTAGCTAACGTTGCCTTCCTGCCGGGCATAGTGGGCTACTCGCTGGCCATGCCGGATATCCATTGGGGTTACGGATTCCCTATAGGAGGAGTAGCAGCGATGGATGTCAGCAAGGGTGTAGTGTCCCCCGGCGGAGTCGGTTATGACATCAACTGCGGCGTAAGGCTGTTGCGTACAAATCTCAGCGAAGATGAGGTGAGACCCAGGATGGCTCAGCTCGTCAACGGGCTCTTTAGTGATGTGCCGTCCGGCCTCGGCTCCGAAGGGAAGATAAGAGTAGGCCGCAAGGAGATGAACGATCTGATGGTTGAAGGAGCCCGTTGGGCAGTCAAGCGTGGACTGGGTTCTGAGGAAGACCTGGAGGTTACCGAGGAGAATGGATGCATGAGAGGTGCCGACCCCAGTAGGATAAGCGACAGAGCTGCCAAGAGAGGCATGCCTCAGGCCGGTACGCTGGGCTCGGGAAATCACTTTCTGGAAATCCAGGCAGTTAAGGAGATATACGAACCTGACGCCGCAGACGTCATGGGAATCAACGATATAGGTCAGATACTCGTTCTAATTCACACCGGGTCTCGCGGCTTTGGTCACCAGGTTTGCACTGACCACCTTCGTGTCATGGAGCAGGCGGTATCCACATACGGGATAAAGCTTCCTGACCGGCAACTCGCCTGTGCGCCGATCGAATCACCAGAAGGCCGGGATTATCTGGCCGCCATGGCATGTGCCGCCAACTACGCATGGGCTAACAGGCAATGCATTGCCCACTGGATCAGAGAGTGTTTCTCCAGAGTTCTCGGCAAGGGCCCCGAGAGACTGGGCATGAAGCAGATCTATGACGTCGCCCACAACATAGCCAAAATTGAGGAGCACGTGGCAGATGGCCGTAAGGTCAAAGTATGTGTCCATCGCAAGGGAGCTACGAGAGCCTTCCCCCCAGGTCACAAGGACACACCCGACTGTTACAGGAGTATAGGGCAGCCCGTGCTCGTTCCCGGAGACATGGGCCGCTGCTCATTCATAGCCGTGGGCACTCAAAAGGCCATGGAAGAGACCTTTGGATCCACCTGCCATGGTGCCGGGAGAATACTGAGCCGCGGCGCCGCCAAGCGCAGCATGAAGGGTGGAGACGTGATTCGGGAACTAGAGCGTAGGGGAATTACAGTGAAGGCCGAGAACATCCATTCGCTGGCTGAAGAGGCATCGCACGCATACAAAGACGTTACGGAGATTATCGAGGTTGTTCATCGAGCAGGAATTTCCAAAAAGGTGGCTATGACAGTCCCTCTGGGCGTCATCAAGGGCTAGTCGCCTCATCCTGCTCCTCGACTCGCTTTAGAGCCGGGGCACTGCCGTGCGGTGCCGCCCCCCATGGATATCTCTGCCTCTAGCCAGACAGGGCTTCCGTCAGTCGCACCCCGACGCACAGAACATTTGACTGCCGACTGCCAAAGCTATAGAATGGCCTGGCCACACGATCCGGAAACCGCAAGAACATGAAGCTCGTGGAACAGATGCTTAAGGGCGACAGCCTCGCCCTGTCTCGCCTCATCAGCCTGGTAGAGAACGATAGCAGTCAAACCCCTGAGATAATGAAGCTCATCAGTTCACGTCTGGGGAGAGCCCACCGCATAGGAATAACCGGTCCCCCGGGAGTGGGTAAAAGCACTCTGGTGGACAAGCTGACGATACTGATGAGGAAGAAGGATCTCAAGGTCGGGATAGTGGCCGTGGATCCCACCAGCCCCTTCACCGGCGGCGCCGTACTGGGTGACCGAATAAGAATGCAGCAGCACTATCTTGATGAAGGAGTCTTCATCCGCAGTATGGCCACCCGGGGCAGCATGGGCGGCCTACCGCAGACCGCCAGTGCGGTTATCAAGTTGCTTGACGCAGCCGGAAAAGACGTCATCCTGGTAGAAACAGTAGGAGTGGGGCAGAGCGAAGTAGATATCATGGAGAAGACCGACACCGTGGTTGTCCTGCAGTGTCCCGAATCCGGCGATGCCGTACAGACGATGAAAGCGGGGCTGTACGAGATCGCCGACATATTCGTCGTCAACAAGTCCGACCATCCGGGCGCAGACAAGCTGGTACGCGAAATCCAGGGCATGCTGCATCTCAAGGAACAGGGTTGGTGGAGCATACCAGTTGTGTCAACGGAGGCGGTCAACGATGTCGGGATCGATGAGCTCTACCGGCAGGTCGAACTGCATTACGAGGCCCTCTGTGAGACCGGGCAGCTTTCACAGCGCCGACGATCTCAACGCAGATCCGACTTCATCAGAACCGTGGAACACAGACTCACTTGCAAGCTGCTCAGGGCGATCGAAGAGGACGGGCAACTAAGCCACTATGTTGAGATGGTAGAGAAGGGAGAACTCGACCCGTACTCCGCAGCGGATGAGGTTCTCAACTCGGGAAAGCTCCTGACCGATTGGCTGGGCCATCAATCTTCACAGTAGTTGTCGATGACCAGGAGCTATGATGTCATCATAGTCGGTGCCGGCCCTGCAGGCATATTCGCCAGCTTAGAACTATGCAACGCGGGGCTTAGCGTCCTTCTGCTGGACAAGGGAAGGGAGATCCCGGCACGCGTCTGCCCCGTTCAGCAGGGAGGTGCCTGCTGTCTGCTCTGTTCCCCGTGTCATATAGTCAGCGGCTTCGGAGGCGCCGGAGCATTCAGCGATGGCAAGCTCACTCTATCCGCTCAGGTAGGCGGCCGACTGGAAGAGCTGGTCGGTCTCGAGCAAGCCGAAGAACTCATTGGGTACGTTGACTCCGTTTACCTCAGATTCGGTGCTCCGCAGAAGGTCTACGGAGTAGGAGAAGGTGTGGCCCCGCTGCAACGCCGGGCCGCTTCAGCCGGGCTCAACCTTATCCCCGTCAAGCTGCGTCATCTGGGCACAGAGTTCTGTCATGAGGCGCTGCAGGCCATGCAGCATTATCTGTCATCCAGACTGGACATCAGGCTGAGAACCGCAGTGACCAGTATTGCAGTTAACGATAACGGGGACAAGGCCATTGAAACTGGCGACGGGGAGCAACTCAGCTGCCGCTACCTGATCCTGGCGCCGGGCAGGGAGGGAGCAGACTGGTTATGCAGCGAAGCCCGCAGAATGGAACTGACTCTCAGTTCCAACCCCGTTGACGTAGGTGTCCGGGTCGAAGTACCTATGACAACCATGGAACACTTGACTGCCACATTGTATGAATCCAAACTCGAGTTCTACTCGAAGAGCTTCGACGACCGGGTAAGGACGTTTTGCATGTGTCCGGGAGGCGAGGTGGTTATGGAGTCAACGGGTGGCTCCGACCCTGTCATCACCGTGAACGGCATCGGTTACGCCCAACCCAGGACCGATAACACCAACTTCGCCATACTGGTGAGCACCACCTTCACCGAGCCCTTTAAGGAACCTATTGCCTACGGCAAGTACCTGGCAAGATTGGCCAATATCCTCAGTGGAGGCGTGCTCGTGCAGAGGTTGGGAGACCTGATGGACGGTCATCGCTCGACTCCGGCGCGCCTGCAGGACAACCCTGTCGAACCAAGCCTCAAGGCGGCAGTTCCCGGCGACCTGAGCTTTGCACTCCCCTATCGCTATCTCAAGAACATAGTCGAAATGCTCCACGCCATGGACACACTGGCCCCGGGCGTGGCTTCGCCGTACACGTTGCTCTACGGAATAGAGGTCAAGTTCTACTCCGGTCAACTGAAGTTAACCCCCTGCCTGGAGACCGAGATCGAAGGTGTCTTTGCTGCCGGCGACGGTGCCGGCGTAAGCCGCGGCCTGGTCCAGGCCTCGGCATCAGGCACGCTGGCAGCAAGGGAGATACTCAGGCGCCTGGGCAAAAGACTTCTCACATGACTTGACCTGCGGGTGACCGCCTGCTAGACTAACATCGGAGGTGCAATGGAAATAACACTAAGCGTTATCAAAGCTGACATCGGTGGCTATGTTGGCCATTCGTCCAGTCACCCGGACGTAGTACACAAGGCCGAAGAGAAGCTGGCTCATGCCCAGAGCAAGGGATTGCTGATCGATCACCATGTCACCGTCTGTGGCGATGATCTCGAACTGATAATGACTCACCAGCACGGTGAAGATAGCGAGCAAGTCCACAAGCTGGCCTGGGACACATTTGTCGAGTGCACCAGTGTGGCCAGAAGTCTGAAGCTGCACGGTGCGGGACAGGATCTCCTGTCGGACGCATTCTCCGGCAATATCAGGGGAATGGGACCGGGCTCAGCGGAGATGCAGTTCTCAGAACGAGACGCCGAGACGATTATCATATTCATGGCAGATAAGACGGCCTCCGGAGCGTGGAATCTTCCGCTGTACAAGATGTTCGCCGACCCTTTCAACACCATAGGCCTGGTCATTGCCTCTAACATGCACTCCGGCTTCACCTTTGAAGTCCACGACGTCAAGGAGAGCAAGAAGATCAGGTTCAACGCCCCCGAGGAGATCTACGATATGCTCGTCTTTCTCGGCGCACCCGGCCGCTATGCCGTCAAATCGGTCTACCATAAGGATAGCGGAGAGATTGCCGCCTCCTCCTCCACAGACAAGCTGTGTCTAACGGCAGGTAGATACGTGGGCAAGGACGATCCCGTCTGCATAGTCCGCGCCCAGGGGAAATTCCCGGCTGTCGGCGAGATACTGGAGCCGTTTGCCTCTCCTCACATCGTAGAGGGCTGGATGAGGGGTTCGCACAACGGCCCGTTGATGCCGGTGGCCATCCGGGATAGCAATCCCTGCCGGTTCGACGGTCCTCCCAGAGTGACAGCCGCCGGCTTTCAGCTCGCGAATGGCCGGCTTGTCGGCCCGCGTGACATGTTCGACGACCATGCCTTCGACGAGGCCCGCCATCAGGCCAACATCATGGCGGATTTCCTGCGCAGGATGGGCCCCTTCGAGCCACACAGGCTGCCGCTTGAGGAAATGGAGTACACCACTATGCCCGAGGTCATGAAGAAGTTGGCCCCGAGGTTCGAGAATATCTGATCTTCCCGGGAACCTCGATGGTGAGAATGCCTGAGCTTCTCTTAGCTACCTCCAATCCGGGGAAGATCAGGGAATACCGCGTTCTCCTGCAGGACATTGGTTACAGTATAACGACACCGGAAGCGGAGGGGATCGCAGAGACCGTCACCGAATCCGGAGACACATACGAGCAGAACGCCCGACTCAAGGCCATATCCTTTGCCAAGCTGAGCCATCTCACCACCCTCGCTGACGATTCGGGACTGGAGGTGGATGCGCTGGGCGGTCAGCCGGGCGTGCACTCTGCCCGCTTTGCCGGCGAGGGCGCCACAGATGAAGAGAGGGTCGGCCTTCTGCTGGCCCGGCTCAACGGAGTTCCACGAGAAGAGAGAACGGCCCGTTTCAGATGCGTCATCGCGATAGCGCATCCCGGAGGTCGAGTCGATATCTGCCATGGCGAGTGTCACGGCATCATCGCTCTTGAGCCCAAAGGCAAACACGGCTTCGGCTATGACCCGGTCTTCTACCTTCCTGAC
>Ga0209498_1000774_pt1 | contig 19755 bp, 12 predicted proteins | sample WalLakDeSediment_FD_184131 | JGI IMG/M metagenome (GOLD analysis project Ga0209498, IMG submission 184131) | Lake sediment microbial communities from Walker lake, Nevada to study Microbial Dark Matter (Phase II) - Walker Lake 11/02/13 Deep... | ecosystem: Environmental > Aquatic > Freshwater >... | reverse complement strand
CCCCGCCCCCATCGCGCCCAGGGTCAGCCACGGCAGCGGCCGCAGGCCCGCGTTGTACTGACTGGCGAGCAGGATCACCGCCGGCAGCGGCAGCCACAGCAGCGGGCCGAAACTCCACTGCGGGTCCAGGGCGACGCTGTAGGCCTGGGCCAGCAACAGGATCAGCAGGGAAACCCTTAGCGGACCCTGCTCGGTCCCTGCGCTGCGCAACCACTGCCGCCAGTGCCCCTGCGCCTCGGGATCGGAGATCAGCCGGGTCAGCCGGTAGTTGCGCGGGCGCAGCGCCAGCATGCTCCAGGCCAGCACCGCCAGATAGACGCCCAGCCAGGCCTCCGTGTGGCCGCCGGCCTGCAACGCGATCCACCACCAGAAGAGCGCACCCGCGACGGTGCCCCACCACAGCCAGTCACGGTAGACGTAGCGCATCAGCACGAAGCTGGCCATCGTCACGATCAGGCTGTAGATCAGCACCGTCAGCAGCTGCTCGGCATCGCCGCCGAGCAACGCCGGAACGGCATAGGCGCCGAGGATGCCGAGGATCGCCAGCACCGGCCCGTGACGCAGGGCCAGCACCATCGTCCCGAGCGAGATCAGCGCCAGGAGCGCGAAGACCACGCCGGGCGGCCACAGCGCGTACAGGTGCAGCGCCGCGAGCACCGCGGCGTAGAGCGTCAGGCTCGCGCCCCCGGCCAGCGCGGCCACCGCGTCGTAGCGGCCGTGCATCCGCCGGCGCAGCCACTCGGCGAGCACGTGCAGGCCAACGCCCGTGGCGATGCCCAGCAGGACCCTCGCCGTGGGCCCCAGATAGCCCTGTTCGATCGAATAGCGGACCAGGAAGATGCCGGCCAGACCGATCGACAGGCCGCCGAGCCAGACCATCCAGTGGTCGCGGATACCTGCGAAGATCAGGCCGACACGATCCAGCCCGTTGCGCCGCGGCGCGGGTCGCGGTGACCCTTCGACCGCAGCGGTACGCGCCGCCGAGGCCGTGCCGCTGGCGGCCGGCGCCGGTCTCGCACCCGAAGCGGCCCAACCGGCCCCGGAACGCGCGGGAGTGCCCTGCTCCGCGGGAACCCCGGGCTGCGCTGCCTCCGCGCCTCGGGAAGCCTTCGCCTCGGCCCCTGGTGGCGCTCCGCGCAGCCGCCGCAAGTCCGCCTCGACGCCGGCCAGCGCCCGCTCCGCCTTCGCCAGCCGTGTGCGCAGCCGGGCGAGCGTCAGCGCACTGACCCAGCCGAGCACCGCCCCGGCCAGGAGGCCGAACACCAGCAATGCAGCCAGCAGGCCGCCCAGGTAATTCATCCGCATCGCTCCGGCGTCAATGGTGCCGACAAGGCGTCAATCGTAGCCCAGGAAGGGCCGAATCGGGTCGATTCGGTTAAAGTGAAAGCCCTGTAGGTCGGGTTAGCGCAGCGTAACCCGACGACGTCCCGGGGACGACGCTATTTTGCGCCCATGGGTGGGGTGCGAGGCCCGTCGGGTTACGCCCTTTTGGGCTAACCCGACCTACAGTTCTTATGGAGTGCGGGAGCTTGCTCCCGCTATTCGGTGCCGGGGATTGCCCAGCTCCCCACAGCGGCGGCAAGCCGCCGCACTCCATAGGGGCTTGTGCTTGCATCACTCGGGGTGGCGCGCTCCGGGGTATGAGAGTTACCGGCGGCGCGTGGCCGGGAGCACGGTCGCGGTCATCGGCCGCCCCTGTACGCGCGCCTGCAGCCACCGCCCGGCCGCATTCCAATCCACGGGATTCGCGGCCAGCGCCGGGACGGCGGCCTGCACGTAGTCGCCGCGCTCGTTGACCGTGATTCGGTGCCGGCCCCCACCCGCATCCACCTGCAGGGACAGGCGCTCCCACTGCACCCGTTCGCCGCCCCGCGAGGCCTCGCGCAACACCGCCCCGAGCGCCTGGAGGTCCGCCACGATGGCGCGGCACATTGCCTCTTTCGCGCCCCGATCCGTGAGGTCCGCGAACTCGCAGCGCAGACCGTCCGCAGTCTCCCAGGCCGGGGGATGCCGCTGCGACAGTACCCAGTGACCCCGCACGCCCGCTGGCTGCAGGGCCGCGCGCATCGATCCGTCCTCTCGGTCGAACGTGCAGTCGTGGTACCGACAGAATTCGGCCGCCAGTTCCCGTTCGAGCCGAGGCTGTGCGGTGATGCGCGGCCAGGCAACCCACAGCGGGCGTGCGTCGATCAGGACCAGCACCTGGTTGTGCCGGTCCATCCGCACCTCGATACTGCTCGCGACATGCAAGGCCGCCTGCGCAACCCGCAGTTCAGCCAGCAGCGGCAAGGTGGCCTGTTGCCAGCGCGCGAGCTTGCGCCGATCCGCGGCACCGCGCCGCCCGTCGAAGGCGGCTGGATCCAGTTCGCTCTCGTAGGCCGCAACCAGCGCATCGATCAGCAACTGCGCGAAGTCGAAGCGCGCGGCCGCGGACGCCCCGGCAAGACCCGCCACCACGCCGGCCAGCGGCGAGGGCTGAACGTACAGCCGCCGCGGGTCCCCATCCGCGGCCCCGTTCATCGGCAACGCTGCCAGGGCGAGGGCGAGAAGCCAGGCGCGGGACGCCGGACGCATTCAGGCCACCTCGCCCGCGGCATGGCCCGAAGCCCAGGCCCACTGGAAGTTGTGGCCGCCGAGGTGGCCTGTGACGTCGACCACTTCACCAATGAAATACAGGTTGGGCTGGTCGCGCAGCGCCATGGACTTCGACGAGAGGTGGCGCGTATCGACGCCCCCGATCGTCACTTCGGCGGTACGGTAGCCCTCGGTCCCCGACGGCTTCACCCGCCAGCGGTGCGTGGCCGCTGCGATACGATCGATCTCGACCCGGGAGAGCTGATCGATCGGCTGGTCCGGCAGCCAGAGCTCGCACCAGCGCTGGGCGAGGCGCTTGCTCCAGCGCTCGGCCAGCAGCGTACGCAGCGCGATCTTCGGACGCTCCAGCCGCGCCTGGGCAATGGCCTGCGCGATCTCCGCTCCCGGCCAGAGGTCGAATTCGACGCTGTCGCCGGGATTCCAGTAGGACGACACCTGCAGCACCGCGGGACCGCTGAGGCCCCGATGGGTGAACAACATGGCTTCGCGGAAGTGGCCGTCGCCGCAGGACGCCACCGAATCCACCGCGATTCCGGACAGCCCCTCCAGCTGCTCGAGCGGGCGCCCGCTGAGGGTGAAGGGCACCAGCGCCGCGCGAGTGGGCACCACCTCCAGGCCCAGCGAGCGCGCGAAATCGAAGCCGAATCCGGTCGCCCCCATGCTGGGGATCGAGTAGCCACCGGTGGCGATCACCAGCGAGCCGGCGCGCAGCTCACCCGTCGCGATGCGCAGGCGGTGCGGGTTGCCCACCTCGATCGACTCCACCGGAGTATGCGTTCGCACCTCGACGCCGACCGCGTCGCACTCGTCGGTCAGCATCTTCACGATCAGCTTGGCGCTGACGTCGCAGAACAGTTGCCCCAGCGTCTTCTCGTGCCAGGCAATGCGGTGCCGGTCGACCATGTCCACGAAGTGCCAGGGCGTGTACCGGCTCAGCGCTGACTTCGCGAAGTGCGGGTTCGCGGAGAGGAAGTTTTCCGGCGTCGAGTACATGTTGGTGAAGTTGCAGCGGCCACCACCGGACATCAGGATCTTCTTGCCCACCCGATTGGCGTGATCGAGCACCAGCACGCGACGGCCGCGGGCACCGGCGGTCAGTGCGCACATCAGGCCGGCGGCCCCGGCCCCGATCACCACCACATCGAACTCTTCCACCTCTGTGCTCTCCAAGTACCAGCAGCCGCGCACGAACGGGCACGCGATGACCCCCTGCATTGTCGCCGATTTTCCGGGACATGCCTTGGGTGGGTCCGTCCGCCGCTCGGGCCCGCAACGTCCGGATCGTGCCGTCGGTCCACACACCCGGGTGCCGCGATTCAGGCAACCCGAATCGCGGCACGGATGCTTGAAGAGGACCCCCGGGAAAGCGTAGTGTTCCGGTTATAACCAGCGAAGAGGCAGGTGAGATGCGCTTCATGTTCCGATCCAAGACGACGACCGATGACCCCTCCCTGGGCTTGGGCGTCCTGGTGCTCGCCACCGGCCTGATGCTCACGCTGCAAAACCCGAACGCCGTGGATTCGGCGTCGCGGCTGATCAGCGAGTTGGACCTGCCCTCGCCCGCCCGCGTGCTGGAGTGGCGCCCCGACAGCCCGCCGCCCTGGGTGGACGGCGACCAGATGCTGATGGACGAGGTGGAAGAAGCACCGGCCGTGACCGCGGTGAGCCGCGACCCCGAACCGGGCCTCGACCCTCGCGAGAGACCGCAGCGCTGATTGGCACCAGAAAACCTGGGTTCCTGTGAAAGCCGAAGGCACCGCGTACGTTGTCGTACAGCGCGCCGAGGCGTCCTCGTCTCCCCGGCGCCGGGCGGAATCGACCGGCACGAGCGGATCCGACTGAGAAACCCCGCGGCCCGCAAAGCGCGCCATACGCCCGCTGGAACGTCAGAGCATCACCACTCGATTGCGGCCCTCGTTCTTCGCGCGATACATCGCCCCGTCCGCCGCCTCTACAAGATCCAGGTGCGTCGCATAGGTCGGGGAGTACATCGCCAGACCGATACTGACGGTCAATCTCTGGTTGTAAAATCGCTCGCTCAATGTGCTCCCACGGCGCTCGATCTCACCTCTTATCCTTTCCGCACACACGAGTGCGCCTGTCCTTCCGGTATTCCTCAGGACCAACAGAAACTCCTCCCCACCATACCGCCCGATAAAGTCACCTGGACGAGTCAGATTCCGCAGTATGTCCGCCACGATCTTCAGAACATCGTCCCCGGCCCGGTGGCCGCAGACATCGTTGAACCTCTTGAAGTGGTCCACATCCAGAAAACCAACCACCGTATTCGCGAGCGAGCGCTCATCCCCCTCGAACAGCCTGCACAGGAATTCATTGATGACCCCGCGATTGTAAAGGCGCGTCAACGAGTCAATCTGGGATTCCTTTCGAGCCAGTTTATATTGAACCGCATTGACCAAGGCGATGCCGAGCTCATTGACGATAGGCATCATTCTCGTTAACGCCCCCCGGTCCAGTCCTCGCTTCGTAAAAGAGTTATCTGCACAGACGATACCCCCCAACCTGTTATGCCGCATGACCGGCCATGCCATCAACTCATCCATACCGATCCTCGCCAGCATCTGCTCGTCAGCGGGGTCGCTTCGTTGTATAAGAACAGGGGTCTTCTCGCGTAGACATTGGAGCAGCTTTCCGGAAACCAGATTCATGGGTATTTCAAAAGACGGGACATCGATCCGTTCGATTACTTTCGGCCAGCAGTGTGACGCCACCAATCCCCGGCGCTTGGGATCGATATCGAGCATCATGACTCTGTCAAAACCCGCTTCCTGCTGGATGGCTTCCAATGTCCACGGAAGGAACTCATCCGGATCCAAACTGCGATGCGGCATCGTCAGGATGGAAACCAGTCGGGCGGGCTCGCCGCTATTCCGACTGACCACCTCCCCATGCGCTGTTCGCCCTTCGTTCACCCTCAACTTGATGGTGGTCTGCACCAGCGTCGCCCGGAGCTTGGAAAGGGGCGGAAACTCAATTCCATAGAATTGCCGCATGTTCGCCATCTCGCCATCCACATGTTCCAGCAGTCGCTCCAGATCAAGTTTCCCGATATCGAGCGCCGCCAAAACGGTTTCCTGCAACTCCGGACCGCAGGTTTGTTCGCCAGAGCCGACTCCCTGCACCCATGCAACATAATTCGCAAAGGAAATGATGGCTGTTTCCGTAATGAATTCTGCATAGGGAGAGTCGGGCGGCGGCGGTTCATGGTGAAATCCGATCATTGCCGTAATCGCTGGAGGCAGGTTCCATTCCGCCGAAAAGACCATCCCGATATCAGCGTGGGTAAGACCGAAAAAGGTCTTTTCACTCTCAAGCAGGGAACAATCGCTTCGCTCGAAGGCTGTCAAGTAATCGCTGTAGCTGAGCCGACCGGCAGTCTCCAGAATCACTTTTCCAATGTCATGCAGAAGGCCGCCGGTATAAACCATGTCGGGATTTGGATGCTTCAGGACGACGGCGATGGCCTTGCCCAGAGAAGCAACGAACATGCAGTGCTGCCAGAAAAACAGCTGATTGAACTTCTGGTCAGACTTTTTCCGGATCAACCGGTTGTAAAAAAGCTGATCCAGGGCCGCCTGCCGGACCGCGGAAAAGCCCAGGATATTGACTGCATGCTTGATCGAAGTCGTTCTTTTGGGTAGGAAGAACGCGGCGGAATTGACAATCCGCAGCACCTTGGCCGCCAGTGCAGGTTCTGTCTCGATCACCCGTGACAGATCCTTGATGCTGGTACCCTGATCAGAGGTCAGTTCCAGGAGTTTGAACGCAACACTGGGGATCAACTGCAGGTGGCTGACATCCCTGTTCAGGACTGCATGTGCCGCCTTGACCAGGTCCTCGGATGGAACTGGCAACGGGTCGTGTTCTTCGGCCGTCTTGTCGTCCATTTCGGGATTCTATTGGGTGCTCGCGCCTTCGTCGGTGAAAGGGGTACCAAGCGAAACAACTATTGCCGGACCCCGCGGAGCCCAGGCAGCGGGAACACGCTGCCATACGGGGGCATGCGGCCAGACACGGGCGGCCGATCGGCAATGGGGCTCAGAGTCTTCGGACATACGAGCAACCCCTTGGGCAGGTCTACGGATTGCCCCCGACGGGCTTCGCGCACGACAACCTGTACCCTCATTATGGACGGATTGTGCCGGCAGGTGTCCGGCGCATGGAGATCACGTGGCCTTCATGTCCAAACGCGGCGTGCAACGACCAGAAACCAATGCTATTCGCGACCAGACCCCTGGCCGGTCTCTCCCTTTGCGAATTGCGACCAGAAAAATTTCTGCATCTGCTCGAATCCCTGCATCTGCGCGGGCAGCCAGGTCTTGAACAGGGACTCCGCATCCATCGCCTGAAGGCTGACCATCATTCGGTCCTGGATCTCCCGCATCATGGCCTCCTGCATTGGCTTGACGTCGGGCAAACCGAGGAACTGGCGGGCCTCCTCGGCAGTGCAGTCCACATCGATGGTGATCTTCATGGTCTTTTCTCCGCAGAATGATTGATCGGGGCACCCGCTACGATTGACCCCACTAGTCCTCCACCTCAGCCAGGCGACGTTCCAGGGCTTCGATACGGCCCTCCAATTCGATGACCTTTTCGGCCAAAGCGTTGGAAGCGACCGTCTCATGGGTCGGCCCGGAAGCAGACGAGGCCGCGCGCGACGCTGTCAGCGCCGCCTCCTTTCCGCAGAGCAGGTGCATGTACCGATCCTCACGCTGGCCGGGCACGCGGGGCAACCGCACCGCCATCGGGTTTTCGCGTGCCGCCAGGGCCTCGACTTGTTCGCGTACATCATCCAGACCCTCGAACCGGTGCAGGCGCTCGGCTCGGGTCAAGAGTTCGGCCAGCGTCTGGGGCCCGCGCAGCAACATCAGGCCGATCAACGTGCGCTCGCCAGGGTTCAGACTCAGCACCGGGCCCACGCGATGAGCGTAGCGCGTGGCTCGCGCCCCGTGATCGCTCTTCACCAGCCCCCGCTCCCCCAGCCGACGCAACACCCAACCGACACGGCCGGGCTCCATCTGCATCACCGGGCTGCGGCTGGTTTTCTGGTTGCAGGCCGTAACGGTCGCGTTCTGGGTAAGCGGGTAGACCTCCGGAGTGGCGGCCTCCTTCTCGATCAGGCAGCCCAGCACGCGGGCCTCCTCCGCGTCCAGCGGCGGATTCAGCGGCAGGGCGTCACGGTCCTCTGTGTGGCGGTCTTCGTGATGGTCGCTCATGTCCGCAATCCTACACACGGTTTCCACCCCAGGCCACACACGACACCCCCTCTTCAGGCTCATCTCTGGATTGGAAAGGACTGGCGCGCAGAACACAGGGGGAAGTGCTGACACTCCTTGCGCGGAATGGCTCATCTCCCGCGCATGGCGGATCCGGCAGCCCGGCGTTGCCATGCCTTGTCGCTGCGCAACACCGGGAAAGCCAGCCCGGCGACCGCCACGTGCCGCACCTCGCGCCCGCCCTGCTGCGCGCCCTCGGCATGGGCAGCCGGGACAACCGGTAACATACCCCGACAGAAGCGTCTCTATGCAAACCCGGGGTGCAGGCATGTCGAAACACACGCCCCTCCACCGCCGCCGTCCAGTCCTGTCATTGCTGGCCGTATTGGCGATGCTGGTGCTGATCTGGTTCGCGGGCAGCTACTGGCTGCTCAACAGCCCGTGGCTGCCGCAGCGGCTCTCGCAGCTCGAGGGGATCGAAATCACCTGGGAGAACGGCCGCAGCCGGCACCCCGGCCGCTGGGAGGTCGAGGGGTTCTACCTGACACGTGAAGACGACCAACTCGCGCTCTCCGTCGCTGCCGAACGTGCCACTCTGGAACTCTCCCTGCTTGCACTGCTGCGTGGCGAATTGCACATCCGTTCGCTGGATGCCCGCGGAATCCGGCGCCTGACCCTGAACGACCTGGTCCTCGAGGGTGCCGGCCAGCTGCGCCTGGAGGACACGGTGTTCACCGCCCGGCAGCTTGCGATCGCCGACCTCGCGCTCCGTCTGGAGGGCGGCCGGCTGCAGCGCAATGCCGACGGCGCCACCCTGGTGCGCGACATCGACCTTGCCGCCGAGGCGTCGCTGGCCCGGGTCGCACCGATGGAGGCCGGCGCGGAAGTGCTGGAGGCATTGTCCGGCACCTTGCAGCTGGATGCCCACGCCGACGCCTGGGATGTCTTCATGCCCTATCTGGAAACCCTGCCCTGGCTCGCGCTGTCCGGCCATGGCCGGCTGCAGGGCGATCTGACGCTGGCTCGGGGAATCCTGGCGCCTGGCAGCACCCTGCGCCTGGACTCGCCCGAGTTGCGTGTCGAAGTCGACGAGCCCCGGCTGCGCGAGGGCCTCTGGCCTGACCGTGACCGGACCGCGCATGGAGCGATCGGCACCACACACCGCGCGGAGGGGGACGGCGTGGTGCTGCTGGCTGTTTCCCCAGAAAATCCGGAGTGGCTGACGTTCACCACGCGACTGCGCGACGTGACGTTGGCCGACGCAGACCCGTACGCCCACCGGACTGCACTGACGATCACCATGGACCTGAACAACCGGCGCCTGGACCAGTTGGAGGAACCCGCCCGGGCGCGGCTTGCGCTCCGCGGCGACGTGATCCGCCTGGATATGCTCGATCCGTATCTGGCGCAGGTATTCGATGGCCAAGGCATCCAACTGCGCGGCGCGGGGGAACTGGAGGCGGAACTGGAGACGCTGGGCCAGCGCCCGGCTGAGGCCAGACTGGAGATCAGCGCGCCGCGACTCGAAGTCAGGGGTCTCGGTTACGACGCCAGCGGCGGCGGCACGTTGCGCGCAGGGCTGGAGAACAACCGCGTCGCGCTGGAAGTGCTGTTGGTCGGGGCCAGCCTGCACCACCAGGTGCGCCAGCTGCTTGCCGACGCCGAACTGCGGCTGGCAGCGACAGGCCCCTTCGATCCGGAACAGGCCGGGGCCGGTACCCGCGCAGAGGTCGCCTGGCGGGCGGCGCGCTTGCCCGATATCGGCTCGCTGCAGCATTACCTCGAGCCCTTCCTCGCCGAACCGGCGCCCCTGCTGCTGCTCGGCGGCAGTGCGCTGAGTGAGGGGCAGTTGGTTGTGGCGAAGAACGGCCTGCGGGGCACGCTTTCGCTGTCCGGCCGGAACCTCCGTACCCGGCTGCGGGGGCACACCGTGGAGAACGACGTTCGGCTCACGCTCGTCCTCAAAGAGGCCGCGCTGGACGGAACGCGGCTGGACATCAGCGGCAGTCGGCTCCGGTGGCAGGCCCAGGGCGAGACACTGGAAGCAGAGCGCCTGGAGAGCGACCTGGTTCTGCGCGAAGGGCGTCTGCACCGACGTAACGGTGTGTCCGGTGGCCAGTGGGTTCTGGAAGGGATCGTCCGGCAGCTCGGGTTCCTGAACGCGTTCCTGCCCGACGCCCACGGCCTCGCGGTACAGGGCCAGGGGAAGCTCCAACTCGAGGGCGGCTTCGAAGGCAGCAGGATCCTGCCGGGGACGCAGCTGCGCGTGGCGGCCGAGCAGCTACAGGTGGAATTTCTCGACCATCGGGCCGCCGGACGCGGCGAACTGAGCGCGCGTCTGGAGACGCCGGAACAAGCCCACCTCTCGCTCGAGATTCCGGATTATGCGCTGCAGCGCCGGGACGACGACCGGCCGCATCTCCAGGGGCGTAATCTGATCATCACAACCCAAACCGGGCAGTTCTCGGAAGTGCTTGCGTCACCGGAGCCCCGGCACTTCACCACGCGGATCTCGCTGCCGGAGACGGATGTTCCCGATTTCACCCGGTACAACGCCTACCTGCCCGAAAAGGCAGGCGTCACGTTGCTCGGGGGAACGGCGCGCCTCGCCAGCGAGTTCACACTGGTGGGGCTGGAGGCCCAGGGTGAAGTCAACCTGCAAGTCGGCGGCGTCGAACTCGCGCTGCTCGACCAGCACCTGCGCGGGGACCTGCAACTCGCCCTGCGGCTCGCGGAGGGCGACCTGGCGACCCGGCAGTTCAATGCGGCGCGCTCCTTCCTGCGCCTGGATCAGGTGCAGCGGCAGAAAGGCGAGCGACCGGGCGATGCCGGCTGGTGGGTGCAACTGGACTTCGACGACGCACAACTGCACTGGGCCGAGCAGATCCGCCTGGCAAGCCGGGTGGCAATGACCATGCGCGATACGGGCCTGCTGGCCCGCCTGTTTCTCGCCCGTGCACGGGACAGCGTCTGGCTGGGCCGGCTGTTGGACGTGCGCGGCATCGAAGGCAGCGCGCAGCTCGACCTGAACGACACCTGGATCCGGCTCAGCGACATCGATCTCCGTGGCGAGAACCTGACGCTGCTCGCCGATCTGGCACTGGCGCAGGGCACATCCAACGGCGCGCTGTACGCCCGGCTGGGCGCCCTGGGCCTCGGCGTCGAGCTCAACGACAGCGAACCGACCCTGCGCATCGTGCGCCCGCGCCGCTGGTTCGACGCCTGGCGCGCCGAGCACAATCGTGCGCGATGACTGCAACATTCGGGCGACACGCCGCGCACTCAGCGCGTCCACTGGCCCTTTTTGCCAGAGATGTCCTTGAGCCCGCCGGACATGTAAACAGAGCCTGGGAGGATATGTGCCTATTGGCATCCCGCTGCCAGAACCCCGGCATGTCGGGTTACGCTGCGCTAACCCGACCTACAGAACGGGGCCGTGACTTTCACGTTAACCATGAACGCGTGGTTGGATCACCCCCGGCAGGGATCGGATGCGCCGTTCGTCCTGAGCCTGTCGAAGGAAGCCTGTCGAAGGAAGCCTGTCGAAGGAAGCCTGTCGAAGGCAGCCTGCCGAAGGATACCCGTCGGAGGAGATGGACCCGCGTGCCGCTATGCAATCTCCCGGTAGAGCCGGGCGAGCGCGTCGAGCTCGGGGGTGCCCGTGCCCAGCAGCAGCGACAACAGGCGCAACTGCTTGGTCACCGAGTCGATCTCGCGGGGTGATGCCCGCTGGAACTCCTCGCGAAAGCGCAGCGCGAAGTCTCTCCACTCCGGCGACGACGGGGGCCGATGCAGGCGTCGGGATACCAGCGAACGCAGGACCTCGAGATTGATGCGATCGGTGCGATCCCAGAAGCGCTGGGCTCCCTCCGCCGGCGGCGTGCCCGCGAACTGTTCCCCAAGCCGCTCGAGTTCGGCCAAGACAGAATCCGTGCTCTGCAGCGCTTCCCGAACCTTCCGGGCCCGCCCGCCCTGGCGGGCGAGATAGGTCCACAGCGCCACGGCGTTCAGCAGCGGATAACCGGCCAGGCGGCCACTGGCGGACAGCGCCCGGTCCGCGGAGTCACGGTAGATCGTGTAGGCCGTCAGCAGGGAATCACGTGCCTGCTCGCGCGCGGATGCGGTCATCTCCGGGTCGGACGTCGCCGCCGCCCTCGCGGCGTGGACAATCCCATGGTGCTTGTAGGCGCTGGCCCGGATCATCGCGCGCTCGGTGTTCTCACCCAGGGTCATCAGGGTATCGGCCAGCACGACGGCCTCGCCGGCGATCCTGCTGGCTTCGTCCAACTGGGCAAGCACGGCGTCGTCTCCCGCTTCGGGATCGACACCCGCGAGGCGCCGCTCCGCCAGCCGGGCCAATGCATTGACCCGGTTCTCCAGGGCCTTGATTGTGGTCCCGCCGTCCTCGCAGTCCAGCGCCTGCCCAGTCCATGCGGCCGACCGCTCGAAGTCGCCGAATTCGTGCCAGGCAGCCCCGATGGCGCTGCTGGTGGCGCCCGTCTTGAGGTGGGGCCGTTCTTCCAGCAAGGCTTCCAGATGTCTCAGCCGGACCGCGGGGTCCCGCGGCTTCAGCGCGTCCACCTCCATGCGGCGCGTGTACAACTCGCTGCGGATGTTCGACGCCGCGATCTCGACCTCGCGCGCACTATGGAAGGTCGGTCCTGGCAGGACCTGGGGACTGGTGTCGTCGCTTGCCCCGCCGGACACAGTGGATCGAGACATGCGAGAGGCTGCCGTCGATCCCTGGCGCAGGCGGAACGCATAGTCGCCGTAGCACTGGTACGCACCCCAGGTGTCGCTGTCGCCGAAGGCGTCGAACACCGCCCTGCGGGCATCGGTCACCGCGTCGCCAAAGCTCACGCCCAGGAGCATGGCATCATAGAAGGTCGAGGCGAAGCGCGCGGCGGCGGCATCGTCCACCGCCCAGCCGGCCGCGATCACGCACTTGGCCCCGGCCCGGATGAAAGCGGTACCCAGGTTCGCCGCCAGGGTGTAGCGCGGCCCACCTGGCGGCGGTTCACGGTTGGCCCCCAGGTGGCAGCAGTTGAGGAACACAAGCTCCGGGACGCAGGGCAGCGCACGAATCTCCTTCGCACCCAGCACGATTCCGTCACCGAGCAGCATTCCTGTGCTGGCCCGATCCACGCCGGTGACGGCGTCCCTCATCGGGTGATCGACCACGCCGTGGCCGGCAAGGTGGATGATCTGGTAATCCTCGTTGGTCAGCGCCATCACAATCTCGATGCTTCGGCGCCGGATCATCGGCTGACCGGAATCGAACCCTCCTTGATTGAGGCGCTCGGACACCAGCGACGCCTCGGCCACGGCCCCGGGCAACGGGGGGAAACCCTCCCCGGCCTGGGTGTCGCCCACCACCAGTGCGCGGCCATTGCGCACAGTCGGCCGGGGCGGTTCACCGGAGCGGTCGTAAAGCTGCCGGACCATCCCGATGCGCGTGGCAAGCGGACGCGAATCCCGGCTGCGCCGGTCCGTCAGCAGTTCCCAGGGGTAGCGCGCCGCGCGATCGTCCACCAGCAGCACCATGCCGCCCTGCGCCTCCACCTGCGACTTGAACGCTACCGGAATCAGCAGTTCGAACAGGCTGAAGCCGATCGCCTGATTGGCAGCCGTACTCGCCGTCGCAACCTCCAGCAAGCGGTCGATCAGCGCCGTCTGCATCGGATGAGCGCGCACATCGATGCCGGCCCGGTCGGTTAGCGGCGCAAAATCCAGCCCGTCCTCGGTCCCTGTCACCTGGATGCGCCGCCACCAGGGTTCGGCCTCGTCGAAGAACGGGCGCTGCAACCCACCGGGCATGGGCCGCACGGTCAGATCGACGGTAAGAACCTGACCCAGCTCACGGCAGACGCGCTCGCAGGCGTGCGCGATTGCGATCGCCGCGTCTTCGAACAGCTCGATGATGTCGATGCGCTGCAGCAAAGGCGCCTCCAGTTCGCGCAGCTGCCGGTTGGCATCGGCGATTGCCTCGAGCAGGGCCTTGACCGCATCGACCCGGACGAGCCCTCCCACGCCCGAGCCGATCACCAGCGACGCCAGCGCCAGATCGCCGGCGGCCTCGCTCCCGGGTTCACCACACTCACGCAGCCGGGCACCGTGGTCGAGGCTGAAGCGGATCAGCGCATGCCGCAGGGTGTCACGCAGGCTCGCCGCCGAGAGCTGTCCGAGCGTGCCCAGTCCCACCACCACCGCTCCCTCGCTGCGCTGCGTCCCTGGCTGCACCACGATCTCCACGCTGTTCAGGGGCCCGGGATAGATGTTGGCGCGGTGCAGAGCCTTCAACCGCCCGTCCAGCGAACGGTCCAGCGCGGCCTCGGAACCGGTGATGCTCTCGCCCTGGTAGTGGCCCACCATGACCGGCACGTCGGCATAATGGATGTTGCCATGGCGGATGCGTACGTGGCAGGCCGGCAGTACCTCCTCGCGCGGCCCGAGCGACGGTGGTGTTCCGTGCAGTGCAGCGGCCTCGAGCTCCGCCTGGGTGGGAAACAGCAGCGGGGTATCGGGCTCCACGTCGGGCACTGCCTCCAGACCGCGGGCGGCCGGGGGACGCTGCGAAAGCAACCGGGTGCTGCCGGATTCCAGCAACTCCTGGATGGCCGGGAACGCCGCGGGAGCACACAGCAGATCTCCGTGCTTCACGCGCGGCAGATACCAGCAGCGTCCGTCCTGCAGCCACTGCGGTGTAGCCGCCCATGGGGTCAGGCCGTCACCCTCGGCGCTGTACTCAAACCTGAGCCGGGGTCCTTCGACCCGCATACCCACCGGCGTGGCGTTATCCTGCCCGGCGAGATAGAGAACACGGTTTCCGTGCAGCGGCGGCGCATCGATGTCGACCCGGCTGCGGAGGCCAAAGGCATCCTGCAATGCCTCTGCGTCCGGATGTTTCCAGCGCCTTCCGAGCGCCGGGGCGAGACGGGCCCAGTGCCGATCGTCAAAGGCGTTCCAGTCCGTCCCCGAGAGGGCTGCGCCGGGCAGGGTCTCGAGCAGCCCCGGGTAGTGCCGGAACTGATCGATCAGTTCCAGGCGGCTGTGCTTGAAGTCCACCGCTGCCAGCAAGCGCAGGAGCGGGTGTTGCCCGGCCAGCAGCTGAACCGAATCAAACGTGCCCTGCAGAGGCGTGCCGGCCATCACCAGCCGCATGTCCCGGTCACGGCATAGCCGATCCCACAGCCCCTGGGATTCCGTGGCCAGCCAGAGCAGGGCCACCCAACCACCCATCGAGTGCCCAAGAATCCGCAGCTTCAGCGATTCGGCGTCGGCCTCACGGGCCAACGTGCCCAGCGTCCCGCCGAGCCGACGGGCGTTCTCCCGCAGGGACAGCCGCCAGTCGTAGTCGAAGATCTCGACCCGATGCCCGCGCTCCTCCAGATACTCCGCCAGCGCCGCATAGCGGCTGGGGAACCAGCCGTCGGGAACCACCTTCCGGTCGGCCTTGCGGACATCCAGGCGGTGCATTCTCCCGACTGCGATGTTCGCCGGATGCAACCAGACGCGGTCCCCGTCCGCACGCAGGTGACTGCCCGGCAGGCCGGGCAGCATCACCGTGATGCACTTGACACGCATGCCACGCTCGCCCCGGCTCTTGGCCTTGACCGGTTCGGCGTGCAGCGAGACGAACTCCGGGAGGCTGTGCTGGTTGCCGGCCAGCGCCTGCACGATGGCGTTGAAGGTCCGGCGGTTCGCGAAGTAGGAGAAGTGATTGACCGGCTGATGCCCCCGGCCGTCGTCGACGAAATGCACCCCGGGGACGCGGCGCGGATGCCCGCCGATCATCGCGTCGGTCTCGACCACCCAGTCGTTCGCCTGCCAGTAATACAGATTCGTCAGGGCCACCAGAAGGGTCTGGCGCAGGCCGCCGCCGACGCTGGAGTTTCCCGCGATCACCGACAGATCGGCATCGACCCGAATGCCCGGGTCGTTGATGAAGCGGGCGAGCCCGCCGTCCGGGACCATGGCCTTGATCCCGGGCAGCAGACCGTCATCGAAGCGCTTGCGTGCGACCGCGATGGCCAGGCTGCGCAGCGCACCGACGAATGCAGCGCCCTTCGGCCCCAGGAGCTTGGCGCCGGCGAGCTGGACGCCGGAAAGCACCAGGTTGAGGTAGACATCCAGCCGCCCCGCCGCCAGGGTGGTGCCCCGCGACGGGCAACCCACGCGCACGAAACGCTCAACCCGCGGGCGCTTCCCGGCCAGCAGGGCGTTCAACTCTTTCAGTTCTCCGGCAATCGCCTCGCGTGCCTCACGGGTATCGGCGTCGTCTCCGGGATACGCGGTGAAATAGAGTTCCATCTCCGCCTCGGTGATCGGCGCGGCGCGCCCTTCGACACGGCCGCGGCAGACGAGCTCACCCACCAGGCCACCGCGCGAGTGCGACAGCAGGTGCAACGGCTGTTCAGAGGGCAACCGTGCCAGCAACTCGCAGGCATTGCGGATCGGACTCTCGCTAAGCGTGCGATGCTCCAGGGCGTAGACCCGCCCGTCGTACAGCCGCTCGATCTGCTCCAGCCAGGTGTCCCGGTGGGCATCGGTCCACAGGCCGCTGAAACTCCCGACGGTGCTCGAGGCGGTACCGTGCAGCAACACGAGAACGGGCTTGCCCGAGGCGGGGATCGGCGCATCCACCGACTCAAACACCGGTTCCGCCCGCGCCCGGTCGAATCGGCAGCGATACACCCCTGTGCGATTTTCCAGCAACTGCGACTCCACCTTCGCGATCGCCTTGCGCACGACCGCGGTCGCCGTCGCATCTTCCAGCTCCTTGCCCCAGCGCAGCCTCGGGATAACCAGCCTGCGGATCCAGCGACCAATCCCGCGCGAAGGCGCGCCGTGCCCCCCCAGCGCCGTCTCCGCGCCGAGGATCAGCGTGTCCTCCTGCTGCCCCGTCAATTCCTGCAGGCGTTCCAGCGTGAGCCAGAGCTCGCCTCCGTCGGCCAGTTCCACGTGGACGATCTGATCGGCCGGATACTCTGCGGTGATTTCCTCCGCCCCTGCACGCGCGGCTCCGACCGCATACGCCGAGACCGACTCGACCACGAACAGGCCATCGGCCGCCTGATTGATCGCCTCCTGTTCCCGGACCTCGTCCACCCGGGGCCCCGCCCCACCGCGGCTCGCCGAGAGTTCGGTCGCCACAACCAATCGGATCGTCTTGCTCGCCATCTTTGCCACTCCCTGGGTACGATCAAGGGAGTGTTGTCGAGGAACCAGGGATAATCAAGGCAATTCGGGCAGCGCTGCCAAGGCTATGCGCACAGGCAGTCAATGGCCATGCGTCGGGACATGACGCGCGCATTCCAAAGGGAGCCGCCTGAGGTCAAACGGCGTCTTGGCCGAAACTCGGGTGCCGGATGACGTGGAACGCGCGGCTTTTGGCTAGAATACGGGTCATGGACGCCGTCAGTGAGTTGGGCTCCCTTCCCGCGCTGATGGCGGGCATCAGCCTGAGCGCCGCGACGGGGTTCCGCGTGTTCCTGCCGGTGCTGGCGCTGGGGCTTGCCGCGCGCTTCGGGCTGCTGGAGCTGGGCGAGCAGTTCGCCTGGCTGGCTTCCGACCCGGTGCTGATGGTGGTGGGCATCGCGGCCCTGCTCGAGGTCGGCACGTACTACATCCCCATTGTCGACAACCTGCTCGACACCCTGGCCACTCCGGCAGCCATCGGCGGCGGCACGGTCATCGTTGCGGCGCTACTGCCGGAGATGCACGGGCTGCTGCAGTGGGGCACCGCGGCCCTGCTGGGAGGTGGTGCGGCAGGCATCACGCAGGCCACGACCGTGCTGGCGCGCGGCGTATCAACGGCCTCGACCGGCGGTCTCGGCAACCCCCTGATCGCGACTTCCGAAACCGGCGGCAGCCTGGTCGCGATCGTGCTCGCCCTGTTGATCCCAGTGGTCTTCGGCGTGTTGGTGATCCTGGCCCTGGCCTGGCTGCTGGTGCGACTGGTCCGGCTGTTACGCAGCAGGAGGCACCGGGCACCGGCTGCAGACACTCCAGATCGTTGAGAAAGCCGAAGCGTCCCCGCCGGCTCGCCGTTCGCCGCTCTCCCGCTGTATGCACTAGCGCTCATGGCCTCGGGGCGCGCCACCCCTGATGATGAAAAGCCGCAAACTGTAGGTCGGGTTAGCCCAAAGGGCGTAACCCGACGGGCCTCGCACCCACCCATGGGCGCAAAATGGCGTCGTCCCCGGGACGTCGTCGGGTTACGCTGCGCTAACCCGACCTACAGGGCCGTGACTTTCACGTTAACCACCCGCCTCCTGACCCTATCGGCGAACGCCAAAGAGAGTCAGCAGCAGGCCAACCACCACGGCAACACCGCCGCCGATGAAGTACCACATGGTTTCATCGGTGAAGCGACCGGTCAGGGCCTCGTGTGCCTGGTCGACGAATCCCTCGGAGGCCTGCCAGCCGAAATAAAGGGCAACGATCCCTGCGACCAGCAGGGCGATACCGAGGATGCGAAAAGGGCTCATCGGTGTCCTCCTATGCAAGACCTGCCACTGCCGGTATCCGCGATAACGGTTGGCAGTCTCAAGATGGTTGATGGTCGGATCGGCGGCCGGGTCCGAACCCCGGATCGCCGATGCGATGGAAAGATCAGATCCGCGGACTTCTGCCGGTGATCAGGAACACGAGCGCGACCACCAGACCGACGACGAACAGGATCCAGGCGATGTTCGTGGCCGCTCCGGCAACACCCGTCAATCCCAAGGCTCCCGCGATGATGGCGACGATCAGAAAGATCAATGCCCAGTAGATCATGGCGACCTCCTTGTTACGAGTGGTCGTAATGACTCTAGCACCCGCACCGCAGCTTTTTCAAAGGAGGTTCGTCGCCGACGCGAACGGATAGAGGATGGCTCGGCCACCTCGTCCGGAACCTCGCGAATCTCCGCCGCTAGTGGGCCATGCGGGAAGTTCGGTAACTATGGAGCACAGCCAGACGCGCCGGAGCAAGGCGGGCCAGTGCAGGAATAGCCACTCTATTTCAAGCTTGCCCAACGCAGCGCCGGCGTGTCTGGCGCCGCGATCTGATACCGAACTTCCCGCATGGCCCACTAGCAGCCCGGCCAGGGCGGGAATCGAGGCGACGCCCGCCCCGGGGTTTGGTCCAAATGGCTCACTCCGTGGTCACCGAGTCGTGATCGCTGGTCAACGCTGTGTCCAGTGTGTGCCAGGACAGGGTCGCGCACTTGACCCGCATCGGGTACTCGTGAACGCCGGCAAGCGCCCCGAGGTTACCGAGTTCGGCGGGATCGGTGTGCGGGCGATCGCTGGTCAGAAGATCGTGCACGTCGGCGAACAGGCGCTGTGCCTCGTCCACGGTCCTTCCCTTCACAGTCTCAGTGAGCATCGACGCGGATGCCATTGAAATTGCGCATCCAACTCCGATGAAACTGACGTCCTCGACGCGCCCGTCCACGACCTTTACGAACAGCCGCAACTGGTCCCCGCAGAGCGGGTTGTGACCGTCCACCGCCCGGGTGGCATCGGGCATATCGCGGAAGTTCCGGGGATGCCGCTTGTGATCCAGGATCAGTTCCTGGTACAGGTCGTTCAGTTCGCTCATGCCAGAAGCTCCCGGGCATGCCGCAGGGCCGCCGCCAGCCGGTCGATCTCCTCCACGGTGTTGTAGAAGGTCATCGACGCCCGGGAGGTGGCGGGCACCTGGTAGAAAGTCATCACCGGCATCGCGCAGTGGTGGCCGGCGCGGACCGCCAGGCCCCGGTGATCGAGGATCGTGCCCATGTCGTGGGGGTGCACGTCGTCCATCACGAAGGAAACCAGCGCAACCTTGTCCCGCGCCTCGCCGATGACGCGCAGACCCGGGATGTCCTTCAGTCGATCGGTGGCGTACTCCAGCAAGCGGTTCTCGTAGGCCATCGCGGCGCCCCAGTCCAGCTTC
>Ga0209498_1000773_pt1 | contig 19803 bp, 18 predicted proteins | sample WalLakDeSediment_FD_184131 | JGI IMG/M metagenome (GOLD analysis project Ga0209498, IMG submission 184131) | Lake sediment microbial communities from Walker lake, Nevada to study Microbial Dark Matter (Phase II) - Walker Lake 11/02/13 Deep... | ecosystem: Environmental > Aquatic > Freshwater >... | reverse complement strand
CGGCATCCTGGTCGTCCTGACCCCCCAGGCGATGACCGACCCGACCCGGACCGCCGAGCGCATCAAGGAATGCGCCAAGGATCTGAAGAAACCGGTGCTGGCCAGCTGGATGGGCGGCGCCGAGGTCGTGGCCGGCCAGGCCATCCTGAACCAGGCCAATATTCCGACCTATTCGCACCCGGATGCCGCCACCCACCTGTTCAAACTGATGTGGCGCTACCACTGCAGCCTGAAGGCACTGTACGAGACCCCGGCCCCGGCGATGACCTGGGACGAGTCGGGCCTCGCCCTGACGCAGGTGAAGCGCCTGCTGAAGCAGGCCGCCCGCGATCAGCGCACGGTGCTGACCGAACTGGAATCGAAGACCCTGCTTTCGGCCTACGGCATCCCTGTGGTGGCGACGCACAAGGCGCATACCGCCGCCGAGGCCGTGGTCCAGGCCCGGGCGATCGGTTATCCGGTGGTCGTCAAACTGGACTCCAAGACCCTCACCCACAAGAGCGACGTCGGTGGAGTGCGCCTGCACCTGGCCGATGACGCGGCCGTGACCGCCGCCTTCGAAGGCATCCGCGACACCGTTGCGGCCAAGGCCGGGGCAAAGCATTTCGACGGCGTCACCGTGCAGCCGATGATCTCCCGGGACGACAGCTACGAACTCATTCTCGGCAGCAGCGTGGACGCGCAGTTTGGCCCCGTGCTGTTGTTCGGCGCCGGTGGGCAGATGGTGGAGGTGATGCGCGACAGCGCCGTCGCCCTGCCGCCCCTGACCACCACCCTCGCCCGCCGCCTGATGGAGCAGACCCGGATCTACGCCGCGCTGCAGGGCGTGCGCGGACGCGAGGCGGTGGATCTGCCGCAGATCGAGAAGCTGCTGGTGCGCTTCAGCCCGCTGATCATCGAGCATCCGGAGATCAAGGAAATCGACATCCCTGCAGCTTCTTGAGCGCGCCCTCGCGGACAAATACGACCTTTCGGTCGCCAAGTCCGTTGCAAGTGCCCTGACGCTCGCGAGAGAAAACCCACCCGACCTCATCCTTCTGGATGCGCTGATGGCGGAGAGGGATCCTCCTTCCGGCGCAAGGTGATCGAGCTGGGCCGACTGCTCGCGATCAACGAGCGGATTCTCGGGGACAAGTAAACCGAAACGACCGGGATCACGCAGGCATGGGCACCGTACCGGTCACCCCGCACCGATCGGCAACTCGCCTGTGCATTCGGGTGCTACGATCTTGGCAACGAATCCGACCACCACCCGAACGATCGGGTCCACCACCCAGGGGTACGCCATGCTGGCCTTGTTGCTACTGATGATTGCTCTGCTGCTGGCAGCCGGGGCCCTGCTGATCTGGCAGGCCAGCATCATCTTCAGCATTGAGATCGTGGACGGTAAACTGCGGGTGCGGCGCGGCGACCCGCCCAGGCACTTCGAACATGCGGCCCGGGACGTGGTCCGGCGCTACGGCATCGAGACCGGTCGCCTGACTGCCATGCGCACCGGCAAAGGACTGCGCCTGCGCGGCTCATCCTCTATCCCGCAAGAAGCCCATGGCGAGCTTCAAACCGCGCTCCAGCGAGTGAAGGTGGGGCGCAAGCGCCGCAAGAGACGTCGCTGAACGAACCCTGTACCGCGGAGTTCCGAGCCCCCCGGCCCGAGCCGAAAACGGACTCCCTTCCGACCCTTGATTCCCGTCTTATCCACAGCTTGTCTTGCTTCGATGCCCAGCCCGCAGTGGGCCGGTCCACGCCCGATGTGCAAGCAGGCTTGGGATGTTCAGGGCTCCTCTGCCGGCAGCACAGACTGCAGCTCGAGCCGCCTACCCTGTTCCGGGTGCCATGTGAACCGGCCCACCACCACGACCGACTCCCCAACGCGGTCGACGACCGCCGATTCTGGCCGCACCGACAAGCGGTTTCGCGGATTCGTCTCGATCCAGTAGTGCTCCGGATCGTCGAATGCCTGCACGATGCCGCGGGTGCGAACCCGCTCTCCGTCAAAGGTGGTCGGGGCACCCACCAACTGGTCCAGCGTCACCTCGGAGATGCGCTCGTCGGCACACCCCAAGAGCGCGAACGAAAAAAGCAGGCATACACCCGCCGACCATGCTCCTCTTGCCCCGCTCATTGGAGCACTACTGCACCAGACGCCACCAGTCGTCCGAAGTATCGTGAAGTCATGGATGTCCCCTCTGACGGTAACGCCCCAGTCCTGTAGGTCGGGTTAACGTAGCGTAACCCGACATGCCGGGGTGCCGGCGCCGGCGCTGCTTTGCGGCCATGGATGCGTGACCGGTCTCCCGGGTCTCCCGGGGTCGGACCAAGTCATCCCCTTGAATTTTCATCGAAATGGGTCTCAATAGAGGGCCAAATCACGGTTTCGGCCGGCATTTTTTGGTGCAAAAATGGCGCTCGAAGGCGATGTCCCGACCCGCGCCACCTTCCTCCGGCCGATTGCCACGACAATCTGGCTTGAAGGGCCCATTCGGGAACAGAAAACACCCCTCCAAGGGCCTTTTTCATACCATTTTAGAACTGTTTTTCGATTTGATACAGACACTTGGCTTGGTCCGACCCCACGGGCTCTACGGGCGGTATCGCCAACCCCGGACTTCGCTCCGCTCCGCTACACTCTCTGTCGAGTGATCCACGACGAGGAGACTGCGATGGGTTTTGCGTTGTCCGACCTGCAACTGACCAGCCCCGCCTTCGCGCAAGGTGCGGCGATACCTGCCCGGCACACCGGCGAGGGCGAAGACCTGTCGCCCGAGTTCGCCTGGAAGCAGGTGCCCGAGGGGACCCGTTCCTTTGCCCTCATCTGCCACGACCCGGATGCCCCGCTGGTCTCGGTACGCGGTACCTATGGGTTTGTTCACTGGCTTCTGTACAACATCCCCGGCACCGAGACCGGTCTGCCCGAGGGGGTGGCGGATTTTACCGCCGGCAAGAACGATTTCGGCCGGACTGGCTACGGCGGGCCGATGCCGCCGCCTGGCCACGGCACACACCACTACTTCTTCTGGATTCTGGCCCTTCGCCACGCGCCGCAACTGCCGTCGGGCCTGACGCAGCTGGACCTGCTGAAGCGGGTCGAACCGTCGCTGATCGGCATGAACCGGCTCGTGGGCACGTACGCGCGCAGCTGACCGACCCCCTCGCCCCCATTGGCAAATGCCTGTCGGGCGGTGCAGACTTGCGCGGCAAATAGCGACAATCGCGCTGCCAAAAGCTTTCCACGGAGACTGGACCATGAATTCACCGCTTCTCGACGACATCGGCAAGCTCATCTTTCGCGTCGGCTTCGGCGTCCTGTTCCTGATGCACGGCATCCACAAGGTGATGCACGGCATCGACGGTATCGAGTCCATGGTCGTGAACGCAGGCCTGCCGGCGGAGGTCGCATACGGCGTTTATGTCGGTGAAATCCTGGCGCCGATCCTGATCATCGTGGGCTGGCATGCGCGCATCGGCGCGATCCTGACGGCGATCACCATGGCCTTTGCCTTTTATCTTGCGCATTCCCATGAGTTTTTCGAACTCACCGCCCACGGCGGCTGGCAGCTGGAACTGCAGGGCATGTTCCTGCTTGCCAGTGTCGCAATCGCACTGAGCGGCCCGGGACGAATCAGCCTCAACGGACGTTGAGGTTGGGGGCTGCCCGGCAACACGCCGCGGCGGCCCCGACCCCTGTACCCTATGCTCGCCTGCAAGCACCCACAGGCGGGCGCTGCATTTTTCCGGGCTTCCCGCAAGGGGTAAACTTCCGCGTGCAACTCGATGCCCCACCGAAATCCGGAGGGGGCGGTAAAAACTGGGGTCTGGACGATGGCAGGAACGCTGATCCTCACCGCGCGCTGGGTCCTGCCGATGGTGCCCAGGGGCACGATACTGGCAGACCACGCGGTGGTCCTGCGCGGCCAGCGGATCGTCGAAATCCTCCCGAGCACCGATGCCCTCGCCCGCCACCCCGGCGCGGAACACCAGGATTTTCCCCGCCACGCGCTCCTGCCGGGCCTCGTGAATGCCCATACGCACGCCGCCATGACCCTGCTGCGCGGCGTTGGGGGCGACCTGCCGCTGATGCAGTGGCTGCAGGAACACGTATGGCCCGCCGAAAGCCGCCTGCTGTCCCCGGAGTTCGTGCAGGCGGGCAGCCAACTCGCGGTGGCCGAGATGATCCGCGGCGGCACGACCTGTTTCAACGACATGTATCTCTTCCCGGAGGAGACCGCCCGGGTGGTGGACCAGAGCGGCATCCGTGCCGTGCTGGGGCTGACCGTGATCGACTTTCCGACGCCCTGGGCCAGCACGACCAGCGAGTACTTCCGCAAGGGCGCCGACCTCGCCGCTGCCTGGCAGGGCCACGAGCGGATCCGGTTTGCGATCGCACCGCACGCGCCCTACACCGTGGGCGACGACAGCCTGCGGGAGATCGCGCGCCGTGCCGAAGCGATGGACGTGCCGGTGCACATGCACGTGCACGAAACGGCGCACGAGGTCGCCGGCGCCCTCAGCGAAAAGGGCGAGCGCCCGCTGGCTCGCCTCGCTCGCCTCGGACTCCTGGAGCGCCCGTTTGCCGCAGTGCACATGACGCAGCTGGATGAATCCGAGCACGAGTCGTTACCGCAGACGCGGGTCTCGGTCGTGCATTGTCCGGAATCCAACCTGAAACTGGCGTCAGGCTTCTGCCCGGTGGCGCGCCTGCTGGAGAGCGGGGTGAACGTCGCCCTAGGCACCGATGGCGTAGCCTCCAACAACGATCTGGACATGCTCGGCGAGATGCGCACGGCGGCCCTGCTGGCCAAGGGTGTGAGCGGTAACGCCGCCGCGGTCGGCGCAGCCCAGGCACTGGAGATGGCGACCCTCTACGGCGCCCGGGCCCTGGGCCTGGAGGAACAGGTCGGGTCGCTGGAGCCCGGCAAGCTCGGCGATCTGATCGCGATCGATCTCGGCAGCATTGAATTCCAGCCGGCGCATGACCCGCACGCGCAGATCGTCTACGCCGCGACCCGCGACGCGGTCACCGACGTCTTCGTCGGCGGACGTCCGTTGCTCCGCGGCCGTGAACTGCTTACGCTCGATATGGACGAACTCACGAACCTGGCCCAAGCCTGGCAAGAACGCGTACAGGCGGCCCATTGAACGGAAGCGAATGCCCATGAGTACCCCGGGAACAGAACCTGCCCCACCGAACGTCGATGCCGCCGAGGTGGCCAAGTTCACCTCCCTCGCCGCTGAGTGGTGGGATCCCACGGGCCCGTTCGCGACGCTGCACGCCATCAATCCGCTGCGCCTTAACTGGATCGACGAACACGCACGGCTGCGCGGCAAGAAGGTCCTGGACGTGGGCTGTGGTGCTGGAATCCTGAGCGAGGCCATGGCGCTGCGCGGCGCCAGCGTGACCGGCATCGATGCTGGCGCCGAACACCTGGAGGTGGCCCGGGACCATGCCGTCGAATCCGGTGTGGAGATCGACTACCTGCGGACAACCGCCGAAGATTTCGCCGAACGAAATGCCGGCGCATTCGACGTGGTCACCTGCATGGAGATGCTGGAGCACGTGCCGGATCCGGATTCGGTGGTGTCGGCCCTCTCGCGTTTGCTGGCCCCCGGCGGGAAACTGTTCCTGTCGACGATCAACCGCACGCCGCGCGCCTTCGCCGAAGCCATCGTCGGAGCCGAGTACCTGCTGCGGCTGCTGCCCCGTGGAACCCATGAGTACGCGCGGTTCATCCGGCCCTCCGAGCTGGGTGCCAGTCTGCGCGGGCAGGGCCTGGAGCTCCGGCAACTGCGCGGACTGACCTATTCGCCGCTGACCCGCAGGTACCGCCTGACCCCCTCCGTGGCGGTGAACTATCTGCTGTACGCCGAGCGGGGCGATCCGGGCACGAGCCGGGATTCATGAGCGGGGCATTGCACGGCGTCCTGTTCGATCTCGACGGGACCCTCCTGGACACGGCACCGGACATGCACGGCGCACTCGACCGGCTGATGCTCGAGCATGGCCGGGATCCGCTTCCCTTTGCCGCGGTTCGGGATCATGTGTCGCATGGATCCAATGCCCTGGTCCGGCTCGGGTTCCCGGACGCCGACCCGGTCCTGCGGGAGGCCTTGAAACGGCGCTACCTGGAGATCTACGCCGACAACCTCTGCCTGGCCACGGCGCTGTTTCCCGGTCTGCCCGACCTGCTCACCGAGATGGAGGCGCGCGACCTCCGCCTTGGCGTAGTGACCAACAAACCCGGCTGGCTGACCGAGCCGCTGCTCGACGCGCTCGGCCTGACCCCGCGTCTGGCCACCATCGTCAGCGGCGACACGCTGCCCCAGCGCAAGCCGGCGCCGGAGCCGATGTGGCTGGCGGCGAAACAGGCAGGAGCCCGGCCCGACCGGTTCGTGTACATCGGGGATGCCGAGCGCGACATCGCCGCCGGGCGTGCCGCGGGCATGCGCACACTGGTCGCGGACTGGGGCTACATCGACGCCAGTGAGAATCCGGCGGCCTGGCAGGCCGATGCCCGCCTCCAGGCGCCCGCTGACTTCTGGCCCTGGCTGGACTCGCTGGCCGGCATGCGCCGATGCCTGGCGAGCTGAGCGCCGTCCCCGGGCTGGTCTGGGCCTTCGGCGCCGCCCTCCTGGTGCTCGGAATCGGTATCGGGCACGCCTGGGCCAGCGGCCGGCTCAACGCCCGTGTACAGGTGCTGATGGCGGAGAACGCCCGCCTCGAAGCCGAACGCGACTATGCGGAACTGCGCCGCGAAGACCTGCACGCCAGCTTCGACAGCGCCCGGGAGCAGTTGGGCAACGCCTTTTCTGCACTCGCGAACAACGCCCTTCGGGCCAACAACACGCAGTTCCTGCGTCTCGCCCAGTCGGTGCTGAACCAGCAGCTGCTGCGAGGGCAGCACGAGTTGAGCCGCAGCGAAACCCGCTTCGAGGATCTGGTCAAGCCGATCCGCGACACCCTTGCCAAGACCGAGGCCGAACTCCAGTCGATGGAGAAGTCGCGGGACACCGCCTTCGCCGCGCTGAACGAGCAGTTGCGCCGCCTGAGCGCCGACCACGGTGAGTTGCAGAAGGAAACACGCAGCCTGGTGCAGGCGCTTTCGCGACCCGGTGTCCGCGGCCGCTGGGGGGAACTGACCCTGCGCCGCGCGGTGGAACTCGCCGGCATGAGTGCGCACTGCGACTTCACCGAACAGGCCGCGCTGACCGGTGAGCAGGGGCGGCAACGCCCGGACATGGTCGTGCACATGCCAGGGCAGCGGGCCCTGGTGGTCGATGCCAAGACGCCGCTCGACGCCTATCTCACCGCGGTGGATGCGACCGAGCCCGAGGCACGCAATGCCGCGCTGAAGCGCCACGCGCAGCAACTGCGGGCGCGGGTGATCGAACTCTCCGGCAAGCGCTACTGGGCGGGGCTCGAGCACACTCCGGAGTTCAGCGTGCTGTTTCTTCCGGGGGACCAGTTTCTGGCCAGCGCGCTGGAGCAGGACCCCTCCCTGCTCGAACAGGCCCTGGAGCGGCAGGTCCTGCTCGCCACGCCGAGCACCCTGATCGCCTTGCTTCGGGCCGTCGAATACGGCTGGCAGCAGGCGCGGCTCACGGCGCATGCGCTGGAGATCCGCGATCTCGGTGCGGAACTGACCACGCGCCTCGGCAGCTTTACCGAGCACCTGACGCGTCTGGGCCGGGCGCTGGAACAGGGGGCCGAGGCCTTCAACGCCACCGTCGGCAACCTGGAGCGACAGGTGATGCCCAGTGCACGGCGTTTCGAGGAGTTAGGGATCCGGGCGCGCAAGCAGCCCGAGGTCCCACCGGCCGTCGACGTCCCCCTGCGCAAACCCTCGACGCCGGCCGAACCCGGTGCCGCTGCCGGGATGCCCGAGACAGGCAGCGGACCGGCCAGCGATGTCTCCTGACCCCGCGACCGCCGCCGCCTACTCGCACTGCCTGCGCCGGGCCGCCGCGCATTACGAGAACTTCCCGGTGGCCTCACACCTGCTGCCGCGCCGGCTGCGCGGACCGGTAGCGGCAATCTACTGCTATGCCCGGGATGCGGACGATCTCGCGGACGAGGACCCGCGCCCGGTGGCCGAACGGCGCCAGGCGCTGGAGGCCCTGCAGGCGCGGGTGCGGTCACTGGGAGACCCTGCCCGGGAGGCGGAGCCCGAATGGCGGGCACTTGCCGATACCATCCGTCACTTTGGACTCCCCCTCGGGCCCCTGACCGACCTTGCCGACGCCTTCATCCAGGACCTGGACAAGACCCGCTACGCGAACTTCGGCGAAGTCATGGCCTACTGCAGGCGCTCGGCCAACCCGGTCGGCCGTCTGCTTCTGCATCTGTCGGACGACGCAAGTCCCGGGAACCTCGCCTGTTCCGACGCCGTCTGCTCGGCGCTGCAACTGATCAACTTTCACCAGGACCTGCACCAGGACTATTCCGAACACGGCCGCATCTATATCCCTGCGGACGAGATGACCGCCTACGGGGTCAATGAGGCCCACTTCCGTGATCGGATCAGCGACTTTCGCATGCGCAACCTGATGCAGTTTCAGTATCAGCGCGCGGACCGACTGCTACGCGCCGGCGCGCCGCTCGGCCGCGCCCTGCGCGGGCGGCTGGGACTGGAAATCCGCGCCATCATCCAGGGTGGCGCGCGCATCCTGTGGCGGTTGCGGCAACAGCCCGATGTCTTCGCTCGCCCGCGCCTGCGCAAGGTCGACTGGCTGCTGGTGCTCGGGCGCAGCCTCGTGCCCGGCCGTGCCCGCAGCCAGCGCGCCTGAGCTCTCCCGATGGCATCAGACCCCGCCCGGCCGGCATAGCCTGTGCTAAGGTTCGGTTCCGGACGCAAGCCCCACCCAACCCCTATGTCACCCGACGAATATTGCCAGCAAAAGGCCGCCCGCAGCGGTTCCAGCTTCTACTACGCCTTTCGTTTCCTCGACCCGCAACGGCGTCGCGCCATCATCGCCCTGTATGCCTTCTGCCGCGAGGTCGATGACGTCGTCGACGAGTGCCGCGAGCCTGCGGTCGCCCATGCAAAGCTGGACTGGTGGCGCGAGGAGATCGGGCTCTTGTTCGAGGGGCATCCGCGGCATCCGATCACCCAGGCGCTTGCGCCCCACGTCGAGACCTTCGACCTCTCCAAGGAGTATTTCGAGGAGATCATCGACGGCATGCAGATGGATCTCGACTATGACGCCTACCCCGACTTCGCCACCCTGTCCCTGTACTGCTACCGGGCCGCGAGTGTCGTCGGCCTGCTATCGGCCCGGATCTTCGGCTTCTCTGACCGGCGAACACTGAAATACGCCCACGACCTGGGCATGGCCCTGCAGCTCACGAACATCCTGCGCGACGTCCACGAAGACGCCATGCGGGGACGTGTCTACATTCCGCTCGACGAACTCGAGCGCTTCGGCGTCAGGGCCGAGGACTTCCGCGTCAACATTACGCGCGACGCGCATCGCGAGCTGTTCTCGTTCCAGGCGGCGCGCGCCCGGGACTACTACGTGAAGGCGGACGCCCATCTGCCCGCAGAGGACCGTTACGCCCAGCGAACGGGGTTGATCATGGCGGCGATCTACCGGGCGCTGCTGGAGGAGATCGAACGGGACGGCTTCCGCGTCCTTGAGCACCGCGTGCACCTGACCCCGCTGCGCAAGCTGTGGATCGCCTGGCGTACCGCGCGCAGCACCAAGAAGCCCCGGTGAACCAGGCTTCAACGGCCGAGAGCCCCGTGCGGCATTCACTCCCCGACGAAGACCCGGTGGCGGTGATCGGCGCCGGCTGGGCCGGACTGGCCGCGGCACTGGAGCTGGTTCGCGCTGGCCGGCCCGTGGTGCTGATCGAGGCCGCCGCCAACCCTGGCGGCAGGGGCCGCAGCCTGGTTCTTGACGGCGCACATCTGGACAATGGACAGCACATCCTGGTCGGCGCATGCAGGCAGGTTTTGGCACAGATGCGCACAGTGGGAGTGGATCCGGAGACCGCACTGCACGTTCTTCCCTTTTCCCTCTCGCTTCGCGAACTGCTGCCCGAAGGCGGTACCCGTGCGTTTTCACTGTCGCCGCGCTCAACGCGTCCCTGGCATCTGGCGACGGCCCTGTATCGTGCCCTGAGCGGTGAGAAACCGTCCCGGCGCTTCGCAGCCATGCTCGGCGCGGCGCGGATGCTCGCGCAGGCCCCGGACGTAGACCTGCCGGTGGCAGCGTGGCTGCGGCGCGGGCACCAGCCGCCGGCGCTCATCGCAGGGCTCTGGGAACCCCTCTGCCTGGCCGTCATGAACACCCCCGTTGCCGAGGCGTCCGCGAAGATCTTCCAGAATGTCCTGCAGCAGACCTTGCGGGGAAGCGAACGGGACGCCCGGCTGCTGATTCCCCGCATGCCCCTGGGAGCACTGTTTCCGGAGCCTGCCCTTGCCTGGCTGCGCGCATCGGGAGCCGAGGTGCACATGTCGACGCGGGTGACGGGGATTGCGACCCGTGTGCAGGGTGGATTCGAACTGGGCCTGCGCGGCGGCGCCCGGCTCCACGCAGGCCAGGTGATCCTGGCAACCGCGCCGCGCGCAGCGGAACGTCTGTTGCCTGCATCGGACGCCCTTGCCCAGGCCCGGCGAGCGCTGTCGGCGCTTGGCGCGAGAAGCATCTGCACGGTCTACCTGCGCTATCCGAAGCCCCTGGTTGACCTGCCTCCGCTCACCGGTCTGCTTGGCCAGCACGGTCAATGGCTGCTTCCCCGCTACCTGAACGGGGAACCGCACTGGGCCGCAGTGGTGATCTCGGCTGCGGAGGTGTACCCGGCACCCGACGCCCGGACCCGCTGGCAACAGGTCGCCCGTGAGCTCGCGGCGACCTTCCCTGGGCTGGGAAATCCGGATTCCGGCCGGGTCGTTTGTGAGCAATCCGCGACCTTCGATGCCCGTGCCGGCATCGACGAGCTGCGCCCGGACGTCCGCACCGGGATCCCAGGACTCTACCTCGCGGGTGACCATTGCGCGCGCGGGCTCCCATCGACGCTGGAGGCCGCGGTCCAGGGCGGTCTGCAGGCGGCAGCGGCCGTTCTCCAGGATGCTGACCCGAGCCTCGCGCGTTAGCAGCCCGAAGATGGGTCGAGTCCCGGGGACGACGCCGTTAGGTCGCCGAGAGGGCTCGCCTCCCACAAGGGACGGCCATGCAAGGGAGGGCGTTGCGTGCGAGCGGACTCCCTGCGGAGCTTTCGTGATAATCGGGTGTGCTTTTGTCATTCAGGGTGGCGCGGTCCGAGCCCCGAACTCGCGGCAACCATCTGGCAGAGATCCGCGATACTGTCCGCGTGCATTTTCTCCATGACCCGGGCCCGGTATTTCTCCACCGTGCGGGGGCTGATCTCGAGCTGGCGCGCGATGTCCTTGTTGCTCAAACCCGCAGTCACGAGCTGCATGACCTCCGTCTCCCGTCCGGTCAGGTGGCCAGCCCTTTCGATGATCGTCTGGCGGAGAACCTTTTGCGCGCGTTGCCGTCGATCGGTTGCGATGGCCTCCTCGATCCGGGTAATCAGGCTCTCCGTGGCGAAGGGCTTCTCCAGGAAATCGACGGCACCGGCCTTCAGCGCACGCACGGTGGTGGGGATGTCGCCGAAGGCGGACATGAAAATGATGGGTAGCGAGCAGCCCCGGTCGCTGAGCGCCTGCTGCACCTCGAGACCGTCCATGCCAGGCATGCGCAGATCGAGAACCAGGCAACCTGGTTGCGACGGATCCAGGCCCCTCAGCAAATCCTCCGCCGTCGCGTAGGCCTCGACCTGGTATCCCGCCAGGCTCAGCGCCAGGGACAGGGAGCGCCGCACACCCGGATCGTCATCGAGGAGCACCACGACCGGCGACTCGTTCACGCTGGGTCACCCTCATCATGCAGGGGCAATGTAAAACGCAGGACGGCTCCGTTGGCGCCCGGTTCAACCCAAATCCTGCCACCATGCGCCTCGACAATCGTCCGGCTGATCGCGAGTCCCATACCCATTCCGCTCTCCTTCCTGGTTTCCCAGACCTCGAAAATACGCGGGAGCCACTCCGGGTCCAGCCCCGGCCCGGTGTCCGCAACGGTGACCCGGACCTGTTCCGCCAGACGCTCGAGTTCGACGCGGATGTTGCGTACCGGAGAGTCGGCGAGTTCGATCGCCTCGATCGCGTTGCACAGAAGATTCACGAGGACCTGCTCGATCTGCAACGGATTCACCCGCACGATCACCGGCTCACTTAGCAGATCCAGGTTCAACCGGACACGCTTGCGGCGGGCGAGCGGGGCGACGAGAGCCACAGCCTCGTGCACCCGCTCCTCCAGCCGGCTGGGCTCCTTCTTGATCTCTCCTCGGCGCATGAACCGGCGAAGCTGGTCAACGATCCGCGTTGCGCGATCGACCTGACCGCGCATGTCCCCAACGACAGAGAGCAGGTGCGCGTTGTCCAGCGGCTCCTGCCGCCCAAGTGTAGCGGCGGCCTCGGAATAGAGTTGCGCGGCGGCCAGCGGCTGCGAGAGTTCGTGCACCAGCGACGCCGCCAGAACCGTAACCGAACTGAGCCGCGACGCATGCGCCACCTCCTCGCGTCGCCGGCGGCTCGCCTGCTCCGCATGGACGCGCTCACTGATATCCATGTGGGCCACCACCGCCCCGCCGAAGTCCCGCCCCAAGGGCGTCACGCTCATTAGAAACCACCGCTGGCATTGGGCCGAGTGACAGGGGTATTCCAGCGTGAAGTGCGGCGCCTCACCGTCGATCACGGCCTGGATGCCCTCGGCTGATCGCTGGGCGAGTCGATCGGGATCCTCCGCCGAGACATCGCAACAGGCGTCAATGTAATTCAGGCCAATCCCGCTTTCGAGCTCCGATGAGGCACCGTTGCCGCGAGCAAAACGTCGCCAGGCCTCGTTGACGGCGGTGATCCGACCCGTGGCATCCAGTACCGCGATCTGTGCGGACAGGGCATCGAGCACCGCCTGCCGCTGGCGCTCGCTCTGCCGCCGCTGAACCTCTGCGCTGATGTCCTGGAAGGCCGTCAGGCAGAGGCGACCCCCACCGGTGGGATGCGGCCTCGAAAAGAACTGCAACCGTCGCGAGCCGCCCTGTTCACCCGGCACAAAGACATTGACGATGCAGGGGTGTTCCGGTGACTCCCCGGTCCCGTCGCAGGCTTCGTGCAGATGCCGCAGCACGCGCTCGCTTTGGGTGGGATCCAGTAGCGGCCCCAGAGATTGTCCCACCCACTCGGAACGCGATCCTCCACCGAGCAAGCGCACGCCCGCCTCGTTCAATTCAATGAATCGGCCGTCGATGTCGAAGACCGCGTAACCAATCGGAGACCAGTCGCAAAGCTGCGTAAAGAGATCCTTGTGGCTCTCGACGCCGGCCCCGCCGGAAGCACCGCCATCAGGCGTAGCACCGGCCGCAGCCCGGGACTCGGCGGATTCGGTAATATTCTGAGCCACAAGCGTGTTGGGTTCCGGTAGTGGGCCACTCAGGGGCCGAAAAATGCACCGAGCGCGAGTGTCGGGAGACGCCGAAGGGCCGTGGGGACCCTGGGACTGCAGGCGACGGGGGCCCGACCCGCTCGAGGAAGGACCTTCCCTGAAGTTAGACAGAATGCGACGGGGAAACAAGTGCGGAGCAGACGGCGGACCTCGAAGCAGGCGGGTAAACTGGCTAGAATGCGAGTTTGATTCCCCGGAGATCTCCCATTGCCCGAACTGGACCCTCAGATGCTGCTCGACTATCGCGCGAAGCCGGACAGTCTCGCCGGGCGTGTCATGCTGGTCACCGGCGCCGCCGAAGGCATCGGAAAGGCGGTCAGCCTGGCGGCCGCCGCTGCGGGTGCCACGGTGATCCTGCTCGACCGCGACATCAAGCGCCTGGAACAGGCCTACGATGCCATCGAATCCGAGGGATACCCGCAGCCCGCCATCTATCCGCTGAACTTCGAGGGGGCCACCGTCAAGGACTACGCGGATCTTGCGGACAACGTGCTGGAGTCTCTCGGGCGCCTGGACGGACTCGTCCTGAACGCGGGCTGGGCGGGAAGCCTGACTCCAATGAAGTATTACGACCCCGAGCTCTGGGCCCAGGTGATGAATGCCAACCTGAACGGCCCGGTCCTGCTCACCCAGGCGGTATTACCCATGCTCGAGGTCAGCGGCGAGGGTTCGATCGTGGTCTCCACCCAGAACGCGCGAAAGGCATTCTGGGGCGCCTTCGGCGTAGCGAAGGCGGGCCAGGACGCGCTGATCGACATCCTGTCCCTCGAACACTCGGGCGCGAAGGGCTTCATCCGCGTCAACGGCATCGACACCGGTCCCGTCCGCACCCGGTTCCGCGCCCTGCACTATCCCGGCGAGAACCCTTCCCTGCTTCCGACTCCAGACCAGGTGGTCGCTCCCTACCTCTACCTGCTGGGACCGGACGCCGGGCAAATCACCGGCCAGCACATCTCCCTGGAGGGCAGGATACCGGTATCGGAGGCCGCCGCGACCGGGGCATCCTGAGCCCCGTCACGTCCCTGCATCCTTTCGCTTCCGTCGGACCGACCCGGAACCGGCATCCGCGTGTAAAGCAGGCCCGGACTCTAGAGGAACGTCTTCACCTGCTCCCGGCAGGCGCGGCACGAAGCGCATGACTTTCTCGACCACGTCGAGCTTCAGGTGGGCCTCGGCCCGGAACCGCCCCGCATAGGCCAGATCCTCCTCCCTCAGTTCATAGCAGGTTGCCCCGGTGATGTCGGTGAGAACGGCCGGAATGCCGGCAGCCTCAAAGGCATAGTGGCGCTTCAGATAAAAGCTCTCGCAGCACATGCCGACGTAGGCCGGCACCTCGTGCGCGCGCATGCCCTCCAGGGTTTCCTGCAGGTGCTCGAAATTGGTGATGGAGACCACGCGAAGTCCCCGCTCCCGGGCCATCGCGTAGGCGTCGCCGACCTCGCACTTGCCGCACTCCGAACAGCCATCGCGAAAGCGGAACTTGCAATCGGCGAGCTTGGCGCAGTAAGGCACCAGCATCACCGTGGCCCGCTCCAGGATCTCCGTGGCCGCTTCACCGTGCGGGTTGTGTACGATCAGGGTATTGCTTTGTTCGCGGTCCAGCCCGAAACGAACCCCCTGCTCACGCCGGGCCGTCACAAGCGCGACCAGGCGCTGGAGATCGCCGACACTGAAACCCAGCAGGTCGGCGCCGGGGACGTCCCCAAGCGCCCGCACCAGGGCCTTCCCGCAATCCTGAAGCAGGCGTCCGCGCAGCCCCGTGCCAAGACGCATGAACAGATCCGAAGGAGCGAACTGCACTGCGCCGCTGAAATTGGCCTGCACCACCCGCCCCTGCGGATCGGCTTCGATGGCCAGGTAGATTGCGCCGCCCTCGGTCTTCACGAAGGCCTTCATGGCATCGGCCGACGGTTTCTCGTCCAAGGCAACCGCGGGGTACTCCATCGGTGGCGCCGCGCCTGGGGCCTCGTAAACAGGGCGCAGCGCAAAGGCGTCAGCGAATGCCTGCGACAGGGCTTCGCGGATCCGTAAAAGGTCAGTGGCGGATCCCGTCACGTCCTCCAGGCTGACGAGACGTTGCCGCGCGCTCAGCACCCCCTCCCGAGACAGCTTTTCGGTCGGCACCCGCAGGATCTTCAGCATGGACTCCGCATCGGGTGGAGTGACCAGCAGGCTGCCCTGGATCAGGATGCAGTCGCCCAGGCGTCCGGCAAAGCCACTGCCGAGCTTGCGCCCCTGAACCTCGATGTCGTTGGGAAACACGAACTGCGCGGCGACGCCCAGTTGCCGCAGCGCCACCACCATCGCGCTACCGTGCGTTTGCAGGATCCGGGCGAGACCGGCGTCGCCTAAATGGTTCACGGGCAACGCCAGAGACCACCACAGCTGGGAAGGGTCCAGATACAGCGCACCGCCGCCGGTCGCACGGCGCACGACCTCGATGCCCTGCTCAAGGCAGTGTTCGCCACGTACGGCGATCGCCGCACGCTCATGGGCGCCGAGTACGGCACTGACCGGGTATCGGGAAAAGCGAAGCGCCGGCGCCAGTGCCGGCAGCACGGCTTCCTGCGCGGCATTCTCGCGGGCGGAGCGCAGACCCCCATCGTAGACGCGGCAGGACAACGATCGTGGATGCTCCCGGGACTCCAGGGCGGCTGCTGTCATGTTCGGCTCCTCGGCCCTGCCGTTGGCTGACTGTCGCTACAGTTCAGGGGTGTGTTGTGGCACCCACTCTAAATTCCCGAATCCTGTGCTGGGTTGATTTGGATCATCTAGGCGTGCATCGAGCGGTGCGAGGATCGTGCCATCGTGAATCGAATCCGGGGAATGCGCCGCATTCGATCGCATCCGCATTTTGCAGGAGGAGCCGACATGACGGACTGGCGTGAACTGATCCAGGCAGTCGAACCATTGCAGGACCTGCGCCTGCATCACGATCTGGTTTCGACGCTCGAGCGGGACTGGCACGGCCCCGTGGACCGGCCGATTCCCCCGGTGCATTTCTACACGCCGACCTTCAAGTCCTACCAGACCTCCGAGCTCAAGACCTGCGGCAAGAACGCCTGGCCTGCGGTGTCCATCACCGGCGGGGACTGCAAGCTGCAGTGCGACCACTGCAAGGCCAGCATCCTCGAGCCGATGATCCCGGCCCGCACTCCGGAGGATCTGTGGAGGGTGGTGAACGAAATCATCGAGGACGGGGCCCAGGGCATGTTGCTCACCGGCGGCTCGAACCACCGCAACGAGGTGGAATACGCCCCGCATTACGACACCATCCGCCGGATCAAGGACGAATTCCCGCACTTCCGGATTGCGGCACACGCAGCGCTGGTCGACGACGACGCGGCGTTGAGCATGGAGCAGGCGGGTATCGACGTGGCCATGATGGATGTCATCGGCGCTCAGGAGACCATCACCCGCGTCTATCACCTGCGCCGGTCGGTGGCTGATTTCGAGGCTACGCTGGAGAGCCTGGTACGGACCCGCATGAAGGTCGTGCCGCACATCGTCATCGGCCTTCACTATGGCCAGATGCTGGGCGAGTGGAAGGCCCTGGAGATCATCCAGCGACATCTTCCCGATGCCGTGGTCCTGGTCGTCGTGATGCCCTTCTACGCGAGCGAGAAAAAGCCCTTCGCCACGCCGGATTCAGGAGAGGTGGGACACTTCTTCCGTGCTGCCCGCGCCGCCCTGCCGGCCACGCCCCTGCTCCTGGGCTGTGCGCGCCCGCCGGGAGAAGCCCGCATGCAGATCGACACCTATGCCGTGATGGCGGGCCTCGACGGCATCGCCCACCCGGCCGACGGCGCAGTGGAACTCGCGGCTCGCCTCGGGCGGCGTGTCCGCGTGACCCCCGCGTGCTGCTCGATCGTTGTCGGCGACGAAGTGATGGCGCTGGGCGACGCACCCAGCGGCCTGGAGCTGGATGTGGAGACCATCGTGCACGAAGAAGTCCGGCGCAGGGCATCCGCCCGGGGCCTCGGCATTCCGGTCGTGGCCGCGCCTGCGGCGATATCCTCATCCCCCAATCTCGTGGAGTCATGAAACATGCGTGATCCCAAGACCCTGCGCGTCATCGACACCGGCCTGCGCCGCGCCGCCGAGAACCTGGCGCTGAACCGCGCACTCCTGGAGGCCCACCAGGAAGGCGCCTCGCCACATACCCTGCGCTTCCTGCGCTTCACCCCCTGCGCCCTGGTCGGGTTTCATCAAAGTGTCGAGCAGGAACTGCGCTCGGACTACTGCCAGGAACAGGGCATCGACATCCAGCGTCGCATCACCGGTGGCGGGGCGATCTATTTCGACCCGACGCAGATCGGCTGGGAGTTGTACCTGGACAAGCGCTTTCTCGGCACCGCCGAGATGCCGCTCATTGCACAACGCATCTGCGAGGCGGCGGCCCGCGGCATCAGCGCCCTGGGCGTCGATGCCCGCTTCCGTCCGCGCAACGACATCGAGGTCGATGGGCGCAAGGTCTCCGGGACCGGCGGCGCTTTCGACGGCGATTCGATTCTGTACCAGGGGACACTGCTGATCGATTTCGATGTCGAGCGGATGCTGCGCGTCCTGCGTATCCCGGCGGAGAAGCTCTCCGACAAGGCCATCTCCTCGGCGCGCGAGCGGGTTGCCAACCTGAAGGACCTGCTGGGCGAGTTACCCTCGTTCGAGACCGTGCAGCAACGACTCGCCGCATCGTTCGCCGAAGCCTTCGACGTGAACCTGCAGTGGGATGACGCGCTGAACCCGACGGAGGAAGCGAGGTTTGCCGAGGCGCTACGGGAAATGGACACTCCCGAGTGGATCTTCCAGCACGACCGGCCCGCTGCCGAGGCCGGCATGCTGGAGGGCCTGCACAAGTCGCCGGGTGGCCTGATGCGGGCTGCCCTGGCGCTGGACCACGCCCGCGACCGGATCAAGCAGGTCTGGATCACCGGGGACTTCTTCGTGAAGCCCGGTCGCACCGTGATCGATCTCGAGGCCAGCCTGCGCGACACGCCGGTGCAGGAACTGGAGAACAACATCCGGCACTTCTTCGCCCGGAACCCGGCCGAGATGCTGATGCTGTCTCCCGACGACTTCCTGACGGTACTGCGCAATGCCCTGGCGAAGACCACCGTCGCCTTCCCGCCCGGCGGAGCGACCGAGCGTCCGTCATGAAATCGGTGGATCTGCTGGTGGTCGGTCTGGGACCGGGTGGCGGCAGCGCTGCCGGCAAGGCCGCCGCGGGGGGTCTGGACGTTCTCGCCGTCGATCGTCGGCAGGTCATCGGCGAGCCGGTGCAGTGCGCAGAATTCATCCCGAACCCCATGGGCGCCTATGCCCGAACCCACCCGGTACGCCTGCAGTCCATCACCGGAATGCAGAGCATCCTTCCCTCAGGCGCGGCGCATGCCAGCGACTTCCCCGGCCTGATGATCGATCGCGCCGAGTTCGACCGCGCGATCGCCCGCGTGGCGGAGGATCATGGCGCCGAACTCTGGACCGGCTCGCGCCTGACGGCGCTGGACCCCGCGGACCGGATCGCCACGATACGCCGCAATGGGCAGGAGCAGTCCATCCGCTACCGCGCGCTGGTCGCTGCCGACGGTCCGCACTCGACCGTGGCCACGTGGCTCGGGCTCGCCCCGTTGGCGACCGTGATCACACGCCAATACACGGTGCCGCTGCGACAACCGCTCGGCGACACGATCATCTGGCTCTCGGACGACTATCCCGGCGGGTACGCCTGGCTGTTTCCCCGGGGCGACGTCGCCAACCTCGGACTCGGACTGGATCCGCAACTACAGCCGGATCTCAAGGGTCCGCTCGAGCAGCTGCACCAGCGACTGATCGAACAGGGACAGGTCGGTCCCGAGATCGTGCGGCGCACCGGCGGCGCGATTCCAGTCGGCGGCCCCCGCGAGCGGCTGCATGACGGCCGCATCGTGTTCGTGGGCGATGCCGCAGGTCTCACGCACCCGATCACCGGGGCGGGCATCGCCGCCGCGGTGGTCTCGGGTGAATATGCCGGCAACGCCGCGGTGGCCTTCCTGAACGGGGATGCACGGGCGTTCGAGGAATACGACGAGGACATGCGCGACCAGTTCGGCCCGGCGCTCGCCCGCGCCGTGGAACGCCGTCGGGCCCTGCAACCCCTTTGGCACACGCCTGCAGCCCGGCAGGATGCCACTCAGCGCCGAGGCTGGATCGCCTTCGACGAATACTTCGAGGCCGCCGCATGAGTGCGCGGCCCATCCCATCACAAGTTTGCATCCGCACCCTGGAGGTCCTGACATGAACGCCCGCGTCGAGTCCGTGGCA
>Ga0209498_1000772_pt1 | contig 19804 bp, 18 predicted proteins | sample WalLakDeSediment_FD_184131 | JGI IMG/M metagenome (GOLD analysis project Ga0209498, IMG submission 184131) | Lake sediment microbial communities from Walker lake, Nevada to study Microbial Dark Matter (Phase II) - Walker Lake 11/02/13 Deep... | ecosystem: Environmental > Aquatic > Freshwater >... | reverse complement strand
GCCTACTGCCACTTCCAGTTGGCGCTGGGCAACATGGGCAAGGCCGGCGGCGGCACCAACATCTTCCGCGGCCACGACAACGTGCAGGGCGCCACCGACTTCGGCGTGCTGTCCGACAACCTGCCGGGTTACTACGGTTTGTCCGAGGGCGCCTGGAGGCACTGGGCAGCGGTGTGGGATCTCGACTACGACAAGCTGGCCTCGCGCTTCGGGCAGGAGACCTACGAGGACCGCGGTGGCTCCGGTTCCAAGCCCATGAACACCTCCGGTATCCCGGTCTCGCGCTGGATCGACGGGGTGCTGGAGGATCGGGACCAGATCGTCCAGCCGGACAACCTCAGGGCGATGGTCTTCTGGGGTCACGCGCCCAACTCGCAGGTGCGCGGACCCGAAATGAAGAAGGCCTTCGAGAAGCTGGATCTGCTGGTCGTTGTCGATCCCTTCCCGACCGTTTCGGCGGTCATGCATGATCGCAAGAACAACACCTACCTGCTGCCCGCGACCACGCAGTTCGAGACCTACGGTTCCGTCACGGCCTCGAACCGGTCCATCCAGTGGCGGGACAAGGTCATCGAGCCGCTGTTCGATTCCCGACCGGATCATGTGATCATCTACAAGTTTGCGAAGAAGTTCGGCTTTGCCGATGAACTGACGAAGAACATCCAGGTGAATGGCGAGGAGCCGCTGATCGAGGACATCGTCCGCGAATACAACAAGGGAATGTGGACCATCGGCTACAGCGGCCAGAGTCCGGAACGCCTGAAGGAACACCAGCAGAACTGGCACACTTTCAATACGACCTCGCTGCTCGGCGAGGGTGGTCCTGCCCATGACGAGTTCTACGGGCTGCCGTGGCCGTGCTGGGGTACGCCGGAGTTCAAGCATCCAGGGACCGCGAATCTCTACGACACCAGTCTGCCGGTCGCCAAGGGCGGTCTGAACTTCCGCGAGAACTTCGGTACCGAGCGCGACGGCGACAACCTGCTGGCCGAGGGGTCCTATCCTGTGGGTGCCGAGATCCAGGACGGTCACCCGCGTTTCAGCGCCGACCTACTGAAGCAGCTGGGCTGGTGGGACGACCTGACCGACGCAGAGAAGGTCTTGGCCGAAGGCAAGCCCTGGCATCTCGACCGGTCCGGCGGAATCATCCGCGTTGCGATCGAGCACGGCTGTGCGCCCTTCGGGAACGCCAAGGCCCGCTGCGTGGCCTGGAACTTCCCCGACCCGGTGCCGATCCATCGCGAGCCGCTCTACACCACCCGTTACGACCTGGTCGAGAAGTATCCGACCTATGCGGACCGGCGCGGTTTCTTCCGGCTGCCGACGCGCTACGCCTCGGTGCAGGCGAAGGACTACAGCAAGGACTACCCGCTCATCCACACCAGCGGACGCCTGGTGGAATACGAGGGTGGCGGTGACGAGACGCGCTCCAACCCCTGGCTGGCGGAACTGCAGCAGGAGATGTTTGCGGAGATTCACCCCGTGGATGCGAACAACGCCGGAATTCGTGATGGCCAGGACATCTGGCTGGAAGGGCCCGAAGGCGGTCGCATCAGGATCAAGGCAATGGTCACCCGGCGCGTCGAACCAGGCGTGGTGTTCACACCATTCCACTTTGGCGGCCACTTCCAGGGCAAGGATCTGCGCGCCAATTATCCGGAGGGCAGTGATCCCTATGTGCTCGGCGAGGCCTGCAACACGGCGTTCACCTACGGCTACGACTCGGTGACCGCGATGCAGGAAACGAAGTGTTCGTTGTGCCGGATCCAGCCCGCTTGATGCATCGGCAGTGGATAGGTAAACAGATCTGAGGAGAGCCCATTATGGCCAAGATGAAGTTTCTTTGTGACGCCGAACGCTGCATCGAGTGCAACGGATGTGTGACCGCATGCAAGAACGCGAACGAGGTGCCCTGGGGCGTGAATCGCCGCCGCGTGGTTACGCTGAATGACGGCGTGCCCGGCGAGAAGTCCATTTCCGTGGCGTGCATGCACTGCACCGACGCCCCGTGCGCGGCAGTCTGTCCGGTGGACTGCTTCTACACGACTGCCGACGGCGTGGTCCTGCACGACAAGGATCTCTGCATCGGCTGCGGTTACTGCTTCTACGCCTGCCCCTTCGGTGCGCCGCAGTATCCGTCGCCGCAGCAACGGGTCTTCGCGGTGCGCGGCAAGATGGACAAGTGCACCTTCTGTGCCGGAGGACCGGAGGAGGTCGGTTCGAAGGCGGAGTTCGAGAAATACGGGGCGAACCGCCTCGCCGAGGGCAAGCTTCCCGCCTGTGCGGAGATGTGCGCGACCAAGGCACTGCTGGCGGGTGACGGCGACATGCTTGCGGACATCTACCGCAAGCGGGTGATGCGTCGTGCCGGCCGTCCGGAAACCTGGGGCTGGGACAAGGCCTACGGCGCGGGCGCCTGAGGCTGCGCGGCGGCGGCTGTCCGGGATGGCCGGGCAGCATGCCGCCGGTGCCTTCGTGCGTCGGTCGAGCGAGCCCGCATGGTTCTCGAATGGTTAAGGAGAATGACAGTGAAAACCCGATTTCTGTTTGCAGCAATCCCCCTCGTGGCGGTGCTGTTCTTGCTGACCGGCTGCTATGAAAGCCGCGATGTGACGATGCATGACGCTGGAGTTTACAAGGGCAAGACGGATCCCCTCGTGGAGATGTCCGCAGACCCGGCCTATCAGGAGCGTCTTCAAGAGCGGTTCCTGATGGTGCAAACCGACCGCTGAAACCTGGAGGGTTCCAAGATGAAATCTTCACTCAGCCCGGACCAGGACCGTTCCAGCCGCAGCAGGCTCAGCAGGCTGGTTCTGCTCGGGTTTCTCGGCGCGGTGTTCCTGATCGTGGCGCTACCGCTGACCGGCTACCTGCTCGTCGGTGAAACCGCGGCACAGGCGCAGCAGGGCGCGACCAACCCCTTGTCGGAGTACTGGCGCGGCGCGCGCGAAGGTACCCAGGGTTACACCGCAGTCACCGCCCCGCAGGCCAACGTCCTGATCTCCGACGGTGGCCAGAACTGGCGTCAGATCCGCAATGGACCCTTGGCCACCTACGGTGCCTGGTTGATGTTGCTGGTGCTTGCGATCCTCGCTTTGCTGTTTCTGGTGCGGGGCAGGATCGACATTGAGGGCGGCCGCAAGGGCCTGACGGTGGAGCGCTGGAAGCTGTCCGATCGGACGCTGCACTGGTTTACGGCCGTCCTGTTCATCATTCTCGGGATCACGGGGCTCAGCCTGCTCTATGGACGCGCCGTCCTGATGCCGGTGATGGGTCCGGAGGCCTTTGCCGCTTACGCGCAGGGCGCGATCTATGTCCACAACTACCTCGGTTTGCTTTTCGGAATCGGCCTGCTGCTGATGATGGTGAAGTGGCTCAGGGTCAATATTCCCAAGGGCCATGACCTCGGCTGGTTCCTTTCGGGCGGTGGCATGCTGAAGGGCAAGCACCCGCACGCGGGCTTCGTGAACGCGGGCGAGAAGCTGCTGTTCTGGACCCTGTTCTTCGTGGGCGGTGCGATCGTGGTCACCGGTGTGATCCTGCTGTTCCCCGTGCTTGGCCAGTCACGCGAGGTGATGCAGGTCTCGCTGATCATCCACGCAGTGGCCTCGATCCTGGTGATCTCGTTCATCTTCGGTCACATCTACCTGGCTACGGTAGCGATGAAGGGCTCCATGGAAGGGATGGTGGGTGGCCGTGTGGATGTGAACTGGGCGCGTCAGCACCATGACCTCTGGATGAAGGAACTGGAGGAAAAGGGCGTGAAGCCTCAGCCCGCCGCAGAGGCGGCGCCGGCACCCAAACCGGCTGAGGAACCGCGACCGGCTGCATCCTGATGACCCACGCACGGCCCCCCGGACCGCGATAAGGCAGGGGGAACGGCTGCCGGCCCGTTCCCACGGTCCGGTGGCCGTTTGTGTGTTGGCTCGCGCCATTTCGTTATTGGCAGGATTTTTTTCACGCCCACGCCGAACCCGAAACCACGATCAATTGTTCGAAACCCTGGAGAGCATTCGATGAACGAGGAGACCCTGAATCTGAGCCTGCGCAGCTTTCTGAAACGTGTGGGTATCAACTGCCAGCGTGAGATCGAGATGGGTGTGCGGCAGGCCCTGGAAGATGGCAAATTGCAGGGTGATGAGACGATTCCCGTCAAGGTGACACTCGAGTTCGGACCCCTCGACGCGCCGTTCGTGATCGAAGGCGAGATCTCCCTCGAATAAGATGCGCCGCCGTCATTTCTTTCGGTTGTGCGCGGGCGGCGCCGGAGTCGTCGCCGTTCCTGGTCTGTTGCATCCGGCCGGTCCCGTGGCCGAACACGCCTACGCGCGTGTTCGACTCGTGAACGAGACCGGTGGAACTCTGCATATCGATGACCTTCAGGTCGGCGAGACCTATCTCTTCCATTACCCGATGGCTGCCACGCAGTGCTTTCTGATCCGGCTGGACCGTCCCGCCGAGGCCGTTACACTGCGGACCCGGGACGGCACCCCGTATCAATGGACCGGGGGCGTGGGTCCGGAACGCAGTGTCGTGGCGTACTCGGCCATCTGCGCCCACAAGATGGCCCATCCGTCCCCGGTGATCAGCTACATCGATTACCGGCCCGAGCTGCAGGAGGGGGGTGCCCAGTCGGGGATGATTGCCTGCTGTGCGGAGGGCAGTGCCTACGATCCGCGGCGTGGCGGGCGGGTGTTGACCGGGCCAGCGGAACAGCCCCTGGCTGCGATCATCCTGGAGCACGATGCGGAGGAAGACGCGCTGTTTGCGACGGGCACGCTGGGGGGCGAGATGTTCGAACGCTTCTTCCGGGAATTTGGTCACCGGCTGATGCTGGAGTACCCGCGCCAGACTCCGGACAGTCAGGTGGAGGACGTCGCCCTGGTCCAGACCCTGGAGAGTTTCACCCGCTCGGTTGTCCACTGCGGCGTCACCCTCGAGAAGTAGACTGCCAAGCGGGCCGACCAGGCGCTCAGCGCCTTATGGAGTGCGGCGGCTTGCCGCCGCTCTGGACGTCGAGCCAACCCCGGCCCCCGAATAGCGGGAGCAAGCTCCCGCACTCCATAAGTAGGCCCTCAGCGGTCTGGGCTGGCGGCCCTCAATACCCATGCAACATCGCGGTGGCCCAGCGCCTGGGCAATGTCCAGGGCCGTCTGGCCGGTACTCTCGCGCTGGTCCGGGTTGCAGCCGAATTCCAGCAGCACCTTGACGAGCTCGGGGTCGCCCCGTTCGGACGCGCGCATCAGCGGTGTCCACCCGTAGAGATCCTGCACCCCGAAGTCGGCGCCGTGCCGCGACAGGACACGCAGATTCCCGGACTGGCCCTTGACGGTGGCCAGCAGCACCGGGGTCCACCCGTGGCGCACACGGATGTTGGGGTCGGCACCCGAGCGTAGCAGGCGTTCGACGGTGTCCGGCTGGTCCCGGAGGACTGCATACATCAGCGCCGTGCTGCCCTTCGGGTGCCTGGTATCGACCTGCGCACCGTGGCGCAGCAGGCTCTCCACGGCATACTCGTGGCCGAGGTCCGCGGCCCACATCAGGGCCGTTTTGCCCTCGTACGGCGCCTCGCGGCTGGTGGCGTCGGGATCGGCTCCGCGCCGCAGCAGGTCTTCAACGCGGGCCGTGTCACCGGTGCGCACGGCATGCAGAAGATGGTCAGCCGTGGAGGACGCCAAAGACTCCGCCGGGATCAGCGCCACGAGCATCAGCCCAATTATGAGGGTCCGCCAGAATACGGTTCGTATCATCTGTGCCTGCCTCCTCTGATCATGCCGCCTCCCGTTCTGTAGGTCGGGTTAGCGTAGCGTAACCCGACGCGCCGGGTGCCGCGGACGACGCTGCTTTGCGCCCACGGGTGGGTGCGAGACCCGTCTTATGGAGTGCGGGAGCTTGCTCCCGCTATTCGGTGACGGGGAGACCCAGCCCCCCAAAGCGGCGGCAAGCCGCCGCACTCCATAGGCGCTTATGTTTTCATCATTCGGGGTGGCGCGCTCCGAGGCCATGACAGTTAGACCCTTCCACTGGTGCTCTCCCCGCGGGCTCAGGTCCAGCCCGGTAGGGGCTGGACCGTCACCATCTCGCCCTCTGCCACCGGACCCCGATCGTGTTCCAGCACGATGAGGCAGTCGGCCTGACTCATGGAGTGCAGGATACCCGAGCCCTGTCGGCCGGTGACCTCCACCCGAAGCCGGCCCTGTGCGTCGGGTTGCAGTCGCCCACGTTGGAATTCGGTGCGCCCCGGGACCTTCCGCAGCGCGTGGACACAGGGGACCTCGAAGGTGAGGGGGTCCCGGGGAGTCATCCCTGCGATGCGCTCCAGGGCAGGGCGGACGAAGCGGACGAAGGTCACCATCGCGGCGACCGGGTTACCCGGCAAGCCGAAGAACAGGGTTCCTGGCCCCAGTCTGCCAAAGGCCAGCGGGCGGCCGGGCTTGATCGCGATCTTCCAGAAGCTCACCTTCCCCAGTTCCGCCAGGACCTGCTTCACATGGTCGGCCTCGCCGACGGAGACGCCACCGGTGCTGAGCACGATGTCCCCGCTGCGTGCTGATTCTTCGAGGATCTGCCGCAGCCGTTTCGGATCGTCCGGGACGATGCCGAGGTCCAGGGTATCGACCGGATGACCGTCCAGCAGGCCTCTCAGGCTGTAGCGGTTGCTGTCGTAGATCTGTCCGCTACGGGGAATGTCTCCCAACGGACACAACTCGTCGCCGGTGGAAAAGAGGACCACACGCGGACGACGAAAGACAGGGGTTTCGGCGATACCCAGCGACGCGATCAGACCGAGATCGGCGGCCTTGATACGGCGACCCCGTTCCAGGACTACGGATCCGGTCCTGAGGTCCTCACCCCGGCGGCGGACGTTCTGTCCCTGTCGATGTCCCGGGTTCAGGTACACCAGGCCATCCCGTTCCGAGGCCTGCTCCTGGATCACGACGGTATCGGCGCCTTCGGGAACCGGAGCGCCGGTCATGATCCGCACGCACTCTCCGCCCTGGAGAGCGTGGCCGTAAGGGCTTCCCGCCAGCGCGCGTCCTGCCAGACGCAACACCGAGCCTTCGGTTTCCGACAGGTCCCGCAGGCGCAGCGCATAGCCGTCCATGGCCGAGTTATCCCTGGGCGGCACGTCCAGCGGCGCGATGACGTCTTCCGCGAGGACGCGTCCATGAGCGGCCGTCAGCGGCACGCGCTCCGACTCGGAGACGCACACGCACTGGGCGAGGATGCGCGACAGCGCGGTTGCCTCGTGGAGCAGACCGGGCTCGCCGGCATCGAGACAACTGGGCGCGGTTTCTATGATTCCGGGCATGGGATGACCTGGGTTAGGGACGCTTCCTGTTCATGTGCGGCGCACACACGGGTGCCTGCGTGCGACTAGTTCATGAGCTGCTGTCCGTCAGCACCCGCTGCTCGAGCTCCAGCCGGTCCTCGGGGGTGTTGACGTTGACGAAGGCTTCGGGATGATCGGAGAGGTCGGTTGCGACCATCCGGTGCTGCGCATACCAGCTGTCGATCTTGCGGCCGCCCTGCTCCACGAAGGCGCGCAGATGCGGGAGCAGCGAGCAGTTGAGAAGCGCGATCACCGGCTGCAGACGATGGCCGTCATGCGCCACGGCAATCTCAGCGGATTCCGCGAGAACGGACTGATACAGGCGGTCCACGAGGTCATGGGGCAGCAACGGGCTGTCGCAGGGCACCACTGCGAGCCAGGGCTGCTCCACGGTCATCATGGCGGTGAGCATCCCGGCGAGCGGTCCTGAGTAGTCGCCGATCACGTCGGGAATCACCCGGTGTCCGTAGCGCCCATAGCGTTCTACGTTGCGGTTCGCATTGATCAGGACGTCATCGACCTGTGGCCGGATCCGCTCCAGCACATGTTCGACCATCGGACGGCCAGCGAGGGAGATCAGGCCCTTGTCCTCCCCCCCCATCCGGCGGGCACGGCCCCCCGCAAGGATCAAGCCCGCGACCGCGTCACGCCTCCTGCCAGCCTGCTGCAAGTCCATCCACGCCTCCAGTAGCCGTCGCCGCGAGCCTCCTGATCCGGCTATGTCAGGGCACCTCGGGCAGCAAGCCGCACTTTAACCCTGCGCGCAGCCTCGATCCATTTCCGTAATCGCCCCCGGGCCCGAGCCACGTCCCTCCCCAAGTCCCTTGGGGTCTGCCTAAGACCTTTTCGCTGGGTTTTTGAACGCGCAGGGTCCATAAGATCAACTTGTCCCCGTTCGAAATAGGACATTTTGACGCGGTTTTATCGTAAAGCGTAGGTCAAAATGATACGGTCTCAAAGGCGTTGGACGACCATGCACCTGCTGCCAGGAGGCACCGATGTATTCACCCCTGGAACCATCACAAGGCGAGGGATCCGCAAATGAGCGGTAATCTGCGGGCAGGGCAAGCGCTGCCCCAGGGCGTGCAAGCGCAGTCAGGCGGCCCGGCGCTTGGTTCCATCCTGATCGTGAATTCCGAGAACGCCCTGGCCCAGACCCTCGGGCGGCGACTCAGCCGCCGTTTCGCCCTGGTAGAACTAGCGAGTTCCATTGAGCAGGCCGAAGGGCTGCGCCAGCGGTGTGAATTCGATCTGTTGATCGCCGATACGCGCCTGCCCGATGGCTCCGGAATGGCATGGATCGAGTCGCTGCGCGAGCAGGGTGTCGGGGCCGAGGTCATCCTGCTGGCCGCCGATGCCGACCTGGGGACGGCCATCGCGGCGGTGCGCGCCGGTGCCGCGGATTTTCTGCTGAAGCCGATCGACATGGAGCAGATGGATGCAGCGGTCAGCCGTTGCTTCGCGCGTCGGATGGCTGCCCGGTCCGATGTCCCGAGCGCCCAGTCAAGCGGGCTGGATCAGCCGCAGGACGCCGTAGTCGCCTACTGCGAGATGGTGAAACCCGTCTGTGCCGTGATCAAGCGCGTCGGGCCGACCACCGCGACCGTGCTGGTGCTGGGCGAATCGGGCACCGGCAAGGAGGTGGCTGCGCGCGCGCTGCACGCCTTCAGTGGCCGGAGCGGGAGTTTCGTACCGATTAATTGCGGCGCGATTTCGCCCGAACTGCTGGAGAGCGAACTCTTCGGACATGCCAAGGGGGCCTTCACGGGCGCGCACCAGGCACGTGAGGGCCTGTTTACCTATGCCAATGGCGGGACCCTCTTTCTGGACGAGATCGCGGAGATGCCGCTGAGCATGCAGAGCAAGCTCCTGCGGGTCCTCGACGATCAGAAGATCCGGCCCGTGGGCAGTAACCGCGAGGTGCCGGTGGACGTGCGGATCGTCGCGGCCACGCATCGGGATCTGGCAGAGGCGGTGCGGGCCGGAAGGTTTCGGGAAGACCTGTTCTACCGGATCAACGTGCTGACCATTCGCATGCCGGGACTGCGCGAACGGCAGGAGGATATCCCGGCCCTGGCGAGCTACTTCATCAGAAACCTTGCGGACGAGTTGTCGCTGCCCCCGATCCCGCTGAGCGAGGAGGATATCCGCGCGCTCAGGGCCCATCCCTGGCCTGGCAACGTCCGCGAGTTCCGCAACGTGATCGAGCGGGCGGTGCTGCTCGGTCAGTCACCGGTCAGTTGCCTGCACGACCTCGGCCATCAGGGCGCGCCGACGAACGAATCCACGGGGGCGGCCGCTGCGGTTCCGGGTGCGCCGCTGACGCTGGCCAGCCTGGAAAAGCAGCACATCCTGGCGGTGCTCGATGCCTGCGGCGGCAACAAGTCCGAGGCGGCGCGCAAGCTGGAGGTCTCCCGCAAGACGCTGGATCGAAAGCTCCAGCAATGGGGTCAATCCCGCGACCGAGACTGAAGACCTGCGACGCCGTCTCTGCGCCGGGAGCAGGGATCAGGAGTCCTGAATATCGACACCGAAGATCTTGAAGTGGTCGTGGTCGATCTCCGTGGGTGCCGTCCAGCGCCGGAAATCCTCGCTGAACTCCCGGCCGTCGAAGCTGCGGCTCACCGCGATCACGCTGCCGACGGGATGTTCGCAAAGCCCCTGAGCAAAGGCCACCTCCTCGCGGGCTGCCGGTAGCGCAGCGGCCACATCCGGTGCGCCAAAGGCTTCCACGAGATATTCCGCGAGCGCCCGTGTCACCTGTTCCAGCTCCGCACGGTCGATCTCCGCCACCGTGACCAGAGTCGTCCAGCCGAAACTGCCGATCCCCAGAAAACCGTTTGCGAAGGCCTGCCGGCGGACACCGGAAAGGCCCTCCAGTGGCTCATCCCAGAAATGGAAGCTCCCGGGTACGGCCCATTCCCCGGCCTTGGCCACCGGATCGTAGATCCGCGCGTCGGAGCCGTCGAGCTGCAGAACCCGCAGCAACTTGTCGCTACTCATGAGCACCATCTTGCGTCGGTTTTCCCTGCCGTGATCGTACCACTCCCGCCAAGGCGTGCGTTGCTTGAAAGGTCAGCGAGACCCTTCCGGTTTCGCGTCGGAACCTGTGGTGACCTTGGTTACATTGTGCCCACGGAGGCCGATCGCAGCCAGGCGAGTTCCGGTGGCAGAGCAACGGGGCGTTTACCGTCCGCGGTGTGGGCGGTATCACTGGCGTCGAGACGCCCGTGGTCCGACCAGTGGATCAGGTGCAGGAACCCGCCCTGGTCCTCGATCAGCGCCGTACAGTGCTCGATCCAGTCGCCCGTGTTGCAGTAGAGCACGCCATTGTCGGAATGGATTGCGGCCTTGTGGATGTGGCCCCCGATATAGCCGTCGTAGCCGCCGGCGCGCGCGGCCTGGACAGCAGCGGCCTCGAAGCGTCCGATGTAATCGCGGGCACGACCCACGCGCGTCTTCGCCCAGGCCGAGAGTGACCAGTAGGGGCGACCCAGATGCCGACGCGCCCGGTCGACCCAATGGCTGACGCGCAGCAGCAGGTGATAGCCCATGTCGCCGCACCAGTGCTGCAGCCGGCTATGGCGGACCTCGTCGTCGAATTCGTCCCCGTGGCTGACCAGAAACCGGCGTCCGTCGAGCGTTTCGTGTTCCAGATTGCGCAGGATCCGAACACCCCGGATCTCGGTGCCGACCAGTGCGCGCAAGGCCTCATCGTGGTTTCCCGGGATGTAGATCACCTCGACCCCACGATCGGCCAGGGCGAAGACGTGCTCGATGACTGCCGCCTGGGCCTGGGTCCAGACGACACGCCGGCGCATGGCCCAGAGATCGAAGACGTCCCCGACCAGCACGAGGCGCTCGCAACTCAGCCGTTGCAGGAAGTCGAGGAGGTAGGGGGCACGGCAGTCTCGGGTGCCGAGATGAATATCGGAGATGAAGGCGGTTCGACAATCAAAACCGGGCATGGCATGTCTCCATGTTTCCACACCGTGCCAGCTTCGCGGCAAGTGATTACGGAGACATGGCAGGCTGTTGAAGATTTTCTTAACCTGCCATGTTGGAAACATGCACGAACAGCTGGATCGCCCTCCCAAAAGGAACCTTGAGCAAGTTCCCGCACTTCATGGTCGATCCATGCGCGCAGCGCATCCTGGAGTGCGGCGGCTTGCCGCCGCTTTGGGGCCGTGGAACGACTCCCGGCCTTAGATAGCGGGAGCAAGCTCCCGCACTCCAGAGGGTGGGCGTGTGGTTTCGCGCGTTTGCTCCCGCCGAGCGGCGCCGGTTCAGTTGGGCCTCCCGGCCGTTCTCAGAGAAGCACCAGAAGCCAGATCACCCCAGCATTGGCGAACGACAACAGCACGGCAGCCGAGGCCATGTCCTTGGCCCGGGCCGAAAGCTTGTGCAACTCGCCACCGAAGCGGTCGATCGCCGCCTCGATCCCCGAGTTCAGCAGTTCCACGATCAGGATCAGGAAGAGGCTGCCGATCAACAGCGCTCGCTCCAGGCCGACATCGGTCAGCAGGAATGCCGCGGGAGCCAGGACCAGGCACAGGAGCAGCTCCTGCCGGAAGGCCTCCTCGTGCCTGAAGGTGGAGCGAAGGCCGTTCCAGGAATACCCGAAGGCCTTGATGACCCTCGTCAGTCCGCGGTGATTACTGTATGCCATGCCTTGGAGATCCGGACGATGGGTTGGAAGGCGGCGCCCCGACAGAGGCCGACCCGGGGACTATGCCCAGGTTTCCCTCGTGTCTCAGGGCTGTTGCAGCACTCGTTCAGAGGGAACGGGCGACCTGCTCTACGAGTTCTACCAGTCGGTTCGCGTAGCCCCACTCGTTGTCATACCAGGCCAGCACCTTCACTTGCGTACCGTCGATCACCATGGTCGAGGGAGCGTCGACGATCGCCGAGCGTGGGTCGGTTCGGTAATCGGCCGAGACCAGTGGACGTTCCTCGTACCCGAGGATGCCGGCCAAGGAACCTTGTGAGGCCGCAGCCAGCAGCAGTCCGTTGACCTCCTCGACGGTGGTGGTCCGCGCCGCCTCGAAGGTGAAGTCGGTCAGCGAGGCATTCATGAGCGGCACTCGCACCGCGTGCCCGTTCAGGCGACCCTCGAGTTCCGGAAAGATGTCACCGATGGCCCGGGCTGAGCCGGTCGTGGTGGGGATCAGCGAGATGCTGGCGGCACGAGCCCGGCGCAAATCCGCATGCGGCCGGTCCACCGGCGACTGGGTGTTGGTCATGTCGTGGATGGTAAGGATCGCGCCGTGGCGAATGCCGATGGCCTCATGCAGGACCTTGACGATGGGTGCGAGGCAGTTGGTGGTGCAGGATGCTGCGGTGATCACCCGATGCCGATCGGCCTGATACAGGTGCGCATTCACGCCTACGACGACGTTCAGGGCCTCGGGATCCTTGACTGGTGCGGCGACGACGACCTTCTTCACACCCGCCGCGAAATAGGGTTCCAGTGAGTCGAGGGTGCGGAAGCGGCCACTGGATTCGATCACGAGGTCGATGGCAGCGTCGCGCCAGGGAGCGCCACCGGGGCTGTCGTGGCTGCTGTGCGCAATCCACTGGCCATCGATTCCGACCCGATCCGGTGCACCCTGCATGGCATGGGGCCAGCGTCCGTGCACCGAGTCGAACTCCAGCAGGTGTGCGGAAACCGTTCCGTCCCCGTTTTTCTCATTGATCAGCCCGAACTCGAGGCCCTGCCGGCCCCAAGCCGCGCGCAATGCGAGACGCCCGATCCGTCCGAAACCGTTGATACCCACCCGCACCGTCATCGCCATCCCCCGAAAAGAACCAGTGTCACAATACTGCATGACATTTCGGTTACGTTGCCAGCGTGGGGCGCCCGGCCGGTACCTGCCTCATGCAGCCGGCCTGAGCAGGGATCGGTAGAGATCCAGCAACCGCTGCGCCAGCGCGGGGCCGGACCAGGTCTCCACGTAGGCACGCGCGTCCGCGGACAGTTCTGCGCGCAGGTCAGGCTCTTGCAGCAGGCGCAGTACCTTGTCGGCAAAGTCCCCGGTGTCGTCTTCGGCCACCAGGGCCCCGCGTGCCGGGCCGAGGATATCCTTGGTACCCATCTCGGCCAGCGCCACCACCGGGACGCCAAGTGCCATGGATTCCAGCAATACCAGGCCCTGGGTCTCCGTGCGCGAGGCGAACACGAACACGTCTCCCGCACGGTAACAGTCCAGCAGCTCGCTCTCTCGATCGAGATAACCGACGAACAACAGGTTCTGCCCGAGACCCAGACGTTTGCCCAGTCGTTCCAGGTGATGCCGGGCCGGCCCCTCGCCGACGATCATCAGGAGTACATCCGGGATTGTCTCGCGCACTCGCTGGAGGACCTGCAGGAGGAAGTCGATGTTTTTCTCGTGGGCGACCCGGCCCACGTGCGCAAGGACCGGGCGGTCGGAAGGAATACCATGCTGACGGCGGAATCTCGCACCGTCGCCGGACTGGAAGCGATCGAGATCGAGACCGGTGGGGATGACCTGGATCGGGGTCGCAATGCCATAGGCGGCCAACGTGTCCAGGACCGGGGTGGACGGGACCACCACCGCATCGACCTGGTTACACTGGCTGCGGGTGAACCGCCGCGCCGTCCCACGAAGCCAGGAAGCGGGCAGCCAGGGCAGATAGTGGTAGAGATACTCTTCGAAGTGCGTGTGATAGGTTTCGACGACCGGTACACCGAATTCACGGGCAATCCGTAGCCCCAGATAATGGGCGACGAAGGGTGTCTGGATGTGGACGAGATCGTAGCGGCGCTGGCGCAGCTCGGGGATCTTTCTGCGGATCGCCCGGGCAGACATCATCCGGTCTTCCGGGTCGAAAAAGAGATAGCGTGAGGGAATTCGCAGAATCCCTTCCTCATCCGCAGGCTCGTGGGCTGGATACGCCGGGCTCAACAGATCCACCACATGGCCCAGTGCCGAGAGATCGCGCCGGAAGGTCTGGATCGAGGTGGATACGCCGTTGATTCTGGGGAAATAGACGTCCGAAATCATCAGGACACGCATGGGGCTCCTGGGGAATGGCGACCCGGCGGCGCCCCCTGCGCCGCGTCGGGCAATCAAGATACCAGTGCGGGTTCAAGGAGGAAATGCCGGCCATGGCGCGGGCGGGTCTGCGGTGCACACCCCGAAGGGTGCTGTCATCGGCCTGTCACACGGGCATGCTACTTAGGCGCCCCATGACCGAGAATGATCAGTTAGTGCGGGCCGACGAAAGAAGGGACCTCCTGGATGAACTGCTGGTACTGCGCCAGGAGTTGATGGAGGGGGCCGCGGCCCGCCTTCGTGCCCTGTCGTGGGCCGACGAGGAGGGCCGTTATCCCGCCAGCGCCCACAATCTCGCGCATTATCTGGCGATGCGCTGCCGCGATCTGCGGCCCCTCCAGCTTCGGCTCGCTCGACAGGGTCTTTCCTCGCTGGGGCGCGTCGAGGCGCATGTCGTGGCCAGTATCGATCAGGTGATCCACGTGCTCGCTGGACTCAACGGAGTGGCCGATCCGCTTCTCGATCCATCCCGGGCCCCGGGCTTCGATGCCGGAAACGATCTGCTCAGCGTCAATACACGAGGCCTGTTCGGTGCGCCGCAACCTGGGCGGGCGGCGCGAATCATGGTAACCATGCCCAGTGAGGCGGCATCCAATGAGGACCTGGTTCGCGCCCTGCTGGAGTCCGGCATGGACGCCGCCCGGATCAATTGTGCGCACGACGACGTGATTGCCTGGCGGCGAATGATCGAACATGTTCGGCGCGCCGAGCAGAGTGTTGGCCGCAGCTGTCGGGTGTTGATGGACCTCGCCGGTCACAAGATCCGGACCGGCCCCCTGGAAGAGGCGCCATCATGGATTCGCCTGCGACCCCGCCGGGCGGAAGCAGGTGTCGCGGCTGCCCCGGCCCGTCTCGCACTCCGGCCTTACTCGGCGCAGGGGGCCGCGATGCCGGGTGGCGAAGTGGATGCCTGCCTGATGCTGGATCCCCGCGGGACCGAACTCATCGAGGCGGGGGACCGGCTGGAATTTACCGATCTTCGCGGCAGGCGACGGGTCCTGGAGGTCGGCGGGGTCCTGGAGGACGGGGGCTGGCTGGTGTATTGCCAAAAGAGTGCCCGCATGGGTCCGGAGACCGATCTGGGGGTGCTGCGGATGCGCGCGGGCCGCTGGCTTCCGGTAGAGACGCAACCGATCCGGCTCTCCGGGTACCGGACGCGGCCGGCCAAGATCCGGTTGGTGGAGGGTGACCCGCTGCGCTTGACCAGTCCCGAATGGCCGGGTCGGGAGGCCCGCAGGGATGCCTCCGGCCAAGTGGTCGAGCCCGCGCGTATCGGCATCACGGCGGCCGCGGTGCTCGAACGGCTGCGCCCCGGGCAGCGCGTATGGATCGACGACGGTAAGGCGGGGGCGGTGGTGGAGGAGATCCATCCAGATTCTGTCCTGCTGCGCGTAACCCAGGCGCCGCCGGGCGGCTTCCGTCTGCGTGCCGACAAGGGGATCAATCTGCCGGGCGCCATCCTGGAACTGGGTCCGCTCAGCGACAAGGACCTGCAGGACCTGGATTTCGTGGCGCGCCATGCCGACCTGGTCGGCTTTTCGTTTGTCGAGACGGCCGGCGACATGCTGGTGCTGATGGATGAGCTGCAACGAAGGGGTGCCGGCAGCATGGGGATCGTGGCCAAGATCGAGACCGAGCGGGCGCTACGCAATCTGCCCGAGATCATGATCAGTACCATCGGCAAGCATCCTCTGGCGGTGATGATTGCCCGTGGCGACCTGGCGGTGGAGATCGGCGGGGAGAGGCTGGCGGAGATCCAGGAGGAGATCCTCTGGTTGGCCGAGGCGGGGCACGTACCGGTAATCTGGGCCACGCAGGTCCTCGAGACTCTGGCGAAGACCGGGGCCATCTCCCGCCCCGAGCTGAGCGACGCCGCGATGTCCGGTCGGGCCGAATGCGTGATGCTGAACAAGGGCCCGTTCATCGTGTCCGCGGTACGTACGCTCGACGCCATCCTGCGCCGCATGCAGGGTCATCAACTCAAGAAGATGCCCCAACTCAGGGCCTTGCACCTGGCCCATCAAGGCTGAGGAACCCGCGCTGCCGAACGGCGATCGCCCCGCGGGGTGATGCGCGATCAGGCCAGCAGCAAGGAAGCCAGCGAGATGGACGTGCCGGCGACCAGGGCACCGATTGCTGCGCCGGCCAGGACGTCGCTGGGATAGTGCAGGCCCAGTACGGGGCGGGAGATCGCCACCAATGCCGTGAAGGGGACCACAACCCAGAACCACTGGGGCAGATGGCTCAGCAGGACGATCGAGAAGGCCACTGCGTGCAGGGTGTGGCCGGAGGGAAAGCTGTACTCATCCAGAGGCGGGACCCGGCGGATGATGTTGTCGCTGACCATGAAGGGTCGTGGACGGCTGGTGCGCGCCTTGAGCCACTTGTAGATGGCGAGGCCCGCTGCCCCGGTGACCGCCATCTGCAGGCTGACGGCCAGGGCACTCAGGCCGTGCAGCAGGGGCAGAAGCAGCATCAGGACATACCAGAACACACCGTCGCCGAGGCGGCTGAACAGTGCGAAGACGCGGCCCACGTATTCGCGGCCGTTGGCGCGGTTGAGCAGCCTGCACAGAGAGAGGTCCCATGCCTGCATGCGTGCGAGGGGTGGCGAAGGGGGTGTCAGCATCGAGTCAGCCATGGTCAGTCTCCAGGCATTGCTCAAGGAAGTATTCGTAACGCTCGCAGATGCGCGACCAGTCGATCTCCAGCGCCCGTTCCCGCGCTGCAGTGGCGAGACGGGTTGTCTGCAGCCGATCACCGGCCAGTTCGGCCACGGCTTCGACGAACCCCCGATCGTCGCTGCAACCCACGGTCCGCCCGGTGCGACCGCTGACGACGTGTTCCCGTGCCGCCGCGTAGTCGAAGGCCACCACCGCCAGACCGCTGGCCATCGCCTCCAGGGTCACGTTGCCGAAGGTCTCGCTGAGGCTCGGGAAGACGAAGATGTCCGCCGAGGCGTAGTGTTCCGCCAGTGCCGGGCCGGTCTGCATGCCGGCGAAGTGGACGTCGGGATGCGTGGCCGCGGTATGGGTCCGTGCAGGACCGTCGCCGACGATCACCATGCGCACCCCCGGAACCCTCTCCCGCGCCCGCTCGTAGGCCTGCAAGGCCAGCGGAAGATTCTTTTCCGGGGCGATCCGGCTCACCATCAACAGCACCGGGTCGTCCGGGCCCGCTCCCCAGGAGGAGCGAAGTGCCGAGCGGCGATGGTCGGGATGAAACCGTTCGGTATCGACGCCGCGCGCGAGGACGTCCACGCGTTCGAAGCCCTGACGGGCCAAGCCCTCGGCCAGCGTACGGGTTGGGACCAGGGTCAGCAGGGTCTGGTTATGCAGGTTGCGCAGGTAGCGCAGGGCGATGGGCTGGAACAGGCCCATGCCGTAATGGGCCGTGTATTGATGAAAATTGGTGTGGAAGTCGCTGATGACCGGAATGCCGAGGGCGTTGGCGGCACGGACCGCGGACCAGCCCAGGGGTCCCTCGGTGATGACGTGCACGACGTCGGGTCGCCGGGCCCGCCAGAGCTTCTTCAGCCGCCCCAAGGATGGCAGCCCCATGCGCAGTTCGTGATAGCGGGGCAGGGGGACGCTCGGCAGAAGCAGCGTGTCGATCTCGGGGATGGCCGTGCCTCGGTCCGCATCGCCCTGGCGGAGCCGGATCAGGGTGACGCGATGACGCCGGCCCAGCCACTCCACCAGGCGGTGGATGGTCATGGCCACCCCATTGACCTCGGGTGGCCAGGTCTCGGTGACCACCGCAACCCGCAGGCTGCGCTCCGGTTCCTGTTCGACCAGTGGCGCCTCTTCGCACAGATGCAGCATGGGACGGTTCATGCGTGCACTGTGCGCCCGCCCCTTGTCAACCGTGTGACGGCGGGATGATGAATCGGTTACATCGCGGGATCAGCTTGCGCGGCGTGCGGGTCCGTTGCCGTAACGTCGTTCGATATAGGCCTCGACACGGGCCTGGAATTCCTCGGCAATGCGGTCACCCTTCAGGGTCACGGTCTTTTCGCCATCCTCGTACACCGGGGCCACCGGCACCTCGCCCGTGCCGGGCAGGCTGATGCCGATGTTCGCGTGCCGGCTCTCCCCGGGCCCGTTCACCACGCAGCCCATGACCGCGACGGTCATCTCTTCGACACCGGGGTAGTGCTGCTTCCACGTCGGCATCTGGTGCCGGATGAAGCTCTGAATGTCCTGCGCCAGGTGCTGAAAGTAATCGCTGGAGGTGCGCCCGCAGCCGGGGCAGGCGACCACCGACGGCAGGAAGCTGCGCAGGCCCAGGCTCTGCAGGATCTCCTGGGCGACGATCACCTCCTGGGTCCGGTCACCACCGGGCTCGGGGGTCAGGGAGATGCGGATGGTGTCTCCGATGCCCTGCTGCAGCAGCACTGCCAGGGCAGCGGTGGAGGCGACGATGCCCTTGGTGCCCATGCCCGCCTCGGTCAACCCGAGGTGCAGGGGGTAGTCGCAGCGTGCGGCGAGGTCGGTGTAGACGCGGATCAGGGACTGCACCCCGCTGACCTTGGCCGACAGGACGATGTGATCGTGCGGCAGGCCCAGGGCCTCGGCCTGGGCCGCACTCTCCAGTGCCGATGCGATCAGGGCCTCGCGGGTCACGTCCTCCAGCGGCTGTGGATCCGGACGCCCGGCGTTGGCGTCGAGCAGGCGTGCCAGGACGGCCTGGTCCAGGCTGCCCCAGTTCACCCCGATCCGGACCGGCTTGTCGTAACGGCAGGCCACCTCGATCATCGACTCGAACTGCGTGTCCCGCCGCGAACCCTTGCCGACGTTGCCCGGGTTGATGCGCAGTTTGGCCAGGGCCTCCGCGCACGCCGGGTGCTTGGCGAGCAGCTTGTGCCCGTTGAAGTGGAAGTCCCCGACCAGCGGCACATCCAGCCCCATCTTCTCGAGGCGCTCACGGATCTCCGGGACGGCCGCGGCGGCCGCCTCGGTGTTCACCGTGATTCGTACCAGCTCCGATCCGGCCCGCGCCAGCTCGGCGACCTGGATCGCGGTGCGCACCGGGTCTGCCGTGTCGGTATTCGTCATCGACTGCACCACGATGGGGGCGGTGCCGCCGACGGTCACGTGACCGACGCGCACGGCTGTAGTCGGATGGCGAACGATGTCTGCATTCATGGGAGGGACGCTGTGCAGTGATTCATCGCACTATTCTTGCCGCCTGTTCGCGGTACGGCAAGAAGCCCCGCGTTTACGGTAGCCGGTAGCGTGACAGTCACGGTTCAGTTCCGTAGGTTGGGTTAACGTGAAAGAACCCGAGGTTGGGGCGAGCGACATTCTGGCGTGACGCATGCCGGTGCGCAAAGGCCTGCCTGCGGGAGGCAGCGAGGTTGTCGAGCGAATCAGGTGCTGGCGAGGTAGCCGTG
>Ga0209498_1000771_pt1 | contig 19815 bp, 18 predicted proteins | sample WalLakDeSediment_FD_184131 | JGI IMG/M metagenome (GOLD analysis project Ga0209498, IMG submission 184131) | Lake sediment microbial communities from Walker lake, Nevada to study Microbial Dark Matter (Phase II) - Walker Lake 11/02/13 Deep... | ecosystem: Environmental > Aquatic > Freshwater >... | reverse complement strand
AAAGTATCGAGCGTATTACGGATCATAATCCCATACTCGAAACTATGAGATTCAACAATTACGAGTATATCGAATATGAAGCGCGTGACGGATTACTTATTACCGGCTTACTCCTTAAACCTATCAACTATCAGGAAGGTCAACGGTATCCGCTTCTCTGTCAGATTCACGGAGGACCCGAGGCTGCCTATACACGCGGCTGGAATACAACCTATTCTACGATGACACAGATATATTCACATAATGACATCATGGTGTTTCTCCCCAACTACCGCGCAAGCACCGGACGGGGCGTTGAGTTCGGAAAAGCAAACCATGAAGATCTCGGCGGGAAAGAATTCACCGACGTTATCGACGGCGTCAACTATCTTGCTCAACAAGGACTTATCGATCGCGATCGTGTGGGTATCACCGGCGGATCATACGGCGGTTATTTTTCCGCCCTTGCCGCTACCCGGTTTGCCGGAGAATTTGCGGCATCCGCGATGTTTATCGGCATATCAAATTGGTTTTCCGACACCGGGACTTCCGATATCCCCTGGGAAAACTCACTGGTTCATTTCAACCTGTGGCATTTCAAAGAAGATCACCGGATGGCGTTTATGGAGTCTTCGCCGATATGGTATCTCGAACGTGCCGTTCAACCCGGGAATGAAACACCGTTGCTGATTCTTCATGGCGCAGAAGACCAACGAGTACCGATGGGCCAGGCAGTGGAGCTGTGGGTCGGACTGAAGATGGCATACAAAGAGTTGCGGGGTAAAGCGCTCGAAGATATACCGGTTACATATATTACCTATCCCCGCGGCGGCCACGGTTTGTTTGAGGTCAGGCAACAGCTACACTATTCCGAGACGGTACTGGAGTTCTTTCACGAACACCTGAAGTAGAAAATGTCATGAGCTTTTGGTTTTCCAATACAGTATCAGGATAACCAATCCCATAGCTCCATCAACAATACCGGAGAGTAACACCATAAGTATGGATTCGACGAGAAAATAATACGAGAGCAGAAATATTGTCGCAACGCATTTTATAACGACGGAGAAAATAACAAGATATTCATACCGTTTCGGGTCGGTGCTCGCTTTGTAATAAACGTAGGGAACAAGCAAATGGAATACACCGCCCTGCATTTGAAAAAACCGGCTCTCCAGATACGGGAAACCGAAATATCCCATAACAGACGGACCGGCAATTATCAACACAACACCGACACCCAGCGTATGTGCGGCCACAAGAAGCAGAAACCACTTGAGTAAACGATCGAATGTGTACATTGTATTCCCGGACTATTTCGATAATATAATACGGGGCTGTGTAATAGACAGCCCCGTCAGGAGAGAAAGACATACCTTTCCACACCCGAATAGAGACGGCATGTCCTTCACCTATAGAGTACCCGCTTAATCCATGATTTTACGCAGGAATGCCGGTTTATCGGGATTTTGCTTATCGATCTTTTCTTTTTCCTTATCCTTCTCGAGACGTTCGTCACTGCTACGGTAATGGCTTACCGTGAGATCGATACCCCGTCGTATATAGGCCGGTTCATCCAACTGTTTTAATTCCTGTACACCCGATGGGATGTGGTCAAGTATTTTCGATTGTTTCGTCGAACGTGTCGCTGGTTTTCGGTTAAAGCCGGTAGCAATAACGGTAACCATAATCTCTTCATCCAGTCTGTCATCAACCACGGCACCGAGTATAATATTCGCATCATCGCCGGCAGCCTCGGAAATGACATTCGTTGCCTCGTCAATTTCGACAAGACTCATGTTCTTACCGCCCGTGACGTTGACCAGAACTCCCTGTGCACCGGAAATAGATACACCCTCGAGGAGCGGACTCGATATTGCCGATTGTGCCGCTTCGATAGCCCGGTTCTCGCCTGTACAGACACCGGTTCCCATCAGGGCGTCACCCATCTCGCGCATAACGGTCCGGACATCGGCGAAATCCACGTTAATAAGTCCGGGCACGGTTATCAGTTCAGAAATTCCACGAGTTGCATTGTTCAATACCTCGTTCGCAATATTAAATGCTTCTATCAATGAGGTATTTTTCTCGACAATGGAAAGTAATTTCTGATTGGGAATGACAATCAGTGTATCGACATGCTTTTTGAGATCTTCGATACCCATTTCCGCCTGTGCCAATCGTTTCTTCCCTTCGCAATTAAACGGCTTGGTCACAATACCGACAACCAATGCACCGATTGTTTTTGCGATATTTGCAACGATCGGAGCACCACCGGTACCGGTGCCGCCTCCCATACCTGCAGTGATAAAAACCATATCGGCGCCGTCTAATGTCCGGGCAATTTCATCCCGGTCTTCTTCGACAGCCCGGTGTCCGATCTGCGGATCGGCCCCTGCCCCCAAACCGCGGGTTAAGTTTTTACCAACCTGAATTTTGTGCTTTGCGCCGTTCCTTTCGAGTGCCTGGGTATCGGTGTTGATAGCAACGAATTCAACGCCCTGAAGACCTTTTTCGATCATGCTGTTGATTGCATTGCCGCCCCCGCCACCGACACCGACGACGCGGATTTGAGCACCGTTTTGTTTTTTGATATCCAGTTCAATCACGGTAACCTCCTTTATTTATTGGGTGTGGATGTATTGTATGTACTCTCAAAATCTGATTCCTTTTTATTCAGTCGCTTAAAGTTCGTCGAACCATCCTTTCATTCGATCAATTATTTTTTTAACACCTGCGCCCTTCCCTTTGCCGTTGAACTCAAGTGTTGCCTGCTCATTATTTTTCAATCTGTGTAAGATCAGACCCACGGCAGTCGAATATATCGGGTTCTCAACTTCTTTAACCAATCCCGCCCGGAAACCTGTTGGAATACCGAGTTTGACCGGCATACCGAGAACTTCCTGGGCAAGATCAACGGTACCTTTGACGAGGGATCCGCCGCCGGTCAGGACAGCACCGGCAGACAAATGTTTCGAATAGCCGGAACGTTTTATCTCCATAGCGGCAATTTCCAGAATTTCCTCCATCCGTGGCTGAATAATCTGGCAGAGTAAGCGGTTATCGATCTCGAGCGGGGGCCGCCCGCCGATGCCCGGTAGTGTTATTTCTTCGGTATCAATGATCGACGGCATATAGGCACAGCCGAATTCACGCTTCAATCGTTCCGCCTGTTCCTTCAATACACCAAGTCCCTTGCGAATATCGTCGGTAACTTTTTGTCCGGCGATACCGCTGTCGTAGGTATGACGTATTGTGCGTTCTTCAAAGACTGCAAGATCGGTGGTACCGCCGCCGATGTCGATGAGTACGACACCAACCTCTTTTTCCTCATCGTCGAGTATCGCATAACTCGATGCCAGCGGTTCGAGCACCATGTCCTCTACATCGAGTCCCGTACGTTGTACACATTTATATATATTCTGCGCGGCAGTAACCAGTCCGGTAATAATATGCACGTTCGCTTCCATGCGTACACCCGACATACCGACTGGATCGTGTACACCGTCCTGTCCGTCGATAATAAACTCCTGCGGGATAACGTGGAGGATTTGCCGGTCGGAGGGGAGCGCGACACGTTTCGTATCTTCTATGAGACGATCGACATCCGATTGCATGATTTCGTTATCGGCATTACTGATTGCGATGACTCCGCGACTTTGAAAGCTCTGAATATGTTCTCCCGCAATCCCGACGTTTACCCGTTTTACCTTTACACCCGATTGTGCCTGTGCTTCCTCGACAGCCCGCTGAATCGATTTCACCGTCTTATCTATGTTTGTCACTACTCCGCGGGTCAGGCCCTCGGATGGGCTCCGGCCGATGCCGAGTATATTTAAATTTCCGGCCTCTTCTTCGGCAGCAACGATTACACACACTTTCGTCGTTCCTAAATCGAGTCCTACTATAATATCATTATGCATATGCTCATCTCACCTTATATATTGTACATAAACTTCATCTGGCCGTCCGCCAGCGGGTAACTATCTGACCATCGAATCTCAAATCGATACTCACTATCTGATCCGCTCCCACCGGTACGACTTCCTGCAGCCAGAATTCTCTGAATCCGATTAATTTCTTTGCCGTGATATCCCTGCCGAGTATGACCGGAACTCCGCCATCGGTCGTGTATGCAACGACTCCGCTATCGTCGAGTACGTGCATCTCCGAAAAAAGGTGATGCAACATCTCATCCGCCGATTTTGTCGCACGAAAAACCTGTAAAGCCAGATTGACACCGTCGTTTTGTAACGTATCACCGGTTTGCGGAATCGCAAACGATCCGCTCACCACCGCTGCATCCCGTACTGTCTCTCCATATCGCATCGGCAGCACGATATTCTCATCATCGATAAGTGCCATTCTCGAGCCCAACAATACCGCCTCGGGTTTTCTTTCCCGTACCGTCACCCGTATCATCGAGGGGAAATCCCTGTTTACCGTCACAGACCGAACATAGGGATGGCGTTTCACCCGCTCTTGTATTTCACGAAGATCAATGTCTTCAAACAATACGCCTTTCTCCAATGCAATGAGATGTAAAATCTCATCCTGATCGATGTAATTCGTACCGTGGATGGTAACCTTAGACACCTCAAGATGCCTTGACCAGGATTGTGCGGCGAACCAAAGACCGCCGAACAATCCGATAATCAATATGGTCAACAATCCTTTCCGCATAGTTTACTGACGTACCTCCGACGGAATATCGGTCAAATCTTTTAATTCACTTTTATCGAAACCGATAAATATAATTTCATGTTCAAGTACTATTTCAAACCGTTTATAGACTTCCTGTCGTATCAAAACCATTAATGCTAAAACATCTTTCGCAGAAGCGTTTTCTGCATTAACGATAAAATTTGCATGAAGATCGGATATCATTGCACCGCCGATCCTTTTTCCCTTCAGTCCGCAGTCCTGGATAAGCTTCGCCGCAAAGTGTCCCTCGGGATTTTTAAAAATACTACCCGTATTGGGAAGGTTAACCGGTTGTGCGGCATTGCGTCTTATCAGCAATTCACGCCGGATACGAATCAGATCTTCTTTATCCTTTTTAGGGAAACTGAAACTTGCGGATAAAATGATGTCGGATTCGAATCCCGATCTTCGATATCCAAACCCTGCATCCTTCTTTTTAATTTTTAAAATCTTGAACTCACGGAGGATCTCAATTTCTTTTATATAATCGGATATCTCACCGCCGTATGCTCCCGCGTTCATCCGTACGGTACCGCCGATAGTTCCGGGTATACCTGCCAGCATCTCAGCGCCGGCGTATCCACGCTGCACACAGAAATCGACAAAGGTTGACATCCAAACACCGGCATCGGCAATGATTGTGTCATCTTCCAAATGTATGCCGTCTAGAATATCTTCGAAACTGATCACCGCACCCCGAAAACCGTCATCGTGAACGAGTAAATTACTTCCCCGGCCAATCATCATATACGGAAACTCACGTTCCCTGAAAAAACGGATAATGTTGATGATATCCTCACGGTCGGTCGGTTTGAGGTAATAATCCGCCGGACCGCCAATCTTCAGCCACGTATGCTGCGACAGAGATTCACTGATCTTAATTTCCCCACGAAACACTTTTTGCAAATCTTCCAGCGAAACCATCTGTTTATCCTCGTAATTTATTTATACGCGTATGGATCAACTGCTATCTCTTCAATTTATCGGTCAATGATCGTTTCGGTCGTTTGGGGACCTGTTGTGCAATCTCTTTCATCGCGTTGAGAAAATCGTCCGTTCGCTCATACCGCCCGACACGTATGCGTATAAGCCGCTTCCTTTCTTTTCTCTTAATTATGACCGCTTGTAGTTTACCCGCTGTCTCAACTTTTCGTTCTTTTGTAATGTGCATCCACTCGATATCGTCAATCGCCAGTGACCATTCCTTAAATCGACTTACAAATTTGATTGCATCATCGGTAATTTTTATTCGCCGGTTCCTGATCCGGTTGCTCACAATCATTGAAAAAGCAAAAACAACAAAGAACAACATTATACTGAATATCGGATCCTGATAGACAAACACGAATTGTGCATCGGTAAATGTACCCCGGATAATCGTATACGCGATCAACGTTATGAGGTACATAATCGCCTGCTGATAATAAAAATCGAGTTTATACGGAAAAACTTTCATTGTCTTCCTCTTTCGACTAATTCGACAATTGCTTGTGCAACGTTCCTGCCCGCATCGGGCTTTCCCAGAGATTTAGCCTTGTTTCGCATCTCATTGAGTTTTTCCGGTGCATCGAAAAGATCACTTAACTGTACCGGTAGTTTGCTTATCACCTCATCATTACGGATCAACATCGCCGCCCCCTGGTCCGATAAGGTGCGTGCATTGAACTGCTGATGATTTGCCGCTGCAAACGGATAGGGCACCAAAACCGAAGGCACTCCCGTCCTGGTAAGTTCTGCGATAGTTGTTGCGCCCGCACGGCATATCGCAAGAGAAGCAGCGGCATACGCTGCCGCCATATCGTCAAGAAACGGAACGATGATACAATCTTTCCTATGTCTGAAAGTTTGGTTTATTCTCTTATACGACACATCGCCGGTTATCCATAGTATTTGCACATTATATTCATCCAGAACTTTCATCGATTCAATGATTGCATTATTTATTGTCATGGCCCCCTGGCTGCCGCCAAAAACCAGCAGCACAAACCGCGAAGCATCGAAGTTAAATTTTCTAAGCGCCTGATCGCGGGTTATGCTCCCGAGTTCATCGCGAGTCGGATTACCCGACGTATATACATTATCCTGTCGTTTCAGATATTTCCGGGTTTCATCAAACGTTATATGGACTTGTGTTGCCCTGGGAGCCAGCATACGCGTCGTAACACCCGGGAAACTATTCTGCTCCTGGATCACCGTCGGGATACCGAGGTATGAAGCGGTCCGCACGACCGGTCCGCACACATAGCCGCCCGTCCCGACGACAACGTCGGGTTTAAATTTTTTCAATATTAAAAACGACTGTATCATAGCAACGATTACCTTGAGCGGAAAAAGTACCGATTCCCAGCGCACCTTCCGGCTCCATCCGCTTATCCATATTGTCTGAAACGCAAATCCTCTTTTGGGAACTACCCGCGATTCGATTTTCTTTTTCGTTCCCACAAAAAGAATATCCGCTTCCGGATTTATTCTTTTAATTTCGTCCGCTATTGCAATCGACGGGAAAACGTGCCCGCCGGTACCGCCCCCGGTCATAATAACACGAAGTGATTTCATATCACTATATCCGGTTCAACTGGAGCGGAGCACTATCTATGTGCTCTTGCTTCGGGCGCAGACTGGTATATGATGAAATATTCAATACTATCCCAATCGCCGCCGCATTTGCTATCATTGCCGTACCGCCATAACTTAAAAATGGCATCGGCAATCCTGTCGTCGGTAGCAAACCGGTTGTCACCAGACTGTTGATCACTGCATAGCTTGCCACTGCTACTGTTAAACTTCCGGCAAGGTGTTTACCAAAATCATCATCGATATTTGCAGCTATTTTGAAACCGCGAATAAAAATGACTGCAAACACAATTATGACAAAAGCCGTCCCGATAAACCCATACTCTTCACCGAATATCGCAAACACATAATCACCGTATGATTCAGGTAAAAAGAAATCGCGTTGTTTGCTGGCTCCCGGTCCGACACCAAATATACCGCCGCTTCCGAATGCCATTATTCCCTGCATCATCTGATACGTTACCCCGGCGTCACCGCCTTCGGAATCCAGAAATCCTATCAGGCGTCTCATACGATACGGAGCGGTAATGAAGTAAGCGACGATTACCGGTAGTGTGAGCATGAAAGCCGTTACCAGCTGGTGCACCGGTATCCGTCCGAGGAATAATACGATAACGCTCAATACCAGGATCATGGCGGCCATGCTGAAATTTGGTTGTAGCATAATGAGCACAACGACACTTCCTACCCACACCAGGATCGGTATCAATGTCCGTCGCCAGTCTCCCAGATAGTTCTTTTTCCGGTGAACCAAAACACATATATGAACCAATATGGCGAACTTCGCAATCTCTGAAGGTTGAAGATTGAGCGATCCCAGTTGAATCCACCGGGTTGCGCCTTTTATCTCATTTCCGAAGAACAAGGTCGCAAGGAGCAATGCTATGACAAATATTATTCCCGGCTTACTCAATTTCAGATAAAAACGATACGGGATATTCATAAAAACAAATACCACAGCTAATCCCAGCAACACGCTTATGGCGTGGTTGGTCATAAGTGTGGAGGGATTACCGGTTCGTTCGAGCGCCCACGTTGAACTTGCACTGTACACCGCCCCGATGCTCAGCACCATGAGGACCAATACCCCGATAAGTATCCAGATGTCGATATGGTTACGCTTCTTTTTCATATTATCTTTATGATCGCACCCGCTCCGCTTTTATAGTTTTCTTAATGTCTGTTGCAGCGTTTCGACCTGCACACCGAATGCCGATACGGCTAATGCGGCTGCCAGAATATTCGCCACGTGATATAAACCATTTATGCGAATAGCATCTTGTTGTAGCAGTGATAGTTTCTTCCCGCCGATTCGTATCGTCAGCAACCCGTCTTCCAGATACGCTCCTTCGTTCAGTCTTTTTTCGACACTGAACCCATAGGTTCGTGAACGGGCTTTTGTGATCAGTTCCGTCACCAGGTGATCGTCGGCATTGTATATCAATACGTCGTCTTTACCCTGATTCTCGAACACGCGACGAATCGATGTCACATACTTGCCGACAGAATTCCCGTAACGATGTAAGTTATCCGGTCTGATATTCAAAATAACCGATACATTCGGTTTAAAGCGTTCAACATGATCGAGCTGAAAGCTGCTCACCTCAACCACTGCAAGGCTGTTGCTGTTAAGCTGCGCCGCGTGGTTAGAAAATGCATCTCCGATATTTCCGGCTAAAATATGCAGTCGTTCTGCGTCGTGTAACATACGACCGATCAACGTCGTTGTTATTGTTTTACCATACGTCCCCGTAACGGCAATAACCGGTACCTGGCAATACCATGACGCCACTTCCAGTTCACTGACAACCGTTATTCCTCTTTTTCGCGCCTCGAGTACAACTGCGGCATCCGACGGTACGCCGGGACTTACGACCATCAGTCCGGCATCGTACACCTTCTCACTATGTTGTCCCGTCTCATACGGGATGGTAAACCGGTCCAGTTCATCGGTATACGTTCTTATACTTGCCTGGTCACCGTAATCACTCACGAACACACAGGCGCCCGCAGAGGAAAGCAACTTTGCCACACCGACACCGCTGCGCGCCGCCCCGATCACGGTAACGGGAATATCGCGGGGTATGGAGTTTTTCGCTATGGTGTTTTCAGCTGCCATCGGTTACCGGACCTTGAATGTTGCCAGACTAACGATCATAAGAATTATCGCAACGATGTAAAAACGCATGACGATTTTCGATTCATGCAAACCCTGCATTTCAAAATGGTGATGAATCGGTGCCATGAGAAATACCCGTTTCCCTTCTCCATACTTCTTTTTTGTATATTTGAAATAACCCCGTTGTATAATAACAGACAATGTTTCCGCAAGAAAAATCCCGCCGAGTGTCGGCAGCAACAATTCTTTTTTGATCAAAACGCAAACAGCTCCGAGCGCCCCTCCCAGGGCAAGCGAACCGGTATCGCCCATGAATACCTGCGCCGGGTGCGAATTATACCATAAAAACCCGAGAGACGCACCGACAAGCGCAGCAAGATAAACTGCGAGTTCACCGTTTCCGCGCAGATACGGTATTGTCAAATACGAACTAAATGCAATATTTCCGGATATATACGCGATCACCGCAAGGGTTAGCCCGACGATTCCCACCAGACCGATGGCTAACCCGTCCAAACCGTCGGTTAAGTTGACTGCATTTGACGTTGCGGTGATGATAAAAACGACCAGGGGGATATAGAAAACACCCAGGTCAAATTCCAGATCCTTAAAAAAGGGCACGGTAGTCGATGATTTTAAAATCCACAAATCTTTATCGATCCAGTGCGGAAAAAAATAAATAATACAGCCGACGACTAAAGCGATCGTTACCTGTCCGACAATTTTATAACGCCCTATCAAACCCTTCGGCTTTTTCTTGACAACCTTCAGATAATCATCCATGAAGCCGACTGCTCCCAGACCGACCGTTACAAATATTATCAACTGAATATAGGTGTTCCGGAGATCTCCCCACAAGAGAGTCGGCAACAGAATCGAGAGTAAGATTATCATGCCCCCCATTGTGGGCGTGCCGGCTTTTTTCAGGTGTCTCTCAGGAGCTTCATATTTTGCAAGTTCCCCGATTTGCTTTTTCCGCAACATCTTGATGATCCTCGGTCCGAACCAGAAACTCACGATCAGAGCGGTTATCGCCGCGAGCGCCGCACGGAATGTGATAAACTGGAACATACCAAATCCCGGCGGATCGTAAAGACTGTCAATGTATTCTATCAAATGATAAAGCATTACCCGCTCAGTTTTTTATCGATGAAATATATGATCTCTTCCATTTTCATGCCTCGCGAACCTTTTACAAGTATTGCATCTCCTTCTTCAATGATATCCATAAGTTCCCCGACGAGTTTTTTCTTATCGTCAAAGTGCCCGCCGAACGGCACTGCCGATGCCTCGAACAATGCCTGCGATTCGGTACCGAAGGTGAATACATATTCAAATCCCAGATCGGGGATGATCAATCCCATCCGTCCATGCTCTTCGCCGCTCACTGCTCCAAGTTCAAGCATATCGCCGAGCACAAGTATTTTTTTCCCTGCCGTCTTCACCGAACGAAACATAACCAGAGCGGCCTGCATTGAATCGGGATTTGCGTTGTAGGTATCGTCCACGATCGTGATGCCTTTTATTGTTCTCACCACGTTACGTTTATCCGGCGGGGAGAACTGTTCCAATGCTTCGCAAATTTTGTGACTATCAACACCAAAATACAATCCTACAGCCGCGGCAGCGAGCGCGTTTATAACCTGATGTTCTCCCGGTACGGGTAATCGTACGGTTTGCATTTCGGATGTATTTCTTTCTCTGAAGCCGAATCGGAATCGTCCCGCATCGTCGTTTTCCATGACAGACGCGGTCACATCAAGGCCGTCGGTATCGAAGCCATATCGAACAGTGTTCGGGACAGACAACGCCTGCCCAACAACTCTCTGATCACCGGCATTGACAAACGCCAATCGTCCGGAATCTTTTTCAATCCACCGGAACAACGATCCTTTCTCGCGCGCTACATGATCGATTGAATCAAAATATTCCAGATGTCCTTTACCGATATTGGTAATAAGACCGTGCGTTGGTTCCGCAATCGAGCAAAGATATTCAATTTCACCCGGATGGTTCATACCTATTTCGACAACCGATATTTCATCGGCAGCTTTCATATCAAATAACGTCAGAGGTAATCCAAGATGATTATTAAAATTACCTTTCGTCCGGTGAACAGCATATTTTTTCCCGAGCACCTGTACAACCATGTCTTTTGTCGTTGTCTTACCGCTTGTACCGGTAATAGCAAGTATTGGTATATTACATTTTCGACGATGCAACCGCGCAAGGTTACCCAGGGCTTTCACCGTATCATCGACAATGATTATCGGCGACCGGATATCAGTTTTCTTCATTGTGCCATATGCATTCCACCATCTCTGATCAACGACGACAACACCCGCCCGCTTTGATGCTTCCGGAACAAAGTCATGACCATCCCGCTGTTCACCCCGGATAGCGAAAAAAACCGCACCGTCAGGCATCGAACGCGAATCGATCGATACCGACGTAAATTCCATTTCGCGAATCGAACGTTTGTCGTTCCCGATTTCTCTTGCTACAGTAATTATGTCTTTACCCGATACACCCATACACTTTGACTCTCTCACTTGTTCCTTATCTCAGTCGTGAACCACAAACGCGATAGCTCAATTTTATCAGTAACCGGCTATCGGCACAGTACTTATTTTCGGCTTGCATTGTACACGGATGATTGTTCCCTGCGGGATACGCTCACCCGGTTTCACCGATTGCTGAACAACGACACCGCTTCCCGAAATGTCAAGATGGAAACCCTCTGCAAGCGAACGGTTCAGCGCACTGCGCACAGCCAGTCCTCTGAGATCCGGTACGGTGACGGTGTCTTTGGTTGTTCCAACCGACTCTACCGCTGTTAAGAATATTCTTGTTGTTTTATCGGTACGTGTACCTGCCGGCGGATCCTGATGTATTACATAACCGTTTCCTTCGGTACCAACCGGATAACCGTTCTGTACAAGGATCCTTTGCGCAACGCTGACCGGATAATGCCGCACATCCGGAACGCGCGGTTTTGAAAACTCTTCAATCTGTTGTGCTGCACTTGTTTTCTGTATATGCCTCTGCATTTCTTCAAACTTACCGGGGTCCGTTGCCGGTACCCGTAATAACCCGGTTGATATGATGCGTTCGGCGATACTGCGGAATACCGGCACACTCGTCCCGCTTGCATAATAACCACCGCGCCGGGGGTTATCCATCATAACAAGGCATACGATTTCGGGATCTTCAACAGGAAAGAACCCGACGAACGATGCGGTATAATCGGAACTTGAATACCTGCCGTCGACATGTTTGCGTGCCGTTCCCGTTTTTCCCGCAATTCGAACACCTTTGATTTGCGCATTCCTGCCTGTTCCCCTGAGAACCACATCTTCAAAAAATGACACCAGCGTATCGGCAGTTGCAGCGGTCACCACACGTCTTATCTGCTGAGGATCTTTTTGTCTGATCACCCGTCCGCGTGCATCGAGTTCACGTTCAACGACATAGGGCTTATGCAGGATTCCGCGGTTTGCTATCGCAGCATATGCGGCGGTTATCTGTAACGGTGTGACACCGATTTCATACCCGAACGACATGGTATGCAGTGTCGTACCCGACCAGTTCACCGGACGTTTTAATTCTCCCCGAACTTCACCGGGTATTTCAATACCGGTGGGAATTCCGAATCCAAAATCACGGGACATCTTATAAAAACGTTCGGCTCCGATCTCGTCGGAAAGTTTTGCCATGACGATATTGCTCGAATACATCACCGCTTCCCGCACGGTAAGCCATTCATATTTTTCCGTGTCACGAATTGTCCGGAAACGTTTGTTCGGTAACTGAACCCGATATTCCCCGTTCTCGGCATAGAATTGATCGTTACCGGATCTCAGGTTATGTTCTATCACTGCTGCCGAAGTAACCAGCTTATAGACCGAACCCGGTTCGAACATATCGGTAACGATACGATTGCGGCCGCCCGATGGATAATTTGCCATAGCGAGCACGGCGCCGGTTTTGGGATTCATCATGACTACCAATCCTGATTCAGCGTTGTTTCGCTCGATACCGCGTTTCAATTCTTCCTCGACGATCGATTGCAACGCAAGGTCAATCGTCAACACCAGGTTATTCCCGTTCATAGGTTCGATGCGCGGATAATCGACTGTCGGAAAAGTCCGCCTTTTTCCGTCGCGCTGCAGAATGATATATCCGTTCTTACCCCGGAGTATCCTGTCAAATTGTAATTCGATTCCGGATAACCCGGTATTATCAATATCTGTTACGCCGAGCAGGTCGCTTCCGAGGTTTCCGTAATGGTAGAGCCGTTTCGGTTCCTGGATGACGAGCAGACCATTATATTCGCCGGGACTGATACTTTGCAGATAATCCGGTGAAACCCGTCGTTCGAGCCATACAAATCGTTTCCCGTTGCGTATTCGCTGAGCATATTGAGCAGCCGGTTTTCCGAAAACGGATGAAAATTTCCGTGACAGTTTTTCTACATCGTTGCCGAGCATCAGAGGATCGACCGCGAACGATACGAACTGTGTATTGGAAATCAAAACATTACCGTTGCGATCGTACACCACACCGCGCGTAGCAGGCAGTTCCTGCTGGGATTCATATTGACGTTTCGCGATTTCCCGGTATTCGGTTCGGTCGAGAACCTGGATCTGGAACAGCCGTCCGAGAATTACCAAAAACATTGCCAGAAAGATCAGTTTGACGAAAAGGAAGCGACCCCAGCCAGCATTTCGCGATGGTCGGGGAGATACGGTATCCTTCGCACGTTTTTTTTCAATATGTTTTTGAGTCCGTTTCAATGATTACGTCTATCAAGTTCATGTTGTAATTTCTTTGCATCGTCAGTATCGATGGTTATCCATCTCGGCGGTTCGGTTGGATTTCTCAATCCGAGTCGGTCCGTCGCAACAGATCCGATGTTTTCAAGTCCGGTACGTCTGTTCAAATCCGCACGCAGGACCTCGTTCTGATTTCTCACCCGGTCGTACTGACGCTCGATTACATTAATTTCTTTGACCAATCCGTTTACGGCAATAATGTTACTTATATACAATACAAGCGCACCGGCGAAAGCGAACAAAAAAAAGATAATATTAAATGTAGACACCCTTTTCCGGCGCGGTGTTTTCGGACCGAAACGATATACATACCCGGGCTGTTTACCCTGCATTTGTTCGGCACTGATATCAGCCGTGCGTTGCTTTGCACGCCGGAGATATTCCTGCACCAAAACGGTATTATTAGTATCGTTCCTCATACCGTAAAACAATTCGTCGTTAAAGGTTCATAGTTCATAGCATTAGCACCGCTCAGCCGCACGAAGCTTTGCGCTCCGGGATCTGGGGTTCCGTCTCTGTTCATCCGGTTGCGGCAGAACCGGTTTCTTCGTTACTATCCGAAAATCCGGATCGATCTCGATATCCTGCCGGGCAAAAGGATCTTCGGATCTTTTTCTTTTAGCCGACCGTTCTTTCATAAAATGTTTCACGATCCTGTCTTCAAGCGAGTGGTACGAAATCACGACCAGTCTGCCGCCCGTGTGCAGCAGATCTGTTGTCTGTTCAAGTGCTTTCGATAGTTGATCAAGTTCCGCATTGATCTCAATCCGCAATGCCTGGAATATTCGCGCCAGCGATTTAACGAGATAACGCTCACCGACTATTGCCCGGACAATTTCCGCAAGTTCCGTGCTTGTTGTAATTGATTTTTTATTTCTTTCCTCGACGACTTTTCGTGCTATCTGACGCGCTCTTCGCTCTTCGCCGTAATGAAAAAAAATATCGGCAAGTTCCCGTTCTTTATATGTTTGCAGCACGTCTACGCCGGTTATTCCGGATCGCATATCCATTCGCATATCCAGTTTCGCCTCCTGTTGATAGGTGAAACCGCGATCGGCATTGTTTATCTGGAATGATGAGACACCGAGATCAAAAAGGATCCCGTTAATTTTGTTGATTGATAATTGCTGCAGTCGATCCTGCATATTACCAAAGATGTCGTGTATGAATGTTAGCTGCGAATTCCACTGCTGCAATTTCCGCTTCGATTCGCCGATCGCATCGGCATCCCTGTCGAAACATACAATACGTGCTCCGGGTGATACGGTCTCGAGTATCGCTTTCGTATGTCCTCCTCCGCCTGTCGTTGCATCGACATATATACCGTCGTGCGATGTAACCAGATATTCGCACACTTCACTCACGAGCACGGGCTCGTGGTATTCAGTGTTCATTTTTATGCCGGGATGTCGTTCGTTATAAATACTTTTTCAGCAACGTCCTCGTATGAAGCATCATGTTGATTAGCATAATTTTTATATATTTCCGGATTCCAGATCTCGATGCGTTCAAGTACTCCCAGGACAAAGACTTCATTCTTAATTTCGGCAAATTGTAACAAATTTTGCGGCAACATAATGCGTGACTGACCGTCGAGCTGAACTTCAACCGCATACTGTAAAAGAGTTCGCATGACGAAACGATTATCAGCGCTCGATGATCGCAAGCCGCGTATTGCTTTTTCGTAAATATTCCATTCATCGAGCGGATAAGCAAAAACACATTGCTCAAACCCCCGGGTAATAACAAATGTATCGTTTGCTTCGGGCGATATATGTTTGCGAAGTTTTGCAGGAAGATGTACTCTTCCTTTATTATCAATTGAATGTATGTGACTGCCCTTAAAAGAGGACATAATGAACCTTCATTATGATTATTTTCGCCACCCTACTATGTGAACAATCGATAGGTCTTTCCCGTAAAGGTCTTACGGCGATAAGACAAATTTACTCTGCTTATCTACAAATTATCCACATTCCCCCACAATTACCCACCGATGACTTAAATTTACCACTATTATTAAGAAAGTCAAGAGGAAAGACAAAAAAATAGTGATTTATGCAAAAAAACGGAGTGCGGGGTAAATAGGCGAATAACCGCAATAATTTACTATTCCTCACATTATCGCCTGAAAATTGCTTTTTTTGATTAATAATTGTACAATACATTTATGAGTTCAGTCTAAGAAGGTAATTTATGCCTCCAAAACACCAATGCACAAAATTTCACCAATAAAAGGAAAGTATTATGTCTTTAATAATTCGATGGATAATAAATGCACTTGCACTGATGCTGGTTGCGTATATCCTTCCAACCATCGAAATCGAGGGATTTTACATAGCTCTCATTACAGCCCTTATACTTGGACTGATAAACGCAGTTATCCGTCCTTTTCTAATACTTATAACATTACCGATAAACATAATAACACTCGGCTTGTTTACATTCGTATTAAATGCCCTGTTATTTTGGTTTGTGGCTTCTTTTATTGAGGGTTTTTACGTTGCGGGTTTCTGGGCTGCATTTTTCGGTGCGTTGATTTTTAGTATCGTGTCATCGTTTGCAAACGGGTTGGTTATCGGACCGCGGGAACGGGTTTAGCGTGCGGCATTGTATGCAGGTATGAGTACGAGGTTGCATGGATGCATGGGTGCATGATACTAATCTGCGATCCCTTGCTCCTGAACGTGTGATCTTCCAGTTTCCTTGTCACTTTTTCCATTTTCCGCTTCTCATCTTTACTCACCCTCCCCCCGCCATTTCCTCCAACACTTTCACCATCGCCGAATAATCTTCATCACCGTACCCCCGGTTCTTCGCCGCAAGAAATAAATCGTGAATGACGCCGACGGCGGGCAACGGTACACCCAGCTCACGCGCCGTCTGCCGGATTAGTGAAAGATCTTTCTCCATATGCTGTACCATAAATCGCGGTGTAAATCTTCTTTCGAGTAACGACTTTCCTTTCGTCTGATACATCGGCGCGGCAAGAGCGGATTCATTCAGTATTTCAAGCAGTATGGTACCGTCTATTTTTGCTTTCCCGGCAAGCAGCAATCCCTCACCGAGCGTATTGATCATGCTTGCGATAAAAAGATTGCAGACAAGTTTCATAGTTGCGGATTGTTCGGGTTTCCCGAATCTCCACGTCCGTCTGCCGAGCACATCGAATATGTTTTGTACCGAATCGATTGTTTCACTGTCGCCGCCGGCGAAGATAAGCAGCGAACCGTCGTTTGCCTGCGGAACGCTTCCAAGTACCGGAGCCTGAATGTATCGTTTGCCGTTTGCTGTATATCTTTCGCCGAGTGTCGCTGAATATGACGGCAATACGGTACTCATATCGATCGCTATAGCATCGTTTTGCATCGATTCAATCAGGCCGTTATTCCCTTCAGCAACCGCTCTCAATGCATTATCATCGGATACCATAGTAATAATCACATGACAACCACCTGCTACATCCGCTACATCCGATGCGCGTTCCGCTCCCCGGTTAATCAGCTGCAAAGCTTTTTCAGGTGTGCGATTCCATACTTTGACATTATAACCTGCATCTATCAGGCGTAATGCCATCGGGGCTCCCATCATGCCGGTTCCGATAAAGCCGATCGTTGTAGGATTCATAGATTACTCCTTCATAAAATATTAACAGGGATATTTTGAAAATAATGAATTAAATATCTATTTTACATAATTATTATCTACATAACATAGGAGAATCCCGATGAATATCAAGCATCTCATTCTATATATATTACTCGTTGTCCTCATAATTCCTGCATCAGCTGCATCCGAACGACCATACGTTCTGCTCATATCGCTTGACGGTTTCCGTTGGGATTTTATAAATCGCGGACTATCTCCCAATATCGAATGGATAGCCGAAAACGGCGTCGAAGCAATCTCGCTTGAACCGGTATTCCCGACAAAGACATTCCCGACCCATTACTCGATTGTGACCGGTATGTACGCCGAAAATCACGGTATAATATCCAATAGTTTCATCGACCGGGAGACAGGTGAACGGTTCGGACTTCGCAACCGGGACATGGTTGAGAATGCAAAATATTATCAGGGAGAAGCAATCTGGGAAACCCTCCGGCGCAACGGTATCATAACGGCAAGCTATTTCTGGCCCGGATCGGAGTTAAACATCGAATATCGCAGACCGCACCAATACCATCAATATGATCACGACCGTCCTCATCTCGATCGTATAGAAGGCGTTATCGAATGGCTGCAGCTTCCGGAGGAAAACCGTCCTCAGCTTTTAACGCTCTATTTCTCGGACGTCGATTCCGAAGGACATCGAACCGGTCCATACAGCGATGAGATAAATGAATCTATCGTCCTCGTCGACAGTCTGATGGGTATTTTACTGGATCGTCTCGAAGACATCGATATGCTGGATAAAATAAATATTATTCTTGTGTCCGATCATGGATTTACCGAAGTGACTTCCGATCGGGTCATCGAACTTCATCATATACTCGACGATTACGACGTCGTTACCGACGGTGTCGGACCGGTTGTCATGATTAAACCTGACAACCCGGACGATATCGAATCGCTGTACCGAAGATTACGGAAGGAAGAAGAAAACTATAAAGTATATCTGAAAGAGGAAATGCCGGCTTACTGGCATTATTCAGCACATGCGTATATTATGCCCATCATCGTTGTTGCGGATATCGGTTGGTCGCTTTCACCATGGCAATATAATCCCGCCCGCGGTTACTTTGCGACCGGCGGAAACCATGGTTATGACAACAAGCATATCGATATGCATGGAATATTTTATGCCATCGGTCCTGCATTCAAGCCCGGATACCGTACGGGAACGATTCGAAGCATCGATGTCTATCCGTTAATAATGAAAATATTCGGACTGAAACCGAGAAGCGGAATCGACGGAGATCTGAATAATATCGGGTTTATATTAAAGAATTGAACGCAACTATTGGTCTGAAGTTTCAGTATCCGGAATAATTCACAAATTCCCGCTCCTTATCGTAATCAACGAAACTTCCGCAGGTGCCTGAAACCGGATCGGCGCAAGGGTCAACCCCAATCCGTTATTAACGCTGACGAGCATGGAACCCAGATTAAAGAAACCGGTAACATACGGTGTTTCGATGCGCGAGCCCTGCAACAGGAATAAACCCGGAATACCGAATGCTACCTGGCCGCCGTGCGTGTGACCTGCAAGCAGGAGATGATAACCCAGATCCTGAGCGGGATCGACGAGCCGTTCGGGAACCTGATGCGGTACGAGTATTCGAAGATCTGCCCGCCCAACATCGAGTGCAAGCGAATCGAGTGTGCCGTCGGAAATTCGCCGTGAATAAATATCCGTCACAAGACTGATTCCGACTGTCGACCCGTTCACCTCAATAAATTTATTTTTATTATCGCGGTATATAACACCGTATTTTCCAAGAGCGGTCTGAATTGAATCCGATCCCGACCAATAATCGTGATCGCCGACGCATGCATACACACCGTACTCCGCATTCACCGAACCGAGCGCTTTGGCTCCCATTTCGATAAACCGTTGTCCCGATGTAACAAGATCACCCGAGTGAAAAACGATATGCGGTT
>Ga0209498_1000770_pt1 | contig 19823 bp, 20 predicted proteins | sample WalLakDeSediment_FD_184131 | JGI IMG/M metagenome (GOLD analysis project Ga0209498, IMG submission 184131) | Lake sediment microbial communities from Walker lake, Nevada to study Microbial Dark Matter (Phase II) - Walker Lake 11/02/13 Deep... | ecosystem: Environmental > Aquatic > Freshwater >... | reverse complement strand
TGGGGACGATGATACAGAAGTATAAACTGCGGGAAGAGGATTTCCGCGGGGATCGTTTCCGGGACCATCCTTCCGATTTATCCGGAAACAATGACCTGCTTTCAATGACCCGTCCGGACATTATCCGGGAAATTCATAAAAAATACCTTGACGCAGGCGCCGATATTATCGAGACAAATACTTTCAGCGGTACCGCAATAGCACAGGCCGACTATAAGATGGAAGATATTGTCTATGAATTGAATTACGAGTCGGCTAAACTCGCGAAAGAGGTTGCACGTGCATATACACAAACGGATCCGGATAAACCCAGGTTCGTGGCCGGTGCACTCGGTCCGACCAATAAAACCGCGTCGCTATCACCCGACGTCAATAATCCGGCGTACCGCGCCGTCAGTTTCGACGACCTCGTACGTGCATACGGCGAACAGGCGAAGGGACTCATAGACGGTGGCGCAGATATACTTCTGGTTGAAACGGTGTTCGATACACTGAATTGTAAAGCGGCTCTGTTTGCCATCCAGGATTTGAGCGAGACAATTGACCGCGATATCCCGGTTATGGTATCGGGTACGATAGTCGACCAGAGCGGACGCACGTTGTCGGGACAAACGGTGGAGGCCTTCTGGATATCGATCTCACACACGAAAAATCTACTGAGTGTCGGATTAAATTGCGCACTCGGCGCAAAACAGATGCGTCCGTTTATTGAAGAGCTTTCCAATATTGCCACCTGTTTCGTGAGTGTATACCCGAATGCCGGTTTACCGAATGAATTTGGAGAGTATAATGAAACACCCGAAACAATGTCCGAACTCCTGGATGATTTTGGGCAGCATGGATTTTTCAACATCGTCGGCGGCTGCTGCGGTACAACTGCCGGGCATATAAAAAAAATTGCAGATCTTGCCGCGCGGCACTCACCACGAAAAATCCCCGTGCATGAACCATATCTGAGGTTAAGCGGTCTGGAACCTCTGATCGTGCGCCCGGAAACGAACTTTGTGAACGTGGGTGAGCGGACGAACGTGACCGGATCGAGGAAGTTTGCCCGGCTGATTCAGGAGGAAAAATACGAAGAAGCATTGTCCATCGCAAAACATCAGGTCGAGGGGGGTGCGCAGATACTCGATGTCAATATGGACGAGGGAATGCTCGAATCCGAAGAAGTTATGAAGGAATTCCTGAACCTTCTGGCATCCGAACCGGATGTGGCAAGACTTCCGGTTATGATAGATTCATCGAAATGGACGGTGCTCGAAGCGGGTCTGAAATGCCTCCAGGGAAAAGGGATCGTAAACTCCATCAGTCTCAAAGAGGGAGAAGAGGTATTCAGGCAGCAGGCAAAGAAAGTGCGCCAGTACGGTGCTGCGGTCATTGTGATGGCATTCGACGAAAAGGGGCAGGCGGATAGCTATGAACGCCGTAACCGGATTTGCGAACGGGCCTATAAAATTTTGACCGAAGAAGTCGGTTTCCCGCCGCAGGATATAATCTTCGATCCGAATATCCTAACCGTTGCAACGGGCATGGAAGAACATAATAACTATGCGGTTGATTATATAAAAGCCACAAAGTGGATAAAAGAGAATTTACCTTTGGCGAAAGTAAGCGGCGGGTTGAGTAATATTTCATTCTCATTTCGCGGAAACGATATCGTGCGCGAAGCCATGCATTCGGCATTTCTTTTCCACGCAATAAAAGCCGGTATGGATATGGGCATCGTGAATGCAGGCCAACTGGAGGTCTATGAAGAAATACCCGGGGATCTCCTCGAACGCGTGGAAGATGTTCTTTTGAACAGACGGGATGATGCGACCGAACGGCTTATTGAGTTTGCCGAAAAGGTAAAGCAAAAAGACAAAGGGCCGGGAAAGGTAGATGCCTGGCGCACGGGAAGCGTGGAGGAGAGATTAAAACATGCTCTCGTGAAGGGAGTCATCGATCATATCGAAGAAGACACCGAAGAAGCACGTCAGAAATATGATAAACCCCTTGACGTCATCGAGGGACCGTTAATGGACGCTATGAATGTCATCGGTGATCTATTCGGATCGGGGAAAATGTTCCTGCCCCAGGTTGTCAAGAGCGCGCGGGTCATGAAAAAAGCGGTCGCGTATCTTATACCATATCTTGAGGAGGAAAAAAAGAGAGCAAAAGATACAAGCGAAAAGGGGAAAATTCTGCTCGCAACGGTAAAGGGGGATGTTCACGATATCGGCAAAAATATCGTCGGTGTCGTATTGGCATGCAACAACTACGATGTCGTAGATCTCGGGGTGATGACACCGGCGGAGAAGATTCTCGATACCGCCGAAGCGGAGAAGGCGGATATTATAGGATTGAGCGGACTTATTACACCGTCACTTGATGAAATGGTGCATGTAGCAAAAAGAATGGAGGAGCGGGGCTTCGATAAACCGCTTCTGATAGGCGGAGCGACAACATCGAAAGTTCATACCGCGGTAAAAATCGCACCGATGTATTCCGGTCCAACCATCTATGTGCTCGATGCATCGCAGAGTGTACCCGTTGTCGGTAATCTGCTGAACAAGAATAACCGGGATACATATATCGGTACCGTAAAGCAGGAGTACCGGAAAGTACGGGACGACCACGCAAGACGGAAAGAGAAAAAAACATATATCGATCTGAAAGAAGCACGTAGTAGGAAATTACGCATCGATTGGAAGTATGAAAATACAATAGTAAAGCCGAGCAAGCCCGGCATCACCGTTTTAAAGGATTATGATCTCGAAGTGTTGCGTTCCTATATCGACTGGACTCCGTTCTTCAGGACGTGGGAGATGCGGGGAAGGTATCCGGATATATTCGATGATCCTTCGGTAGGGAAAGAGGCGAAAATCCTGTTCGATGATGCACAGAAAATGCTCGGAAAAATAATCAACGACCGATTGCTGCAGGCCAACGGCATCGTAGGATTGTTCCCCGCCGGCAGCATCGATTACGATGATATAGAAATATACAGGGACGATGAGCGGAAACATGTGCTGGCGACGATTCATACCATTCGTCAGCAGACGGATAAAACAAACGGTCAGCCCAACCTTGCTCTTGCCGATTTCATAGCACCGCGTGAAAGCGGTGTAAAAGATTACATAGGGGCATTCGCCGTTACGAGCGGTATCGGTACCGATATACTTGTCTCGGCATACGAAAAAGATCACGATGCATACGGCAGTATTATGGTGAAAGCACTGGCCGACAGACTCGCTGAGGCGTTCGCGGAACACTTGCACGAGCGTGTAAGGAAGGAATTCTGGGGATACAGCCATGATGAAGATTTAACAAACGAGGAATTAATGAAAGAGAAATACAGAGGTATTCGTCCGGCTGCCGGGTATCCCGCTCAACCCGATCATACCGAGAAACAGATTATTTTCGACCTGCTCAGCGTGGAAGAACACACGGGTATTTCCCTGACCGAGACATACGCGATGAGTCCTCCCGCGTCGGTGAGCGGTCTGTACTTCGCACACCCGAAAGCAAAATATTTTAACGTCGGAAAAATCGGAAAGGATCAGGTGCTCGATTATCACAAACGAAAGGGGCTGAGCATTGAGGAAACAGAACGCTGGCTACGGCCAATACTAAATTATGACGAGGGTGATTGAAAAAGGAAGCATTTGAAGAAGGTGTCCGGCTTTTTAATGAGGGGAAATATTTCGAATGCCACGATCTTTTTGAAGAAATTTGGATGATTGAGGATGGCCCCGATAGTGAATTTTTCCGTGCGCTGATTCATCTCGCGGTCGGTTGTTATCATATGAAAAACGGCAATTATCGCGGTGCAAAGAGCCAATTGATCAAAGGTACCCGAAAGCTAAAACCCTACGAACCCGGGCATCTGGAAATTCTGATTTCTCCATTGGTAACTTCGTTCCATGATATTATCCTGGATGTGGAAAGAGTATTACAGGGCAATATAAAGGCCGATGAAATACGGGATCTGCCGATGATGGATAGGGATACGAAAACCAGATTTCAATGACACGGAAACGATGTACAATACCGCGATAAGAATGCACTGAACGTTCATGCAATCGCTGACAAATAAAATAAAACAAAAAGCATACGAGCTGGGATTTGAACAGACAGGCATTGCACCCGCTGAGCCTTTGTCCGGGGAAGCAATGCGCCTCGCGGGGTGGCTCGCGAGATCGTATCATGCAACGATGCACTGGATGGAGCGGAACACCGACAGACGAACCGATCCGCAAAAAGTTGTGCCCGGCGCACGATCGGTTATTTCCGTAGCTGTCAACTATTATACATCTCATGAGATCATCGATCATCCCGAGCGGGGTAAAATTTCTCGTTATGCATGGGGGGATGACTATCACAATATTGTCGGCAACCGCGTGAAGTCGTTATGGGAGTATATTAAGGAACTCGAGCCGGATGCCGAGGGAAGGTACTATGTAGATACCGGACCGGTTATGGAAAAGGTCTGGGCAATGCGGGCAGGGATAGGATGGATCGGTAAACACACCAATCTCATTTCCCGGGAGTACGGTTCGTGGATATTTCTCGGTGAGATTCTAACGACGCTTGGATTAGAATACGATGTTCCGACACAGGATTACTGCGGAACCTGCAGACGATGCATCGATGCGTGTCCCACCGGCGCAATCGTTGATGAGTACGTTTTGGATTCTAACAAATGTCTTTCGTATATTACAATCGAACATCGCGATGCATATCCTGAATATATAAAACCGAATACCGAACAATGGATATTCGGGTGCGATATTTGTCAGGATGTTTGTCCGTGGAATATAAAATTTTCACAACCGGCGGCGGTTGAAGGATTCCAACCCCGGCCGGAGAACCTGAATCCTCTTCTGGTGGATATCGTGAATATGGCGCAGGAGGATTTCAGCAGACGATTCCGGAAAAGTCCGGTAAAAAGAACGAAGTTGAAAGGTTTAAAAAGGAACGCCCGTGCGGTGATCGAAGGGCGTGCAAATAATAAATTTTAGATATAGTGGTTATTATGATCCTGATTTGATACGCTATCATATCCATTCGTAAGAGATGCAGATATTCATTATTTAAGATTTAACAGAAAAACAGGAGTACCCAATGCCAGAAAAGAAACACTCAAAAGTAATTATCATCGGTTCCGGTCCTGCCGGATTCACCGCGGCGGTGTATGCCGCTCGTGCAAATCTCAATCCGTTGTTATTCGAAGGATCTCAACCGGGCGGTCAGTTAACGATAACAACAGATGTTGAAAATTATCCCGGTTTTCCCGACGGGATACTCGGGCCGGAGATGATGGACAAATTTCGAAAACAGGCACAACGTTTTGGAACCGAATGCATATTTAAGGAAGTCACAAAAGTGGATTTATCCGGAAGTCCGTTCAAACTGGAAGCCGACGAAGACGCATACACCGCAGATTCGCTGATCATTGCTACAGGCGCGTCCGCACGGCTGCTCGATTTACCAAACCGCGATAAGTACATGGGATACGGTGTTTCCGCATGCGCGACGTGCGACGGCTTCTTTTTCAAGGAGCAGGAAGTTGCGGTCGTGGGAGGAGGAGACAGCGCGATGGAAGAGGCGACGTTCCTCACGAAGTTTGCAAAGAGGGTAACGGTCATCCACCGGCGCGACGAGCTGCGCGCATCGAAGATCATGCAGGACAGAGCATTTAAAAATCCGAAAATCGAATTTATATGGGATTCGACGGTCGTCGACGTCGACGGTGAACAGAAAAACGGACATGCCGCATTGACGAAAGTAAAGATAAAGAATCTCAAAACGGGAGAGATTACCGAGAAACCGTTCACGGGATTGTTCTTTGCCATTGGTCATATCCCGAATACCGGCATTTTAAAAGACTGGCTCGATATGGATGAGAACGGCTATGTGATAACTCAGCCCAAAAGTACAAAAACCAATATTCCGGGAGTTTTTGCGTGCGGTGATGCACAGGATAGCTACTACCGTCAGGCGGTAACCGCGGCCGGTACGGGCTGTATGGCAGCAATCGACGCCGAACGTTTTCTCGAATCGCAGGAGTAACAGGAAAATCCCCTATGTAATAACTAAATTTGACATTATCAAAATCTTTTCTTATAATTCATTGTTTATCAATAAGTTACAAGGAGCTCAACAGTAATGGCTTTATCGAAGTCCGGTAAATGGGCCCTCGGCATTTTGGGGGCACTTTTTGTTTTATTCATCTTTTTCTGGGTCATAATATTCCTTTTCCTGTCACGCGCGGATGATTCCGTGCGTATCGGTCGTGGAAATAATGTTGCTGTCATTAAACTGGAAGGGGTAATTATAGAATCCGAAAACGTAGTAAATCAGCTGAAAAAATACAGTAAGAACAGAAACGTCAATGCAATATTGCTCAGAGTAGACTCACCGGGCGGCGGTGTTGCCGCAAGCCAGGAAATCTACGAAGAAGTGAAAAGAACAGTCGGGGATGGAAAACCCGTCGTTGTCTCGATGGGCGCCGTGGCTGCAAGCGGCGGCTATTACGTATCACTTCCGGCTTCGGCTATCGTTGCGAACCCGGGAACCATCACCGGCAGTATCGGCGTTATCTCACAGTTCTTTCACGTAGAAAATCTACTTGATAAGATCGGTGTCGATGTTACAACGGTCATGAGCGGCAGATTTAAGGACTCGGGATCGCCGTACCGGGAAATGTCGGAGTTTGAAAAAACTTACTGGCAGGATCTCATGGATGATGTGTACGAACAATTCGTTTCAGCGGTTGCATCGGCTCGTGAATTTGAACCTGATAAAGCTTATGAATTTGCAGAAGGAAAAATTTATACCGGACGTCAGGCATACGAACTCGGATTGATCGATACCCTCGGTACGTATGAAGATGCAATTCGCATTGCCGCTGAGCTCGGCGGTATAGACGGAGAACCCGACATAATCAAGGAGCGTCCCCGAAGAACGTTCTGGGACTCGTTGACTATGTCATTACTCGGGAATTATGCCGGTATCACAGAGAGCTATATGAAGCTGCCTGCTGTACAGTACAGAATGCCCGAACCAATCATTAAGTAAACTTTCTACGTAAGGAGTACCAACAGTGACAAAAGCAGATATCGTTGACCACATTGCATCCGCTACGGGGCTTACCAAAGTTGAAACAGAAGCAGTCGTAGACGGTTTTATATCGACGGTTATCGAAGCATTAAAAGATGGGAATAATATCGAGATCCGCGGGTTTGGGAGCTATAAAGTAAAGAAAAGAAAAAGCCGGATTGCACGTAATCCGAGAACGGGGGAACAGGTCATAGTCGATGAACATTATGTCCCGATTTTTAAAGTTTCAAAGGATTTGAAAAACGCGGTGAATGGAAATATGAAAACTAAGGAGCACGCTAACACGATATGATTGTTTTATTTCCAGCTGAAGGAGGAACGATTTGAAACCGAAACTTATTTGTGCAAATTGCTCTTCGGAAATTTCGATGGGAGATACATTTTGCGCATCCTGTGGAGTCAGAGTCGAGTGGGAGAACGAGGAAAAAGAAGCTGTATCCGAACCGGCCCCGAAACAACCAACCGATTCGCGCCCCGCAGAGAAAGGTTCTCTCTGCAATATATGCGGATTTAAAAACGAATCGACTTCACAATACTGTGAAAGTTGCGGTGCCCGTATTGCCGGTGCACAGCCGAAACCACAAGCCCGCGCAGTTGATAAACCGTCCCGCAAATCAAAACAGGGGAAGAAGAAACGGAAACAAACGACAACGGCGACCTCCGGTACCGTCATATTATTTGTTGCTGCAGCTTTACTGATTGTGTTTGCATTTTATTTTATTGTACTGGACCGTGATGCCGGGCATGTACACGACGGCGACAGGGTTGCCGGCATGCAGGGTGGCGGTATGAATACTGCAATTCTGGAGGAGATCGAAAATCTTGAACACGAACTTGATGATCATGATCCTGAAAATGAACAGGCAATGATTCGGCTTGCGAATTTGTATCATGATATCCAGCGGTACGATCGTGCGATACATTACTACAATCAGTATATTGACAGAAATCCGGATGATCCTAATGTACGTGTTGATCTCGGCATTTGCTTTTTTGAATCCGGACAACAGGACCTTGCAATCGAAACGGTTCAGCATGTTATAAGAGATTTCCCGGGACATCAGCTCGCCGTTTTTAATCTTGGTATTATATATCTGAATCTCGGTGATGTCGAATCGGCTAATTCGCATTTTGAGCGTGCATATGAGATAAATCCGAACAACGCGACCGGTGAACGGGCGCGTCGGATAATCGATGAGCACACATTCTGATTATGAATTAAAATAATTACATATAGTAAATAACATACACGAAGGAGTGAACGTATGCCCAGTGGTAAAAAGAGATTAAGGAAAAAAATGGCAACCCATAAACGGAAAAAAAGGCGTAAGAGAGATCGTCATAAAAAGAAGAAGTGATCTTGATTTTTGTCGTTTTTTTTATATTTTTATTGTATCTGCCTGTTGCTTTCATAGTTCGAATCGTTCCGTTATGCTGACATACAGGGCGGTGCGAAGGATGGGAGGAATGGGCATCATCAATAACTAATTAATGTCAATTTACTTGCATTAAACGAAAGGATGGTGTAAAATGGCAAATGAAGGAAACACCGTAAAGGGATTCTTACTCGGTCTATTGGCCGGCGGCGCATTGGGTGCGGCTCTGGCACTGCTGTATACCCCGAAAACCGGGACCGAATTTCGCGGAGATATAAAAAAGCGAAAGGATGAATTGCTTGAAGACGCTGAAGAATATATTTCATCGGCGCGTGAAAAAGCTGTTCATATGATCAACGACGGCAAAAAACGTGCGGATTCACTGATCATTGATGCACGGAAACGGGCTGAAGAATTACTTCACGATGCAGAAGATGTACTCACCGGTGCGAAAACAAAAGCCGGTGAACTTGTCGGCGAAGGAGAAAAAATACGTGATGCGATGAAAGCCGGAGTCGATACCTTTAAAGATGAGCGGTCAAAAGGAAAATAACCGGATGATCGGATAGTATTGTAATCCAGTATGCAGCCCTCTCAGGATATTCCTTTGAGGGCTGTTTTTTCCATTCCTATGCAACTACTCACCGGAGATAAACCTTGGAAATTTCAATATTTGTCAATATCGCTATTGTAATCGGATTCCTCGCTTTTGCAGCGCTCTGTATTTATCTGATTTTTACAATTTCGAAGCTTCGGGCATCGTTTACAAAGATCCAGGAAGATATGAGCGAACTGAATAGAAATGCTATCCCGTTGGTTGAAAATTTAAAAATTGTTTCCGATAAAGTAAAAAACATATCGGAAAATGTCGATGACCAGATAACCATTCTGCACTCATCGGTCGAATCGATCCGGGACATGACCGATAATATAGTTTCGTTCGAAAAAAAAGTTCAACACGAGGTCGAAGGGCCCGTCATGGAAGCCGTTTCATTCGTCTCGGCGCTCGTGAAAGCAGTGCAGGTATTTGTTGCAAAAATGAAAGAATAGATAGACGTACGAGTTATCCGAAAGAAAAATAATAATCTAAAATAAGCAATCCAAAGGAGGTACATTTGGCTAAGGGAAAAGTATATGAACCCGCGCGTGTTCGTAATATCGCTTTAACCGGACACGGCGGGTCTGGAAAAACAAGCTTCGCCGAAGCTGCTCTATTTTCTTCGGGAACCATTAACCGGCTCGGCAAAATTGAAGACGGTTCCACACTCTCCGACTACCACCCCGATGAAATCGAACGACAAATATCCATCAACTCATCCATGCTGTATACCGATTGGAATAATACTAAAATAAATATCCTCGACACCCCCGGCTATCCGGATTTCGTCGGGGAAGTAAAATCGGGTTTGAGCATTGCGGACAATGCGCTGTTATTCCTGAAAGCGGCGGAGGGAATCGAAGTCGGAACCGAAATTGACTGGAAATTTACCGGCGAATATAATATCCCGACAATCATTGTCATAAATAAAGTGGATAATGAGCACGCCAAAGTCGACGAGGTGTTTCAGGAGGCGCGCGACCGGTTCAGTGTCGATGTAACTCAATTACAGTTTCCGGTCAGCCAGGGCCATACATTCGATTCGGTTGTCGACTTGCTGAAAATGAAATTATTAAAATACCAAAAAGACGGGAACGGAAAACCCTCAGCCGAAGATATCCCTCAGGAGTTACAGGAACAGGCAAACAAGCTTCGTACGGAGCTTATCGAAAAAATTGCCGAAAGCGACGAGGCGCTGCTTGATAAGTTCCTCGAGGCAGGTGAATTGACCGATGATGATTTTATCGCGGGCCTGAAAAAAGCTTACGGTGAGCGGAAGATCTTTCCGGTATTCTACACATCTTCGGTGCATAATGTGGGAGTCTCGGCGGTCATCGATTTTTTAGTCGAGATCGCACCGTCGCCTACCGAACGTGTACCATTGAAAGTTCAACATACCGATAACAATCAGGATATCGAGCTGCCTGCAGATTCTTCGAAAGAACCGGTGCTCTTTATATTCAAAACTATATCCGAAGCACATGTGGGCGAGTTGTCATTTTTCCGTCTCTACTCCGGAACAATACACTCGGGTGTGGATCTTGTCAATCAGTCAAACGGAACAACGGAACGTCTCAGTCAGATATATCTCCTGAACGGAAAAAACCGGACCGAAGTAGCTGAGTTGAAAGCCGGTGACATCGCAGCCGTCGTGAAACTGAAAAATACACATACAAACGATACGTTAGCACCGAAAAATCTTCCGGTGAAAGTCAGGAAAATCGAATTTCCCGAACCGATTATCAGCGTAGCACTCCTCCCGAGAAACAAAGGTGAAGAGGAAAAAATCGGATCCGGATTGCAGACTTTACACGCCGAAGATCCGACGTTTGTGGTGCACTTCGATCCCGAGTTATCGCAAACCACAATAAACGGTCAGGGTGAATTGCATCTCGACATCATCGTGAAGCGACTGAAAGAACGATACGGCGTTGACGTGGATCTTGATAAGCCGCGCATTCCTTTTCGTGAAACCATAAAGAAACCAGCCCGGGTTCAGGGAAAATATAAAAAGCAATCCGGCGGCAGAGGTCAGTATGGTGATGTCTGGATACGGCTTGAACCGATGCAGCGCGGAGAAGATTTCGAGTTCGTCGACGCCATAGTCGGCGGTGTCGTACCGGGGAAATATGTCCCCGCCGTTGAAAAAGGAATTCGCGAAACAATGAAACATGGAGTGCTTGCCAGATATCCTGTCGTCGATATTAGAGCGACACTCGATGATGGATCCTATCACCCGGTCGACTCGTCGGAAATGGCATTCAAGGTGGCTTCATCGATGGCTTTCAAAAAAGCATTTCTCGAAGCAAGTCCCGTGTTGCTTGAACCGATCTATAATATCGAAGTCCGCGTACCCGAAGATTTTATGGGAGACGTCATGGGCGATATCTCCAGCCGGCGCGGAAAGATACAGGGAATGGACTCGGAAGGTCCCATCCAGATCGTGAAGGCAAAAGTCCCGCTTGCGGAGTTGCATAAGTACTCGACCGCATTGAGATCAATGACGGGTGGACGCGGACTCCATAAACAAAACTTCTCGCACTATGAAGAGGTCCCGTACGAAATAAGTGAGAAGATTATCGAAGAAGCGAAACGGGAAAGAGAAGAAGAGGAATAATGTAGTATACAGACAGTTGACACGGGAGTATGTTTCCGCTGTCAACTGTCTGTTAACAAGAGTCGCATCGCCGGATCCGGCATGCAAACAATCGGAAACCTACTATGGATCGACTCTGGTCGCCCTGGCGGTCGAAATATATAGAGAGCTTTAACGACAAAGAACCTGATCAGGAGGATTATTGTCTGTTCTGTGATACGCTCAATACACCCGAAAAAGACGAACAGAAATACGTACTCTATCGCGGAACCCGGTGCTATGTCATTATGAATCTCTATCCCTATAACAGCGGGCATCTTATGATAGTCCCACATCGCCACGTCGGCACCTTTACCGAAATGACCGATGAGGAATATCTGGAGATTATGCAGCTCATAAGACGGTGCTGTGAGGCACTGACAAAGACGATGCATCCGCACGGATTTAATGTCGGAGCGAATATCGGGCGGGTGAGCGGAGCCGGAATCGATCATCACGTACATTTCCACATCGTCCCGCGCTGGAGCGGCGACACGAATTTCATGCCGGTACTCGGCGATACCAAGGTGATTTCCGAAGAAATGACCAAAACCTACCACAAAATTAAGAAACATCTCATAAACCCGTAAATCCGAGAGAATTACATTAAACTTCGGGTCGAATATGGGTGTCTAACGTATAAAAAGATGTATCCCGGATAGAATGGCAGCGTCGCATCACGAAGATAATGAACTTATAGAGCGTTTTCTGGATGGAGATGAACAGGCGTTTAATGTGCTTGTACGGAAACATCAGGACTTTGTTTACAATGTGAGCCGGAAGATCACCGGGAATCACGACGACGCAATCGAATCGGCACAACGGGTATTCGTAAAGTTGTATGACCGGCTTTCATCGTTCGGTAAATCTTCGGCATTCACGACGTGGTTGTATCGTGTCGCCGCAAATGAATCCCTGAACCTGATACGATCCCGCAAATTGAAGCGATGGTTCGTACTTGAGGATGCCGAAAAAGAACTGCCTTCATCGGATGATACTCCGTTTGAGTCGATGCTCGAAGAGGAAAAGAAAGAACTGCTTGACCGCGTGTTGAAAACGTTGCCCGACCGGCAGCGTACGGTTTTTGTTCTGAGAATGAGCGAAGGATTATCGTACGAAGAGATATCCGATATACTTGGCGTCAGCACGGGAAGTTTAAAGGCATCTTTTTTTCACGCTGTAAAAAAAATAACCAATGCGCTCGGGAAAATTTATGAAGAATAATAAGGATTGTTCCGCAATACGTGACATGATCGAGGAGAACGTTCTCCGGGAGAAAACTGAGAAACACGGTGAAGTACACAAGCATATAGAATCGTGCAGCGAATGCACGAAATATATGTCCGAACTTGTAACACTCCAGCCGGCAACCGGCTATCACTATGCATTGCCCGAATCCGAAAAAAATAGGTTCTCGGCGCTTGTCAGGACGCGGATCGAAGCGCGTAAAAACAGGAACCGGAAACCGGCACTTGCCGTTCGGCCGGCATTTCAGATCGCGCTGATGATGCTGATCGTCATATCGGTCGTGTTTTATCTCTTCCGGTCCGAACCGGAACACCTTTCTGTCCTCGATCAATCCGATCTTGAATTTATGACTATCTACAGTCCCGAAGATTATGCATACATAGTCTATGATGAAGAATTAATTACCCTGCTTTATGAAGAGACGTTATTCGAAGAAGATACCTATATGCCGGAATACTGGTATAACGGATATTACGGGGACGAATATTTTTACGGCACCGATGGATTAACCGACGAAGTAATTGACTACATTATTCAAAGATTAAGAGAGGTCTAAAGGATATGGTATACAAAACACTTGCGATAGTATTTCTTTTACTGGTTATGCAATGCGACGCTCTGACACAGCAGCGTCACCAGAGAATGCAGAGAGGCGCGGACAGACTGGAAACTTTGCATCAGGTGAGGATGATCGATGCACTTGACCTGGATGCGGAAACCGCCGCCCGTCTATCAGTACTCTTCTCCGATCACCAGGGAAAAATACGGGAGCTGCACCGGGAGATAGACCAACTCACTGATGAACTCGAATCGGCTATTGAACAAGAGGCATCCGACGAAGGGTTGCTGGACCTTCAATCTCAAATTGAAGCGAAACGAAATTCACTGCACAGCAACCGGATGCAGTTTTACCGGGATGCCGGATCCATCCTTACAACACGGCAGGTCGCAAAGCTTATCGTATTCGAGCGAAATTTTCAGCGGGATATTCGCGAGATAATGCAAGATGTACAGCAGAGAAGAGGAAGAACGAGATGAACCGTTTGCCCGTTTGATCTGTTTATCCCGTTATGAAGTCAAAAACTATTTATCTGGATTACAGTGCAACAACGCCGGTCGATCCGGCCGTCGTCGAGGCGATGGAACCCTATTTTACCGGTTTTTTCGGTAATGCATCATCCGTGCATGCACACGGCAGAAAAGCAAAGGCCGCACTCGAACGCAGCAGAGAAATCATCGCCACCGAACTCGGTGTGTTACCGGGAGAAATACTCTTTACTTCCGGCGGTACTGAATCGAATAACACCGCACTCACCGGCGCCGCTCTTGCAATGCGAAAAAACGGGAAATCTCACATCATCACTTCGAAAGCCGAACATCACGCAGTTCTTGAAACATGCGAATATTTAGAGACGATCGGATTCAGCGTCACGTATCTGGATGTCAATCGTTACGGAAGTGTTGAACCGGACACGCTCGGAAAGGCATTCCGCGAGAATACCGGACTGGTATCCCTGATGCACGCGAATAATGAACTCGGCACATTGCACGACATCGGTTTGTTTGGTGATCTGTGCAGGCAGCGCGGCATACTATTTCATTCAGATGCGGTGCAGACGGTTACCAAAATTCCGCTCCGCTTAGAGGGACTGCCGGTGGATCTTTTATCGATATCCGCTCATAAAATATACGGCCCGAAAGGAATCGGAGCGTTGTATATACGCAAGGGAGTCGAAATAGAGCGCGTTCTCCATGGCGGCGGTCAGGAACGCGGCCGTCGCGGAGGAACAGAAAATGTCCCGCTTGCCGTCGGATTTGCCAGAGCAGTCGAAGGTATGCAGCAAGGAGGCGAACAGGAGCGGATGCGCATCCGTATACTCCGTGATAAAATGATCGGAGGATTGAAAGAGAGCTGTCACGGTATCCGTTTGAACACAGATCCGGATAACTCAATCGAATCTATATTGAATATTTCGTTCGACGATAAAAAGATATCCGTCGACGGGGAAGCGCTCCTCATGAGTCTCGACAGCGCAGGACTATCAGTGTCGAACGGGTCTGCGTGTACGTCCGGATCGCTCGAACCTTCACACGTCCAGCTTGCCATAGGCCACACACCGGCAACCGCCAGATCGGCTATCCGGTTTTCATTCGGCAGATATACGACAGAAGAAGAAATCGGTCTTGCCGTCGAGATTATTGCAAAAGTTATCGCGAAAATCGGTCGTCCCGCAGAAACCGTTTGAACATCACCTTCCGTTTCAGTATCTTACTATCTTCATGGGAAAAAATATCGACATAGTACTGGCTATCGAAACATCATGCGATGAAACATCCGTTGCCGTGCTGGATAAAGGAAAAGTACGGTCGAATATAATATCGTCGCAGATAGTACACAAGGAATACGGCGGTGTTGTACCGGAACTGGCATCCCGTGCACATATGAAAATGATAGTCCCGATTATGCGGGCTGCGCTCGCTCAGGCCGGTGTTACACTGAAGGATATCGAAGCGGTCGCAGCAGTATACGGACCGGGACTCGTGGGTGCTCTGTTGATTGGCTTGAATTTCGGTAAATCACTTGCCTGGTCGCTCGGTATACCTTTCATCGGCGTCAATCATATGGAAGGTCATATTTATTCTGTTTTCCTGGAAGATGAAAAACCGGAATATCCTTTCATCTGTCTGACGGTATCGGGAGGTCATACAGACCTTTTACTTGTCCGGGAACCGCTGACGTATCAGCTGTTGGGGCGAACGAGGGACGATGCTGCGGGGGAGGCCTTTGACAAGGTTGCAAAGATGCTCGGTATTGGTTATCCGGGAGGACCCGTGATCGATAAGCTTGCAAGGGACGGTAATCCACGCGCTATTCGTTTTCCCCGGTCATACGCTCATGCAGAGCACTATGATTTCAGTTTCAGCGGTTTAAAAACATCCGTATTATATTATCTGCGGGATAAGCATGTACTGGCAACGAACGGTAAACCGGTTGCTCAGCCTCCTTTCTTGCAGGATATATGCGCCTCGTTTCAGGAGGCCGTTGTCGATACATTGATTGAAAAAACAAGGCGAGCCGCCGCAGAGGAAAAAGTCAGACACATAGCCGTTGCGGGCGGGGTTTCCGCAAACTCCCGCTTACGGGAAGCATTTTTCGATGCGGCTATTGCGGATTCATTCACGGTCTATTTTCCCCGGCTGGAATACTGCACCGATAACGCGGCAATGGCGGCATATGCGGGCTGGTTACGGTTACTGAAGGGGGAAACATCACCGGTAACGCTTACTGCGGTGCCCAATCTTAACGTGGCATAGGCGTAGGGTAAGGTATGCCGGAAATATCGGTGAAAAAAGAGGTGTCAGCGTTGGTTAACTATTACATTCACAACCGGTCAGTTGTTCTCCATGGAATTCGAAAAGAAATTACAGCACCACCGAAAAGAAATCGATACGATAGATAAAAAACTCGTAGACCTTTTCAATGAACGAGCCGGGCATGCGATCGAGATCGGCAAAATGAAAAAGGAGAAAGGAATACCCATCTACGACCCTGAACGTGAAAATGAGATATTCCATAATTTACGTCAGGTGAATAACGGTCCGCTCACACATGATGCAATTCAAAGACTTTTTGAGCGGATTATAGATGAGTCAAGAAGAATTGAACGGGATTCAGGCGGATCAGATGTTACAGTATCATAAAGTATATAGAGGCGTATGACGGAAAACCCAAAAGGATTTATAAAAAAAGGTGTTATCATATCGGTAGGCCTGGTTACGGTATTTTTAGTGATCTTCTCGATTTATTTATACCGGGCTTTTAATATGCCCAATTATCCGGACGGACCGAATATCGTCGTTACTATACCGAAAGGAACGAGTTTCGGTCACATTGCCGATCTGCTGTTTCAATTTGATGTCATAGAAAGCCGGTTTAAATTTTATCTCGTCGGGCGTATGCTCGGATGGGAGGAACAAATACAGAGCGGTATGTTTGAAGTACCGCCCGGAAAATCAAACTATGATCTGTTGAAAGACCTCCGGTTCGGAAGGTTAAGGATGGTGTTCGATGTAACTATTTTTGAGGGGATAGATACCCGCCGGATGGCGGGTATTTTGCAGCGACGGGTGGGACTCGATTCCACAAAGATTGTTACGCTTGTACACGACAGTCTGTTTGCAGCACGGCACGGCATCACAACAGGTTCGCTCAAAGGGTATCTTCTTCCTGACAGGTACCGCTTTTTCGGAGATTACACCGAAGAGGATGTCCTCCGCATAATGAGAAACGAGTTTGAAAATTTCTATTCAGATTCTTTAGTAAAGCGTACGCAGGAACTCGGACTCACCGTCAACGAAGTTTTGACCATGGCATCGATCGTGGAGGGCGAAACAACCCTTGATTCGGAAAAGCCAACGGTAGCCGGTTTATATTATAACAGGATCAGACGGCGTATGCCGCTGCAGGCCGATGCTACAGTGCAGTATGCACTTTCGGATGAATCGCCGCGGAGATTGCTCTACAGGGATTATCGCGTACAGTCGCCGTATAATACGTATCTGTTCCGGGGATTACCACCCGGACCGATCAACTATCCCGGTCGAAGAGCTATCCTTGCCGCGCTTTATCCAGAGGACCATAATTACCTGTATATGGTTACGGACGGTACCGGAGGACATACCTTCACTGAAACATACAGCGATCATCAGCGGGCTGTGCGCAGGTTCAGACAATTTCGCACCGAGCAGGAACAACTGCGGGCAAGGGAAGCCGAGCAGCTTCGTCAACCTTAAAATGAAAACAAGGAGTGAAAGTATGCATCGGAAAGTATTCTCTACTCATCACATGAACAACTTTTTTAAGAATGTATGAAAAAGTATGCTGTCGATGTAGTTCTGCTTCCAACGGATGATATTATGCTCCGGGCAATAGAGTTGAATCGTGAATTGGTCCGGAGCAACCCATCGAAGATCATGCTGGACCGTGATACGTGTGTTCCCCACATATCTCTTTCAATGGGTGTTTTGGATGATGGCATGAGAGAACCTTTTCAATCGGAGCTGGTCAAAATAGCGGAAAGATATACATCTATGCAGCTTCGGTGCGAAGGGATATACACCGAAGAGATACCAACCGGTGAAAAAGTTTCCGGTATTGCGATTGGAGGTACAGATGAGTTATACGTGCTCCATACCGATGTTATGAAGCTAAGCGAGAAATATCTGACATACGATGCTGTCCCGGATACGGTGTATTCACCGCCCTCCGTAGATGAAATAACGCTGCAATTCATAAATTCATACCGGAAGAAGTCGGCGTATAAAAACTTCCGGCCTCATATTACACTCGGAGTGGGTGAGATGTATGATCCTGATTTTTCGGTTCAATTTACCGCGTCGAAATTAGCGTTGTTCCATCTTGGTAATTATTGCACGTGCAGGAAGAAGTTTTTTGAAATCGGTTTATGATGAGTTTTTGGGGTTTAGGAGAATATAGGTATTATTTTATCAACTTAAAGGAGACACAGCCATCATGCGAATTGCAATCGCCTCGGATCACGCGGGTTATAGTCACAAATCCGCAATAATCGATTATCTTTCAAAATTGAATTATGATGTAGTGGATTTCGGAACCAATTCCGGGGAGCCGGTTGATTATCCTGATTACATACGCCCTGCCGCCGAAGCTGTCGCCCGGGGTGAATGTCAACGGGGTATCGTACTGGGAGGTTCGGGAAACGGTGAAGCGATAGCGGCCAATCGCTATAAAGGCATTCGTTGCGCAGTATGCTGGAATACCGAAGCTGCGCGTCTCGCGCGGGCACACAACGACGCGAATATGATTGCTCTCGGACAGCGACTTGTGACGGAAGAAGATGCTTTATCGATTGTGAAGATATGGCTCGAAACAGAGTTCGAAGGCGGGCGTCATATCCGCCGCATAGAAAAAATCGATGAGTAAAGAAAATGCCGGAGTATTGGTGCGAAAACAAACGGGAAGTGAACCGATAGAGCATTGTTGTCGTTATGATTTAAAAAGGAGGAATGTATGAAGACAGGGTTAAGTGTTATTATTTTTATGTTTATGATATTACAACCGGGATTATTAAAAGGACAATCGAATATGGATGAGAAAGTTTATAACAAACTCACACCCGAGGAAGAGTACGTAATTATACATAAAGGGACCGAGCGACCGTTTACCGGAAAATATGATAATTTTAACGAAAAGGGTACCTACCATTGTAAGCGATGCAACGCATTGCTCTACCGGTCAGGCGATAAGTTTTCTTCGGGCTGCGGATGGCCGAGCTTTGATGATGAAGTGAAGGGAGCCGTCAGGCGGGAGGTCGACGCCGATGGATACCGCGTAGAGATTCTTTGTGCAAACTGCGATGCTCATCTCGGACATGTATTCGAAGGCGAGAGATTTACGGATAAAAATGTCAGACATTGTGTTAATTCAATTTCTATGATCTTCATTAAAGACGGGGAAGAGCTGCCGAAGGTGTTGGGACGGTAATGGGATTGATTAGTTTGTTTGATTTTTCCGATGTGATTTGATGTATGGATTTCGCCCCTTCAGGGCTTAATGAATGTTGGGTTGGTTGTTATACACGGGGCTGCACCCCGTGCTGTTGATTTCGCCCTTTCAGGGCTTCATGTGTTAGGTGGTTATGTTTTACAGGGTGTTGTTGCTCCGTGCTGTTGATGGGCAACCCTTTTGGTAAGGCCATCACTCTGTGACAGGGCTTCATGTGTTAGGTGGTTATGTTTTACAGGGTGTTGTTGCTCCGTGCTGTTGATGGGCAACCCTTTTGGTAAGGCCATCACTCTGTGACAGGGCTTTTATTTGTCGTGA
>Ga0209498_1000768_pt1 | contig 19856 bp, 13 predicted proteins | sample WalLakDeSediment_FD_184131 | JGI IMG/M metagenome (GOLD analysis project Ga0209498, IMG submission 184131) | Lake sediment microbial communities from Walker lake, Nevada to study Microbial Dark Matter (Phase II) - Walker Lake 11/02/13 Deep... | ecosystem: Environmental > Aquatic > Freshwater >... | reverse complement strand
AAGAAAATTTAGGGATCGAGGAATTGAGGAATTCTGGGATTCGCGGACATCGGTCGTCAGACATCCGATTCACCGACTCACCGATTCACCGACTCACCGATTCACCGACTCACCGATTCACCGACTTACCGATTCACCGACTTACCGATTCACCGACTTACCGATTCACCGACTTACCGATTCACCGTCATGCACAACTCTGACCTTTTGTCCTTCCTGCAAAAAATCAGCTCCCCCAATGACAATCAGTTCCCCGAATTCAACTCCCTGCAGAATCTGAATACCCTGGCTGGTGATATCTCCAGGGCACGAACGCTGCTTATGGCCTCTTCCTTCCTGATTCTGGCATTATCCAGAACTGATGTGGCTATGGCGTCCATCTGGTGAAGCTGCTCATAGCGCTGGAATTGAAGAACTTCCTCTTCCCTGGCAGCCCTGGCGGCTGAGAGCATTGACTCCAGGGCAAGAACATCTTCTGTCCTTTCCCCGGCGAGCATTGCCCTTAGATTTGCCCTGACCTCATCAAAATTGCCGGTTATGTTTCTTACGGCGATTTCAAAATCCCTGGAATCCAGCACGGCAATTGTATCCCCTGCTTTAACATATTGACCCTTTTTGACTGGAAAGTCTGAAAGCTTACTAGGAAACACGGAAAGACAGATTAACTTCATGCGCCGGGCTGATCTTCCCGGGAAAAACCCTGGTCAAAGTCTGACTGTGTTCTGGCACCATCATGGTCCTGACAGGCCTGACCAGGTTTTCATGGAGTGGTTCATCCGCCTGACAGCCAATAACAATAAACATCAGAAAAATTATTACGCATTTTAAAAAGCAATGAGACATACAAATCACCCTTTATAGCGGCTGATATTAGAATCCTCAGAATGATCCTTTTTCAAGGGGAAAAAACAGGAATGCTCAGAAAGGACTGATTCACAAAGGAAGAAATTTCTCCATGCCAGGACTTTGGAACATTTTCCAGCTGACTGATCATAATCAGACCCATCTAACCAGTGCTGGTCAAAATCATTGAGACATCAGGGAAATATTCTTCTGACCCATGGCATTATATATTGAAGCCAGGGACTTGAGATAGTCGGCGCTGGCCCTGATCAGGTTTGCTTCAGCCCCTGTAAGCTTGGCCTGGGCGTCCAGCACGTCGGTGTTGGTACCCACCTGGGCCTCGTAACGGGCTACTGCCATGCGGTAACTTTCCCTGGCTTCCTCCAGGGCCTGCCTGGCAACGGTAATTCTGTCGCGGCTTTCATCAATATTCAGATAGCTCGATTTAACCTGAAAAACCACATTACCGAGCAAATCCTCGTATTCCGCCATAAGCTGTTTTGTTCTCTGTTCAGCCTGCTTGTGAGCGTAATGGGTCCTGCCCCACTCAAAGAATGTCCATTCCATCTGCACTCCAGCCCGCCACTCGCTTCTATCCTGGAGCCTGCTGCCGCTCACAGTGGGGTCGTCACCCCGCCGGTAAAGATCAAAATTGGCCCCGACCTGGGGATAAAAGGAGCTTGCCGTGATCTTCTCATCCTTCAGGGCAATCTGTATGCTTTTATCCGCGATGAAAATGTCGGGTCTGTTGTTCAGGGCCCTTTCCCTGCATTCTTCCAGCCCAAGGACAAAGGGCAAATAATCCAGCTCGCCCTGGTAAAAGACTGCCTGTTCCAGGGGAAGATTCAAAAGCATGTTCAACCTGGCAGTAAGAACATCCACCACGTTTCTGGCTGTAATAAAATCCTGCTCTGCCTGGGCCACATCCACCTGAGCCTGAAGCACATCCAGTTTCGGGACCAGGCCCACTTCAAAATAGGACTGACTCACATTGAGCTGGGACTTGAGCCTGGTCAGAGAATCCTCAGCCACCCGGACCGATTCCCTGGCCGCCAGAAGATCAAGAAAGGTATTCTGAATCTCCAGGATCAGCTCCAGCTCGGCCCTGTCAAGTTGTGACCGGGCCTGTTCATTTCCAAGTTTGGCCTTTTCAAAATTGCTCAGGATATTGTAGCCGGTAAACAGAGGCTGCTGAATATTGAAGTTCATGACCCATACATCGCGCGAATCCTTGATTCTTCTCCCTGTTGCCGGGTCCATGCCGCTGGGAGGGTCGTCCAGACGGGTATATCCGTATGAGGTTTTAAACCTGGGACCAAACGCCCCTCTGGCTGACTTTACGCCATACTCAGTGCCAATGAGGGCTTCGCGCACAGCCTGCAGGGATTGATTGCGCTCAAGGCCCAGATTTACCGCGGCCTCCATGTCAAGAATGTTCTGAGCCCCGGAATTGTAAGCCGGAATAAGAATCAATGCCCAGACAAGAAATAAATAAAAAAGTATTGATGGTTTCATTTTCAGGACTCCGAAAAAAAATTCCAACTGAACATAAAAATTAATTTAAAAAACCGACCCCGATGAACATAACCCCAGTCCACAAAGTAAAAGCATCTTGAACATGACAGGATTTAAAAACCCCTCTCCGGGCATGTCAAAGGGGATCATCCAACAATATCAATAAAGGAATCTCTGATCTCAGGTTACGATAAAACAGTTGCGCTTTATACTGATAAAAATTAAACTAACAAATTGTTTTTAAGTTAACAATATAAAAAATATATCAATAGTAACAGTTCCATGCGCCCGTAGCTCAGCCGGATAGAGCGTCGGACTTCGAATCCGCAGGCCGGGGGTTCGAATCCCTCCGGGCGCACCATAAAAATCAAAAAAAGGGAATCCGGCAGAAGCCTGATTCCCTTTTTAATCCAAGATAAAAATTAATCCTGAAAAATTCTTCATGTCAGCTAATTGAAGAATTTTAAACTTCCAAGAAGCTTGAAATGAAAACCTTCTTCAGCCTTGATACAAGAATTTACTCAAAAATTATAGTTTTCCTGCCGAAAATAAAAACCCGGTCATCAAAGACCAGCTTCAAGGCCCTGGCCAGGACCTGCTTTTCCACATCCCGGCCGGCCTGAGTCATGTCTTCAGCGCTGAAAGTATGATTGATGGGGATCACACCCTGGGTAATGATGGGGCCATCATCCAGATCTTCATTAACAAAATGAGCTGTGGCTCCGATGATCTTGACCCCGCGGTCATAAGCCTGCCTGTATGGAGATGCACCCACAAAGGCCGGGAGAAAGGAATGGTGTATATTGATTATTCTGTGGGGAAACTTGCTCACAAACCCGGGACCCAGAATCCGCATATACTTGGCCAGAACCAGGTATTCGGGATCATAGCCGGATACAATATCAAGAATCCTCCCCTCATGGACATCCCTGTCCAGCCCCTCGTGGGACACATGATGATAGGCGATTCCGAATCCCTCAACCAGGTCGCGCAGCCTGTCATAATTGCTGATCACCGCCTGAATATCCATATCCAGTTCACCATAGCGGGCCCGGAGCAATAAATCCCCAAGACAGTGAGACTCCCTGGTGACCATGACCACAACCTGTTTCTTGCTTTTGGGACAAAGCTTGATGAGAACATCCGGCAGCCGGCCTTTAATGGCCCTTACAAGCATTCCCTCGTCAATGGCCCCGGAAAATTCCGTGCGCATGAAGAAGCGGTTATGGGTTTTGTCAACAAACTCGTTGTTCTGCTCTATATTGAGCCCAAAATCATACAGGACTCCGCTGATGGCGTGGATAAGACCCATTCTGTCCAGGGCCTGGACAAGCAGATGATAAGTCATGTGCAGGCAAGGTGTTTGAAGAAGGGTTGAGTAAAGATCCTGTGGCGCGCCTGGGAGGATTCGAACCCCCGGCCAAGAGCTTAGAAGGCTCCTGCTCTATCCGTCTGAGCTACAGGCGCGTGATCGGGTTTTCTGAACATTCGCAAACTTGTATTTATAAATAACCCTGATGGACTGGTCAAGAGAAAAATATCCGGGCGGATCTCAACCTTTGGGGGGGGCGATGTGAAGTTAATACAGCCTAACAGTTTGAGTTCAATGTTCAACGTTCAACGTTCAATGTTTAATGTTCAACGTTCAAGGTTCAATGTTCAATGTTCAAGGTTCAACGTTCAAGGTTGAAGAGTAAGAAAAAGAAATTGATTTTGATTTTTTTGCTTTTTCACCTGGAATTTTTGAACGCCTTGTCCAACAAGGACTTTTTCAAAACAATGCTAAGAAACTGTCTGGGGAAAAAGGAGGTCAATATACCTCTGGGCTGTGGGCTGTGGTTCATGATTGGCCAGTCCTGGCCGTTCATTGGCTTCGATTATAACATATTCAGGCTTTTTCACGTCCTTAACCAGAAAATCAAGCCCCACAACCGGGATATTTATGGCCCTGGCCGCTTCCTGAGCTGCCCGCGCCAGTTCCGGGTGCAGATCAGCTGTCACGTCATGAATGGTTCCGCCGGTATGCAGATTGGCGGTTTTGCGGACTTCAAGCCTGGATTCAACAGCAAGGATATCGTTTAAATCATAACCCTGCTCAGCCACGCATCTTCTGGTTTCAGCGTCCAGGGGAATTGTGCTCTCTCCACCCGTGGCCGCTGCCCTGCGCCTGCTCTGTTTCTGAATGAGCTGCTTTATGGTGTGCCTGCCCGTCCCCACAATCCTGGCCGATCTTCTGACGGCCGCGGCAACCACTTTAAAATCTATGACAATGACCCTGAGATCCTGTCCCTGGATATAGTTTTCAATAATCACGGTGTGGCACACCCTGGACGCTGCTCTGCAGGCCTTGTCCAGATCCCCGGGCAGGCGGACATCCACGCTGATGCCCGCGCCCTGCTCACCCCTGGCAGGTTTGACCACGACTGACCCGTGCTTTTTCAAAAACTCATGGTTTTTCTCAGTATCCTGGGCCTTAATCTGCTCTGGCGTGTTCAATCCAGCTTTTTTAAGGATTCGTCTGGTCAGAGATTTGTCATCGCACCGGCAAAGGGCGATGGCTGTGGTGAGTTCACTCAGAGACTCCCAGCAGACAATGGTTCTCCCGCCGAAAGTCAGGGAAAAATGCCCGGTTTCCCAGTCCAGGACTTCCACGCTGATGCCCCTGCGCCTGGCTTCCCTGGTAATTATAGCGGCGTAAGGATTTAACCTGTTTTCTTCAGTAAAAGAGGTGAACAAAGACTCGTTAATTGGATTCTTATGCTTGATGCAGAACACAGGCACTCTTTGAAACCCTATTTTTTCATACAGGGCTATGGCCTGTTTGTTGTCATGCATAACTGACAAATCCATGTATGATCTTCCCCTGGCCATGAAATTTTCAGCCAGATGCCGCACCAGTCCCTCTCCAACGCCGGGATGGGGAGCCTGGGCGTCCACTGCCAGACACCAGAGGCTGGAACCGTTTTCAGGATCATTGAACACAGACTTGTGATCAACTCCGGTCACTGTTCCGATGATCTCTCTTCGGGTCAGGTCTTCAGCCACAAGCACGATTATCCTTCGGGAATTGCGGTTGGTCCACAAAAACTCCTCGTCGGAAATGACCATGCCCCAGGTGGAATAAATCTTGTTAATTTCCGGGCAGTCTTTTCTGAAACTTATCCTGCGGATCACAAACCGTGAAGGAAGAGTCTTGCCCGGGAGGTAATTGTCCAACCACAAACGGTAGGTATGGGAAGGGTCCATGAAAAGATCCTGGGGGGCCAGAGAAAGAACAACATGAGGGTCCCTCAGGTAAATGGCAATATCCCTTTTTCCGGGTCTTTCCTGGAGAAGAATATCCACCAGCCTGCGCTGATCTCTGAAGGTATGACCAAAGATGAGACGACCCCATCCGCAATCCAGGACAACATCATCCTCAACCTTGATCCCTGGAGTCAGATTTTTGCTTTCCCAGCTGCGCAGAGAAGGCACATTGCTGCGATCAAACCGGTGATCCTTCTTATATTTGTGAGCCATTGCAATTCCTTTGTATCAGAGATTAAATGTCTGCAGCCACAGCTCCAGAACACAGACCTGCCACAACCTTGAAGAACCAAGAGGGGTCATTTCTCCAGCGGGATTATCCACAAGACTGTCCAGAAATTGTCTCTGGAAAATATTCCTTTGCCTGGACCTTGGATCAGACAGCACCTCACGGACAAACTCCAGATAATCCCCTTCAAGATGCTTGAGCGCGGGAACAGGAAAATAGCCCTTGGGACGGTCTATCACCTCCCCGGGAATGACCTTTCGGGAAGCCTCCTTAAGCACGTATTTTCCTCCGCCTCCCACCTTGTATTCAGGCGGAATTCTCGCGGCCAGCTCCACCAGTTCATGGTCCAGAAAAGGAACCCTGGCTTCAAGACCCCAGGCCATGGTCATATTATCCACTCTTTTTACCGGATCATCCACAAGCATGACCAGTGAATCAAGACGCATGGCCATATCAATGGTCCTGTCCGCTCCTTTCATTTCAAAATGATCCCTGACAAACCTGGAACTGAAATCCTCCTTGACCAGGTCAGGATTCACCGCCTGGGCGTAGGCCGCGTGGTCAAGGTCAAAAAACACCCTGGAGTAATCTCTGACCGGGTCAAGGCTTTCCATGAGGGGCGGGTACCAGTGGTATCCGCCAAAAATTTCGTCCGCTCCCTGTCCACTCTGAACAACCTTGACATGCTTGGAAACCTCTCTGGACAGCAGGAAAAAACCTATATTGTCGTGGCTGACCATGGGTTCGGACATGGCCCTTACGCAATCTTGAATACTGTTCAGGGTTTCATCGGAATTGATTCTGATCTTATGGTGATGAGTATTAAAGTGCCTGGAAATGAGATCTGAATACATGAATTCATCTCCAGCTTCATTGCCAACGCTCTCAAAACCAATGGAAAAAGTATTCAGGTCCCTGACGCCGGCTTCAGCCAGCAAACCCACTACCAGGCTGGAATCGATTCCCCCGGACAAAAGTACGCCCACGGGCACGTCCGCCACCATTCTTCTCTGAACAGCCCCGCGGAGGGCTGCCATGACCATATCCTGCCATTCCTCAAAGGACCTTTTCATGTCTTCAGGCCCGGTCCTGTATTCAGGCTGCCAGTATCTGACCTGAGTCATCTTCCCGTCAGGTTCAATGGTCATGAGGGTGGCCGGGCTGATCTTGCGGATGTCCTTGAGTATTGTATGGGGAGCCGGCACCACCGCGTGAAAGGACATGAAGTAATTAAGGGCTGCGGGGTCGATTTCACTGCCAACCCTTTTTGTGGCCAGTATCGCGGGCAGAGAAGAAGCAAAAATAAGCCCGTTGTCTGTTCTGGCATAATAAAGAGGCTTGATTCCAAGACGGTCCCGTCCAAAAATAACCTTACCAGAATCGCGTTCAACCAGGGCAAAGGCAAACATGCCCATAAGCCTGTCAACGCATTTGAGGCCCCATTTATGAAAGGCCTTAATCAAAACCTCTGTATCTCCGCTGGAGAAGAACCTGTATCCCAGGGATCTGAGTTCTTCCCTGAGTTCTTTATAGTTATAGATCATGCCGTTGAACACGCATGAATAACCTAACTCCGGATCAATCAGGGGCTGTCTTGACTTTTCGCTCAGGTCCACGATCTTCAGCCTGCGATGCCCCAGGCATTGTCTGTCCTGAAGAACAAGACCGTGCCCGTCCGGACCCCTGGGGATCATTTCCCTGGACATTGTGTAAACCACGTCAGGACTTATTTCCTGATCATCAAACCTAATTTCTCCGCAAATACCGCACATTGAAAACCTCTGCTAAGAGTTTAGCACTGAGTTATTTCAGCTGTTTTCTGTTTTTCTGGTAACCAGTTGTCATGTTTATGCTTTTGTCTCATTATATTCTGGTAATTAATAATATTGCTTTTGTCAAATGAACAAAAAAGCCGGACTGGGAACATTTTCCCAGACCGGCTCTTAGCAGTAGATTCAGGAATGAGTAATCAGACCTTGATTATCAGGGGGATGACAATGGGATCCCTGTCCAGAATCTTACGGAAAAACCTGCGCAAAGTTGAACGGGATTTTTCCTCAAGCTTCTTGTTCGCTCCAGGGGGAGTATCCTCAAAAATATCCAGGAGAAGGCATTTGGCGTCTTCAAGCACATGGTCATAGTGCTGTTCAAAGATAAAGCCCCTGGAAAGTATCCTGGGACCCATAAGCAACTCTCCTGTTTCATCGCTGATGACCATGACAACTATGACCAGCCCTTCCTCGCCCAGGATATGTCTTTCCTTGAGCACTGCCTGTCCCACATCACCCACTCCCTTGCCGTCCACAAGGATAGACTCAGCCATTATTTTCTCTTCAAAACGGACCGTTTTCCCGGTAAAAGTAATCGGCTGACCGTTTTCCAGAACAAAGCTTCTTTCCGGCGCCACCCCGCACTCCCTGGCTAGTTCCGAGTGTTTGTAAAGATGCCTGTATTCTCCGTGCAAAGGAATGAAAAATTTGGGCCTGACAGTTTCAAGCATTGCCTTTAATTCTTCACGGTGGGCGTGACCTGAAGCGTGAATGGCCCTGACCTTTTCATAAACCACCTCAGCCCCGAGCCGGTAAAGATTGTTTATGACCCTGTTTATGGCCTTGGTATTGCCGGGTATTATCCTGGATGACATGAGCACCAGATCACCTTTTTTAATTTTCAGCTGCTTGTGTTCTCCCAGACCAATCCTGGTCAGAGCTGACAGAGGCTCTCCCTGAGACCCGGTCACCAGAAAAACCATCCGGGAATCATCGCTCTCACACATTTTATCCAGGGAGCAGTAGATATCATCCTCTACCTCTAAAAATCCTTCTTCCATGGCCATCTCAATGTTTTTGGCCAGGCTTCGACCGCTCACAGCCACCTTGCGGCCGAACTCTCCGGCCAGATCGAATATTTCCTGCATCCTCTGGATGTGACTGGAAAAAAGGGTGATCAAGATCCTTCCTTTGGCCTCGGCGAAAATCGCGCGCAAAGAGGACATGATCTCCCTTTCGGTCAAAGCATAGCCATCGCGTTCCACGTTGGTGGAGTCAGACATGAGCAGCAAAACCCCGGAACTTGAAAAATCCCTGAATGCTTGAATATCCGTCTTGTGCCCGCCCATTGGATCCCGGTCCAGCTTGAAATCCCCGGAATGAACAATCTTGCCCACCGGAGTCTCTATGCCAAGACCGAAACCTTCAATAATGGAATGACAGACCGGGAAAAAATTAAAGGTAAAATCTCCCAGTTGCAGAGGATTTTTTTCACTGACCACAAAAGTCTGGATATAATCGCTGAGGTTGAATTCAATCAATTTATTGGCCACGAGCTCCAGGGTGAACCTTGAGCCGTAAACCGGGACATCAACGTAAGGCAGTAGCCAGGGCAGAGCTCCTATATGGTCTTCGTGCCCGTGGGTAAGAATGATTCCTTTAAGTTTGTTTTTGTTTTTGATGATATAATCAAAACGGGGAATAACCACATCCACCCCTAAATGAAAATCATCGGGGAACATTAGCCCGCAATCAATGACCACCATGCAGTCCCTTGTTTCCATGACCATGCAGTTCTGGCCGATGGCGCCCAGGCCGCCCAGGGGAGTCAGCCGGACATAATTATCATCTGAATCCATACAATATCTCCAAAAAAATAACAGGAATATCAGCCCTCTTTTGCTTCCCTGCTTTCAGCGACGATCTTTTCAGCTATGGGAGCTGGACATTCCTCGTAATGATCAAACTCCATGATAAAGGTGCCCTGCCCTCCGGTCATGGACCGCAAATCCTGAGCGTACTGGAGAATCTCGGACATGGGCACGTGGGCACGGACCTCGGTAATGCCCTTGTCTGAATCAGATCCAAGGACCTTACCCCTCTTGCTTGAAAGATCTCCAATCACATCCCCCATATATTCGTCAGGCACATAAACCTGCACCAGCACAATGGGCTCAAGAAGGGTCGGTTTGCACTGTTCAACAGCCTTTTTAAAGGCCAGTGAACCAGCTATCTTAAAGGCCATTTCAGAAGAATCAACACTATGGTATGATCCATCATAAAGAATGACCTTGAAGTCAACAAAAGGATAGCCGGCAATCACTCCCTTGGCCGCGGCCTCCTGAATTCCCTTGTCCACGGCAGGGATATACTGCCTGGGAATTGAGCCGCCGACAATGGCATCCTCAAACTCGTATCCCTCTCCCCTTTGCCTGGGCTCAAGCCTGATCCAGCAATCTCCGAACTGTCCTCTGCCTCCTGTCTGTTTCTTGTATCTGCCCTGCACCTCGGCTTTGCTCTTGATGGTTTCCCTGAAGGGGATCTTGGGGGTTTTGAGAACAATATTGGCCTTGTAGCGTCTTCTGGCCTTTTCCACGGCAATCTCGATATGCAGCTGGCCCATGCCTGACAGGAGCATATCACCAGTTTCCTCGTTTCTGGCCAGAGAGAGATTAACGTCCTCATCCAGAAGTCTCTGCACAGCCGAAAAAACCTTGTCCTCTTCGCCTTTAACCTCAGCGGCCAGGGCGTAGGACAATATGCGCGGAGGAAGGTCTTGTTTTTTCAGGATAAATGATCCGCCTTCCTGACACAGAGTATCTCCGGTAGTGGTTTTCTTAAGCTTTGGAGCGGCCACAATGGTGCCGGGACCAACTTCGGTCTTGACAGGGGTCTGTTTCTTGCCTTCAAGAAAAAGCAGCTGACCCAGCTTTTCCTTTTCATCCTTGACAGGGTTATAAAGAACCATGTCAGGACTCAATTTGCCGGACATGACCCGCATAACGCTTAAATGGCCGGCAAAGGGATCAGTGATTGTCTTGAAAACAAAGGTTGAAACAGGCTCATCAGGATGAGGCTTTCTCTGGCTTCCATCCTCGCCTTCCCAGGCGGGATGATCCAAAGGAGAAGGAAGAAGCTGCTGGATGATCTCAAGAAGCTTGTGTCCTCCTTTGTTTACCAGGGCAGCGCCCACGCAGACAGGGGTGAGTTCGCCGGATAAAACCCCCACGCGAAGCCCCTGATACATCTCATCAGAGGTCAGGATGCCCTCTTCAAGATACTTTTCCATGAGGATTTCATCACTCTCAGCGATATTCTCAATGGCCGCCTCCCTGGTCTCTTCAATCACGTCCGCCAGGTCTTCCGGGATATCTCCGGGCTCGAGATTTCCTTCTTCATCAAAAAAGTAGGCCCTGTTTTCCAGAATATCAACAACACCCTTAAAATCCGCCTCAGCTCCTATGGGCAGATAGAGCTGAACCGGCTTGATGCCCAGGATGTCCACAAGGCTCTGGTATGCCATTTCATAATTGGCCCGTTCGCGGTCCATCTTGTTGATAAAAAATATGGCCGGCAGGTTCAGCTTTTTTACCTCGGACCAGATCTTTTTGGTCAAAGGCTTGGCTCCGTCAATGGCGTCAACAACAAATACCACCCCGTCCCCCGCGGTAAGAAGGTAGCTGATATCTCCTATGAAATTATTGTCACCGGGAATATCAACCAGGAAATGCTGGTTCTTGTTCCAGGTGAAAGCGGCAAAAGCAGGCTGAACACTGCCCCTTCTTTTGATTTCCTCGGGTTCAAAATCAAGGCTTGTGGTTCCATCTTCAATTTTACCCAGCCTCTGAATAGCTTTGCAATTATATTGTATCATCTCAGCGACAGAAGTTTTACCGGCACCTCCGTGTCCCACCAAGGCATAGGTTCTTTGATTTTCCAACTTATCCAGCATTAATTTTGCCCCCTTTAATAATTTATTCTCTTTTCAAGATTATCTGAATTTTAAACTTTAAGTGTAAAATAAATATTTCGATTTTAAAAACATACTTTGGGCTTAATCACGTGTTTAATTTTTTAAATATAGCCTGAAATACTTATTTTATCAACAGATGTCAGATGATCATCCCTGAAAAAAACAGAATTTCAGGTCCCATGGAAACCTGGACAGGAATAAACAGTCCGGGTAACCTTTTTTGATCTGTGTTAAAAAGGTCGGTTGCCCGGGTCATGTAAGTGGATCTTAATTGAGCGATTTTTCCTTTAACTGTTAGAGATTGCTTCGCTTCGGCTTGGCAAAAAACGGCGTTCCAGCTGAACCTGTCATTGCGGGGGAATGTTGGAGCGCGGCAACCTCAGAGTAAGTGATTGAAATTGACTGGCTTCGATGGCAACAACATATAAAAACGCTGTTCAGATGGATGTCAGAAACAATCCCCCTGCCGGGTGATCATGTCCTATTGAAAGATGTATTAAAAGTTGTCAAGTTGGTCCCCAAGCCTTAAAAAGAGATAACCATCTGAAATTTTGGACATAAAATCAATATGAATAATCTTCCTCAACTACTGTATCTTGCCCCGGAAGAGCTAACTCTGTCAGATCCATGTCTTTTCTGGGCTGAAGAACCTGACCCGGATTATATTCAGAATATTGATGAATTGGGACAGATAGAACCTGTTCTGGTCATGACCCAAGGTTCTGAAAAAATCCTTGTGGCCGGGTATAAGCGCGCCCTGGCTCTAAAGCTTCTGGACAGGAAAGTTCTGGCCCTGGAAATACCCCTGGCTGACTCCTGTATCAAGGGGATGATCTATCTTGTTTCCAACCAGGGCCAGGTTCCTGACCAGGCAAAAATCATCCATGCCCTGCGCTATTTTGCCTCTATAGATCATCTTTCAGAAGAGGTCTGGAAGCAATTGGAGTTGAGCCCTGGCTCAAAAATCCAAAGACTCTGGCAAAGCTGGCTGACCCTTCCAGGGAATTGGGACAAGCTTCTGTCAAAAAACAATATCTGCCTGGAATGCTCTCAGATCCTTGAACAAATTGCTCCAGGGGATTTAGATCTTCTGTATTCTTTTTTTGCGGATCTCAGCTGGTCAAGAGGCAACAGCATAAACCTTCTGACCTGGCTGACTGAAAAGGCCGGAATGGACCGCGCGAGTCTGTCTGCGATAATTGAAAAGCTTAAGCTTGAACAGGTTCTAAATTCTGGTCTTTCCCCAAACGATAAAATCAAATCCATCCTGAAATCAGTTTTTCAGGCCAGATATCCAGTCCTGTCCCAGCTGAAAAATGATATTACCCAGAGGCTCGGGAGCATAAGCCGGGAGTCCGGGTGGAGAATGGAGCACAAGGATGAGTTTGAATCCAGGGATATCCAGATTTCAACATTGATCACCAGCCAGAAGGATCTGGAAAAAGCCCTGTCCCAACTGGAACAGATTTTCAGATCAGGCGCTTTTGAAGACTGGCCAATCAAATAACTTGAAAAAGCAGGAGCAAACAACCCTGTCCCATCATATGCCTTTACCTGAAAAAATCATTGTTGATCAGGAAGCAGCCAATACTCCCCTTGCCCGGAAAGTTATCCGGAAACTGCCCGGGGTTCCAGTGAAAACAATCGCCCGTGGTGAGGATAGCTCCAGCTTCTCAAATCAGGATAAGACCCTGGCGATATACCTGAAACATTACCGGGGAAGATTCCTGCGTCCGTGCCCAGCCACAAGGCAATACCGCTGCTGCGGATACCAGATCATCCATATTGGAGAAAACTGTCCCTTGAACTGCAGTTATTGTATTCTTCAGGCTTATTTTCAGGACAGGATACTGAAGGTCTGGGCCAATCAGGAAGATTTATGGACTGAACTGGACCGGGCATTCATCCAAAGCAAGAACAGGCTGTTCAGAACAGGCACAGGAGAATTCACCGACTCTCTGGCCCTGGAATACCTGACGGGTTACTCTGCCGATCTCGTGGAATTTCTTGGAAACTATCCTAATGTCTGCCTGGAACTCAAATCAAAAATCATTGACCTGTCCTGGATAAAAAAGGTGCGCTCCCCAAGGCATGTTCTGCCGGCCTGGTCCGTGAACAGCCCGGATATAGTCCAGGCTGAGGAGAAAGGCGCCTCCACCCTTGAAGAACGCCTTGCCGCGGCCCGCTTCTGCGCGGACCAGGGTTTCAGGGTTTGTCTTCATTTTGATCCCATTATCCACTATCCAGGCTGGGAAAAAGGTTATTCAAGGACCGTGGAAATGATCCTTGACTATCTCAGGCCCACAAACATAGCCTACATAAGTCTTGGTTCTTTCAGATTCATGCCCGGCCTGAAGAACATGATCATCCGCAACCATCCAGGCTCAGATTATATCTATAATGAATTCATCACCGGGCTGGACGGCAAAACCAGGCTTTTGGTCCCTCTGAGGCTTGAACAGTTCAGGCTCATCGCTGGAAAACTAAGAAGCGCGGGTATAACCAGACAGCTTTACTTCTGCATGGAGTCAGACCTGGTATGGAAAGAGGTCCTGGGCTACACCCCCAGTGATCTGGGCGGCCTGGCCAGACATCTTTTAAATTTAAGTTTTCAGGACCGGGCAGAATTGCCGGGCCAGGCCTGTCAGATTCCTCAACGTAACAGGTTCAATCCTGAGTGATTCTTTATCCTCTTTGGGAGGAGCGGAAAATGACAACAACTCGCAGAAATTTTATTAAGGGCCTTTGTCTGGCCTGGGGTTCAATTTTTTTTAAGGGTTGTTCCCAGGCCGCGGACAATGAGTTTGAACCCGGTTCATGGAAGCCTGCCTATCTGAAGCTGGAAGAACAAGGCGCTTTTGCCCGGCGGGTGGATCAGGCCATGGACAAGCTGGAAAATTGTGACCTTTGCCCTCATCGCTGCCGGGTCAACAGGACCCGGGGGGAAAAGGGATTTTGCAATGCCCCGGCAAAGGCGGTAGTTCACAGTTATTCCCCTCATTTTGGCGAAGAACTCCCCCTTGTGGGAAGGGGCGGTTCAGGAACCATCTTTTTTTCCAATTGCAACCTTCGCTGCGTATTCTGCCAGAACTGGCCCATCGCCCACGAGGGCAGAGGAAGGGAAGTTGATGATGGACAACTGGCCCAGATGATGCTGGATCTGCAGAAAAGGGGTTGTCATAATATCAATCTGGTCACGCCCACTCATGTCATGCCCAATATCCTGCGGGCCACCAGAATTGCCATAAAAAATGGTCTGAAACTGCCCTTGTGTTACAATACAGGCGGTTACGAGCTGACTGAGAATATTGAGCTTCTGGATGGAATTGTTGATATTTATCTGCCTGACCTGAAATTTATGGATAGTGAGATATCAGCAGAATACGTTATCCAGGGAGTGGGGGATTACCCGGAAAAAGCGCAGCAGGCCATCATTGAAATGCACGCCCAGGTTGGAAACCTCATTACCGACAACCGCGGCATTGCCCTGAGGGGGCTTATGTTGAGGCACCTGGTCATGCCCAATAGAAAGGCCGGGACCAGGGAGTTTGTGGACTGGGTAGTCAATAACCTGTCCCTGGATACCTATGTCAATATCATGTCCCAATACCGGGTGGAACATATGGCCTTTGAATATGAAAAAATATCCAGGGCCATCACCTCCAGAGAGTATGTCGAGGCCATGAAATGGGCCATTGATTCCGGGCTCAGGAATCTGGACAAAAGATCACTGTCACAGTTGGAAATACACAGACGGATGATTTCCTGAAAAACAGCCATTAATTAGAATCAAGCCCGGCCAGGAGTTGAAAATCAGACCCATATACCTGGAATCTCATGTCCGCATATTTCACACCTTCCATCATTGATTTTAACCTGATCAATGATGAAGCCCAGGCGGCTGATTATTTTTTCGCCGCAACCCGGACAGAAGGTGTTCTCGCCGTCATGTCCCGTAACCTTGGCCACGTAAACATAATTAAGACCAGCTTCCCGGGCCGTTTCCCTGGCCATGTCCAGGGTTGAAACTGGCGTGCGCGGCAGGGCTGAAAGCCTGTACAAAGGATAAAATCTGGAAAAATGCAAAGGAGTGTCGGCACCCAGTTCTCTGATGATCCAGGCGCACATCTCTCTGATTCTGGCGGGCTGATCATTTAAGGTGGGAATGACGATGCTGGTAATTTCAATATGGATCCCAGACCTTTTAAGGGCCACAAGAGTATCAAGCACAACCTTAATATCTCCGCCCACGTAATTTCTGTAAAATTCCGGGTCAAAGCCCTTGAGGTCAATATTGGCCGCATCAATGATTTCGCATAACTCTTTAAGGGGCCTGGAACGAATATAGCCCGCTGAATGAACCAGATTGAGCATTCCGGCGTCTCTGGCAAGACCGGCGGTATCAGTCATGTATTCATAAAACACCACCGGCTCACCAAAGGCAAAGCTGACCGCGCGCAGTCCGGCATTACGGGCATGGGCGACCACATTCTCAGGAGACATATCATAGGCGTAGACCTGTTCAGGTTTGACCAGAGCCATATCCCATACTTCACAGAATCTGCACTTGAGATTGCACCCCGCGGTTGAAACGGACAGGACTCTGCATCCGGGAACCACGTGAAAAAAAGGCTTGCGCTCCACATGGTCTTCCTGGATCAAGGCAGGATTACCATAGGCCAAAGTATAACCCTGACCATTAATGTTTTCCCTGACCCGGCAAACAGACCTCTGGCCGGGCTCAAGACGGCACTGATTGGGACAAAGCCGGCATTCTATGATATTGTCCCCCAGTTTTTGGAACCATGGCGATTTTTGAGGATTGACAAATCCCTTGCCTGCAGTCCGGGTTGACAGTGCTGCCCGGACTTCAGCTGGTAAGTCTCGCACATTTAATCCTGCCACAAAAAGCCCGCAGACTCCTGCAGCTCCTGCTTTGAGAAACTGCTTTCTGGTAATGGCTCTGCTTTTTTCTTCATGTATTGATTTCATTGAAAACTCCGGCTTTTAAGAATGATTGTCGCGCGATCCAGTCAAATTCAACCCAGAAATTCTTCATCCTGAAATATTCAGCCCGCGGCTGCCCCAAACCTAGAGGCAACAGTCAGTGTGACAAAGGCGGCAGCGCTGGCCAGAGCCGCGAGAAAACAGCAGGCCAATATACCCATGACCGGAGCCACCAGAGCGCTGGCTGCTGCCGCGCCCAAACATGCTCCCATTAGTTCTGCGCTATATATGTGTCCGGCTGATCTTTCAGCCCCTTTGCCCAGACCCATATAACAGGCTGTGGTCAGAGGAAAGTCAATCCCATTTATAAACCCGGCTGTAAAAGTCAGCCCTGAAAACAGGGCAAAGATCATGGCCAAAACCTTAAGTCCGGCCACCAGGGGAAGTATAAAGGCCATAGCTCCCGCTGTCAGGGCCATGATCAACTGGACCAGGGCCAGAATGTTTATGTTTGATCTGTCTTTGACCAGTTTCTGGGCCATAAACGCGCCCATGGCCAGGCCCACCATGAACATGGCCACGATAAGGCCCACTGTTTCGTATATAAAACCATATATGCTCTGAAAAGAAAACAGCAAGGCTACCTGCAGGACCATGGTTGAAAAGCCAGTGGTAAATGCGGTAAACACTATGGCAAAATGGATGTCAGCTCTGCTGTGTGCTTTTTTTGGAAATATCCCCAGACCAAGGACAACAAGAACTGGAAAAATGAACAGAGGCATGACCCACCAATGCTTGACCTTGAGCAGCAGTTCCAGGCTATACCGTTGACCCAGCCTGGTGATTTCATCCCAGAACATGAGAGTGTAAAAGTAACCTATGGGCTTAAAATCGGAATTGATAAAGTAATCTGTGTTCACCGGAGGCAGTAACTTTTCGGTTTTTTCCTGCTTCAACACCGGATCAGGAAAAACCGGTGTTGAAGCAGGACCTTCAAGGTGGGACAAAGGACTTCTTCCGTGGTTGCGGACTATCCAGTTCACCCTCCTCATTTGAGATTTTTCCAGGAGAACATGATAGTGCAGTCCGGAAAATCCCTGGGCTTCAATCCTGCGCTGTTCATAGCGCCTCTGGAGAATGAACGGATCAGCTGACAGTTGATCAGGATCAGCAGAAGCAAAAAAAAACAAATATCTATCCCCAATGGGAAGGACCCTTTGAAATACAGAAGACATAGTGTGATAAATGGCGGCGTTGCGGTTGGCGACAGCCCTGCCTCGCAAATCCGGGGTGGACATGAGCCCTGAAACAAATACTCCGTCTGGTTTTAGAATTTCCCGGGCTTCCCTGAAAAATTCCCTGGTATAGTATCTGTTTAAGACAGCTGTGGCCGGGTCAGGAGCGTCAACAATGATCATATCGTATTTTTTTTCACTGTTCTTTGTGGCGGCCTGCTTAACATAAAGCCTTGCGTCAATATGAATCAGGCGCACACGGGGGTCGTCAAGGGCCTCAAGGGTGCCGGAAAACGCGTGGGTCATGGCCGCTCTTGTCAGAACAGGGTCGAGTTCTATGTAATCAACATTTTTCACCGGGTGTTTGACTATTTCTGCCAGTACACCCCTGAGTCCGCCTCCGATCAGCAGTACATTTTCCGGTGCTGGATGCTGGGCCATGGACAAGTGAGCGAACACCACAGCCTCCTGTTCCTCCAGACCAGGAACCATGGTTTCTGGTCCGGCAGTACTGAACATGAGATGCCCACTCTGAAAAAAACTGAACTGGTCCTGACGCTGAACCACGGCAATATTTCCATGCTTGGACTGGTAGATTCCCGCGAGCTCGTGTTCCGGCGTCATATATTGCCATTGAATCTGCCATGCCCGCTCATCCAGCCTTTGCAGAAGAAAAAATGCCGGAGCACTGGCCAGCATTAAGCAAAGAAGCACAAAAGCAAGATTTTTTGATTTCAATACAGACACAGACAAAGACCTTGAGTGCAGTAAAGCGGCAGTGGCAAGCATAAGTCCGGATATAACTAAAGCTGTCTGAAAAGAATTGAGGAAATGAACCATAAGTAAGGTGAATATTAGTCCGCCCGTCATGCTCCCTGCCGCTTCGCTCATGTATGTTTTGGCGGCACCTGAGGTATCCATGGAATGGTTTTTTTCCCGCCAGATTCTGGACAGAAAAACGAATTGAGCCCCAAGAAGCAGGCACACAGGGCCCATGAGTACAAAACTTGATATGATCATCTGCTCCAGAGAAAGATAAGCCCCTGAAGGAGTGCTGAAAAAACTCCGAATTACCCGGACCATAAAGATGGTCCCTGGCAAAGACAGAAAAATGCCCAGAGCGCTCAGTCCAAGAAGCATTGTCGGCCTTTCAAGTCTGTTGACCACCTTTGACCCTGTCCAGCTGCCCAGACCAACCCAGGCCAGCCAGGCACACAGGATGATGCCGATGGAGAGTTCATTGCCGTGAAAGACCATGAGCAGCTCGCGCAGAATCAGGACCTGAGCTATCTGAGACACCAGCCCCAGCATTACGGCCGCGAACATATGGGCATGAAATGTAATTTTCATTTTATTTAGATGAGATAGCAGTTTAAGCTGTTTCTTACATCATGACTCAAAAAAACGTCAACTTGATTCACCGGTTCATAACACGCCACCCGAATAACACCAGTTATTTAAAATGTCTCCGCGGCTGCTTCTGCCTGTCAGAAACAGCCCGGTTTTATGACCAGGCCAGTCCTTTTCATCCGTGGTGAGGGCAAACAGGAACCGCCTGTCATTTAACTCCCCAAAGCCCAGGCAGCGGGGAAAATCCAGCCAGACTCACATCATTGCCCAGTCAATACAGCAGCATTATCGCGTTTGAAGCCAGCGTATTACAGTAGCATTAGTAAGACTACAGCAATTACAAACTGGTTGCTGCTGATAAAACATACTTATTTGTTTCAAATATTTATGATCAATAATTAATTGTCATAAATTTTGGCCTTATTTTCGCATTATTAAAAACAAAAACAGTTTATGAAGAATTCTGAACATAAACGCTCAATAACATACGGGGCAGACATGAAAACCATAACTATAAAGGAGGACACAGTCATGCCAAGAGGTGACCAGACCGGTCCCCTGAGACAGGGACCAATGACCGGACGCGCAGCCGGAATATGCGCAGGCAATGAAATGAAGGGTAATGCTAATCCAGCTTTCAGACGAGGCCGAGGAACAGGTTTTGGCTTTGGGCGAGGTTTCCGAAACAG
>Ga0209498_1000766_pt1 | contig 19874 bp, 17 predicted proteins | sample WalLakDeSediment_FD_184131 | JGI IMG/M metagenome (GOLD analysis project Ga0209498, IMG submission 184131) | Lake sediment microbial communities from Walker lake, Nevada to study Microbial Dark Matter (Phase II) - Walker Lake 11/02/13 Deep... | ecosystem: Environmental > Aquatic > Freshwater >... | reverse complement strand
GTCGAGTTGACCATGAAAACCCCGAACGCGTCTGCCGTTTAGTATCAGCGAAGGGAATTTGGGATATGTGTCTCCGGCATGAAGCCGTAGCCAGGGCATTTCTGCAGAGACAGAATATCTGTTTTGCGGCTGACGGTTACTACGTTCTTCGTTGGTAATATGCAGCCGTGAGGATAACAGCACCCAGGGTAGTTCGCCGTTGAATGTAACGGTACCTCTGTTATATTGGGTTGAACTACCGGCGAGGGATTCACTTTTCGATTCGCCCTGCATCGACATTCTGTATTGAAACTGCGGCGTCACCGGTCCGATCGGTACCTGCCTGCCAATGATAGTAAATTGCCAGTTTAACGAATTGACCGTCTCTATGTTTTCTATGAAATCTATTCTGACGTCCTGGCGGCCCGCGGAGAGATCGAGTCCGTCGATATTCGAAGGGACGGCCACCAGTATGTCGTCGGCAATAAGCGCGTATTCTGTTATTTCATAGTCGTTAATGAAGACACGTGTTTCTTCAAGAAGAAACCGTTCCGGTAAGTCAAACAAAGAAATAGAGATCACAAGATCTTCAAAATGAAGCGATTCATTTTCCTGCGGACTAAGGATCTGAATAGCATCGGTGACGCTTCCCGATGAATATACCGGTATCAATCCGGGGTTGGATTCGGGATCTGTGACGGGATAGGTCTCCTCCAGACCGGAGGAGGTGATGATTCTCAGATAATATTCGATGAAAGGCGGTTTGGCATCTGCTGCGGGTATGCTTGCAGAGGCTGTGTTGCCTGTGATCGACATCTCTTTCGGGATATAATCCGTCGATTCGAAAGACCGATACATGAGCATAATTTCTTTAATTGCGCCGCTGCGCAGGAGTTCTACGCTGATTTCGACCGGTCTGTTATAGAATGCTTCTTCGTGATGTACCGACAAAAAATAATCCGAAGGCTTTGCCGTCAGATTGCTGTGCATAAGCATTATAATGCTATACAACAAAAATGCATAGGGGAATCGCATGCATCCCTCTTCGTAAATTGTATAATCGATAGGATATATGAAAAGGTGCTATCGTGTTACTGGTTTTTTTTATCTTCTTCGTACTCGATGATTATTGTCTGGGGATTTCCATTCTCATCGATGGTACGGATTTCAAGGGTTCGTCGTTGGCGCTCCTTACCCGGAATATCGTCCCGCGGAGTACCGTACTGCTCGAAATCTCCTTCAGTGATAGTACGTTTTTCGATCGTGCCGTCGCTAAACGAGAAACCGATCTCACCACCGGTTAATTCAATTTCCTCGCCGGAAATGAGATTCCGGAGCATGGCGAGACCTGTTGCGAGTAGCAATACATCGGGGCCGTTGAACAAGACACTAAACGATCCGGTTGAACCGCGGATTGAGGCAACCGATGTCGGTGTAGAAAATTCGAACCTGTCGGTTTCCTTTTTTTGTACGTCGAAACCGACCGACCCATCGTCAACCCGGATATTCCGGTGATAATGCTCACGATCACGATCCGCATACACGGTTACTTCGGATAATTCCCGGATACGTAAAAGACTGTTATCATAAAACCTGACAAGCGAAAAGGATGCGGGACCGGTTTTGATGATATCGCCTGAGTTTAATAAATCTCCGATTTTTGCTTCCCGCCAGTCCGCACCGGTTGTCCGGCGATTAACGATTTCCACGACCCGGTTAACCAAAGCAATGGTAGGCCGGTCATCGTTTGCATTTGAATCACCGGCAATCATCCGTTCAGAGAATAAAGCTGTTATAAACGACAAAACTACTATCATCGATATGTGCATGTTCATACTCTTTTTCCTCTGTTGATCATCGTTGATGAATCGAAACATGTCGCAGCACAGCGTTCTGTTCCCCAGCCCGAATGGCCCGGATAACTTTGACCAAATCCTCGGAACTTATTGGAACTCCGTCGAGTCGTATCTGGTCTGTAAATTCGAAATTACCCTCTTCGATTCGTTCGATAATGTGTTGATAGTTGGTTTCAAGTAATCGCTCAAGTTCTTGCTTGATTAGATCGAACAGATTTTCCGCTTGTGTGTCTACAATGGAAAAAACGTGAAGGTCGCTTATGATGCTCTCTTCTCTGTTGGCACTTGTCGTATAGAGCGCTTCGACAAACCACACATATTGTTTCCCGGGTTCGAGAATACGAACTCCGGGTCCGGATTGCGGATAGATGAACTGATTTGTATTAGAGACTCGTTTTTCGAGGTGGGGTATTCCGGTAATGGCTTCCTCGGGAGACCGCATCCGTTCGGGCATCTCATATACACGCAGGAGTGTTTCCTGTGTATCGGAGCGCCACTGGAACAGGGGGAATCGGGTTACAACTCTGTCTCCGTCCATCGGGTAGAGTAATTCAACCTTTGTCGGATTGACGATACGCATCTGCCGGACCACCTGATCAATCTCTTCATAGGGTAGATACGGCTCAACGGTACTTCCGGGGATATACGCAGTGACATACAAATAGTACATGCCATCCGGGAGGCGTGAAGTAGCACGGACAACGTCGACAATTCTCTTCGCAGCACCGGTTGCATTATTTGCATCGATAGACTGAGAACTATATAATGCCAGTCTTCCTCCCCTCGCGAGATCCCTGCTCGAAAAGTTTCTCGGTTGATTCGCTTCTAGTCGGATCGGATGAGTGATGCCGGTGAAAATTTCGACCTCTTCACCCGTATCTTCCGTCTCCGCTATGATATCGACACCAAACATAACATCGGTGGATTGATCGGATAGGATAGTCATGAAGAAAAAGATCGGACCTCGCGATGAAAATAACGGGTCTTGCAGATTAAATGCAACATCTCCCACATATACCACATCTGCGCTTATGAATTGCGCGTCAAGGGTGATGGTGAGGTTGGGATGTTGCTGAATTATTGCCTGACCGTGCGCGGAGAACCGGATTGAAACAAAAAGTATTAAGAGAAAGAGAGTCCCCTGTTTCAGGAAAAGCATAAAACGATTACACGACCGCATAGGAACCTCCCGTTTCGATAGTTATATGAAGTGTTATGCATTTTTCTGATATATAGAAACATGCCGGCTGCATTCTGTACCGGAGAATGCTTTTGATTTACAATCGCATAATATCGTTATAAATCACAAACGCCATCAGTGCAAGTAAAAGCACAAATCCTATTTGCTGAAGAGCGATTTGTATTTTTGTGGGCACCTCCCTCCGGAAGATCATTTCATACACGAGGTACATAAGATGACCTCCGTCAAGCACCGGGAACGGCAAAATATTAATGAAAGCAAGTGTGATGCTCAACAATCCGATAAATGATAGAAACGCCAGAATCCCCGCTTCTGCCGTTTGAGAGGCAAGTTGAGCGATCATTATGGGACCGCCGACGTTTTCACTGAACGCAAGAGTACCTGTGATCATAAGCCAGAGTGAACGAAGGAGCAATCCCAGCATCTCAAACATATCTTTTATTCCGGCGGGTATCGCTGTGAAAACATTATATTTAATATGTTGTACAGGACCGGTGTATTGGCGGCCGATGGCAATCCCGATGCGTCCTTCATCGGTCGGTGTAACCGTTCCTGCGAATAACTCGCCATTCCGTTCCCATGTGATCGGGATCTCGGTACCGGGGTGAGCCGAGACAATTCCAATAACCTGCTGTTCGTTTGTGATCTTTTCATCGAGTATAGATATGAACCTGTCGCCCGCTTCAAGTCCCAGTTCTTCTGCGGGAGTGCCGGACATAATCTGCGTCACGACGGCCTGCGTGTGTTGTTGTATAATACCGAATTGTTCCTGCGGGGATGAAATGTTATCCTGCGCAGATAAGGAGAGTGTTTCCCGGGTCCCTTCACGCTCGACAACGAAAGTTACATCCCGTCCGAGCGTCTCGGCGCCAAGAATGCGGTTTATTTCTCCCCAATGTCCGACTTCTCTGTTATTAATTTTTAGTATAGTATCCGTCGGTTGTAACCCTGCAATATATGCGGGTGATTCAGGGATAACGTAGCCGATTTCCGTCGTATCTTCGACATATTTACCCTGTGTGAAATTGATGGCCCAGAATATCAGTACCGCCAGTGCGGCATTCATTAATACGCCGGCACTGATGACAAACATTCGCTGGTATATCGGTTTTGCACGGTATTCCCACGGTTGCGGTTCGTTTTTCTGAAATTCCGTATCCATGCTTTCGTCCACCATACCGCTGATTTTTACATATCCGCCCAGGGGGATAAGCGCCAGTGTGTATTCCGTTTCACCAATTTTTTTACTGACAAGTTTCGGCGGAAAACCGATAGAAAATTTTTCGACGCGCATCTTGCATAATTTCGCGGCAAGAAAGTGACCTAACTCGTGCACAAAGATAAGAATTCCAATGGCAACAAGAAAATAAAAGATGGTTGTTATGACATCCATAAAATCAAACGCTCCCTCAATAGTTAATCAATCGACTCAATAAAAGCTCTTACTAGTTTTCGTGTCTCTTTATCCGTCTCCTCGATGATGGATAAAGACGGTTTTGAAATTGTTGTATGTTTGCTCATTGCCCATTCGATACAGGCGGGTATCTGCATAAATGAAATTTCATTTTGTAAAAACGCCCCTACGGCAATTTCGTTCGCGGCGTTTAATACCGTAGGCATCGTTCCGCCTGCAACCATTGCCTCCTGTGCGAGCCGCAGGCACGGAAACCGTTCGAGACTCGGCTCGCGGAATTCCATTGTTCCCGTCTGTATGAAATTAACTCTTTCATAATTTGAATTTGACCGGTCGGGGTACGTCAGAGCATACTGGATCGGTATTTTCATATCGGGAACTCCCAGCTGTGCCTTGACCGACCCGTCTATAAATTCGACCATTGAGTGAATAATCGACTGAGGATGGATGACCACCTCGATTTTTTCGGGTTCCAGCCCGAAAAGATGATGCGCTTCGATCACCTCAAGCCCTTTATTCATCAATGTAGCCGAATCGATCGTAATTTTATTTCCCATTCGCCAGTTCGGATGATTGAGTGCTTCATCGACCGTCACCGATTGCAGCATTTCCAACGAAGTGTTCAGAAAAGGGCCTCCCGAAGCCGTCAAAATCACCTTCGCAACAGATGAATGTTTCTCTCCTGTTAAACATTGTAATATCGCACTATGTTCACTGTCAACGGGAACGATCGAAACATTATTTTTCCGGGCCAGATCCATTATTATCTCGCCGGCCACGACCAGTGTTTCCTTATTGGCGAGGGCAATGGTTTTTCCAGCTTCTATTGCTTTTATCGTCGGTTTTAAACCGGCAAATCCAACGAGCGAGCTTATAACGATATCTATATCATTTTGTTGTACAAGTTTCTCTACACTAGCCGAACCGGTGAAAATCTCTGTGCTGCAGTTTAGCTGTTTTTTCAACAATGATCCGGCATATTCGTCTATGACGGCAACCGCCCTTGGATTGTACTTTTCGATCTGTTTCTGCAACAAATCTATATTCTTGTGGACAACTAAGTACGAAACACGGTACTCATCCGGAAACCGCGAAATAACATCCAGACTGTTTTGGCCTATTGAACCGGTTGATCCGAGTATAGCAATCTTTTTCATACAAATATACCGACATTTCCAAAATATGAGTAACCTTAAAATTAGTAAAACCTTCGGTGGAAAGCAAATTTTATAATACCTTTGTTTGTCATTGTTTTTATTGTACTTACCACAAAGAAAGCCATAATTTCGATAGTTTTTATATAAAATAATTTGACTTTTATTAATATAATTTTATTTTATATTACTTACTATTATTTATCTAATCAATCAAATACAAAGCTGTTCACCCGTCTTCATTACATACAGTACGTATTTAATTCATTCTATGTTGGATTTTAATCAAGGAAATTCGTGAATTTTTGTCACAATTAACCTCGCATTAAAAACTTTCATCTGTGGGCAGACTACCGCAACAGTATATGCCCGTCTACATATAATCTCTATACTATCTTGATACCGTCGGACCCGAATTCTGATACCGGGTCATGAGCGTTATGCTTGTTATCCGGCCCGTGCGATTTGCCGTCTGTGGGTATCTTCTCAAAACCACCTGTATAACGAACGTGCCGGGTGGTCACATTGTCCAATAAAAAAAGGAGGTATAACAATGCAATATATACAGCGGATGTTGGTGTTTGTAACAACGCTATTTTTTCTTCAAACGGGAGGTATTACAGGTTTTGCAGCAGCAGAGGAGGAGGATGAAGGCCCGTCGGTGCACGTCGGCGGGGCTGTGCGCTACAATGTAATATTAAATAATCACGAAAGCGATATCGGTCCGACCAGCGGACAATTTACGATGGATACCTGGAGAGTGAATTTCGTCGTTGACTATCCGGGCGGTATCGGCTTGAACTTTGAATATCGGTTTTACCCGACTTTCGGTACACATTTCATCAAACAGGGCTGGTTACAGTATGATTTTTCCGATGCGACACAGATTCAGGTCGGTGTTACGCAGACACCCTTCGGGAATATACAATATAACTCCAATAGCTGGTGGTTCCAGCTGCCGTATTATGTCGGACTTGAAGACGACCACGATATGGGTGTGAAAGTGACCCATCACACTGAGAGTATGCGATGGGATTTTGCCTACTTCTACCAACCGGAGCCCGAAGGTCCCTCCTTCGGCGGTGAGTCGAATTTCGGTACCGGCGGAGCAGGCCGCTATTCGTATGACGTTATCCCCGGCGGCAATATATCGCTGACAGAGAGGAATCAGTTTAATGTTCGGGCTGCATACCAGATGGATGCAGGGGAAGTCGGTGCGTCGATTCAGTACGGACAGCTTTATAACAGCGTCCTTGATGAATTCAAGGGACGTTTTGCCGGCGCTCTGCACGCGAACATCAGTGCAGGAAGCTTAAATTTTAAACCACAGGTGCTCTATTACAATATGGATGCCGTTAACGATCTGGGACAGGAAGTCAGTACCGTTTATATGGGTGCGTATGGCATTCCGTATGAAGTTGCCACCGAAGCCTTTATCGCAACACTGGGTATCGCCTACTCCTATAATGTCGATTGGGGACCTATCACCAACCTTACTTTCTATAACGATTTTAGTTATATGGAAAAACTCGTCGGTGAAGGATATACAATCGGTAATGAAACGTTGAATGATAACTTTGAAGCTACCATCCATAATATCACCGGCTTTTTAATCTCTGCCGGTAATGTGTTCACATATGTAGATATAGCACAGGGGATCAATCAACCCTGGCTGACCGACTATTTCGGTGTCGGCCTTGGCCCCGGACATGGTGATTTTAGCGGACTGGGGCATACCGATGCAAATTATAATATTCGCTTCAACATAAACATTGGATATTATTTCTGATGTCAACAACATAAATAGATGAAACAGAAGCAGTTTCATTCTGTACAACAATAAAGGAGAATCGTTATGATGAAAAAAAATATTTTTTCACTGCATGCAACACTGTTCGGATTCGTGCTTGTATTTTCGCTCATGCTCGGTCTGAATTCGTGTGCACCTGCTGAAGAAGAAATCCACCTCGGCTATGTTCTTTGGGATTCGGAAATTGCATCGACTCACGTCGTCGCAGCTATTCTTGAGGATGAGCTTGGATATAACGTGCGGCTTACCTCGGTCGATGCCGGACCGATGTGGACCGGTCTTGCACGGGGTGACTTCGACGCGCTCGTAGCGGCATGGCTGCCCGCGACGCACCAAGCATACCTCGAACAAACACAGGATCGTGTCGTCGATCTCGGGCCCAATCTCGACGGAGCAAAGATCGGCTGGGTAGTTCCGCAGTATGTGCCGGTGAATAGTATCGATGAACTCAATGATTACGTTGAAGAGTTTGACGGCCGGATTATCGGTATCGATCCGGGTGCAGGTCTCATGCGGGCAAGCGATCATGCCGTTGAGGAATATAATCTCAACTTCAACCTTGTTGAAGGCTCTGATGCTGCTATGACTGCGGCACTCGACCGGGCATATGATCGTGAGGAATGGATTGTTGTAGCCGGTTGGATACCGCACTGGAAATTTGCCGCTTACGAGCTGAAGTTTCTTGAAGATCCTCTCGGGGTATTCGGTGCTGCGGAATCAATTCACACAATTGTGACTCCCGATCTCCGGGATGAAGCCCCCACGGCATTTGCACTCCTTAATAATTTCTACTGGACTGCCAAAGACATGGGTGAAGTGATGATCATGATAGAAGACGGTATGGAACCGTTTGACGCAGCCCGTGCCTGGATAGCGGAGAATAGAGATCAGGTCGAGACCTGGTTGCCGTAAAAACCATCGAAATGGGAGTGGGTGTTCAATCCGCTCCCATTCTTTTTACTATTCATCGTAAATAAATTTATAGATGTATGAGCGATATTATTATACAAAATGTTTCTAAAATTTTTGGACCGCGGCCTGAACGGGCATTTGAAATGCTCAAGCAGGGGATACCAAAAAACGAGGTGCAGGAAAAAACCGGACTTGTCGTCGGTGTATATGACATCTCGTTCGAGATAAAAAGCGGAGAGGTTTTTGTCATTATGGGATTATCGGGAAGCGGGAAATCGACGCTTCAGCGATTAATAAATCGTTTACATGAACCGACGCGGGGATCGATCCTCATCGGGGATAAAGATATTACCAAGATGGACAGAAAAGAATTGATACAATTCCGGCGGAAAGCATTCAGCGGCATGGTGTTCCAGAATTTTGCCATACTACCGCATCGTACGGTTATGGGGAATGTTGAATTCGGACTGGAATTACACGGTATCGATAAAGTAAAACGAAGAAAAAGAGCACAGGAAGTAATTGACATCGTGGGTTTGAAGGGATATGAGAATAGTTACCCGAGCGAATTGTCGGGCGGTATGCAGCAACGGGTCGGACTCGCACGAGGTCTGGCCGTCGATGCCGATATATTATTGATGGATGAGGCATTCAGTGCCCTTGACCCGCTCATTCGTCGCGAAATGCAGGATGAGTTGATCGAATTACAATCGCGGATGAAAAAAACTATCGTGTTCGTAACGCACGACCTCGATGAAGCGTTCAAACTCGGAGATCGTATTGCGATATTGAAAGACGGTAAGATGGTACAGATGGGTACCGCCGAAGAGATTATTACACGACCTGCCGATGACTATGTAACCGCTTTTGTTGAAGGACTTGACAGAACCGGAGTATTTACCGCAGGGACCATTATGCAGCCGGTGAAAGCAACCGCACACGTAAACGACGGGCTGCATACGGTTTTGCATAAAATTCGCCGTGCCGGGTTGTCCAGCATCCTTCTTGTCGATTCACAGAGAGTATTACACGGGTATCTTAAGGCGGACGAGGTCGCTGAAGAAGTAAAAAAGAAATCAGTTGATGAAAAGAAGAAACCACATCCCTCGCTCATCCATTCGCCCGAGGCGGTGCATCCCGACACACAGCTTACCGAGGTGATCAACCTTTCAACCGAATCAACCGGCCCGATAGCGGTTGTCGACAATAACAAAAAGTTGCTCGGTGTGATCGTGCGCGGTGCGATCATTGCGGCGTTGTCAAAAGGATATAAGCCTGAAGTCAACGGTTATAACGAAAACGATCAAGCCCGTAAAGAAGAAAAAGTTTCGTAAAATAAAGGAGAAGAAAGATGTTTCCATTTCGTATTCCGATACGTGATTGGATATCGGCCGTTGTCGACTACCTGTCGACACAATTCAGCGTCGTGTTCGATTCAATCAGTACTCTTGTGTTATTTGTTGTCGATAATTTTAAAGACGGTCTATTGGCTCTTCACCCGTTGATGCTCATTGTTGTGCTTGGATTTATCACGTACCGTATGGCGGGATTGACCACAGCGGGGGTTGCCGTAGCGGGGTTGCTTATTGTAGAAAACATCGGCTTGTGGGTTGCGTTCAATGAAACGCTTGCGCTTGTATTAACGGCCGAAGTGTTTGTTATTGCCGTGGGTCTTCCGCTGGGAATTCTCGCTGCCGGAAGCGACCGGCTTAACGGATTTATTCGACCCGCTCTCGATTTTATGCAAACAATGCCCGCGTTCGTTTATCTTATCCCGGCGATTATGTTTTTCGGATTGGGTTTGGTTCCGGGTGTTATTGCGACATTCGTTTTTGCAATCCCGCCGCTTATTCGTCTGACGAATCTGGGAATTCGACAGGTCCCGAAAGAGCTCATCGAAGCGAGCGATGCATTCGGTGCAACACGTGCACAAAAATTATTCAAAGTACAAATGCCCGTCGCGCTTCCGACGGTGATGGCAGGCGTCAACCAGTCGATCATGCTCGGTTTATCAATGGTCGTCATTGCGGCAATGATCGGCGCCGGCGGTCTCGGCGCAGAGGTATTGCGCGGCATTCAGCGGCTGGAGGTCGGACAGGGCTTCGAAGCAGGGTTGGCAGTTGTCATTCTTGCCGTTATTCTGGACCGCATAACAGCGGGTTTTGGACAAATAAAGAAACCGCAGCAGTAAACCTTTCATAAATTCATTAAAGGAGTCTCTATGAAAAGTAAAGGCAACTATAGCCATAACTATGACCCCGATCGACTTCGTCAACTGATTCAGGACGGTAGAACGGCGAAGGACATAATGAGAGATCTGAAAATATCGAAATATAGTCTTTATGAACATGTATTGATGTTGGAGGATGAAGACAGAAAACTGTATACGATCGAAGGATTGTTCGAGATTCCGAGCGAAGAGGAACGAAAGTGGATGAAGTACAAAAAGAACGGGGTTATATTTTCGGAACGCATGCTGGAGTTTACCGGATTCAAACCGGGTGATGCTTTTGAGATGGTAGTTGAGGAAGACCGGGTTATTTTAAAAAAAATTTAATCAACGAATCCATAATAATGAATAAGAGAAATTCATGGCAGATGAATTGAAAATTCAAATATCAAAAGATAAAAAAGTACGTACCTGGAAAAATCTGGATCGGAAAATTTTAAAATATGATATTCAACCGTATGTCTTTTTCGGCGGGGCAGGGTTGATATTTCTTGGTGTTGTCCTTACACTTATTGCGGGCGAAGCCGCCGATAGTTTCTTTGCTTCGATCCAGAACTGGATCTCGAACCAGGCCGGATGGTTTTTCATTCTCGTGATGAACACCGTCCTTCTCTTCTGTATCATGCTGATTTTTTCAAAATATTCTACGATGCGACTTGGCGGCGAGGATTCCGAACCGGAATTTAGTCGGGCCGGCTGGTTTGCAATGCTCTTTAGCGCCGGTATGGGAATCGGGCTGCTCTTCTATGGCGTAGCAGAGCCGATGTTTCACTATGTTGCAAATCCTTTCAGCGAACCCGGAACACCGGAATCTGCTCAAAAAGCGATGGAACTTACTTTCTTACATTGGGGGTTTCATCCCTGGGCAATCTATGCAATGGTTGGCTTAGGATTGGCGTTTTTCGGTTTCACTAAAGGATTACCTTTATCAATACGGAATATCTTTTATCCCTTACTGGGTGATCGGATCTACGGACCCATAGGAAATCTTATTGATATACTGGCGACCATAGCAACACTGTTCGGCGTTGCAACATCACTGGGACTCGGTGTGCAGCAGGTGAACGCCGGTTTAAGTCACCTTTTCGGCATACCACAAAATGCTATGATACAAAGTTTATTGATCGCCGGTATCACCGCTATTGCGACATGGTCGGTGGTACGGGGGTTAGATGCCGGTATTAAGGTGCTGAGTCAGTTCAATATGATAGTCGCAGGAGCATTAATGCTCTTTGTATTTATACTCGGGCCGACACTTTTTATTCTAAATGGTGTTCTCGAGAATACCGGCAACTACCTTCAAAACCTTCCATCATTGGCACTCTGGAATGAAGCCTTTGCCGGAGAAGGCGGATGGCAAAACGCGTGGACCATCTTCTATTGGGGTTGGTGGATTGCCTGGTCGCCGTTTGTGGGTATGTTTATTGCCCGTGTGTCGTACGGCAGAACCATACGGGAATATCTGCTCGGTGTTTTGATCGTACCGGTTGCGGTTACCTTTGTGTGGATGACCGTATTCGGTAACAGCGCAATTTTTATCGAACACTTCGGTGCGGGGGGAATGGCAAAAGCCGTGCAGGAAAATATACCCGTATCATTATTTGTGTTCCTTGAGAATTTCCCGCTCGAAATAGTTACGTCTATACTTGCGGTGATTGTCATTGTCACGTTTTTTGTAACCTCATCCGACTCCGGATCTATGGTGATCGATATAATTACAGCAGGAGGTAATCCGAATCCCCCGAAACCACAGCGGGTGTTCTGGGCTATTTCAGAGGGTGTCGTAGCGGCTGTTCTGTTGCTTGGAGGCGGGTTGGTTGCATTGCAGACAGCGGCAATTATTACCGGGCTTCCATTCGCTATAATAATATTTATTATGTGTTGGTCGGTGTTCAAGGGACTGAAAGAGCACTGGGATAAATATTACGAATGAGTATAATCATAAATAATTTTTTGGGGTCTGTTATGAGCAAAAATATTTCCGTTGTGCTTATAGTTGTTTTCATCCTGTTCGGTTTGTCATCGTCGGCAGTATTATCTACGAATGCACAAGTTCCGGAGAGATCGTTAGTAAAATTAGCGTATGTCGAGTGGTCTTCGGAAATTGCGAGTACTAATCTGGTGAAGACGATCATTCAGGACGAGTTGGGTTTTCCGTGTCAGATAATTCCGATGGCTGCCGATGAAATGTGGGAAGCGGTTGCAACCGGAGAGGTCGACGCAATCGTTGCCGCCTGGCTCCCCGGTACCCATGGTCATTATTATGAACAATATAAGGATCAGATTGAGGATCTGGGTCCGAACCTGGAGGGAACGCAAACCGGGTTGGTGATTCCTCAGGTGGCACCGGGACGGCAAACTGCCGGTACCGGATTACGGAATGAACCCTACATGCATGTAAATTCAATTCCGGAATTAAAAGAGCATGCAGATAAACTACGCGGCAGGATAATCGGGATCGATCCGGAGGCCGGTATAATGCGTCAAACGAGGGAAGCTATAGAGGTGTACGGGCTCCAGGATTTCATGCTTATATCGGGAAGCGAGATATCAATGGCTGCGGAGCTTGCCAATGCAATTCGTCGCCTGAACTGGATCGTTGTGACCGGCTGGATACCACACTGGAAATTCGCCCGGTGGAATCTTAAATTTCTCGAAGACCCCGAGAATGTGTTCGGCGGCAAAGAAGAAATACATACGATAGTGAGAAAAGGACTCCGCGAAGATATGCCCGAGGTCTATGCATTTCTCGATAATTTCTATTGGACTCCTGAAGATATGGAACAGCTTATGCTCTGGATTGAGGACCAAAGAGGTGTGTATCCGGAAGATAGTGCCAGACGCTGGATGCGCTTTCACAGAGATAAAGTTCAGGAGTGGCTGCCGTAGGTATATCATCAAATATACGATTGTAATAGAATGATTGTCTCGGGGTGGAGTCTGCAATGCCGCCGGCATTTTGAATGGCGGCATTAAGAAGACGGCGGTTTCCCGGATTCATTTGCTTTCGACTGATAAAACAGACTCCGGTACTCGTCACCGATGATGCTGTATAACCGCGCGAGCCGCAGGTACAATGGTTTCGGTTGCAGAACATGCCCGACGCCCTTCCTGCAGAAATCGATCAGTTGGTCGGCGGGCGGAATATTCAAATCCGGTTCATAGCAATCGCACGCATCGAGATACGGATCGGGTTCGTTCGGTTTGACTTCGGCGGCTTTCTGGTAATAGATCAGGGCAAGCTCGTAGTTGTCATATTGGAAGAAGGTAAGTTCGAAAACATTTGCCAGCCACATGTATACATCGTATGCGATATGCGGAAATTCTCCGGTGAGTTTCTTACCAAAAAGACACAGCTCGTCCGGTGTCAGGGCTTTGTTCCAGAATAGCTGTCTGTAAAGCTCAATATCGTCATTTTTACTGTTAACAGCTGCTTCGAAAGCATCAAAAATGCGGTTGAAATCCGTGGAAGAAGTAAAAATAGCACGAATTTCGTCCAGCGACAATTTGCTCATAGGTAATCCCGGTCGATCTACTGACGGATGCTGTCGTCGGGAAACGGCCTGCCGGCATCGTGACATCAACGGAAGATGTCACTCACTCGCGGCCTGTCACCCGGATGTTCTTTAGATAGTAAAAAGGTAGTAAAGCGATGAAATAAATGCAAGAATTTGATTGACATCAATCAGTATTTTTATTATAATGAAATATACCTTATTTGTGCATGGTGATCGGATATTGTATATCACTAACGCAGGTATAGAGAGCTCAAACTATATCAACGAAAGAAAAATCACCCGTTAGGTAAAACATATTATACCACTAATACATAAGGAGGAATAGATGGCATATGTCGTAACCTCGGTGTGCTATGACTGCAAGTATACGGATTGTGTTGAAGTCTGTCCGGTAGATTGTTTCTATGAAGATGAGAACACGCTCTACATTCATCCCGATGAATGTATCGACTGTGATGCATGTGTGCCGGAGTGTCCGATCGAAGCAATCTTCCCCGAAGATGAGGTGCCGGAACGCTGGAAAGATGATATCCAGCTTAATGCAGAAAAGGCACCGGAATGTGAAAACATTACCGAGAAAAAAGATGCACTTGCCGGACAAACTGACAAAGATTGTAAGAAGGCAAGCGAATACGATTAATCGTATCTCATTATTTATAACAACATAAACGGGAAGTGTCATATCATCACACTTCCCGTTTTCTTTTTCATTCCAGTGAGTTGTCTCAATGTGTAAAATTGTATCATTGCTATTCCTGTTGTCCTTTCCCACATTCGTATTTCCGCAATCACTACCGATTACACTCGACGGTGAATTTGGCGATTGGGAACAGGCATCCCTGCTATTCGAAGCGGATCAGGACGCAATAAATCCTGAATATCTGCATGTGAACCGACTCTGGGGAGCAAACGATAACAGATTTTTATTTTTACGGATTCAATTCGACCGTGAAATAACCCTGCTCGAAAATAATCCGGTCGTCCTTTTGTTTAATACCGATCATGACCGTACAACCGGGTATGCCCCGGATTCCATAGGTGCCGAGCTTCGATGGGAATTCGGTGAACGACAGGGTTTCTTTTATACAACGACGACAGAACATCCCATCTTTTTTTCCGATATTCGCCTTCGGACTGCCCCTACCGTTACTTCGACTGAATTTGAAATTGCAATCGGACGCGATGCAATCCCTGCCGGTGCCGCATCGCTTTTTCAGTCCGATACAATTCAGATATACATACATTTTGACCAACACGGAAACCAACACTCCGCTTACGGAGAATATGTCTTCGATCCGGATCCAATCTCTCCCCCGGATCCTATCCCGCTTGAGCGATACAACGAGGATGACTTGCGAGTCCTGGGATTCAACGCATGGAATGATAATATATTCAATCGCGCATATACGAATGAGTACCGACGCATTCTGGAAGCAATCGATCCCGACATTATTGCGTTTCAGGAGATATGGGACCATAGTGCGGAAGAAACTGCAGAGCGTGTTGTAGAGTTATTACCGGGCCAGTGGTATGCGGAGAAACACGACAGGGGCAATGTCACGGTGAGCAGGTTCCCCATCCTCGATGCACGGCAAATACTTGTCTGGAAAGAAACCGGATGGAGCGATGAACACCGGTTAACGGCAACCCTCATCGATACTAATAAAAAAAACGGATCAAACGTATTATTGATAAATATCCATCTCCGGGCCGGTTCCAGAGGCGAGGAGAACCGATGGCTGGAAATCGAAGCACTTAAAAATTTCATACAAAGTGCCCGCAGACCCGGAGGTTGGATATATCTTGAAGATCCCATACCCATCATACTTGTCGGTGATTTCAATCTTGTGGGCAGCCGGGGACAACTTGAAGCAATTGAGCGTGATATTCCCGATTGGGACGGGGGCGGCATTGACCGCGTCCGCGCACGGCAGACGGAAAAGCGAATGCACTATACCTGGCGTAACGATAACAGTGGTTTCAGTCCCGGAAAGCTCGACTATATTTTTTATACCGGCAGTGTTATATCGTTGCAAAATCATTATACCCTTCAGGTTGAAGAGATGTCGCCCGGACAACGAACGCTTTACGGACTGCAATACGGAGATACACAAGCTGCATCGGACCACCTTCCTCACGTAGCGGATTTCCGGTTAACGATGCCTGTCGGCGTGAAAGATTCGTCATATATCGACGGTTATGCACTGGAACATAATTATCCCAATCCTTTCAATCCATCGACAACAATTTCATATTCGATTCCGGAGCCGGGCAACGTTACTATTAGTCTCTATAATGTACTCGGTGTGAAAGTGAAAGAGATACTCAATGCATATGCATTACCGGGACATTATAGAATAGAAATCGATGCTTCCGATTTTGCCAGCGGACTCTATTACTACACAATGCACGCGGGAAATTATGTCGATACAAAAAGCATGGTCCTGGTCAGATAATATTTCATCTCACGGCATGAGCCGACAGGAGTTGCATGTAACGGCGAACCACATTATTAATACGTGTATCGTTTTTCACCATTTCACACGGTAAATTTTACACTTTTTGTGTAGGAATTACACCCGTTATTCCTTCCATAAAATAATAGATTGTTAAAGTACCTGAAAATTCGTCCTATCGGCATAATTCCGGTGGATTTGAAATTTATTTTTCCAACGGAAAATCTACCGATTCTTGGCCTGTTATTTGCAGTAATTGTTTGTAAGATATTAGTCAGAGTGCTCAAATATATTAATGAATAAAATGGATGGGGGCGATGAAAGTAATTTTCCTCGATATCGACGGTGTACTCATTACTTTGAAAAACACCTTCAGCGGAGCGGTGAATAGAGAAAACGAACAGGACGATCGAGACATCTTTGACGAAGCTGCCGTTGCTAATCTGAACCGGCTGCTTAACGAAACGGGTGCGCGTCTGGTTGTAACGTCGTCACTGCGGCTCAGGCATTCAGTTTCCCAGATCGTCCTGATTCTCGAAGCCGGCGGTGTTGTACAACCACCCGTTATCGGTGTCACCCCGTTCGTTATCGATAATAAAAATAACAGCGGACAACGCGGCAGAGAAATACTTATGTGGCTTTCCGAAAATTCATTTGTAGACGATTATATCGTCATCGACGATTGCGGTCCCGAAGAACTCTCCGACATACCCCCCGAACGTATCATACACACCAATTACCATGACGGATTAGGCAGCGACGATGTGTACCGGCAGGCTGTCTCTGCATTGATGGCCGAGGTATAATCTTATTTTACCGACGTTGACTACGTCATACTTATTTACTACTTTTCTTTTATCAAAATAATATCTGTATTTTTGATCCTACCGAATCGGGATGGTAATCCTATTTTTTCTAAACGGATCCGGAATACAAACCAGTTTATACATAGTCTGTATGCGATATGACAAAGGTCCTCACAACCGGCAGGTTAGGCAAAGAATTTCGTGATGCCATCCGGAATGAAAAAGAACACATCGAAGTTGTATACACGGATGAACCGTCCACTGCCGATATTGCCGGCGTGGATTGTTTAGCATGTTTTTCCGTTTCGGGGAATATAGATATATCGGGGATAAAATGGATACATTCATTCGGTGCCGGTGCAGACAGTATTTTACGAAGGGACGATTTCAATCCTGAAACAATTCTGACCAGAACAGTCGGCAGATTGGGACTCAGGATGGGTGAGTTCTGTCTGTGTCACATCCTTAACTATTTTCAACATACATTCAGACTCTATGAGAATAAGAGGGTTAAAAAATGGGAGACTGACTACCCCGTAAGTCTCAAAGGGAAAACAATCCTTATTCTCGGCACGGGTGAAATGGCAAAGGGAATTGCTCAGGCGCTTCATCCATTTCAAAACGAAGTTATCGGCGTTAATACAAGCCGAAGTGAAACGGATAATGCTTTCTCGGCCTGCATACAATTTGGAGATGTGAAGAGCGTCGCGAGCCGTGTTTCGTGTATTGTGAATACGTTGCCGCTGTCACACCACACTGAAGGATTACTGGATAAACAATTCTTCGGACTGTTTCAACGGGTACTGTTTATCAACGTCGGTAGAGGAAAGAGTGTTGTAACCCGGGATTTGATCTCATGCCTGGAAGCATCGAATATCGCGTATGCGGTTTTAGATGTATTTGAGGATGAACCCCTGCCCTTTGAGTCCCCTCTCTGGGAACATCCGGATATCTTTATCTCACCGCATCAATCGGCATTAACCGATATCCATGACATCGTCGAAAGTTTTCACGAAGCATACCGTTTGATGCAATTAAAGGAAAGAAATTATTTGTTTGTCGATACGAAAAGAGGATATTGAAGATTGAGTCTGTTACGAAAAGTATTAGTCAGCTACTATAGCCACGGATTTCACAAAAAAGAAGATCAATCATGGATAATCAAAAGAGAATCCTATGTATAAAACTGTATTCATCATGTTATTTTTTGTATGTACATCGACGCTTTATCCGTGTACGAATGCGATCGTATCGGGTAAAATTACCGAAGACGGAAGGCCCTTACTCTGGAAAAACCGGGACACAAGTTTCTTACAGAATAAAATAATGTATTTTGAAGACGGCAAATATCCGTATTTCGGACTCGTTAATTCCGCCGATGAAGACGGAGAAGAGGTCTGGGTTGGGATGAATGCCGCCGGGTTTGCGATCATGAACTCTGCCTCCTACAATCTTAAGCCCGACGACGATACAACGAAGATACAGGACAGGGAAGGTATTGTAATGAAACTGGCTCTGCAGCAGTGTGCAACACTGGAAGATTTCGAAGCGCTGCTGCACGACTTGCCGAAACCCCTCGGGGTGGAAACCAATTTCGGTGTCATCGATGCACGGGGAGGAGCCGCTATTTATGAGACCGATAATTTTACCTTCCGGAAATTCGATGTGAACGATCCCGAGGTTGCGCCCAACGGATATCTTGTCAGTACGAACTTTTCCATTTCTGGCGATCCGGACAAAGGCAGCGGTTACATTCGTTTTGAAACGGCCGACGCTCTGTTTGAGGAGCAATTTCAAGATGAACAATTATCCGCCCGCTTTATTTTATCGGATGCAACCCGCAGTTTAAAGCATTCGAGAGTGAATATCGATCTCCGGGATCCTGAGCTGAAACCGGCCGGGACGACGACCTACTCGTTTTTTAGGGATTTCATACCCAGATTCTTATCGAGCTCGTCGATCGTCGTGAGGGGTGTTCGACCGGACGAGTCGCCCGACTATGCAACAATGTTTACTATACTTGGTTTTCCGCTCACATCGGTTACCGTACCGCTCTGGCTGGCAGGTGAAGATACCTTTCCCGGTATATTAAAAGCCAACGAAGACGGTTCTGCACCGCTCTCCGATGCTTCGCTCCGGTTGAAGGAGCATTGCTTTCCTATTCTTCGGGGGAGCGGACGGGATTATATCAATCTGAATGCTTTGCTTAATCTCGAACATACGGGATTTCTCCAGCTCCTGCCGCAACTGGAGGATAAAATATTTTTATACGAAGAGCAGTTTTTTACTTCACTGATACGGGACGGAATCGATAAGACAAAGATTGAGGATTTTTACAACGATGTGGAAGAAATGGTGAGGGAGTTCTACGAAGCTAACTTCGGCATATCTCTATAAGCGGATCCTGTAACCCCGCTCGCCGGGCGGGGCAATCATGTTGGGTTGTGAATAGTCAATGTTTTGCACCATACCTCAAGATATCGCACGAATTTTGGAATGCGGGAGCTTGCTCCCGCTTTAGTATTCAGATGGTGAAAT